>Ga0184615_10001204_pt1 | contig 14126 bp, 10 predicted proteins | sample PLM4_65_coex_FD_133134 | JGI IMG/M metagenome (GOLD analysis project Ga0184615, IMG submission 133134) | Groundwater sediment microbial communities from an aquifer in East River, Colorado, USA - PLM4_65_coex | ecosystem: Environmental > Terrestrial > Soil > Riparian zone | place: USA: East... | reverse complement strand
GACAGCCCGTCCGACTGCGCGGGTGACTCCTGCGATGTCCTCTTCCACCAGTGCAAGCCCGGCTGCTTCCAGGACGCCGACTGCGGAACCGGGAGCTGTTTCTTCCTCGGTTGCCGGGAGCCCGCCGCCAACTTCCAAGCCTGCGACTCGAACCCGGACTGCCAGAGCGAGGTCTGCAACTTCGGCCTGTGCGTCCCCTTCACAATCCCGAACGGCTTCGGTCCCTGCACCACGAACCAGGCCTGCCAGAGCGGCGTGTGCAACGCCCCGATCTGCATCGAACCGGGCAGCGTCGACCCGGGCGGGCTCTGCACCACTTCGCCCGCCTGCTCCAGCGGGAGCTGCGTCGCGGGCTTCTGCTCCGGGTCGTGCGGGGACGACTTCTGCACGGTCGTCCCGAACGGTGAGAACTGCTTCAACGAGAGCTGTCAGGCGGACTGCGGCAAGTGCCCGAACGGCACGCCCCTCTGCAACAACGACAACGACTGCGCCAGCGACTTCTGCCGACTCGGCTTCTGCTTCGCCTCGGGCACCGTGAATCCCGGAAGCGTGTGTGTCTTCGACAAGGAGTGCAAGCGCCGCGCGACCGGCGCCCCCGGCATTTTCTTGCCCGGGGACTGTGTCGCCGGGCTCTGTTCGGGCACGTGCGGTGACAGCTTCTGCACGCTCGTCCCGAACGGTGAGACGTGCTTCAACGAGAGCTGTCAGACCGACTGCGGAAAGTGTGGCGCCCTCACACCGGGCTGTGACAACGGCAACGACTGCCAGAGTGGCACATGCTTCTTCGGATTCTGCGGCGTCCCCTAGCACGCTGCTGAAATTCCCGGCTCGCGGACGAAGCGCGCGCCGACGGTCGGGTGAGCGCTGCTGCTCAGGTCTTCCTGAACAGCAGGAAGTCCTGCTTGGCGTCGCGCGCGGCATCGGGCATCCGCGCCACGAGCGTCATGACCTCGCCGAGGACGTCGCGCACGTAGGCCGCGGGATGGTACGCGCCACACAGATTGGTGCCAGCGTAGCGCTCCGCGACGACGACGAGCTCGCCGCGCGCGAAGCGGTGCTGGTCCTCCTCTGGAAGTCGAGCGACGCGGCTCGCCCCGTGCACCGAGAGCAACGCGTGTCCGCCGCGTGCTCAAGCCGGGCGGACACCAGCGGACGAGATTCGGGTTGTAGTCGCAGCCGTGGAGCTTCCCGGCGGTTCGGCGGCCGAGATGACGGACGATCCGGCCGCAGCCGCAGCCCCAATCGAGGACCGCTTTGCAGTCGCCGAGCGCGACGCCGTTCGACTCGAGCGCCTGCTCGATGCACGCTGCCCCGAGCGCGCCGCCTGCCAGGTAGTGGTCGAGGTCGAAGCTCGACGAGACCTTGTAGGCGAGATAGGGCGGCGGCAACGGCCAGCCGTCGGGCGCACCTGCGGTCGCGAGCCGGCGGTTCGCGTCGCGCAGCGCGCGGTTCGTGTAGTACTTCCAGCGCTTGTGCAGGTCCGGGACGACCGCTCCAAGGCCCAGTTTCGTCGAGATCGCCCTCAATCTGCGCGCCAACTGCGGCCCTCCGTCGGGGAGCTTACGGTCTCGTCCCTCGGTGGCCAGTGAGAAGTCGTCCCGTAGAATCCGGGGATGCCGACGCGGCAGAAATTCGGGACCGGCACGATCGGCCAGAAGGCGGGCTTCGCGCTGCTCGTCGGCGCATTTGCATTGGGCCTTGCGATCGCGGTGGCGGACAAGCTCGAGCGGATCGGACAGCCCGACGCCGGCTTCCAGTTCAACGGCGACTTCATCTACCCGACGCGGGCCGACGCCGCGGACGCAGGGCTGCGCTACGGCGGCCGGCTCCTGACCCTGAACGGCCAGGACTTGAACCCCGCGTGGTCGTGGATCGATCGGCCGGGTGGGCTCGCTCGCGAGCTCGGCGCGACGAACGCGATCCGTCTGGAGCGACCGGACGGCGAGATTCGCGAGCTCTCGATCCCGGTTCGGGAGTGGCGCGCCGCCGACGCGCTCTACACGCAGGGTGCGATCGACATCATCGGCCTGCTGCTGGCGGCGCTCGGCGTCGGGACATTCCTGCTGCGACCGTGGGAGCCCGAGAGCTGGGCGCTGCTCGCGATCACCTGTCTCTCCGGCGGCGCGCTCGAGACACTCTACGTGGCGCAGGGTCCTGACTCGCTCGCGCGCCCGCTGTACATCAGCGCGCTGATCGGCTTCGTGTACGTCGTTCCCTTCCACGTCGCGCTGGCGGTGCCGTTGGTGCAGAAGCGGCTCGCTCGGGGGCCCGGCCCGCTGTACGCGATCTACGCACTGGGCGCCGCGTTCTCGGCGCTGAACCTGGCCGCGTTCTGGCTGCAGAACCCCGCGTTCGAGCGGACGCTCCGGCCGCTCGGACTCGGCACGCTGCTGGTCGCGATCTTGAGCCTGGTCGGGCGCTCCGCCTGGCTGGCGGTGCGCGCGCGCGCGGCGCTGGTTCGCCAGCGCGCGCGCATCTTGTTGGCGGGGACGCTCTTCGGCTTCGTGCCCCTCGGCGTCGTGCTCTTCCTGCAGATCGGGCTCGGCTGGCTCTCGCTCGATGCGCGGCTCGCCTACTGGCTGCTCGGCATCTTCTTCTTCGCGCTCTCCCGGATCACGCTGCGCGCCGAGCTCATGAACGCCCGTGTCGCGGTGCGCCGCGCGGTGCTGTACTCGGGCGCGGTGCTCGGTCTGACGCTTGTCGCGGCCTGGCTTTCCGCTCTGAGTCCCTGGGCCGTGGCCCTGCTCTTGTTGCCCGTGCTCTACCTCTGGCCGAGCTAGAGCGCGCGGCTCGACGCGCGGCTCTACCCCAAGCGCGCACGGCTGCCCGAGCTGGTGCGCACCGCCGGACGCGAATTGGCCGCACAGGGCGACGTGGACGGCGTGCTCAAGGTGCTCGCGCAGATGGGAGAGCGTCTCGTCGACAGCCGCAGCGCCGTCGCCGTGCTCTTCCCCGAAGTCGTCGACGATCAGCTGCACGTGGCGGCGCACGGCGTCGAAGCTCCCGCGGCCGGGCTCTTGCCAGCGGACCTGGCGCTCTTCGGAATGCTGCGCGTGACTCGCAAGGATCTGACCCGCGCGGCCGTCAATTTCGAGCCGCAGTACGAGAACGTGCGCGCGGAGCTGCTGGAGCAGTTCGATCGCTTCGCGGCCGAGGTCGCGGTGCCGATGCTCGACGAGCGCGAACGCGTGGTCGGCGTGCTCGCGCTCGGCCCGCGCGCGGCGGACGAGCCCTACGAAGCGTTCGAGTTCGACGTCGTCGGCGCGCTGGTCCAGCAAGCCTACGAATCGATCGAACGCGCCCAGGCGCTGACGCGACTTCACGAGCGGGAGCGGGATTTCTCGGACTTGAAGCGCTTCTTCCCGGCGCCGGTGATCGATCAGGTGATGGCGCGCGGGGGGACGCAGGCGCTCGAGCGCAAGCGCAAGCCGGTCACCGTCGTGTTCGCCGACCTGCGCGGCTTCACGTCGTTCTCCGACGCCGTCGAGCCGGAGGAGGTGGCCGAGACACTGAACGAGTTCCACGCCGCGATGGGCGCCCACGTCACGAAGTGGGAGGGAACGCTCGAGCGATTCACAGGCGACGGCTTCATGGTCTTCTTCAACGATCCGCTCGAGCAGGCCGATCACGTCGAACGCGCGGTGCGCATGGCGGTCGCGATGCGCGCCACCGTTGCGCGGCTGCGCGAGGGCTGGCTGCGCAAGGGCTATTCGATCGATCTGGGGATCGGTATTCACACGGGCTATGCGACGTGTGGCTTCATCGGCTACGAGGGGCGGCGCGACTACGGCGTGATCGGCAACGTGACGAACGTGGCGGCGCGACTCTCCGATACGGCGCAGGGCGGCGAGATCCTGATCTCGGCGCGTGTGCGCGCAGAGCTGCCGGCAGCGCTCGAGACCGAGCCCGCGGGCGAGCTCGCGTTGAAGGGATTCTCCGAGCCGCAATCCGCGTTCCGCGTGCTGGCGGCGGGGGTCGAGCGCCCGATGGAGGAGCGATCATGAGCTCGCGCGCGATCCGGCTGTTCTCGCCCGACGACTTCGACGCGTGGCTTCCGCTCTGGCGCGGCTACCAGAAGTTCTACGAGGTCGACATCCCGTCCGAGGTGAGTCGCGCGACCTGGCAGCGCCTGCTCGACCCCGCCGAGCCGATGCACGGCGCGTTCGCGCTCGCCGCCGAGCGCATCGTCGGCTTCGTGCACTACATCGAGCACCGCAGCTGCTGGACCGTCGGCGACTACTGTTACCTACAGGACCTCTTCGTCGCGCCGGACGTGCGCGGCGGCGGGCACGGCCGCGGGCTGATCGAGCACGTCTACACCGAAGCGGAGCGCCGGGGCTGCTCGCGCGTGTGGTGGCTGACGCAGGAGTCCAACTCGACCGCGCGGCTGCTCTACGACCGGATCGCCGACCGCTCCGGCTTCATCCAGTACCGCAAGATCCTCTGACCGGGCGCGGCGCGCGGCGTATGATCGGCGCATGGCGGATTTCCACATTCCCGGCGTCGAGGTGGGGCCCTATCCGGTGCGCGCGGGAAACCGCGTCGTTCCGCTGGTCGGGGGCGAACGCGCGTTCCGGCGCATCTGCGAGGCGGTCGAGGCCGCGCAGCGCTCGGTCTGGGTGACGGTCGCGTTCCTCGAGCCCGACTTCGCGTTTCCCGATGGGCGCGGCCATCTCTTCGACGTGCTCGACCGCGCGGCGGCGCGCGGCCTCGACGTGCGCGCGCTCTTCTGGCGCAGCCCCGAAGCCTGGGCGTTCGAGCCCGGCGGGCACTTCCTGGGCAGCGAGGAGGACCATCGGGATCTCGCGCGGCGGGGCGCGCGCTTCCAAGCGCGCTGGGATCGTCTCGACAAGACCTATTGCCATCACCAGAAGAGCTGGCTCGTCGACGCCGGCGGCGACGCCGAGGTCGCCTTCGTCGGCGGCATCAACCTGAACAACGGCTCGGTGACTGCGCATCCCTTCTCGGCGCGCGACGGGGGACACACGCAGGATGTGTACTGCGAGCTCGCGGGGCCGGTCGCGACGGATGTGCAACACAACTTCGTGCAGCGCTGGAACGGCGCGAGCGAGCGAGCGCAAGCGCTCGGCGCGTGGCCCGCGCCCGAAGACGTGCACGATCTCGCGCTGCCGCAGAAGGAGTCCGCGAGCGCGGGGGAGGTCGACGTGCAGCTCACCCGCACGGTCCGCCGCGGCTTCTACAGCGACGACTCCGCTCCGCCGGGGGGCCGTCGCTCCTCGGTGTCGGGTGGCGAGCACGGAATCCTGCACCAGTACGTCGCCGCGATCGACGCTGCGCGCCAGGCCGTGTACTTCGAGAACCAGATCTTCGCGCAGCCGGACGTTTTCAAGTGCGTCGAGGCGGCGCTCGCTCGCGGCGTGCGCGTGATCGCGGTCGTGCCGGGAACGCCGTCCATGCTGGTGAAGCAGGCGCGCAGCGCGCCGGGCGGTGCACCGGTCTTCGAGGCGCTCGCAGCGCTGGGCAAGCGCGAGGGCTTCACGCTCGCGGGCCTCGCCGCCAGCCGCGGTGGCGGCGTGTACGAGGACGTGTACGTGCACAGCAAGGTCGCGATCGTCGACGACGTCTGGGCGACGATCGGCTCGACGAATCTCGCCAACCGCTCCTTCTTCGGCGACACCGAGCTGAACGCCTCGTTCTGGCACGCGGAGACTGCGCGCAGCTTCCGCAACGAGCTGCTCTCCGCGCATCACGGCGCCGACCTCTCGCAGCTGTCGTTCGCCGACGCGGTCGACGCCTTCGCCGCGCGCGCCCGCGAGAACCGCGCGCGCCGCGCCGCGGGCCTGCCGCTCGAGGGCTTCGCCTTCGCGATCGACGCCGCGACATGGGGCGACGCGGACTGAGCGCACGCGCGCGGCTGCTGCAAGCTGACTGTGACCAAGCGCCTGTGAAACGCTTTGCGGGGGAGGTCTCTTGAGCGAACGCGAGAAAGCCTTGGACGAGGCGAAGCCCGTCGCGGTCGTGACCGGTGTCGGTCCAGGCACCGGCGCGGCGGTGGCGCGGCGCTTCGCGCACGGCGGCTACGCGGTCGCGATGCTCGCGCGCAATTCCGAGCGGCTCGCCGCGCTCGAGCGCGAGATCCCGAACGCGCGCGCATTCCCCTGCGACGTCACCATCGAGGCCCAGCTCGACGCCGCGCTCGCCGCAATTCGCGCCGAGCTCGGCACGCCCAAGGTGCTGATCCACAACGCGGTCGGCGGCGCCTTCGGGAGCTTCCTCGACATCGATCCGCAGGTGCTGAACCAGAACTTCCAGGTGAACACGATGGCGCTCCTGTATCTCGCGCGACGGCTCGCGCCGGCGATGGTCGCGGCGGGCGAAGGCGCGATCATCGCCAGCGGCAACACCTCGGCGCTCCGTGGCAAGGCGAGCTTCGCGGGCTTCGCGCCGACGAAGGCTGCGCAGCGCATCCTCGCGGAGTCGATCGCGCGCGAGCTCGGCCCCAAGGGCGTGCACGTCGCCTACGTCGTGATCGACGCGGTGATCGATCTCGAGTGGACGCGCAAGCGCTTCGCGGACGCGCCGAGCGACTTCTTCATCAAGCCGGCCGCGATCGCCGACGAGATCTGGCACCTCGCGCATCAGGATCGCTCGGCCTGGTCCTTCAACGTGGAAGTCCGGCCCTTCCGCGAGACGTGGTGAGGCGCGCGCTCAGGCCGGGTCGAGAAAGCTCTTGAATCCGTACTTCGCGTACGGTCCGATGCAGATCTGCTCGAGCACGCCGATGCCGACGTCGCTGCCGCAGCGCGCGCGCACGACCTGCTGGATGTGCTGATTCTCGAGCGCGTTCTCGTCGAGATCGGCCGTCTTCCAGGACTCGCCCGCAAGCGCGAGCTCGCCCTTCCACTTGCCGTGACCCCAGACCGGGTGCTGGTAGCCGATGCCCTTCATGCGGAAGCAAGTGAGTGGCTCGAGCTCGATCGCGTTCACAGTGCCGTCGAGCTCGACCTTCGTGATCACTGCGCTGCGCGCGCGGCGTGTGCCGGGCACGTACTCGATCTGGTGATCGACCGCGAGCAGCGGTGCAAGGCCGGGATCGTCGACGAGCGGGATCGCCGCCGGATCGGCGTAGGTCGGCACGATCATGCCGTCCCAGTGCCAGCGCACACCGTCGTTGCCCTCGAAGATGCCCGCGTGAGTGCAGCGGTGCTGCCAGTGCAGCGGCGCCCAGAGGAAGAAGATGCCGCCCAGCTCGCCCGGCCCGGGGGGCGCGCCGCCGTGGTCCGGGTCGCCGACGGGACGGATGCCCCAGGAGCGGTCCTTCGTGCCGTAGACGCGCGCGGGGTCGATCGCGAGCGTGCGGCCCGCGCAGCGGATCTCGCCCCGCCAGTAGCCGAACTGGTTGAAGCGCGTCGCGTCCATCGTGCCGCGGCGGCGGCGCTGGCGCTGGTGGCCCTCGGCGAAGCTCGAGGTGCGCGGGATCCAGAGCAGGTCGGCGGAGATGCCGGTTTCGTTCTCGTCCAGGACGACGCGCAGCGCTTTCAGTGGTTCGAGGATCTCGATCCGGAACGGCCCCACCTCGAGCTTGCTCGGCTCACGCGGCGCGCGGCGCGAGGCGTGAAACGCGTGCTGCTCGCCGTCGCGCACGATGCTGAAGCCGCAGTCCATGATCCCCAGGTTCGGATAAAGCGCCGCCCCTACGCCGAAATAGAACTCACCGTCGTCGGTGTAGCCGTTGAACCAGTAGCGGTCGTAGGCATTGCGGTCGGTCGTCGCCGGGACGGCGATCGGCTCCGGGGTCTGGTGGATCGGATAGTCATCGAACTTCGAGAGCATGGCGTCCCTCCTTCCTCTGCATTGCGATCGCTGATTATGGCCCGAGCGGCGGCCGCAGGGGCAACGAGGCGCTTCTCCGGCCTACCCTCCGCGGTGTAGACTCCGGGCAGCCGCGCGGAGCGCGAAGGCGAGGGCAAGCGAGTGGCCGGCTTCGGGAAGTGCGTCGCACGTGGCTGGTTCGGCGCGCTCGTCGCGGTTGTCGTCGCCGTCGTGCTCGCCGCCCCGTGATCTGCTCGGCCTTGCCGAGCTGCTGCACCTGCACGACGACGTGCGATTTCGGCTCTAGACCGCGCGCGGATCGCGGGGGTGTGACATCCTCTTGCTCGAGTCGAACCGACCCGGGAGTACCGATCCATGACACCATCGCTTGTCGCGCTGTGCCTCTTCGCCGGCTGGACGATGCTGCTCGTCGTCTCTCTCGCGGGCTACCGCGTCTACATCTCGCAACGCACGGGCAAGGCGGTGAATTCGTTCATGCCCGGCGGTACCGATCTGGATCCGCTCGGACAGCGGCTGACGCGCGCGCACTTGAACTGCTTGGAGCTGCTGCCGGTGGTGGCGGCCGTGATCCTGTCGGCCGCGGTGGCCGGTCGCGCCGACGTGACGGACGGCCTCGCGATGCCGCTGCTCCTCGCGCGCGTCGCACAGTCCGCGGTGCACATCGGCTCGACGTCGCCGCCGGCGGTGCTGGTCCGCGCCACGCTCTTCGTCGTGCAGCTCGTGATCGTGGCGATCTGGATCCGCGGGCTCTTGATGTAGGCGGCGCGAACCGCGTACGCGCCTGCATACGGCGGCGGCTTCAACCCACGGGCTGCCGGGTTTTTCCCCCCGGACGACAGGGGTGTGGCAGAATCGGCGGAGCCAGGGAACCAGGGAAGGGGTCCGCCATGTCGATTCGCCGCGCTCTCGCGCTCGCAGTCGCCGCGTTCTCGTTCGCACCCGCCTCTCTCACGCACGCCGCCATCGTGTTCGACGAAGCCGTATCGGGCGATCTCTCCGGCTCGGGATTGACGCCCAGCTCGATCTCGCTGGGCGTGGGCTCCAATCAGATCTTCGGCAGCACCGGGCGAGATGCGCTCGGCGTGGACCGCGACTACTTCACGGTGCAGATCCCGGCGGGCTACGCGTTCGTCTCGCTGCTCGAGCTCGCCGGCACGACGGTCGTGAGCGGCGTCTCGTTCATCGCGATCCAGGGCGGCACGCAGGTCACGGTCTCGCAGACGCCCGTTGATGCAACGGGGCTCCTCGGCTGGAATCACTTCGCCCCCACCGCAGTCGACACCGAGATTCTCGCGGCTCTGGGATCGGGCGGATTCGGCGCGACCGACTTCACGCCGCCGCTTCCCGCGGGCAACTACGCGTTCTGGATCCAGGACACGGGGCTCGGCTCGTCGAGCTACGGCTTCGACATCGTCGTTGCGGTACCCGAACCCGGAACGGCAGCAGCGCTGCTCGTGGGCGTAGTTGCGCTCGGCGTTGCGCGCGGCCGTCCGCGGCGCGGCTGAGGCGACTTCAGCGCGAAGTGCGCCCGCGCCGATCTGACCGTTCGTGGCGACGGCGGCGATCGCATCTCGCGGCGGGCGGGCGACGCTCGTACGACGGCTTCTCCTCGCAGTGGCCGCGATTGCGCTCGGCCTCGTGCTGCAGGATCTGCTGCGCGCGCGGCTCGACGCGATCGCCGAGCTCGCGGAGCGCGACGTCATCCAGGCGCGCGCGGAGCTCGCGTTCGTGTTCCAGGTCGTCGGCACGCTCGTCTTCGGCGTGACCGGCGCGCTCGGCGTCGCGATCGCCGCGTCGTCCCGGCACGCGCGCGACGCGCGTACGCGACTGGGCCTGGGCCTCGGAATCGCGCTGCTCGTCGCGTCGCTCGCCGGCGCCGCGCTGATCTGGTACATGGCGGCTGTTCTGCTCGCCTGCCGCGCGTAGTCCGGAATCAGCCGACCTCGCGATCGAGACACCGCCGCGCGCGAGGCCCTATCGTAGCGGCATGAACTGCGCGCACTGCGGCCAGAGCCACCGCACGGAGGCGCGCTTCTGCGACCAATGCGGGCGCGCGCTCGGCGGTATCGCTGTGCGATCGCCGCGCGCGTACACGCCGCAGCACCTGGTGGAGCGGATCCTCACCTCGCGCTCGGCGCTCGAGGGCGAGCGCAAGCAGGTGACGGTTCTCTTTGCCGACATCGCGGGCTCGACCGATCTCTCGAACCGGCTCGGGCTCGAGGCGTGGCACCAGCTCCTCGACGGCTACTTCCGGATTCTCGCCGACGGGGTGCACCGCTACGAGGGAACGATCAACCAGTTCACCGGCGACGGCATCATGGCGCTCTTCGGTGCGCCAGTCGCGCACGAGGACCACGCGCAGCGCGCGTGTCACGCGGCGCTCGAGCTGGCGCGCGAGCTCGAGCGGTACTCGCACGCCTGCTTCGCGAGAGCTGGCATGCGCGTCCCCACGCGCATCGGGCTCAACTCGGGCGAGGTCGTCGTCGGGAAGATCGGCGACGACCTGCGCATGGACTACACCGCGCAGGGTCACACCGTGGCGCTTGCCGCGCGCGTTCAGGAGATCGCGACGCCGGGTCGCGCCTGCATCACCCAGAACGTGGCGCACCTGGTCGAGGGCTTCTTTGCGCTTCGCGATCTGGGCAGCGCGGCGCTGAAGGGATTCCCCGAGCCGATTGCCGTGTACGCGCTCGAGGGGCCGGGACCGCTGCGCTCGCGGCTCGACCGCTCGCGCGCGACGGGCTTCTCGACGCTCCTTGGGCGAGGCGGCGAGCTCGCGCTCTTCGAGGCGTCGCTCGAGCGCGCGCTCGCGCGCAACGGTCAAGCGCTCGGCGTCGTCGGCGACGCGGGGCTGGGAAAGAGCCGGCTCGCCTTCGAGTTCGTCGCCCGCTGCCGCGCCGAGGGAATCGCCGTGTGCGAGGTGCAATGTCCGTCGCACGGCGCGACGCTGCCGTACTTCGCGATCGCGGAGCTCCTGCGCAGCTACTTCGGGATCGCGACGGGCGATGCGCCCGCGTCGGCGCGCGCGAAGCTGACCAAGCGGCTGCTCGCGCTGTCGCCCGCGTTCAAGGCGTCGCTCCCGGTCGTCTTCGACGTGCTGTCGCTCGGCGACGCGGCGCCGCGAACTGTGCCGCTCTCCGAGCCCGAGCGCGGCGCGCAGCTCCGCAGGTTTCTGCGCCACTGGGTGCAAGGCGCCAGCGCGAACGCGCCGATGGTGCTCTTGCTCGACGATCTGCACTGGATCGATCCGCAAAGCGACGCGCTGCTCGCGGATCTGGTCGAGGCGCTGGCGTGGACGCGCACGCTGCTCATCGCGAACCACCGGCCCGAGTACCGCGCCCACTGGCTGCGCGGCACGCACTGCCGTGCGGTACCGCTCGCGCCGCTCGAAGCCGACGACCGGCGCGATCTTCTCCGGGAGCTGATCGGCGAAGACCCGTCGATCGCCGCGCTCGCCGAGCGCATCGACGCGCGCGCCGCGGGCAATCCGTTCTTTCTGGAGGAGATCGTGCGCGGCGCCGTCGGCGCGCAGGGACTCGAAGGCGAGCGCGGCGCGTATCGCCTGGCGCTCGCCGAGAGCGAGATCGAGATCCCACAGACAGTGCAGGCGGTGCTGGCGGGGCGCATCGATCGGCTCGCCGAGCGCGAGAAGCTCGCGCTCCAGACCGCGGCCGCGCTCGGCACGCGCTTCGACCTGGCGCTGCTCGTGCGCGCCGGAGAGTTCTCGAGCGACGACGCCGCGGCCGCCGTGGCAGCCCTGGTCGCGCTGCAGTTCGTGGAGCCGGCCGCGTCCGGGTACGCGTTCCGCCACCCGCTCACGCAGGAGGTCGCGTACCACTCACAGCTCGAGTCGCGCCGGCAGCAGCTGCACACCCAGGCGGCGCGCGCGCTCGAAGCGATGCACCCGGATCGCCTCGGCGAGCAGGCCGCGCTGATCGCGCACCACTGGGAAGCGGCAGGATCCCGCTACGAGGCCGCGCGCTGGCGACACCGAGCGGCGTTGCGTGTTTCGCAGATCCAGCTGCCGCGCCGGCGCGAGAAGAAGAGCTAGAAGCGGTCTCCCGGTCTACTGAACCGCGAGAGCGACGGAGGCCGCGTGAGAGATCGCACCGCTCGTCGCGCTGACCGTGATCGCATAGTTGCCGGCAGGCGTACCGGCGTTCGTCGCGGCCGCGCCGCCACCGCCCCCGCCGCCGCCACCGCCGCAGCTCGCGCCCGCGCCGACGAGCAGGAGCAGCGCCAGAGCGTGCGCGAAGAGCTGTCGGCGGCGGCGCCTTGGAACCGCAAAGGCGAGGGATGCGGCCAGTACGGCCACGCCGCCCGTCGCGAATGGATCGATGCCGGCGGTCTGCGCCGCCGTGGTGTTGATGGTGAGCGTGGCCAGCTGGCTCGGCACGCCGGCCGAGAGCGTCAGCGACGGCGGAGTCAGCGAGCACGTGACCTGCGCCGCCGCAGCCGAAGGCGCGCAGGTGAGATTCACCGTGCCTTCGAAACCGTCGGCCGACGCGACCGTGACGACTGCGCTTCCCGCGCCGCCGGCCGAGAGCGCGATGCTCGCGGGGTTCGTCGAGACCGAGAAGTCGGCGACGCTGATCGCGACCGGCGCCGAGGTCGAGCCGAGGTAGACGAGGTTCCCAAGGTACTCCGCAGTGGCCGTGTGCGAGCCGCCCGCGAGCGCGCTCGGCGTGTACGCCGCGCGATAGGCGCCCGACACGGCCGCGACCGGCACGGGCGCACCGGCGTCGACGCCGTCGATCGCGAACTGCACGCGGCCGTTCGCAGGCGAGCCCGTGCCGGCCGCAAGCGGCGTGATCGCAGCGGTGAAGGTGGCGGTCGTGCCGGGAAGAATCGCGGCGCTCGACGCCGACACGCTCGTCGCAGTCGCGATCTTTGCGGCCCAGTTGTCGCCGAGCGCGAACGCGTCGACCGAGCCCAGCCCGGTGACCTGGTCGTAGCCCACGCCCGCGCTGTAGCCGAACTGGAAGGGCGCCACGGCGGGACAGCTCGTGCTCCCCAGGCTACACGGAACGGCGTTGCTCCCGCTCGTGATGTCGTGGAACGCGGCCGGCGCGCTCGCGGCGAGCGCGTAGAGCTTCGGGTTCACGTTGCCGAGCCCGTTCGAGCCGGTGCCCTGCTTGATCAGCGCGAGGATGCCGGCGAAGCTCGGCGACGCCGCGGACGTTCCGCCGATCACGGTCAGGGTTTGGTCGAAGTTGCGAAAGCCGCTGACGCACGAGCCCTGCGAGCAGATCAGATAGCCGTCGTGACTCGCCGAGGCGGCGAGCGCCACGTCGGGCACGTGGCGCAGGCCATCCGCGGGCACGCCCGCGCCGCTCTGCCAGCTCGGCTTGCTGAAGAAACCGCTGGCACCGCCGCCGCTCGCGGCCAGCCCGCCGCCGAAGAAGACGCTGAGGGTGGTGTCGTCCCAGCCGACCTCGGGGATGTACTGCATCGCCGATCCGTTCGCGGCGTTGTTCGTCGCGCTCCAGTAGGCGCCGGGGTTGGCGACATCGCCGCGGAACTCGGTGCCGCCGACGCCCGTAACCTCGGGGATGCTGGCCGGCACGTCGACCGCGAACCCCGAGGACGCCACCGCCGATCCCCGCGGCTCGCAGTCCGCGGCACCCGCATCGCCCGACGCCGCGGTGATCGTCTGTCCCTGCGCGTTGGCCTGCTGCATCCAGGCGCGCACCATGCGAGCGAACGCCAGGCCGTTCGACGCTTCGCACGCGCCGTAGCTGGTGCTGATGATCGGCGCGAGATTGTTCGCGACCGCGTGCTGGAGCGCGTCCCAGACGTTCGCGCTCGTCGTAGCGCAGGTTCGTCCGGGCGCGACGCCGACGAAGACGTAGACGACGGTGGCGTTGCGCGCGACGGCGCCGGCCCACTCCACGTCGAGATGCGCCTCGAGGATGTCGTCGCTGCAGACCGTCGAGCTGCCGGTGCCCGGCACGAGGATCTGCTGCAGGTTTGCTGTGGGCAGGCCGGCCGCCGCGCGAAACGCCGCGATGTCGGCCGTAGAGTTCCCCGGCCCAAGCGCCGTCTGCCCGATGACGGCGATGCGCTCGCCCGTTCCGTCGTAGCCCGCGGCGTGGAGCGCGTCCGCGTTGTAGATCGTCGCCAGGTCGTCCGGCGCCAGGAAGTGACTCCCCGAGATCGACGAGGTGAAGCGCGGCGCGACGCCGGGACGCCGCAGCCGCGGCTTCGGGCGGAAGTCACTGAGATTGCGGAGCGCGAGCACGACGTCGGCAAACGCCTCGGGCACGGACGGCTCGGTCGCGTTGGCGTAGTGCACCTCGCCATCGACGCGATAGCGGTGGATCTCGGTCCGG
>Ga0184615_10001203_pt1 | contig 14134 bp, 13 predicted proteins | sample PLM4_65_coex_FD_133134 | JGI IMG/M metagenome (GOLD analysis project Ga0184615, IMG submission 133134) | Groundwater sediment microbial communities from an aquifer in East River, Colorado, USA - PLM4_65_coex | ecosystem: Environmental > Terrestrial > Soil > Riparian zone | place: USA: East... | reverse complement strand
GGGGCTCGCCGGCCTCCCCACGGCAGCGTGCGCGGACTTCACGCCCCACTTGGCGGCTCTATCACGGCCGCCGGGGTCAGTGCGGCGGGCCGAGGCGGCGGGCGAGGTGATATTGCGCCTGGCGCTTCCACCAGCCCCACTGATGGGCGACGTCGTGGCCCCAGATGTCGCGGTCGTGCGGGATTCCCTTGGCCTCGAAGAGGTCGGCGAGCGCCTGGGTCTCCTCGATGCAGCCCTCTTCGAACGGGCCCTGGCCGCAAACCAGGGTGACGTGGGTATGGCGCCGCACGCGCTCGAGCGGTTCGCCGGCGAGCCCCTGGACGTAGGCGAGCGGGTTGTTCAGATAGACCTCGAGGTTCGAGAAGCCCTCGGTGAAGTGGGTCATGAGATAACGCCCGCTCATGCACAGCGCCCAGCGAAAGACCTCTGGGTACTTGAGGGCGATGTTCGCCGCGTAGAACGCTCCCAGGCTCGCGCCGGAAGCCATCATCGGCAGGACCTGCGAGCCCACGGGGCTGTTGCAGTCCTCGCGGATGTGCGGCACCAGCGTCTCGACGACGAACTTCTCGTACAGCGCGTGGCGCTGGATCCGCCAGGCCGCGTCGTTCTCCTTCTTCGTCCACGCTTCGGCGACGTTCGACTCGGGGCAATAGAGCTTGAGCTTGCCGGCGTCGATCCACGGCGCGAGCGCTTCGACCATGCCCTGCGCCTCCCACTCGTGCGCGAATCCGGCGGCGGTCGGAAACACCACCAACGGCGGGCCCCAGTGGCCGTAGCTCCATAGGCTCACCGCCCTGCCGAGCTGCGGGCTCTGCACGCGCTCGAGCCGTTTCTTCATGCCACGCCCCCCGAAAAGAACGCCCGGGATCCTATCTCAGCCACGATCCCGGCCCGGCCGTTCGACCGGCGGCGGCACTTCCCTTCCGTCGCCGCCAACCTGCGCCTACCCAGGTATTGGTGGGGGGTGGCGCCGCCCGTTCGGGTAGGCGAAGTTTGACAAGCCGGCGACCGGCGTGAGATTTTTCGCGGACGATTCGCACGCCCTCGGCGCGCTGGGGAAACGTGCGCGAGACTGAAAAGAGCTGACAAAACATGGCGCAGATCTTCCTTCGCAGCGCGAACGCCTTGGCTCGCGCCTCGGTCTTCGTGGCGCTTTTTCTGGCCGCGACGGGGGGTTATGCCCTGTGGCGCCTGGCGCACTCCGGCTACGTGACCCGGGAAGGCATCGTGCTCGCGCAGCCGGTCCCCTTCAGCCACGATCACCACGTGGCGCAGATCGGCATCGATTGTCGCTATTGCCACACCGCGGTCGAACGAACCGCCGCGGCCGGCATCCCGCCGACGCAGACCTGCATGAACTGCCACAATCAGATCTGGACCAACGCCGCGGTGCTCGACCTGGTCCGCGCGAGCTACCGGGATGGCAAGCCTCTGACCTGGAACAAGGTTAACGATCTGCCCGACTTCGTCCACTTCGACCACAGCATTCACGTCGCCAAGGGGGTCGCCTGCACAACCTGCCACGGCCCGGTGAACAAGATGCCCCTCATGTACCAGGGGGCGCCGCTCACCATGAGTTGGTGCCTCGCCTGCCACCGCGACCCGGTCCCGAACCTGCGGCCGCGCGAGGAAGTGACCAACGTACTCTGGCAGCCGCCGGCCGACCTCGCCGCAAAGCAGAAGGAGTGGGCGCTCGCCAACAATGTCCAGAGCAAGGTCAGCTGCTCGTCCTGTCATTACTAGAGACCCTTCATGACTGAGCCCTCGATTCCGAATCCCAACCCGGCCGACTCCGCTGCCGATCTCTCGCCGAGCGGCGACTGCCACGTCGAGTGGAAGAAGCCTGCCGCGGCGATGGCTCAGACGATCCCGCTCGATCTCGCCGCGGCCCGCGAGCGCCTGCAGAGTCGCGGCGGCGCGACCTACTGGCGGAGCCTCGAAGAGCTCGCAGAAACCCCCGAGTTCACCGAGCTGCTCGATCGTGAGCTCCCCCGCTTCGCCGCGGAGTGGCCGGACGGCGTTTCCCGGCGCAACTTTCTGCAGCTCGCCGCAGCTTCGCTGGGTCTCGCCGGCCTCACCGCCTGCACGCGCCAGCCGATCGAGAAGATCGTGCCGTACGTCCGCCAGGCGGAGGAGTTTCTTCCCGGGAAGCCCGTCCTGTTCGCCACCTCGATGGCGCTCTCCGGCTTCGCGACCGGTCTGCTGATCGAGAGTCACAACGGTCGCCCGACCAAGGTTGAAGGCAATCCAGATCATCCGGCGAGCCTCGGCGCGAGCGACGCCGTCACCCAGGCTTCGGTACTTGGCCTCTACGACCCGGACCGCTCGCAGGCGATTCGCTACCTCGGCAGGTCGGCCACCTGGGCGGCGTTGAACCAGCAGCTCGTCGCGGCCTTGACCGCCCAATCGGCGTTCGGTGGCGCCGGAATTCGGCTGTTGACCGGTCCGGTGACCTCACCCACCGAGGCACGCCTGATCTCGAGCCTGCTCGCGAGCTACCCGCAGGCGCGCTGGCATCGCTGGGATCCGCTGGCGAGAGACGGCGCCACCAACGGCCTTGCGGCGGCTTTCGGAGCGCCGGTCGGCATGCGCTTCGACCTCGCCAGGGCGGAAGTGGTCCTCGCCCTCGAGTCCGACTTCCTGACCGCGGGACCGGGTGCCGTGCGCTATGCGCGCGATTTCGCCGACCGCCGGCGGGTCGCGCCCGGCGCGTCCGCCATGAACCGGCTCTACGTCGCCGAGTCGAGCCCGACGGCTACCGGAACGGTAGCGGACCATCGGTTGCGCGTCCGCCCGTCGCAGCTCGGCGGAATCGTCCAGGGGCTGGCGGTGCACCTCGGCGTGCCTGGCGCCAGCAATGCCAGCGCACCGGCGCTCGATGCGGCGACTGCGAAGTGGGTCGCTGCTGCCGCCCGGGATCTCGCCGCCCATCGCGGAACGGCCCTCGTCGTCGCCGGGGACTCGCTATCGGCGGCGGCGCACACGCTGGTCGCGGCGCTGAATGACGCCCTCGGAGCGAGCGGCGCCACGGTGCTCTACAGCGCGCCGATCGAGGTCGAGCCGGTCGATCAGCTCGCTTCGCTCAGTGCTCTGCTCGACGACATTCAGGCCGGGAAGGTCGACCTGCTGCTCGTCTCGGGCGTCAATCCGGTCTATGACGCGCCCGCCGACCTCGACGTCGCCGCGGTGTGGAAGAGCAGCTCGGCGCTGCGGATTCACCACGGCCTCTACGACGACGAGACGGCGGCTTACTGCCAGTGGCACGTGCCGGCGACGCACTACCTCGAGTCCTGGGGCGACACGCGGGCCTACGACGGGACAGTGTCGCTGGTGCAGCCGCTGATCGAACCGCTCTACGGCGGCAAGACCGCGAGCGAGATGCTCGGCGCGCTTCTCGGGCGTTCGACCGACGATGCCTACACCCTTCTGCGCGAGACCTGGGAAGCGCAGATCGGCGGCGAGACCTTCGAGGCGGCCTTCCGCAAGCTCCTGCACGACGGGCTCCTGCCGGCGAGCGCGCTGCCGGCGACCCAGCCCGCGCTCGCCGCGGCGAGCGTCGGGGCGGCCGTCCAGGCGCTGGCGGCAGAGCCGGCCGGCGGCGACCTCGAGCTCGCCCTGCGCCCGGATCCTGCCGTCCTCGACGGGCGCTTCGCCAACAACGGCTGGCTGCAGGAGTTGCCCAAACCGATCACCAAGCTGACCTGGGAGAACGCCATTCTCCTCTCGCCGGCGACCGCCGAGAAGCTCGACGTGCGCGGCAACGACATCGCGGAGCTCGCCGCACCGGACGGCCGCAAGATCACCGGTCCGGTCTGGCTGCTGCCCGGCCAGGCCGACGGGGTCGCGACCGTCCATCTCGGCTACGGCCGAACCCGCGTCGGCCGGGTAGCCAACGGCATCGGCTTCAGCGCCTACGCGGCGCAGACCTCTGCCCACCGCTGGGGCCGGGCCTCGGTCACGCTCCGGGCGACCGGCGAGAACGCGAAGCTCGCCACCACCCAGGGGCACCAGTCGATCGACTGGATGCGCGAGGAGGGCGAGCAGGCGGCGGCGCGCGCGATCGTGCGCCAGACGACGCTGCCGGAGTTCGAGAAGAACCCGCACTTCGCGCACGCGGGCGCCCACGGCGAGCTCGATACCAGCGCCTCCTTCAACCCCGGCTTCGAGTACAAGGGCTACGCCTGGGGCATGGTCATCGACTTGAACGCCTGCAACGGCTGCAACGCCTGCGTCATCGCCTGTCAGGCCGAGAACAACATCCCGGTGGTCGGCAAGGAGCAGGTCGCGCGCGGGCGTGAAATGCAGTGGATCCGCATCGACCGCTACTTCCAGGGCGACATCGACGAGCCCTCCGCGATCGTCAGCCAACCGATCGTCTGTATGCAGTGCGAGCAGGCGCCGTGCGAGGTCGTCTGTCCGGTCGCGGCGACGACGCATTCGACCGAAGGCCTGAACGACATGGTCTACAACCGCTGCGTCGGGACGCGATACTGCGCCAACAACTGCCCCTACAAGGTCCGGCACTTCAACTTCCTGCTCTACCAGGATTGGGACACCGAGCAGTTCAAGCTGCAGAGGAATCCCGACGTCACCGTGCGCAGCCGCGGCGTGATGGAGAAGTGCACCTACTGCGTGCAGCGCATCAATCGCGCGCGGATCCCCGCCGATCGCGACCTGCGGCAGGTCGGGGACGGCGAGATCCTGACCGCCTGCCAGCAGGCCTGCCCGCCGCAGGCGATCTCGTTCGGCAACCTGAACGATCCGGCGTCGAGGGTCGTCCTGGCCAAGCAGAACCCGCGCAACTACGCGCTGCTCGAGGAGCTCGGCACCCGGCCGCGGACCACCTACCTCGCGCTAGTCAAGAATCCGAATCCGGAGCTCTCCGCATGAGTGTCGCCGCAACCCCCCGCTTGGGCGTGCCGCCGATCCAGCCGCCGGTCGACCCGCCGGTCATCGCGCCCGGACACTCGCCGGCGTCGGTCGGCGACAAGATCAGCTCGGTCGTCTTCGGCAAGATGCCGCTCTGGTTCTACGTCGGGATGGCGGTCACTTTCGGCGGCGTGATGATGCTCCTCACCGCGCTCACCAAGCTGGTCTTCACCGGCATCGGGATCTGGGGCAACAACAACCCCGTCGGCTGGGGCTTCGACATCATCAACTTCGTCTGGTGGATCGGCATCGGACACGCCGGAACGCTGATCTCGGCGATCCTGCTGCTGCTGCGGCAGGAGTGGCGCACCTCGATCAACCGCTTCGCCGAGGCGATGACCCTCTTCGCCGTCGCCTGCGCGCTGCTCTTCCCGCTCTTCCACACCGGCCGCCCGTGGCTCGCGGTCTACTGGCTGCTGCCTTACCCCAACACCATGGGGATCTGGCCGAACTTTCGGTCGCCGCTCATCTGGGACGTCTTCGCGGTCTCGACCTACGGCTCGGTGTCGCTCGTCTTCTGGTTCATCGGCCTGGTGCCGGACCTCGCGACTTTCCGCGACCGCACCAGGAAGCTCTGGCAGAAGAAGGTCTATGGCGCTCTCGCCATGGGCTGGCGCGGCTCGGCACGGCACTGGCACAACTACGAATCGGCGTACCTCCTGCTCGCGGGCCTTTCGACACCGCTCGTCCTCTCCGTGCATTCGGTCGTCTCCTTCGACTTCGCCTCCGGTCAGGTACCCGGCTGGCACTCCACGATATTCCCGCCCTATTTCGTCGCCGGAGCCGTCTTCGCGGGCTTCGCCATGGTGCTCACGCTGATGATCCCGCTGCGCAAGGCCTTCGGCCTCGAGGACTTCATCACCCCGAAGCACATGGACAACATGGGCAAGGTGATGCTGGTGACCGGCCTGATCGTCGGCTACGGCTATATCGTCGAGATCTTCACCGCCTGGTACAGCGGCAACATCTACGAGTGGTACATGATCCACAATCGGATCTTCGGGCCCTACCGCTTCATCTGGATGAGCCTGATTCTTTGCAACGTCCTCGCCATCCAGCCGCTCTGGTTTCGCCAGGCCCGCAAGTCGGTCGCCGCGCTCTGGATCATCTCCATGTTCGTCAACTTTGGAATGTGGTTCGAACGCTTCGTGATCATTCCGACCTCTCTGCACCGCGACTTCCTGCCGGGCTCCTGGGGCATGTACTACCCAACGCGCTGGGACTTCGCGACCTTCTTCGGCACGATCGGCCTGTTTCTGGCGCTCATGTTCCTCTTCGTGCGCATCTTCCCCGCGCTCGCCATGTTCGAGATGAAGGGGCTCACCCCCGACGCCATAGTCAAGGAGCCCGTGCGCGGATGACCACCTTGACTCCTCAGCTGCCCGACGGCCCGGGCGACCTGCACGGCCTGATGGCCGAATACGCGACAGCGCAGCAGTTGCTCGACGCCGCCGGGCAGGCGCATCGCGCCGGCTTTCGCGCCATGGACGCCTATACCCCGTTCCCCATCGAAGCCCTCTCCGAGGTGATCTGCGATCACCAGAAGTCGAAGGTGCCGCTCATCTGCCTCTCGGGTGGCGTGGTCGGTGCCCTCGCCGGCTGGGGGCTCGAGTACTGGACCTCCGCCATCGACTACCCGATGAACGTCGGCGGCAAGCCCTACAACAGCTGGCCGGCGTTCATCCCGGTGCTTTTCGAGACCACGGTGCTCTTCGCATCGTTCGCCGCGGCGATCGGCATGTTTCTCCTCAACGGCCTGCCGGCGCCTTACCACCCCGTATTCAATGTCGCGCGCTTCCGCGAGAAGGCGTCGCGCGATGGCTACTTCCTGTGTATCGAAGCGCAAGACGGGATGTTCGACCGCTCCGAAACGCGCGCGTTCCTGCTCGCGACCGGCGCGTTGGAGGTGAACGATGTCGAGCGTTGAGCGGACGAGATCTTTCCCGCCGGCGGTCGCGCCGCGCTGGATGGTGGTGATCCTGTTCGCGCTCGCCGCCTTCGGCTGCCGGCAGGACATGCACGATCAACCGAAGCTCAAGCCCTACCGCGCGAGCAGCTTCTTCGCCGACGGCAGCGGCATGCGGCCGCTCCCCGCGCACACGGTGGCACGCGGCACACTGCGCGAAGATGCGTTCTTCTTCACCGGGCGGATGCCGGACGGGAGCATCGCGACCGAGCTGCCGATGCCCATGACGCGGGCGCTCTTGAAGCGCGGCCAAGAGCGCTTCGACATCTTCTGCACTCCCTGCCACGGACGAGTGGGTGAAGGCCGCGGGATGGTGGTGCGCCGGGGCTACAAGCAACCGACCTCGTATCACGACGAGCGCCTCCGCCAAGTCCCCATCGGATACTTCTTCGACGTGATGTCGAACGGGTTCGGCGTCATGCCGAGCTACGCCCCTCAGGTTCCCGCGGAAGATCGCTGGGCAATCGCGGCCTATATCCGCGCGCTGCAGCTCTCGCAGCACGTCGAGGCCGCGAGTCTCTCGGCCGCGCAGTTGGCAGCGCTCGATGCGCCGGCGGGCGCCCCGGAACACAGCGAGCCTCCCGCCGAAGGCAACCACCCATGACCGCCAAGCGGACGCTCTCCTTCCCGCTCCGCTCCGCTGACTTCGAGGCGCCGGCAGCGCTCTCCGGCCTCGCCGGCAAGGCGCTCGGCATCGGTGCCGTTGGCGCCGCCGCTTCGGTTGTCGGCTTCTTCCTGGCGCGCGCCGAATTCTTTCAGGCCTACCTCGTCGGCTGGCTGCTCTGGTACACCGTGGCCGTCGGCGCGCTCGGCTTTCTGCTCCTGCAGCACCTCTCGGGCGGCGGCTGGGGACTCGCGGCGCGGCGCATCCTCGAGGCCGCCGCGCGAACCATTCCCTTCGTCGGTCTCGCCGCCATTCCCCTCTGCTTCGGGCTCGAGGACCTTTTTCTCTGGGCCGATCCGGCCAAGGTCGCCCTGGATGTCGCTCTGCACCACAAGACGTCGTACCTGAACGTGCCCTTCTTCATCGGGCGCACGGTGTTCGCGATCGCGTTCTTTTCCTTCCTCGCAACCTTCCTCTCCGCCAGGTCAGTGCGCCAGGACGAGAGCGGTGACCCGAACCTGAAGGCGAAGATGCACGACGTCTCCGCGATCGGCTTCCTGCTCTACGTCATCGTCAATACCTTCATTGGCTTCGACTGGCTGATGTCGCTCGACCCGCACTGGTTCTCGAGCCTCTACGGCGCGATCTTCGTCGCCGGCGAAGCCCTCGCGGGAATGACTTTCATCATCCTGGTGGCCAACTGGCTGCGCCAGCGCGCGCCGATGGACGCGATCTTCGGCCGCAAGCTCTTCCACGACTACGGCAAGCTCCTGTTCGCCTGCGTGATGTTCTGGACCTACCTCTCGATCTCCCAGTTCATCATCATGTGGCAGGGCAATCTCCCCGAAGAGGCGGTCTGGTTCCAGGTGCGCTTCCATGGCGGTTGGGGCTATGTCGCCGCGGGGCTGCTCGTCTTCCACTTCTTCTTCCCCTTCCTGATTCTCCTGTCGCGCAGCGTCAAGGAGAAGGCGAGAGCGCTTTCGGCGGTCGCGGCCTTCGTGCTCGTGATGCGCTGGGTCGATCTCATCTGGCTGACGCGGCCGACGCTCGCCGAAGGCGGCTTCTCGATCCATTGGCTCTACATTGCCATTCCGCTCGGCATCGGCGGCCTTTGGTTCTTTGCCTTCGCGCGCCAGCTCGCCAAACGCCCGCTCGTGGCGGTGAACGATCCGCAGTGGGAGGAAGTTCTCAGTCATGACTGATGACCGGCACGGGAGGCAACCGCACGGCGAGGGCCATGAGGGCCACCATCGCGCTCCGATCGACTCGGAGATCGACGTCCGGAGGGCGATCGAGATCGCGCTCTGGCTGGGCGCCACGACGGTCGGGACTCTGGTCGTCGGCTTCTTCATCTATCGCGGTCTGGCGAACTGGACGGCAGACGAGGATCCGGCGCCCTCGGCGCTCACCGAGGCGAATCGGACCGTGGCCCCGCCGGCTCCCAACCTGCAGATTCAGCCCGAGAAGGAGCTTGCCGCGATGCGCGCAGCGGAACGAGACCGCCTGACGACGTGGGGCTGGACCGACAAGTCGCTCGGTCTCGCCCACATGCCGATCGCGGATGCGATCGATCGTCTCGCCGTTCCCGAGCCGGCGCCCGCTGCGATTCCGGACGCGCCGACCGAGCCCGCGGCCTCCGCTCCGGTGACCGCGGCGACCGCGGCAGAGACGCCCGCAGGATCGGCGCACTGAAGACGAGAATGTCGATCCGGATGCCCAATTCCCGCTTGCGCTCGCTGCCCTGGGTGATAGCCCTCGCTGCCCTTTCTGTCCCTGCCGGGCGGGCCCTGGCCGAGACCCGGGTCTTCACCGGTCCGGGGCTCGCCGAACGCACCCCCCAACCGGGGGCGCTCAATGCGCAGAAGATCTCGGAGCAGGTCGGCTTCGACCAGCGTCTCGGCGCGCCGCTGCCGCTCGATCTCCCCTTCACGGACGAGACCGGAAAGGCGGTCCGGCTCGGCGACTACTTCGGCCGGAAGCCGGTGCTCCTCGCCCTGGTCTACTACCGCTGTCCGGTGCTCTGTCCGCAGATCATCATCGGCACTGCGGCCGCGATGAAAGGAATTCCATACGACCCGGGGCGCGACTTCGAAATTGTCTTCGTGAGCTTCGATCCGGAGGACACTGCGGAACGCGCCGCCGAGAAGAAGAGCGCCGCGATGGCGCGCTACGGCAAACCCGCCAGCGCCGCCGGCTGGCACTTTCTGACCGGGGAGGCAGACTCGATCCAGCGCCTGACCGCGGCAGCGGGATTTCGCTATGCCTGGGATCCGACGATCCAGCAGTTTGCGCACGCCAGCGGGATCGTCGTCGCGACCCCCGACGGCCACCTGGCGCGCTACCTCTACGGCGTCGAGTACGCACCGAAGGATCTGAAGCTCGCCCTCTTCGAGGCCGGCGAAGGCCGCATCGGCGGTCTGTCGGAGAAGCTGATGCTCCTGTGTTTCAACTACGACGCCGCGCTCGGGAAGTACACCATAGCCACCCTGCTGTCGCTCAAGGTGGTGGCTACGGTGACGCTCGTCCTACTCATCTTCTCGATCGTCTGGATGTTGCGCAGCGAGCGCCGTCAGGCGCGCGCCGCAGCCGGAGGAGTCGCACGGGTATGAACTTCAAGCTCCCCTTCGTGCCGGAGCAGGCCTCGGCCGCTGCCAGCGAAGTCGACAACCTGACCTTTTTCCTCGTCGGCATGAGCACGTTCTTCACCGTGCTGATCGCCGCGATGATCATCTTTTTCGCCATCAAGTACCGGCGCAAGAGCGCCGACGGCGTCGGCAGCAGTTTCGAGAACTCGCCGCTGCTCGAGATCACCTGGACGGTTATTCCGCTGCTCGTCGCGCTGTTCACTTTCGCCTGGGGCCTCAAGGTCTTCTTCCGCCTCTATCGCCCGCCCGCGAATGCGGTGGAGTACCAGGTCACCGGCAAGCAGTGGATGTGGAAGATCCAGCATCCGACCGGCCAGCGCGAGATCAACGAGCTCCACGTGCCGATCGGCCAGCCGACGCGTCTGGTGATGACCTCCGAGGACGTCATCCACAGCTTCTTCGTGCCCGCCTTCAGGGTCAAGGCCGACGTTCTCCCCGGGCGCTTCACCTCGCTCTGGTTCCTGCCCACGAAGGCCGGGCGCTATCACCTCTTCTGCACCGAATTCTGCGGCACGCAGCACTCCGGAATGACCGGCTGGGTGGTCGTCCAGTCCCCGGAGGAGTACCAGGCCTGGCTCGCCAGCGCGCCGGGACCCAAGGCGCCGTCCGCCGATGGCGCCCAGCTCTTCGCGCAGTACGCCTGCAACACCTGCCACAAGCCGGGACCGGGGGGACGCGGTCCGATTCTCCACGGCATCTTCGGTACCGAGGTCGCGCTCGCCGATGGCGGCACGGTCAAGGTCGACGACGCCTACCTTCGCGAGTCGATCCTCATGCCCAGCGCCAGGATCGTCCAAGGCTACGAGCCGATCATGCCCGCCTTCCAGGGTCAGATCAGCGAAGAAGCCATGCAGCAGCTGATCGAGTACATCAAGAACCCACCGCCCGCGGACGCCGCGACGGCGGGTACGACTCCAGCCTCGCGAGGGAACTCCCGATGAACGCGATCACTGCCACCGCCGAGCGGCCGAATTTCCTCACCGCCGAGCATGGCCTGAAGTCCTGGCTGCTGACCCTCGACCACAAGCGGGTCGCAATCCTCTATCTCATTTCGGTGAGCTGCTATTTCCTGCTCGGCGGCATCTTCGCCATGCTCGTGCGCATCGAGCTCATGACGCCGGCAGGCGACCTGATGCTCCCGGACACCTACAACCGCGTGTTCACCGGGCACGGCGTCACGATGGTCTTCTTCTTCCTGATTCCCGCGATCCCCGGCATTCTCGGCAACTTCCTGATCCCGCTGATGATCGGCGCCAAGGACGTGGCGTTCCCGCGGCTCAATCTGGCGAGCTGGTACCTCTACATGACCGGTGGCTCCCTGATGCTTCTCGGCACCTTGAACGGCGGCGTCGACACCGGCTGGACCTTCTATCCGCCCTATAGCTCCTCGTACACCACCACGAACGTCTTGATCGTCGGCATCGGCGTCTTCATCAACGGCTTTTCGTCGATCCTGACCGGCCTCAACTTCATGGTCACGATCCACCGCATGCGCTGCCCCGGGATGACCTGGTTCCGCCTGCCGCTCTTCATCTGGGGGCACTACGCGACCAGCCTGATGATGGTCCTGGGCACGCCGGTGATTGCGATCACCTTGCTGCTGCTGGTCATGGAACGGCTCTTCCATCTCGGCATATTCGACCCTGCCAAGGGCGGCGACCCGATCCTCTTCCAGCACCTCTTCTGGTTCTATTCCCATCCCGCCGTCTACATCATGATTCTGCCGTCGATGGCGGTGATCTCAGAGCTCGTCGCCTGCTTCTCGCGCAAGCGAATCTTCGGCTACCACTTCGTCGCCTTCGCTTCGATCGGAATCGCGGTGCTCGGCTTCGTAGTCTGGGGACACCATCTCTACGTTTCGGGCCAGTCGGTCTATGCCGGCACGATCTTCTCGTTGCTGACCATGCTAGTCGCCATTCCCTCGGCCGTGAAAGTCTTCAACTGGTCGATGACGCTCTATCAGGGCTCGGTGTCTCTCGAGACCCCGATGCTCTACGCTTTGGGTTTCATCGGCCTGTTCACGATCGGAGGACTGACCGGCGTCTTTCTGGGAACCCTCGGCTTCGACGTCCATGTGCATGACACCTACTTCGTGGTGGCGCACTTTCACTACGTCATGGTGGGCGGCACGATCATGGGCTACCTCGGAGGCTTGCACTTCTGGTGGCCGAAGATCACCGGCCGCTGCTATCCCGAGTTCTGGGCGAAAATCTCGGCGCTCCTGGTGTTCGTGGGTTTCAACCTGACCTTTTTCCCGCAGTTCTTGCTCGGTTACATGGGAATGCCCCGCCGCTACCACGCCTACCCGCCGGAGTTTCAGGTCCTGAACATCCTCTCGACCGCCGGCGCCTCGGTGCTCGCGGTCGGCTTCGTGCTGCCAACCATCTACTTCCTGTGGTCGTTGAAGAGCGGCAGGCCCGCCGGCAACAACCCCTGGGGGGCCCGGGGACTCGAGTGGGAGACCAGCTCGCCGCCTCCGACCCAGAACTTCGACTCGACGCCCAGCGTGTCGCGTGAGCCCTACGACTACTTCGAGGCGGCCGAAGAGGCCGCCGGACGCGCGACCCCTCCCGCGCATTCGCATTGAGAGAGAGCGACGAACAAGGAGCCGCCCTCGTGTCCCACGGTCATTCCCCGTTTCTGGCGCACCACTTCGACAACCTCGAGCAGCAGAAGGAGGCCTCGACCCTCGGGATGTGGCTCTTCCTGGTGCAGGAGGTCATGTTCTTCGGCGGGTTGTTCATGTGTTACCTGCTCTACCGCTGGAAGGATCCGACAGCTTTCGCGGCCGGCAGCCACGAGCTCTCGATCGAGCTCGGCGGATTCAACACCGTCGTCCTGATCGCGAGCTCCCTCACCATGGCGATCGGCGTCCGCTCCGCCCAACTCGGGCGCATCCGGGCGCTCGTCCGCTGGCTCGTCGCCACCGGCTTCCTCGGGACGGTCTTTCTCGTCGTGAAGTACTTCGAGTATTCGGCGAAGTGGGAGCATCACCTCGTCCCCGGCCCGAGCTTCCACTTCGCCGGCGAAATCGGGTCGCGCGCCGAGCTCTTCTTCTCGCTCTACTTCGCGATGACCGGCATGCACGCCCTGCACATGATCGTCGGCCTGGGTTTGCTGGTCTGGCTGTTGCGCAAGGCGATGAAGGGACACTTTTCCGCCGAGTACTACAACCCGGTGGAGAACTTCGGCCTCTACTGGCACTTCGTCGACATCGTCTGGATTTTCCTCTTCCCGCTGCTCTATCTGATCGGCCGGCATTACCACGGAGGCGCCTGAGCCATGTCCGAGCACTACGTTGTTCCACTCAAGACCTATTTCACCGTCTTCGCGGCCCTGATGGCCTTCACGGCGATCACCGTTGCCGTCGCATTCCTCGATCTCGGGCCGGCCAACAACATCGTGATGCTGTCGATCGCCGCCGTCAAGGCGACCCTCGTCGTCATGTTCTTCATGCACGCCAAGTACGGTACGCGGCTCATTCCCCTGGTCGCAGCGAGCGGGTTCTTCTTCGTGATGTTGATGTTCGTCATCACCATGTCCGACTACATGTCGCGCGGCTGGTTGGGTGCGGGAACGCCCTGGAGACCCACCCCCTGAGGCCGCCCGCCTTGCGCTCCGCCAACGCCACGCTGCTCGATCTCCTCCTCGAGCTGCAGACACTGGACCGCGTGCCGCGCAGCGGCTATTTCCTGCGCGGCATCTCCGACTGCGAGTCGGTCTCCGAGCACACTTTCCATGTCGCCATGCTGGTCTGGCTCCTCGCCGGTGAGGAGCCCGCACTCGACCGCGCCCACGCCGTCGAGCTGGCGCTGATGCACGACCTCGCGGAGCTGCGGATCGGCGACCTGCCGCGCACCGCGACCACCTACCTTCCGGCGGACGTAAAGCACGCCGCCGAGCGCCGGGCGGCGACCCACATCCTCGCCCCGGCCGACCCGAGAGCGACCGCGCTCTACGAGGAGTATGAGGAAGGCGCAACTGCCGAGG
>Ga0184615_10001202_pt1 | contig 14136 bp, 14 predicted proteins | sample PLM4_65_coex_FD_133134 | JGI IMG/M metagenome (GOLD analysis project Ga0184615, IMG submission 133134) | Groundwater sediment microbial communities from an aquifer in East River, Colorado, USA - PLM4_65_coex | ecosystem: Environmental > Terrestrial > Soil > Riparian zone | place: USA: East... | reverse complement strand
CATGTCACGCACCTTCACGTCACGCAGAATCATGTCACGCAGTTCAGGGCGGCGAGTGGCGCCGGCATCTGGGATAGAATAGCCGCGCCTCGACATCAATCCTGGAGGAGGAGACATGAGGCCCGTCACGATCCTGGTGCTGGCGGCGGCCTGTGCCGCGGCCGGCCCGCACGCCGCGGCGCAAGCGGCCGGCTCCTATCCGAGCCGGCCCATCAGGATGATCCTGCCCGCTTCGCCGGGCGGGCCGGTCGACGTCATTGCCCGCACGGTGGGCACGGGCCTGGCGGAGGCGCTGGGGCAGCAAATCGTGATGGACAATCGAGCGGGCGCCGGCGGGATCATCGGCGCCGAGATCGTGGTGAATGCCAACCCGGACGGCTATACGCTGATGTTCGCCCATTCCGGGCCGCTCGCGATCGAAGCCGCCCTGCACTCGAAGCTCTCGTACCACCCGCTGAAGAGCTTCGCGCCGGTGTCGCTGGTCGCCGAGTCGCCGTACGCGTTGATCGTGAATCCCGCGATGCCCGCCAGATCCGTGAAGGAACTGGTCGCGCTGGCGAAATCGCGGCCCGGTAAGTTCCATTACGCCTCGGGCGGCATCGGGACCGGGATCCACATGGCCGGGGAGCTGTTCAACCTCGCCGCCGGCCTCAAGATGGTCCACGTGCCGTACAAGGGCGCGGGTCCCAGCATGGCGGCCCTGATGTCCGGCGAGGTGGACATGATGTTCAACGGGGTTTCTTCGGCGCTCCCGCACGTCAAGGCGGGACGGCTCCGCGCGCTGGCGATCAGCAGCGCGCAGCGCACGCCGCTCCTGCCGGATCTTCCCACGGTGGCCGAGAGCGGCCTCACCTACGAAACCGCGGGATGGTACGGTCTGGTTGCGCCCGCCCGCACGCCGAAGCCGGTGACGGCCAAGCTGCAGTCGCACCTGCACAAGGCGCTCAACACGCCCGAGATGAAGGAGCGCCTCTTGGGCCAGGGCATCGATGGCATCGCGAGCACGCCGGAGCGGCTGACGCTGCACCTGCGCGCGGAACTGGAGAAGTGGACCGCGGTGGTCAAGGCGGCCGGCCTGAAAGCCGACTGAAGCAATAGACAGGATTAACAGGATTAACAAGATCCAAGAAAGAATTTCGGAACGCCTTAAATCGTTCTTCCGAATTAATCCTGTAAATCTTGTAAATCCTGTCTATTTCCTGTCGGCGTGAAAACGAAGAACATCAAGGTGCCGCTGCGCGATGGCGTGATGGGCGCCCACCTCGCCGTTCCGGATCGCACGCCCGCCGGCGCGATCGTCGCGATCATGGAGATCTGGGGCGTCAACGACACGATGCGGTACCACGCCGCGGAATTCGCGGATGCGGGCTTCGTGTGCCTGGTCCCGGACCTGTTCTGGCGGCAGGAGCCCGGCGTGGCGCTTTCGGATTCCGATCCGGAGCATGTGAAGAAGGCATTCGACCTCTACTACGACTTCGATTACGACCTGGGCGTCCGCGACATGGAGGATACATGGAAGTATCTGGCGGGCCTGCCCGAGTGCAACGGGAACGTCGGCGTGGTCGGCTACTGCCTGGGCGGCAAGCTCTGCTACCTGATGTGTTGCCGTACCGATATCGATTGCGCGGTCGCCTATTACGGCACCTACATCGAGCACCACATACGCGAAGTGGGCAATCTGCACCGGCCGTTCATGCTGCACATGGCGATGCGTGACCGCTGGGTGCAGGCGGAAGTGAACGAATTGCTGGAGCGCAGGCTCTCGCCCAACCCGCTGGTGACGATCCACAAGTATCCCGGGGCGGACCATGCGTTCGCCCGCCACGGGGGCAGGACCTACAGCAAGCCCGAGGCGGACCGCGCCCTCGGGCTTACCGTCGACTTCTTCAAGCGGCATCTCGGCTGAACCAACATGTCACGCATGACACAGGGGGAGGACAAATCCATGAAGCGATTACTGGGCGGGACCGTTGGAGTACTGATTGCGGCGCTGGTGCCCGCCAGCGCCGTTGCGCAGGCGTTTCCAGCGAAACCGGTGCGCCTGGTGGTGGCATTCGCGCCCGGCGGCGCAACGGACACGTTTTCCCGCGTGACGGCCGCCGAGATGAGCAAGAGCCTGGGCCAGCAGGTCCTGGTCGAGAATCGCCCGGGCGCCGGCACGACGATCGCGGCCGAGTTCATCGCCAAGTCCCCGCCGGACGGATACACGCTGCTCTTCACCGACCTCTCGACGCACGCCATCACGCCCTCGATCTACCCGAAACTCGCTTATCACCCGCTGCGGGATTTTGTGGCGGTCGCGCCGGTGTCCTCGTCGCCGCTGATCATGGTCGCGCATCCGTCGGTCGGCGTGAAGTCGGCCCGTGAGTTGATCGCGCTGGCGAAGAAGCACCCGGGCATTACCTGCGGCAACGCGGGAATCGGCACGGTCACTCATATGGCGTCCGAGAAATTCCGCATGCGCGCGGGCATCGATCTGACGCCGGTCAACTACAAGGGCGGGGCCACTTCGACGATCTCGCTCCTCACCGGGGAAATCGCCCTCATCGTCACCACCATCCCCGCGGCGCTCGAATACGTGCGCGCGAAAAGGCTGGTCGCGATCGGCCTGACCGCGGAAAAGCGCTCCGCCCTGCTGCCCGATGTCCCCGCCCTCGGCGAGACCGTCAAGGGCGTCGAGGCCGCCGTCATCGCCGGCGTGCTGGCGCCGGCCGCCACGCCGCGCGCCGTGATCGCGCGCCTCAACGCGGAATTCGCCAGGGCGGTGGACAGCCCCAAGGCGAGGGAAATCTTCGCCGTCAACGGCGCTGAAGCCATGAAGACCAGTCCGGAAGCGATGCAACGTTCCCTGGAGGAGGACGTCAGGACGTGGGCGGAGGTCGTGAAGGCGACAGGCGTCAAACTACAGTGACGAAATGACGCTTCCACCACCCCCGGCGCTGTGCGCCACCCCGCCCGGCCAGTCGCGCTGCATCGCGACTGGCGTTCGCCGGCTCGGAGACATGCTCCTCGAAACCCCGGCTCACCCTCCGACAGGAGGGGAGTCCACACACGAATCACGATCCACGATTCACGAATCACGTTTCATAAGGAGCACGCCGTGGCGCGACCGCTGACCATCGACACGCACGCGCATTATTTCCCCGAGTCGTACCTGAAGCTGATCGCGGATCACGGCAAGCGCTGCGGTACCACGGTGGCGACCGATCCCTCGGGCGCGCGGTTCATCCAGGTCGGCCTGCTGCTGCGCACCGGGCCCATCACGTCGGAGTTCTACGATCTCGATGACCGGCTGAAAACGATGAACAAGATCGGTGTCGGGATGCATGCGCTGTCGCTTACCCAGCCGATGGTTTACTGGGCGGACGACGAGCTGGGACTGAGGCTGTGCGTGGCCTTCAATGACGCCGTGAGCGAGGCGCACCGCAAGCACCCTGACCGCTTCGTCGGCTTCGCGTGCCTGCCGCTCCAGAATCCCAACCTCGCGCTCGAGGAGCTCGAGCGGGTGGCGCGACTGCCGGGCATCCGCGGCATTTACATGGCGACCGCCGTGCGCGACCGCGAGCTCTCCGATCGCAGCTTCTTTCCGGTCTATGAGCGCATCGCCGATTTGAAGTTGCCGATCTTCCTGCACCCGATGATGATCAACAACGAACGGCTGAAGCAGTACTACCTCATCAACCTGCTGGGAAACCCTTTCGACACGGCCATCGCGGCCTCCCATCTCATCTTCGGCGGCGTGATGGATGCCTTCCCGAAGCTGGAGGTGAGCCTGCCGCATGCCGGCGGCGCGCTGCCGGTCCTGCGCGGGCGCCTCGACCGCGGCTTCGAGATTCGCGGCGAGTGCAAGGTCATTCCGCGCCCGCCCAGCGAGTACTTGCGCCGCTTCACCTACGACACCATCAGCTACTCGGCTCCGGTCATGGACTACCTGGTGGAGCTGGTCGGGGTGGAGCGCATCATGATGGGCAGCGATTACTGCTTCGACATCGCCTACAACGACCCCGTGAAGATCGTGAAGGGGATGAATTCGGTGGACGACCGGCAGCGGCAGCAGATACTGTGGGGCAACGCTGCGCGGCTCTTACGGCTCGAAAAAACGTGACATGGTGAAGCGTGACATGATCATTCGTGACATGGAAAGGCGTGACATGGTGAAACGCGCCCAGCGCTTGGCGTCCACTGCATAGACACGCATTATCACGTCACGCAGTACCACGTCACGCACCATCACGTCACGCAATTTCAGGTCACGCCTTTCCAAGCAGGCCGATGATGCACTCCCACTCGGCCTGCGTGACGGGTGTGATGGAAAGCCGGTTGCCGCGCTGGAGCACCCGCAGGTTCTTCAGGGCCTTGTGGCCGCGCAGCTCGGCGAGGCCAATGAGGCGCGTTTTCTTCACGAACTTCACGTCCACGTTGAACCAGCGCGGCTCGCCCCGTGCCGCGCCCGGGTCGCAATACCCGCTCTTCCGGTCGAATTGCGTCGGGTCCGGGTACGCGCCTCGGCTGACCTCGACGATTCCGGCGATGCCGGGCTCCTCGCAGCTCGAGTGGTAGAAGAATCCGCGGTCGCCGGGCCGCATCTCGTCGCGCATGAAGTTGCGCGCCTGGTAGTTGCGCACGCCGGACCAGGCCGTGACCCGGTCCCGCGCGAGGTCGTCGATGCCGTAGCGGGAAGGCTCGGACTTCAGGAGCCAGTATTTCATTTCAAGAGTGTGATGAGTGATGAGTGATGGGTGATGAGCGGCGGGTCCCAGGCAAAAAAAATGCGGCAAATGCCGCATTTTTTGTGTGGACCCCCGCCTGTGCCGTTAGGCCTGGATCTTGAACCAACTGTTCAAGGTCGGTCGCCTTCCGAGCCCATTAGGCGCTTCCATGTCGGATGCGCACACCGGAGCTGCTTGAGTCGGCGTCCAGATTCAACGATGTTGGTTCAAAGAATCTAAAGCCCTAAAAACGAACACCGCAGGGGATATTCAGAATAATTTGCTCTGATCGCGCAGCGCCTGATCGAGCGTTGATTCCATGCTTTGCATTCTACGCTTTAACGATGCCATGTCAAAACCGCCGACCTTGGTGGTGAGCAGCTCGTGCGCGATATTGAGTGCCGCCATGATGGCGATGCGCTCGACCCCGATCACTTTTCCGTTGTCCCGGATCTCGTCCATCTTCCGGTTGAGGTAATCGACCGCTTCGAGCAACTCCTTCTGCTCGTCTTCCGGGCACGCAACGCGAAATTCGCGCCCCATGACGTTGATCTGCAGGGCCTTTGGATCCGCGCTCATGCGTCTTCTTCAGGAATCTGATTAAGCAGGCTCTCCAAGCGATTGGTCGCGGTGCCGATTTTGTCGGCGAGCTGCTTGTTGTCGCTGATGGCCGACGCAAGCTGCTGGCGCAGCTGCTGGTTGTCGTCGCGCAAGCGCCGACACAACTCGACGAACTCGCTGAGTTTACGCTCGAGCGACTTGAATTCCGCTTCCATCGGCACACTATAGTTTCAAAAATCCTGTTAAGTCAACTGGTAACAACCATTTTTGAATGTTGTTTAGCATAAAGACCCCTGCTCGGTCGCGGGATGTTTTGCATCCCTCGAAATTCCCTCAAGACTCATTCCCCAAGGTCCCGAAAAAGCGTTGGTTTTCAGGATCCGACCGGGCGTGAAAAACTGCCGCTCGGCGGCCGGATCGAGTCATTGCGGCATCGCAGAACCCGGGTTGAGCCGCCAGCAGCCGGTGCTTACAATCAGGACTGCGCAGGGGGAGTGCGCTATCCGTAAGCGGCCCCCGCCTGCGCTCGGCCCCGGGTGCCCGCGCGCGATTTCTCGCAGCGGGTCAAACGGGAAACAGGTGAAAGGCCTGTGCTGCCCCCGCAACGGTAAGCGAGCGTGGGCGCGCTGAGGAGTCTCTCCCTGAGGCTCTTGGCCACTGTGCGCAAGTCGCGCATGGGAAGGCGGCGCGCCAAGTTCTCGCGAGCCCGTATACCGGCCCGGTCCGAGGTTGGAAATGCCGCGGGGACGCGGCGTGACCGTTGCCGGTCAGGCGTTCCTGCGTCATTTCCTTGCGCGATCTGGCACGCGGCGGGCGTGCGCGAGGAAAGTCCATGCTTCTCAGAAATGGAACGGCCGCCGTGCTGTCGGCCGCGGCGTGGTGCGCGATCGCGGCGGAGGCGCCGGTGACCGTCGGAGAGCCGGTCATTGTCACGGCGGCGCGCTTCGAGGATCGTTACCTCGACAAGCCGGTGAACGCAACGGTGATCACCGCGGAGGACATCCGGAACAGCGCGGCGCGGACCGTGCCGGACCTGCTGTCGGAGCAGGCCGGCATCGCCAGCCACGACTTCTTCGGCAACAACGCCGCAACCACCACGGTGGACCTGCGCGGCTTCGGCATCACCGGCACGCAAAATACCCTGATCCTGCTCGACGGGCGGAGGCTCGCGGACAACGATCTTTCCGGGGTGCAGTGGTCGGCCATCCCGCTCGGCGCCATCGAGCGCATCGAGATCGTGCGCGGCAGCGGCGCCGTGCAATACGGCGACGGGGCGACCACGGGCGTCATCAATATCATCACCAAGTCGCCGTCTAGAATCGGCAACGTGGCCGTGTTGCAGGGAAGGGCGGGCTCGTACGACACGCTGGAGGGACAGCTCTACGCGAATTATTTCACCGGCAACATCGGCTTCAATCTGATCGCGTCCAATTTCCGGTCCGATGGCTACCGCGATAACAATTACAACCGCCAGAGCAACGTGCAGGCCGAGGTGAGGCTGCTCACCGAGCGGGGCGACGCGTCCTTCAAGATCGGCAACGACAGCCAGGGCATCCGGCTGCCGGGAGCGCGCACAGTGCAGCCGAGCGCCGGCATCGATCAGCTCGACACCGACCGGCGCGGCACTTCCACTCCGCTCGACTACGCGCAGCGCGCGGGCAATCGCGTAACGCTCGACTGGCGCCAGGAAACGGGAATCGGGGAATTCAATCTCGGGCTCGGCTACCGCGACAAGGAGCAGACCTCGTATTTCGACCAGGGGGGCTTTCCGGACTATCGAGTCGCGGAACTCGGCGTGTGGTCGATTTCACCGCGCATGCGGTTTCCGCAGCCTCTCGCCGGCCTGCCCAATACGCTCGTGGCGGGGGTTGACTGGTATCGCTGGAACTACCGGCTGCGGGTGTCGAACTCGCAGGCCAACATCGTGCAGCCGTTCAATACGGTTGATGCGACACAGGAAAACTCGGCGCTCTATTTGTATAACACGACACAGCTGACGCCGCGCCTGACGCTCGTCTCCGGCGCGCGCGGCGAGCGCTACAGGATCAGCGCCAGTGATGTGTTCGACCCCACGGCGCCGGGGGGCGCGTTCGGCTCGGGCGCGCCGGCGGGCGATCAGGAGAGATCCGAGTACGCCTACGAGGTAGCCCTTCGCTACCAGGTCGTCCCGGAATGGGCGGCGGTCGGCAAGATCGGGCGCAGCTACCGCTTCGCCAACGTGGACGAGATCTACGAGTTTTCCGGTCCGCCTCAGTTCTCGCGCGAGTTCCAGTTCCTGCTGCCGCAGACCGCGCAATCCTACGAGGCCGGTCTCGAGCGGCGGACGGCGCGCGGCGTGCTGCGGGCAACCTTGTTCAGCATCGACGTAACGGACGAGATCCATCTCGATGCGTACAGCACCGGCATCGGAAACACCAACCTGCCTCCGTCCCGGCGCCGGGGCCTCGAGCTCGAAGCGCAGCAGTCGCCGGGAAGGACGCTCCGATTGACGGGCAGCTATGCCTACACGGATGCCAGGTTCCTCGAGGGCGTGCTGCCGGGGAGCCCGTTCACTCAGCAGAACGTAGTCGTCGCCGGCAAAACCGTTCCGCTGGTGTCGCGTCACAAGCTGAACGCGGGCGCTTCCTGGGCCGTTGCCTCCCGGGCGCGCCTGAACGCGCTCATCACCTATGTGAGCAGCCAATTCATGGACAACGACGAGGACAATACGCTCGGGGTGAGAATTCCGGCGTATACGGTGGCAGACCTCAAGCTGGTGTGGCAGGAGGGGGGCTGGCGCGTCTCCGCGGCGGTCAACAACCTCCTCGACGAGAAATACCACAACTACGCCGTGCGCAGCCAGTTTGTCGCCGACCGCTACAACGCCTACCCCCTGCCCGAGCGCAGTTTCACGATGACGGCGGAATACACCTTCCGCTGAATCAGCAAGGAGCGTGAATCGTGATTCGTGAATCGTGATTCGACCCGGCCGTCTGCTCGCCCCCGATCGGGGGCGGAGAAGGTCAACAAGATCGACTCGCGAATCACGACTCACGAATCACGCCTTTCCCGAAAGGGAGGGTTTTGCTATCGTGCGCCTGATGCGCACGATGACCAGTACGGAGCTGTACCTGCGGCTGCTGTCGCACGTCAAACCGTACTGGAGGGTATTCGCCCTTGGCCTGCTTGGCATGACCATCGCCGCGGCGACCGAGCCTGTGCTGCCGGCGCTGATGAAGCCGCTCATCGAGGGCACCTTCATCGAGAGAGACCCGTTCCTGATAAGGTGGCTGCCGGTGGCGTTCATCGGACTCATCCTGCTGCGCGGTATTGCCGGCTTCCTTGCCGCCTACGGGCTCAACTGGGTGGGCACCCGGCTGGTGACCGATCTGCGCAATGCGATGTTTGCCCGGCTGCTCGCGCTGCCTGCTTCGCACTATGAGCAGCAGCCCTCCGGCGTGCTCATCTCCAAGCTTACCTTCGACGTGATGCAGGTGACCGCAGCCGCGACCACCGCGCTCACCATCGTGTTCCGCGATGCGCTCGCGATCATCGGGCTGCTGGCTTACCTGCTTTGGCTCAACTGGAAGCTCACGCTATTCGCCCTCGCGATGGCGCCGCTGATCGTCGGCATCGTGCGCGTGTTGAGCGTGCGCCTGCGCAACGCGAGCCGCGAGGTACAGCAGGCAATGGGCCTCATCACCCAGGTGATCGAGGAGGCGATCGGGGGGCACAAGGTCGTGAAGCTCTTCGGCGGCCAGGAATACGAGCGGCGTCGTTTCGACCACGAGGCGAACCGCGTGCGGCGCCACATGATGAAACAGGTCGTGGCGGTGGCGGGTAGCGCACCCGTCGTGCAGCTGATCGCGGCGGTCGCGCTGGCGGTCATCATCTGGTTCGCGCTGCTGCAGCCGAGCGCCGCTCCGCTGTCGGTGGGTGATTTCACGGCGTTCGTCACCGGGATGCTGCTCCTCACCGCGCCGCTCAAGCGCGTGACGGACGTCAACGAGCACGTGCAGAAGGGGCTCGCCGCGGCCGAGAGCGTGTTCCGGCTCATCGACGAGCCGGCGGAACCCGACCGCGGCACGATTGACATCGGTCGCACGCGTGGAGAAATCCGGTTCGAGGGCGTGAGCTTCCACTACGGCGATCCGGAACGGCCGGCGCTCGACGGCATCGAACTTGCGATCGCGCCGGGCCAGACGGTGGCGCTGGTCGGCCCCTCCGGCGCAGGCAAGACGACGCTCGCCAACCTCGTGCCGCGCTTCTATCAGCCGGTGCGCGGCCGCATTACCCTCGACGGCCGCGATCTGGAATCGCTGACGCTTGCCAGCCTGCGCGCGAACATCGCGCTGGTGAGCCAGGACGTCGTGCTGTTCAACGATACCGTGGCGGCCAACATCGCCTACGGGGCAATGAACGGCGCGGCGGAGAAGGACATCGTCGCGGCTGCCGAGGCGGCGCACGCGATGGAGTTCATCCGCGAGATGCCGCAGGGAATCGCGACCCTCATAGGCGAGAACGGGGTCCGGCTCTCCGGAGGGCAGCGCCAGCGGCTGGCGATCGCGCGCGCGCTGCTGAAGAATGCGCCGGTGCTGGTGCTCGACGAGGCGACCTCCGCGCTCGACACCGAGTCGGAGCGCCAGGTGCAGGCGGCGCTTGAGGCGTTGATGCGCGGGCGCACCACGATCGTCATCGCCCACCGGCTGTCGACCGTCGAGAACGCGGACCGCATCGTGGTGCTCGACCGCGGCCGCATCGTCGAAACCGGCACCCACCGCGAGCTGTTGGAGCGCAGCGGGATTTACGAAAAACTGTATCGCATCCAGTTCGCTTCCAACCCGTGAACAGTGAACGGAGAACAGTGAACGGTAGAATCACAAACCGGCGGATCTATCTGTTCACTGTCCACTGTTTACAGTTCACCCAGCGTTAGCCATGGCCCATATCTCCGTCGTCACGCCGGTGTACCGCGCCGAGGGCTGCCTCGAGGAGCTCTACCGCAGGCTGATTGCCGCGCTCTCGGGCATCACGCAGGATTTCGAGATCATCATGGTCGAGGACTGCGGGGGCGACCGCTCGTGGGAAATCATCCAGGGCCTCGCGCGCCGGGACGCGCGGGTGAAAGGCATCCAGTTCAGCCGCAATTTCGGCCAGCACTACGGCATCACCGCGGGGCTCGACCACTGCGACGGCGACTGGGTGGTGGTGATGGACTGCGACCTGCAGGACCGGCCCGAGGAGATCCCGCGGCTCTACGCCCGGGCGCGCGAAGGCTACGACGTCGTGCTTGCGCGCCGGGGCCGGCGCGCCGACGACGCGGTGAAGCGCCTTGCGTCGTGGCTGTTCTACCGGCTCTTCAGCTGGCTCGCCGACATCGAGTACGACGGCCAGAGCGGGAACTTCCGCATCGTCTCGCGCAAGGTGGTGGCAAGCTTCCGCCAGATGCGGGAGCAGCTGCGCTTCTTCGGCGCGCTCGTCAACTGGATGGGATTTCCGGTCGCCACCGTCGACGTGCAGCACGATGAACGCTACGCCGGTCCCTCGACATACACGGTGGCGAAGCTGTGGCGGCTCGCTGCCGCGACCATCGTCGCTTACTCCGATAAGCCGCTGCGGCTGTCGGTGCGGTTCGGCTTCGTGCTCGCCTTTCTCGCGTTCTGCTACGGCATCTATATCATCGCCCGGGCGCTGTTCTACGGCTCGCCGATCACCGGCTGGAGCAGCCTCATCGTCTCGGTTTACTTCATCGGCGGCATCATCATCGCCATCCTCGGCGTGATCGGTATCTACCTCGGCAAGGCCTTCGACGAAGCGAAGAAGCGGCCGCTCTATATCGTGATGCACACCACTTTCGATGTCCCTCGCAAAGCCGATTGAACGCGTGCCGTGGGACAGCGCGGCGCTGGGCTGCGAGGCGTACGAGCTCCAGTCCGCGGCGCCGGGTGTCTTGGCGCAGGCACGGGCCCCCGGCCACTACACCGTCAGGGTGGACCCGCTCGCGGGCAAGCGCATCCTGCACGAGGTCGGCTTCTATTACTGCGACACCCTGATCGAGCCATTCTGCGCCGCGGGCGAATTCAAGCCGCAGCCGCATCCGGCCGCGCGGGTGAGCCGCGACGCCGCCCTGGAGCCCCTGCTGGCGATCTGCCGCGGCGCGTTCGAGCAGGGGCGCTTTCACCGCGATTTCAACGTCGAGCGCGCGCGCGCCGACCTGCGCTACGAGAACTGGCTGAGGACGCTGCACGCGGCGGGCAAGGTCTACGGCCTGCTGTGGGAAGAGGATCTCGCGGGCTTCATCGCGCACGAAGGCGGCAAGCTGGTGCTGCACGCGCTGGGCGCGAAGCACCGCGGCCGCGGCCTTGCCAGGCACCTGTGGAGCGCGGTGTGCGCCGAACTCGCGCGGCAGGGGGCGCCGGAGTTGACGAGCTCGATCTCGGCTACCAACCTCGCCGCGCTCAATCTCTATGTGTCGCTGGGTTTTCGCTTTCGCAACCCCGTCGATGTCTACCACAGGGTGATCCGATGAGCTATTTCTACGTCGCCTGCACCGTTCTCCTCACCGTCTATGGCCAGCTCATCATCAAGTGGCAGGTGCTCGGCGCCGGCACGTTCCCGGATACTGTCGGGGAGCAAGCGCTGTTCCTGGGCCGGCTGCTGGTCAATCCTTGGATCATCTCGGCGCTTGCCGCGGCATTCGCCGCTGCCATCACTTGGATGGCGGCGCTGACGCGGCTTGATCTTTCCCACGCCTATCCCTTCCAGAGCATCGTTTTCGTTCTGGTGCCGCTCGCCTCGGTGCTCCTGTTCCACGAGTCGCTCACGACACCCAAGGTCATCGGCCTGGCACTGATCATTGCGGGAATCGTCATCGGGAGCCAGGGTTGAAGATCCCGTTCAACAAGCCATTCACCATCGGCGCCGAACTGGAGAATATCGCCGCGGCAGTGCGCGACGGGCATCTGGCTGGAGACGGCCGTTTCACCCGCCAGTGCCACCAGTGGCTCGAGCAGAACCTCGGCGCGAAACGCGCGCTGCTCACGCATTCCTGCACGGCTGCGCTGGAGATGGCGGCGATCCTGTGCGACCTCAAGCCCGGGGACGAGGTGATCATGCCATCCTTCACCTTCGTTTCCACCGCCAATGCCTTCGTGCTGCGCGGCGCCGTGCCGGTGTTCGTGGACATCCGTCGCGACACCATCAACCTCGACGAGCGTCTGATCGACGCCGCGATCACCCCGCGCACGAAGGCGATCGTGCCAGTGCACTACGCTGGCGTCTCCTGCGAGATGGATGCGATCATGAACCTAGCGCGCGAGCGGAGCCTGCTGGTGGTGGAGGACGCCGCGCAAGGAATTCTCGCAGAGTACCGTGGCCGCAAGCTCGGGGCGATCGGCCACCTGGGCTGCCTGTCGTTCCACGAAACCAAGAACGTGATCAGCGGCGAGGGCGGCGCGTTGCTGGTGAACGACGAGCGCTTCGTCGCACGCGCGGAAGTAATTCGTGAGAAGGGCACCAACCGAGCGCAATTCTTCCGCGGCGAGGTGGATAAGTACAGCTGGGTGGACATCGGTTCCTCCTATCTGCCGAGCGAGCTGGTCGGCGCCTTCCTGTGGGCGCAGCTCGAGCAGGCGCGGGCGATCAACGCCAGGCGCATGGACCTGTGCACCGCCTACCGCAAGGGACTGGAGCCGCTTGCCCGCAGCGGTGCGCTCGCGCTGCCGCAGTCGGAGCCGGCGGGCGTCACGGGCAACGGCCACATGTTCTACGTCCTGTTGCAGGACCTCGCCGCGCGCACGCAGCTCATCGCCCACCTCAAGGCGCGCGGCATCCACTCGGTGTTCCATTACGTGCCGCTGCACTCCTCTCCGGCCGGCCGCAAGTTCGGCCGAGTGGCGGGACCGATGACGGTGACCGATGACGTGTCGAGCCGGCTGCTGCGCCTGCCGCTGTATTTCGAGCTCGACGAGGGCGATGTCCGGCACATCGCCGCAGCGATCCGGGAATTCTTCGGCAGGTAGCGGACATGAACGGAACGCAATGGAGCCATCACGACAGCGGCCTGTACCGCGTCCTGAACCAGGCGGGGATCTACAGCGCACTGCAGAACCTGCTGCTGCGCAAGGGGAGCCGCAGCCGCTACGTGCGCGAGTTCGTGCGGCCGTTTGCCGGCTGCCGCATCCTGGACATCGGTTGCGGGCCGGGGGACATCCTCGCTTATCTGCCGGAATCGATCGGGGATTACATGGGCTTCGACATGAACCCGGATTACATCGAGGCCGCGCGCCGACGGTGGGGCGCGCGCGGTGCGTTTCGCTGCGAAAAGGTGGGGGCGGCGACGGTGAAGGAATCTGACGCTTACGACATCGCGCTCGCTAACGGCACCGTGCACCACCTGGATGATGGGGAAGCGCTCAGCCTGTTCGACATCGCGCATCGTACGCTGCGTCCGGGCGGCCGGCTCGTGACCCACGACCCCGTCTATATCGAGAACCAGCATTGGTTCGCGCGCTGGCTGATCGCGCGCGATCGCGGCGGGGCGGTGCGCTCGCGGGAGAGCTACGAGGCGCTCGCGCGCAGCCGCTTTGCGCAGGTGGAAAGCGCGATACTGCACGACACGCTGCGCGTGCCGTACACGATCCTCGTCATGCGCTGCACCAAGAGCGGTGAACAGTCAACAGTGAACAGCAGCGGACCTGACCGGGACCTTTCCTATGACTCCTGAAGCATCGCCCGCCGGAATCTCCGCGCGCAAACTGTGGGTGTGGTATGCCGCCGCCGCCGCGGCGTTCATTCCCGCAATCGGCTTCCACTATGTCGGCGAGGAGGCGATTTTTCCCAAGGCATCGCTCGAAATGTGGTTCCGGGGTGAATGGGTGCAACAGAT
>Ga0184615_10001201_pt1 | contig 14155 bp, 17 predicted proteins | sample PLM4_65_coex_FD_133134 | JGI IMG/M metagenome (GOLD analysis project Ga0184615, IMG submission 133134) | Groundwater sediment microbial communities from an aquifer in East River, Colorado, USA - PLM4_65_coex | ecosystem: Environmental > Terrestrial > Soil > Riparian zone | place: USA: East... | reverse complement strand
GGCGCATCATGACTTTGATTTCCCGTTCACGGTGTCGCTTCCCTTGTGCCCATTGAGCAGATCGGGCAGCAGTCGTTCCAGGAAGCCGGCGATGAAACCGACCAGCAGGATCGTCTCCCAGGTGGCGGTTTCGCCAGTCAGCGCGCCGCCGCCGACCTGAAGATCGGGAACGATGTTGGTGGCCATCAGCAGGACCAGAACGCCGGCCGAGATCACGCCGACCAGGATGCGCAGCGCGCCATCGGCGATGTTGGCGTTGCGGTAAAGGTCGAGGGCGACCGCGCGCGAGCGGATTGCGATCGACATGGAGAACACGGCACCGATCGCCCCGCCGATCGCGGCGAGCCAAAGATTGTTGGCCGGCTTTGCGAACGACACCGCCGCGTAGCCGATGCCAAGGATGGCAAGGAACAAAGCGGCCGTCGCGAGCCCGTAGAGCAGGTACTGGATGCGGCCTCGCCCGGCCCGTTCCCGCTCCGCCCCGGCCACGGTCTGGGTGAGGATTTCCTTGCCCTTTTCGGGGTCGCCATCGAGCGCGAGCTGCAGCGCATGGGCGATCTGGCCGTCGTAGTAGGCGGCGCTTTGCGGCATGTCGACGGTCAGCATCGAAAGCTGGGCCCGCATTCCGGCGAGCCCCGCGAGGCTCTTGCGCTGCTCGTTGGCGAGAGTCACGTCGTCGGCGAAATGCACCATCATCTGATCGGCCGCGCGGTAGACGACGTAGCAGCGGTCCTTGAGCGAATAGATCTTCTCGACGGCGACGCCACGACCGTCCTCGCTGCCGACCCGGATCGCGGAGACCGGGGTGCCGCTTGCGGAGTGCGGCGCCGAGCCGTTAGCGCCACGGGCCACCGCTTCGGTGTTGATAGATGTGATGTCGGTAGAAGGCGCTATTGCGCCGGTTGCCATCGCCATGTCACGTCCCCCCGTTTAAGAGACTCGCTGCGCGTCTTGTTCGCTTTCGGCGCTACGAGTTTACGCATTTCGATGCGCGCGCGGAAGAATGGCGTGTGCGCTTTCTGTAAGCAATTTGTGACGATATCCCAGTCATCGTGCGGCAACCGCACGTGAATTCAACGCCGACAAGCTTCTGCGTTCATGATTAATGAGCGCCGCGACCGACTATCGACAAAATTTCGGATTTTTCCGCGAGCGTCTAAACGTGAAAAGATTCGCCGCAGCCGCAGCGGCCTTTTTCATTCGGGTTGCTGAAGGTAAAACCCGAGGCGAGCTTGTCTTCCTTGTAGTCCATCTGGGTACCGAGCAGGAACATCATGGCCATGGGATCGATCAGGACCTTGACGCCCTTGGCCTCGACCACCTCTTCCAGCGGCTTTTTCTCTGTGGCGATTTCCATGGTGTAGGACAGGCCGGAACATCCGCCCTTGCGCACGCCGATGCGGATACCGACGGCCTCCTTCTCACGGGTGGACATGAGCTGTTTCACCCGCTTGGCGGCGGCGTCGGACAGGGTCATGATCGGGGGACGTTCGCGTGCCATCGTCAATCCAGATAGGTCGAATCCTACAAAAGTCCAAGCTCGAGCTTGGCGGCCTGGGACAGCCTTTCGGGAGTCCAGGGCGGGTCCCACACCAGCTCGACGTCGCAGTCGTTGACGCCTTCCACTTCGCGCACCACGGTCTCGACCTCGCCGGGCAAGGAGCCGGCCACTGGACAGGACGGGGTGGTCAGCGTCATGCGCACCATCACCGTGCCTTCGGGCGTGATGTCGAGCCCGTAGATCAGGCCGAGCTCGTAGATGTTCACCGGTATCTCGGGGTCGTAGACGTTCTTCAGTGCGTCGACCACCTTGGTGAGCACCGGGTTTTCGCCGACGATCGGTGGTGCCGCCGGCTCGGTCGAGGGCGGCGCTTCCGCTTCCGTCGCGGCTTCTTGCGTCATGTCGTTCATTCGGTTTTTACCTCGTCTCCCCCGCCGTCGAGCGCGGCCGCCATCGTGTGCCAAGCCAGCGTCGCGCATTTCACGCGCATGGGAAAATCGCGCACGCCCGATAGCGCCGCGAGCTTGTCGAGCTCGGCATAGCGGTCCATGTCGATCGGGCCCTTGCTCGTGACCAGCTCGTGGAAGCGATCGAACAGCGCCCGCGCCTCGGCCTCGCTCTTGCCCTTCACCATCTCGGTCATCAACGATGCGGAGGCGAGCGAGATGGCGCAGCCCTTGCCCTCGAAATGCACGTCTTCGATCGTGCCGTCCTTGGATTTCACGTGCACCTCGACGCGGTCGCCGCATAACGGGTTGTTGCCCTTGGCATGGCGGTTGGCGCCCTCGCCCGGACCGAAATTCCGCGGGTGCTTGGAATGCTCGAGGATCATGTCCTGGTAAAGCTCGCGCAGATCCATCATCAGGCGAAGATCTCCCTCACCCGCTGCAGCGCGCGGACCAGCGTGTCCACCTCCTCGCGGGTGTTGTACATGCCGAACGAGGCGCGGATCGTCGCCGGCTGACCGAAGCGCTCCATAACCGGCTGGGCGCAGTGGTGGCCGGTGCGCACCGCGACGCCCTCGCGATCCAGGATCGTCCCGGCGTCGTGCGGGTGGATGTCATGGATGGTGAACGAAAGGATCGCGGCTTTGTCGCGCGCGGTGCCGAACAGGCGAACATCGTTGAGCGCGCCGAGCCGCTCGGTCGCGTAGGCAAGCACCTCGTGCTCGTAAGCGGCGATGCGGTCGAGCCCAATGGAGCTCACATAGTCCACCGCGGCACCCAGCCCGATCGCGCCCGCGATATGCGGCGTACCCGCCTCGAACTTGTAGGGTAGATCGGCGTAGGTGCTCTTCTCGAAGAACACCGAGGAGATCATCTCGCCGCCGCCCTGATAGGGCGGCATGGCTTCCAGCAACGCCGCCTTGCCGTACAGCACGCCGATGCCCGATGGACCGTACAGCTTGTGGCCGGAGAAGACGTAGAAATCGGCATCGATCGCGCGCACGTCCACCTTCATGTGTGGCACGGCCTGGCAGCCGTCGACCAGCACCTTCGCACCGTGCGCGTGCGCGATGCGGACGATGTCCTTGATCGGCGTCACCGTGCCGAGCGCGTTCGACACGTGGGTGATGGCGACGAGCTTGGTGCGGCCGGTGAACAGCTTCTCGAACGATTCCATGATGAGGGAGCCGTCATCCGCGATGGGCGCGACCTTGAGCACGACACCTTTCTCTTCGCGCAGGAACTGCCACGGCACGATGTTGGAGTGGTGCTCCATCACCGTCAGGATGATCTCGTCGCCCTGCTTCAGGAATGCGCGGCCCCAGGACGAAGCGACCAAGTTGATCCCTTCTGTCGCGTTACGCACGAAGATGATCTCCTCCGTGCGCTCGGCATTGATGAAGCCGCGCACCTTCTCGCGCGCGTCCTCCATGGCCTGGGTCGAGAGCTGGCTTAAATAATGCACGCCGCGGTGGACGTTGGCGTATTCCTCCTCGTAGGCCTGTCGCATACGCTCGACGACCATATGGGGCTTCTGCGCGCTGGCACCGCTGTCGAGGTACACCAGCGGCTTGCCGTAGACCTCACGCGACAGGATCGGGAAGTCGCGGCGCACGGCCTCGACGTCGTAGGGCAGGGACGCTGCGACGATGGGTTTTGCAGTGCTCATGCGGCCTTCCTCTGACGCTCGGCGGCAAGCCAGACGTCCACGCGCGCGCGCAGCCAGCCCCGCACCGCGACGTCGGTGACGCCTTCGAGCAGCTCGGCGATGAACGCTTCGACGAGCAAAGCGCGGGCTTGTGCCTCGGGAATCCCGCGCGAGCGCAAATAGAATATCGAATTCTTGTCGAGGTCGCCGACGGTCGCCCCGTGGCTGCACTTGACGTCGTCGGCCAGGATCTCGAGCTCGGGCTTCGAATCCGCGCGCGCCTGCGGCGACAGCAGCAGGTTTCGGTTGAGCTGTTGCGCGTCGACCTTCTGGGCGCCTTCGTTGACCACGACGCGGCCTTGGAAGGCCGAGCGCGAGCGGTCATCGAGCACGGACTTGAAGACCTGGCGGCTGTTCGTATGCGGCGCCGCATGGACGATCTCGGTCCAATTGTCGATGTGGGCGCGCCCGCGGCCGAGCGCGATGCCATCGACGCGTGCCTCGCCGCCCTCGCCCGCCAGCGCGACGACGATCTCGTTGCGCACCACACCGCCGCCGCCGGCACCGGCGAAGGTCTCGACGGCGGCGTCACGGTCGAGGCGCAGCGCCGTGCGTGCCGTATGGAAGGACGATGCGGTCTCGTCGATCCAGGCGTAGTGACGCAGCCGAGCGCCGCGCGCAAGCTCGATTTCGGTCACCGCGTTGGTCCAGGCGGCTTTCCTGGCGGTGCCGATGCGTGTTTCCAGAACGGTCGCGGCAGCGTTCTCGCCCAGCACGATCAAGTGGCGCAGATGCGACACCGCGTTTTCGGTCGCGCCCGTCGAGATGTGCACCAGGTGGATCGGCTTCTCCAGCACCATGTCCTTGGGCAGCACGATCACCGCGCCATCGCGCATCAGCGCCAGGTTCAGCGCCGCCAGCGCCGATCCAACGTGGTGCAGATGTGGCTCGACGACCTCCGGGCTGAAATCGATGACGCGCCCGAACGATGCGAGGCATATGCCTTCCGGCAGGAATCCCAGGTCGGACAATGCGGAATAGAAATGTCCGTCGATGAACACAAGCCGGTGCCCGTCGATCGCGTAGGGCGCAATGAGGTCCTCGGCGATCTTGCCCGGCTCGTCCGGCGGCATGAACACCGCGCGCGTGAGCCGCTCGATGTTGGTGTACTTCCACGCTTCGGTGCGCAAAGTCGGGAAGCCTTCCGCCTGGAAGCGCGCCATGGCGTCGTCGCGGAGCGCCTTGAGCCAGACCGGCTCCTCGCCCGTCGTCTTGAGCTGCGCGGCATAGGGCGCCGCGCGATCGATGAGACGCGGTTTCGCCACCATTACGCCGCTGTCCCCAGCGCGCCGTAGCCGGTGCGCTCGATTTCGCGCGCCAGAGTCGAGTCGCCGCTCTTCACGATGCGCCCGCCCGCGAGCACGTGCACGCGATCCGGCACGATATATTCGAGCAAACGCTCGTAGTGGGTCACGACGATGATCGCGCGGCCTGGCCCCCGCATGCGGTTGACGCCCTCGGCGACGATGCGGAGGGCATCGACGTCGAGCCCGGAGTCGGTTTCGTCGAGAATCGCAAGCTTGGGATCGAGCACCGCCATCTGGAACACTTCGTTGCGCTTTTTTTCGCCGCCCGAGAAGCCGACATTGACCGCACGCTGCAGCAGCTTGTCGTCCATCCCGAGCACCTTGCCGCGCTCGCGCGAGAGCTTGATGAACTCCACCGCGTCGAGCGGCTTCTCGCCGCGGTGGGTGCGCAACGCGTTGAGTGCGGTGCGCAGGAAGGTGAGGTTGGCGACGCCCGGAATCTCCACCGGGTACTGAAAGGCGAGGAATATCCCCTCGCCCGCGCGCTCCTCGGGCGCGAGCGCCAGCAGGTCCTTGCCGTTGTAGGTGACGCTGCCTTCCGTCGTGTCGTAGCCATCGCGACCGGCAAGCGTATAGGCGAGCGTCGACTTGCCAGAGCCGTTCGGCCCCATGATGGCATGGACCTGGCCGGCGCCGACCTCGAGATCCAAACCTTTGAGGATTTCCTTGCCGTCTACGGTGACGTGCAGGTTCTTGATCGACAACATGACTAACCGACGCTTCCTTCCAAACTGACACCGAGCAGCTTCTGCGCCTCGACGGCGAACTCCATCGGCAGCTCCTTGAGCACTTCCTTGCAGAAGCCGTTGACGATCAGCGATACCGCATCTTCCGGCTTCAGCCCGCGGCTGCGGCAATAGAAGAGCTGATCGTCGGAAATCTTGGACGTGGTCGCTTCGTGCTCGACCTTGGCCGAAGGGTTGGCGACCTCGATATAGGGCACGGTGTGCGCGCCGCACTGCGAGCCGATCAGCAGCGAGTCGCACTGGGTATAGTTGCGCGCGCCCTCCGCCCCCGCCATGACCCGCACCAGCCCGCGATAGGTGTTCTGGCCGTGCCCGGTCGAGATGCCCTTCGATACGATGGTCGAGGACGTGTTCTTGCCGATATGGATCATCTTGGTGCCCGTATCGGCCTGCTGGAAATTGTTGGTGACCGCGACCGAGTAGAACGCGCCCACCGAGTTGTCGCCTTCCAGGATGCAGCTCGGGTATTTCCAGGTGATGGCCGAGCCGGTCTCGACCTGGGTCCAGGAAATCTTGGAGTTGCGGCCGCGGCAGGCGCCGCGCTTGGTGACGAAGTTGTAGATCCCGCCCCGCCCCTGCTCGTCGCCGGGATACCAGTTCTGTACCGTCGAGTATTTGATCTCGGCGTCGTCATGGGCGACGAGCTCGACCACCGCGGCGTGGAGCTGGTTCTCGTCGCGCATCGGCGCGGTGCAGCCCTCGAGATAGCTTACGTAGCTGCCAGCGTCGGCGATGATCAGGGTTCGCTCGAACTGTCCCGTCTTCGCCGCATTGATGCGGAAATACGTCGACAACTCCATCGGGCAGCGCACACCCTTCGGAACGTAGACAAAGGTGCCGTCCGAAAACACCGCCGAGTTGAGCGCGGCGAAGAAGTTGTCGCCTTGGGGCACGACCGAGCCGATGTACTTCTTCACCAGCTCCGAATGGTCGCGAATCGCTTCCGAGATCGCGCAGAAGATGACACCTGCCTTCTCCAGCGTCTCCTTGAACGTCGTCGCGACGGAAACGGAATCGAACACGGCATCGACCGCGACGCCGGCGAGCGCCGCGCGCTCGTGCAGCGGGATACCGAGCTTGTCGTAGGTTTCGAGCAGCTTGGGATCGACCTCGTCCAGGGTCTTGGGCCCGTCCTTCTTCTTGGGCGCGGCGTAGTAGTACGCGTCCTGGTAGTCGATCGGCGTGTGATGGACGCGCGCCCAGCGCGGCTCCTCCATCTTCTTCCACTGCCGATAAGCCGCGAGCCGCCATTCCAGCATCCAGCCCGGTTCGTTCTTCTTTTCGGAGATAAACCGGACGGTGTCTTCGCTGAGCCCCTGGGGCGCGAGCTCGGATTCGATGTCGGTGACGAAGCCGTACTTGTAGCGGGCCTCGATCGCGTCTTCGACCGGCTTGGACTGCTCTATACGCGTTGCCATGACTCGACTTTCGGTGGACGCAGAATCGGAAACGTGGGTGCCGCCATGTCTGCGATCGACACGCTCTTGAGCGCGTCCGTGATGGCGTCGTTGATCGTGCGCCAGTTGATGCGCGTCGGGCACAGCGACTCGATCTCGCAGCTTCCGGTTTCCGATCCCATGCATTCGGTCAGTGCGATCGGCCCGTCGAGGGCCTTCACGATGTCGGCGACGCTGATCTCGCGCGCCGGCCGCGCCAGCGCATATCCGCCCTTGGTTCCCCGGTGCGATTCGAGCACCCCTTCCTGGGCGAGCCGCTTCAGGATCTTCGCCACGGTCGGTGTCGGCAGCGCCGCGGCCGTCGAAAGCTCAGCGGCCGTCTGCCACCCGGAGGGGTGCCGCGCGAGGTAAGTCGTTAGAACAACGCCATAATCGGCGAGCCGTGACAGCCGGATCATGTATTCGGTCCCATGCCGATAAACAGCACCGGTTTAGTGCTGTTTCAAACATAAGGCTATGCGTCATTGTGTCAAGGTCCCAGTATTTTCACTGACTTGTGCGAGAGTTGCGTTCTAGTAACATGCACAACGTAAATTTTGAGGGGGTACCTCCATGATGCGTAAAGGGTTGATCGCGCCGCTGCTCGTCATGGGCGCGGCTTTCGCCGCCACGCAATCATCGAACGCGGCGTCGCTGAATCCGGGCTGGTATGTCCAGGGTGGCGCAGGCGCCAACTGGGTGACCGGCAGCGACATCGAGGTCGGCGGGACGCAGCCCGATGCCGATTACAACCTCGGGTGGCTCGGCGCTCTGTCCGGGGGCTATTCGTGGGCGAACGGGCTGCGCCTCGAACTCGAAGGCGCCTATCGCTCCAACGGTGTCGACACGCTCGGTGGCGTCAACGCCGGTGGGGACGCGAAGCTCGGCACCTTGATGCTGAACGCGATCTACGCCTTTCCGACCACGGGTTGGGTGCAGCCCTTCATCGGGCTCGGCGCGGGCGGCGGTCGGCTCAAGCTCGACAGCGTGGGTCCGATCGCCGGTACATCGGTGGACGATTCAAGCTGGTCGGGCGCGTTCCAGGGCATTGTCGGTGCCGAATACGCCATCACCCAGAATCTGGGCCTCAACCTGAGCTACCGCTACCTCATTTCTCCGTGGAATGATTTCACCGCGGCGAACGGCACCGGCGCCGACTTATCCTATCATAGCCATGCGGTGCTGGTCGCGCTGCGGTGGAGCTTCGGCGCGCCGCCAGCCCCGATGATGGTTGCCGAGCCGCCGCGCCAGCAGGCCCAAGCGCCGAGGCCGGCGCCGACCCCGCCCGCGCGCCAGGAACAGCCGCCGCGCCAATACCTGGTGTTCTTCGATTTCGACTCTTCGGCGCTCACGACCGACGCGCAATCGATCGTGCGTACCGCGGCGCAGTCCTCGAAGCAGATGGGCATCACTCGTCTCGAAGTGACCGGCCACGCCGACCGCTCCGGCACCGACCGTTACAACATGCGGTTGTCGCAGCGTCGCGCCGAGTCGGTCCGGGCCGAGCTCATCCGCCAAGGCGTGTCCGCCAACGACATCGCGATCTTCGCGAAGGGCGAGAGTCAGCCGTTGGTGCCGACGGCCGATGGCGTGCGCGAGCCGCAGAACCGGCGCGTGCAGATCGTCTTCCCGTAAACGGGCACGTTCGTACCGAGCTTATCGGGGTAAAGAAAAAGGGCGGGTCCAAGACCCGCCCTTTTCGTTTGCTCGTTTTCCCGCGCTGTTACGACGTCGGCTTGGTCGCAGCGGCAGTGCACACCTGCGCGCTGGCCGCGGGACCGAAGTCGCTCGCGAAGGCCTTGCGGCCGAGCATGAAGCCCTCGAAATCTTTCGCCGCCACTTGCAGCACGTCGTGCAACGTCGTGATCGACGTATTGCAGAACATGTTCATGTCGGTAGTGGACGCGAGCGCGGAGCGGTTGGCGACACCGGTCGTATAACGCGTCGCCTCGCGCTCGCCTGCTTGGCCGAAGGCGCGCGAGAAATATCCATTCATGGTATGGCCGTGCTTGTTGAGCGCGGATTTGAAGCGCGTGACGAAGGCGTTGTATTCCTGATGCGCATTGCACGATAGCGCCGCCACCATCAGTTCCGTCTGCAGAGCGCGCACCTGAAACGCCGTCCGTTCGTCGTTCCGAATGCACGAAGAAGCGTCCGCCGCCGTAATTCCGACGACAATGGCGATCGCGCTTGCGCCGACCGCAGCAAGCCACCTTGGCTGCATCACTCCCCCCGTTTTCTGTACCAGACCGGTAAAAAACTCATACCCGAAACCGGCGTTTGGGTAAACCGCAACGCGCCGAAATCTGCGGAAATTTGAGCCCAATAAGGTTAACAGCCGGTTAGCCCGCGTCCCTGAACTTGTTCCTAAGCTCGCGCCCGCATAGGTCTTTTTACCGGTCGTGCTCGGCCCCGCCCATCCACGAGATTCCCTCGGGAAGCGCCCATTCGGCGAAGGTGCCCGGGCTGGGGATCACCTTCTTCGGCCGCCACTTGGCATCCGGGACGTCCATATCGCAGAAATACTCGGTCATCCCCCCGCAGGGGTTCTGGAAATACCAGAAATAGGCCGACGACACGGTATGCCGGCCGGGACCTATCGCCGTTTTCCAGCCGCGCGAATTGAAGTAGCAGCCGCCGCCGAGCACCTCGTGGATGTCGCGCACCTCGAAGGCCAAGTGGTGGAATTGCGGCCGCTTGGTATTGCGCGTCATGTAGAACAAATTGTGATGGTCGCTCTCCGTCGCGCAGCGGAGATAGATCGCTTCGCCCTTTTGCCAATCCGAAATGTGGAAGCCGAGCCGTTCGGTGTAGAAGCGACCGGAAGCCTCGAAATCGGGCGATTGGAATACGACGTGGCCGAGCCGGACCGGCCGCGCGCGCGGATACAACGTGCCGTGCTTGCCGATGCGCTCGCGCACCGCCGGGCAGTTCACCATGGCACGGCGCTGCGATGGCTTCTTGTGCCGCCAGAGCTTGAACGCGATCCCGAAGCCATCGTGGTCGGTCGAGTGCAGCACGCCGTCCTTATCGATCGAGACGTCGCGGTCGCGCGCGAGCTCGCGCTCGATGGTCTTCAGATATTTCGCCGCCCGAACGCCCCACACGACCTCGCGCACGGTTGAGCCCGGCTCCGCCGCCCTGGGCAGGTCGGGCGCGTTCGCCGGCCGCAGGATGACCTTGGTGCCCTGCTCGGTCTCGAACACCACGCGATTTTTCGTATCGGACGCTTTCTTGAGGCCCCAGTCCATGAAATAGGCGCGACCTTTGGCGATATCTTCAACGCCATAAATCACGGAGTCGATGCCGGCGAATTCCATGTCGTTCCCCAAGCCCGTTCAAACGTACTTGCTGCCCTCTTGTACCAGCTTTGCGAGCGCCGCGGTGCCGATGGCGAAGATGGGAAGAACACCCTTTACGGCAATAACACGGTCGATGCGGTCGTCCTGCGTGCCGCCATGTCGGCCTGGGCCTGCGGCGCATCGCGCAGACGATAGGTCTGACCGACGCGGATCTTGACAGCGCCGCTTTTTAGCATGCGGAAGAGATGACGGGCGGCGGTTTGGCGCTCTTCGTTGTTGGTCATGTAGTTCACGGTCGTGGCGCGGTGGATGTAAGGCGATCCCTTCAACCCATCCACCAGCAGGTCGTAGGGCCTGGGCGGTCCGGACGAGGCGCCGAAGCACACGACGAGGCCGCGCCGCTTCACCGACTTGAGCGAATCCTCCCAGGAGTCGCGGCCGACCGAGTCGTAAACCACGTCGACGCCCTGCCCGTTGGTCAGGCGCATGACCTCTTCGGCAGTGTTTTGACGCGATGTAACGACCAAGTTGCGGGCGCCATGACGTCTGGCCAGCGCCGCCTTGTCGTCGTTGCCGACGGTGCCGATCAGCCGCGCGCCGACCGTGCGCGCCCACTGGACCGCGATCAGCCCGACACCGCCCGCAACGGCGGTGAAAAGCACGGTCTCGCCCTTCTTGAGCTTGTGCGTGCGGTTGAACAGATACTGCACGGTCATGCCCTTGGTGAGGGCCGCAGCGGCAGTCTTGTCGTCGATCCACGACGGCAGCTTGATGAGCTGCTCGGCGGATTTGAGCACCGCTTCGGAGTACGAGCCGGGCTTGGCGCCGCCGGCGTAGCCGACACGCTGGCCCGGCTTGAATGTTTTCACGCCACGCCCGATCTTTTCGATAACGCCTACGCCCTCAATGCCGATGCCGGTCGGCAGCTTGGCCGGATGGCTCGGGCCGCCCATGCGCAGGTAGATGTCGGCGAAGTTGAGTCCGACGGCCTTGTTGCGGATCAGCACCTCACCAGGACCCGGATCGGGGAGGTCGATTTCCTCCCACTTGAGGACCTCGGGCCCGCCGTGCTCGTGCAGGATGAATGCGTGCGTTTTCATTTGCCCCCCGTTCCGGGCACGAAGGTTAGGCGGCGTAGCAGCGCCCGCGCAAACGAAAACGGCGGCCCTGAGGCCGCCGTTTGGTTGAGTGAACGCGACCCGCTCTATTCGGCGGCGACACGCGCCTCCTTGTGAAGGTTCGGCGCAATGCAGCGCGCGGCGTTGTCGTGCAGGATGGCGCGCTTGGCAGATTCAGGAATTTTCGCTTCCGCGATCGCTTTCTTGCTCCACTCCATGCCGAACAGCGTGCCGTCGGTGCCGAATACGATCTTGTCGGCGCCGTAGACCGCGACCGCGAGCTCGATACCCTTAGGCCCGTAGGAGTTGCAGTCGACCACCATCGGCATGCGCGCAAATTTGGCGGAGGGCAGCTCCTCGCCGGGGTTCGAGATCATGAAACGGTGATCGAGCCGCTCGACCTCGAGCGGGATGTTGCCGCCCAGGTTGTGGCTCTGCACCGAGACGTTCGGGAACTCGGTCAGGAAGTCGGTCAACACGAAGGTGACCATGTTGGACGACAGGCGAGACTGCATGTCGAGCGTGCCCTGGCGCGGCGTGCGGTTGTCGCTCCAATCCGGCTTCGGCGCCTCCGGATCGTTCGGCTGCCGGCCGTAATGCACGAGGAAGTGCGCGTGGCGCTTATTGGCGGCGGCGAACAAAGGCCGCCAGCGCTCGGCGCGCTGCTTCGACAGGAAGCCGTCGGAGGGTACCTGCACGCCGACGATGCCCGGCAGCGCCATGGCGCGTTCGAACTCGGCGACTGCCGCATCCATGTCGGCGTAGGGAACGGCGCAGATGGCGGAGAACCGGTCGGGGTGCTTGGCGCACATGCGCGACACCGAGTCGTTATAGACGCGCAGCAGCGGTAGGCCCTGCTCCGTCGGCATGTTCTCGATGCCGAGATTGATCATGGACAGCACGGCACGGTCGACGCCGCCTTCGTCCATCTCGGCGAGGCGCTTTTCGATCGAGTCGAAGCCGCGCGACAGCGGGAACCCGCCGATCGGCGAGTCCAAATGATCGCGGCCGTCGTCGCGCTTGTAGATGCGCGGCATCTCCGTGCGCGTGCGCAGCACGGCCGAAAGCTCCTCGGGAATCCAGTGATGGTGCATGTCGATGGTCATGGCGGGCCCTCGCCTATGGAAATCGCAGGAATGCTAGACCCCTCCGGGCGGCGTTGTCCACGCCGCAAAGAAGGCCCTAACCCCGTTTGATTCCGCCGAGATTGGGCCCCGTCCCTCCTCCTTGCCGTGCCGGGGAAACGGCCAGAAGTGAACGACATCGCCTGGATCGATGCCACGCTGAGGGCGGCGCGTCCCCAGGCGGTCGGAGCGCTGCTCCGCTATTTCCGCGATCTCGACCGCGCCGAGGAAGCCTTCCAGGAAGCGTGCCTGCGCGCGCTGAAAATTGGCCCCAGAACGGTCCGCCGCGCGATCCAGCCGCCTGGCTTGCCTTCGTCGGCCGCAATTTCGGGATCGACGAGGCACGCCGGCGGCGGAAGCTAAGGAGCCGTTGCCTGCCAACGAGCTGATCTCGAACCTGGACGACGCCGAAGAGGAACTGGCCGAACGGCTCGACGGGTCCCACTATCGCGACGACGTGCTGCGCCTTTTGTTCATCTGCTGCCATCCTGACCTACCCGCCACTCAGCGGATCACCCGTGCGAAGCGCCGCGTAACGTCGGCCGACGTGCCTTTCGAGGCGCCGGGCGCCGTGGAACGGGCGGAACGGGTCGGCGCCGGCGCGGCGGAGCGCAGCCAGAGCCGCCGCTTGGCTGAACCGGACACCTCCCTCGGCGCGATCCCGGGACAACCACAGTCCGGAACGTGCCGAAAGGAGGCACCGGCCGAAACGCTCGCGGCGGGGGCCGCTGAGGTCTCCTAGCCAAGTTAATGAGGCAAGCTGCGCCAAGAAATTGGGATTAGTACTAAGGAACGTCTCGTAGAGATTTGAAAAACAGGAATTTTTATCCTGTCCGTCCAGCGGCACGGACTGCGATCCCACGCGAGTCACGGATGAATTGGACGGTTCCGCCGTCGATTCACGGTGCGACGGAGCAATTCGGTCGCGCCGTAAATCGATCGGATGTCGCGATTTCCGCGACGATGGAGTCCACCAATGTCGACCGGTAGAGCAAAAGCGTTCGCGGCGCCGGCACTGGCCGCCGCCCTTGCCCTGACAGTTTCGGCCTGCGCGGTGTATGAGCCCGCCCCGGCCTATCCCGTCTATCCCAGCTACGGCTACGCCCCAGGATACTACTATGCGCCCCCGAGCGTCGCCTTTGGATTCAGCTACCGCGACGGTTACCGGCACCACCACCATCGCCACTGGCGCGGCTAGTCGACATGCCACTGGCCGTCGTGCCAGCGATACCAGTTGCCGGTGGCGCAGTTCTCGCACGGCGGTGGGACATAGGCGACGCCATTGCTGTAGGTCGGGTTGGGGCGGTTATCGGCGCAACCCGCCAGCGCGAAGCCGAGAACGCCGAGCAGCGCGGCAGTCCCGGGGCTGAGGTTGCGATTTTTCATGGGCTTCTCCTATGTCGATTGTTGAGTCGGCATATTTGTCCGAAGGTTTGCTCTGTCAGTACGGGCAAATGCCCTACCTCG
>Ga0184615_10001198_pt1 | contig 14185 bp, 15 predicted proteins | sample PLM4_65_coex_FD_133134 | JGI IMG/M metagenome (GOLD analysis project Ga0184615, IMG submission 133134) | Groundwater sediment microbial communities from an aquifer in East River, Colorado, USA - PLM4_65_coex | ecosystem: Environmental > Terrestrial > Soil > Riparian zone | place: USA: East... | reverse complement strand
CGCGCGCCCTCGGCAAACGGGTTTCCTTGCGCGCGGCGAAGGGCCTCGAGCTCGGATCCCGGCCGCGGCGGCACGATCATGTCCACCAGCACGAGCCGGTCGAAGAGCGCGGGCCGTTGGGCCGAGGCCGTGACCAGCGCCGTGCCTCCAAACGAGTGGCCCAGCCCGAGCGCAAGGCTCGAGGCGCCGTGCTCGCGGCAGAGCGCGTCTGCGATACCGATCGCGTCGCGGCCGAACCAGCCCCAATCGTAGGAACCCTCGCCTGCGGGCTTGGATGAGCCCCCATGGCCGCGCGCGTCCATCGCAATCACTCGGAAGTGTCGGGCGAGGGCGGCGGCGACGGGCGCCCACACGGCGGCGCAGAAGCCGTTCGCGTGGTGCAGCAGCGCCAGCGGCCCGCTGCCGCCGAAATCGAGGGTCGCGATCTCGACGCCGTTCTCGGGCAGCGCGATCCGGCCGCGTTTTGCGTTCTCCAGCATGGGAGGCGGGAGTCTGGCGGCGCCGCGCGGCGCCCGCCACCCGCCACGCGGTATCCTGACGCCGTGCGCGACGCCCCGACCGTCCACGACGACGCCCTGCGCGAGCGCATCCGCGCGAACCTCGCCGGCTTCGAGCGCGAGGCCCACGCGGGCCCGCCGCTGCGCGCGGCCGCGGTGGCGCTGGCGCTCGTCCCCGGCGACGACGGTAGGCCCTGCTTCGTGCTCACGCGCCGGGCTGCGCGCCTGCGCGCGCACGGCGGTCAGTGGGCGCTCCCGGGAGGGCGCCTCGACGAGGGCGAGAGCCCCGAGACGGCCGCGCTGCGCGAGCTGGCCGAAGAGGTCGGCCTGGGCGCCGCGGCGGGCGACGTGCTGGGCCGCCTCGACGACTACCCCACCCGGTCGGGCTTCATGATCACCCCGGTCGTGGTCTGGGGCGCCGCCGGCCTGCTCGAGCCCAACCCGCACGAAGTGGCCGCGGTCTATCGCGTGCCGCTCGCCGAGCTCGACCGCCCGGACGTGCCGCGGCTGCGCGCCATCCCCGAGAGCGACCGCCCGGTGATCTCGATTCCGCTGCTCGGCACCTTCATCCACGCGCCCACCGCCGCGGTTTTGTATCAGCTGCGCGAAGTGGCGGTGTGGGGCCGACCCACCCGCGTGTCGCAATACGAGCAGCCGGTCTTCGCGTGGCGCTAGACGCCTACGGGCACGCGCTCGCGGCCGTCGGCGCCGCCAGCATCGGCCTGCTCGAGGCCATCGAGAAGGTGCAGCGGCGCGTGCACCCTCCCCTGCTGCCGGCCCTGCGCGAGACGCTCGCCCCGCTGCGCGACCGGCAGGCCGAGGCGCTCGCGCGCTTCCGCGAGGCGACGGTCCCGGACGGGCTGGCTCCATTCCATGATCAGCTGGTCTCGGGCGCGGAAGCCGCGCTCGAGGCGGCGCGGCTGTTCAGCGAGCCCGCCCCGCCCGCCGAGACCGCGCCCCGGGTGCTGGCCTGCTTTTCGGCGCACTGCCGGGCGCAAGAGCGGCTCTACCCGCTGCGCCTCGCGCTGCCGCCGATCGGCCGCTTCTTCGCCGAGCCGAGCTGCTACGAGCGTCTCGCGGAGCTCGACCCCGAGCCGGCGCCGGGCGTCACCGCGGGCCTGCATCGGGGGGGTCCAGAAGAGGGCGATCTGCCGCGCGGCGCCTTCTCGCTCTACGTGCCAGAGCGCTGCGACGGCAAGACGCCGCTCCCGCTGGTGGTCGCGCTGCACGGCGGCTTCGGCCATGGTCACGACTTCGTCTGGACCTGGCTGCGGGAGGCGCGGAGCCGGAAGTTCCTCTTGCTCGCGCCGAGCTCGCGCGGGGCGACCTGGTCGCTCGACGCGCCGCCGATCGATGTGAGGATGCTGCACTCGCTGGTCGAGTCCGTCTGCACGGACTTTCCGGTCGACCGCCAGCGGCTCCTGCTCACGGGGCTCTCGGACGGCGCGACCTTCACGCTGCTCGCCGGCCTGGCTCCGGATTCGCCGTTCAGCCACCTCGCGCCCGTCTCGGGCGTGCTTCACCCCGCGAACTTCTCGAACGGGAACCTCGGGCGCGCACGCGGGAGGCGCGTGCGGCTGTGCCACGGCGCTCTCGACTGGCTCTTCCCGGTGGCGCTCGCGCGGGCCGCGCGAGACGAGCTGGCGCGCGCCGGAGCGGCGATCGAGTACCGCGAGATCCCCGACCTCTCGCACGCTTATCCGCGGGAGGAGAACGACGGGATCCTGCGCTGGCTGGGTGTGAGCTGAGGGATCCAGAGGCGGGCTGCCGCGAAGAGCCCTCCTGTCTCCCGGCTGCGCGACAGGAGGGCCTCCTCGTCGGACGGATGTTGCCATCCGTCTCACAACCCCGAGATGTCGAACCCCTCGACGCATCCTATGCGCAGCGCGCGTCCGGAGTAAAGCGGAACGAATCCCGAGAGTGAAAAAACCTGCGCCGCGGATAACAGCGTTTCAGCGCAGCGCGCGAACGAATGCCGGAGCCAGCGCACCGCTCGCCACTTCGTCCACGTTTCCATCCAGCGTCACGTCGAACCGCTCGCTCACGGTGACCTGCAACGCGCCGCCCGGCGCGCGCACCACGACCGGACTCGCGACCAGGCCCAGCCGGATCGCGGCGCACGCGGCTGCGCAGGCCGAGGTGCCCGACGCCGGCGTCTCGCCCGCACCGCGCTCCCAGATCAGGATCTCGAGCGCGTGCGGGCCGGTGCGCGCGGCGAGCTGCACATTGCAGTGCTTCGGAAAGCTGCGATGGCGCTCGAGGCGAGGGCCGAGCTCCAGAAGATCTGCGCGCGACCAGCGGCGACCGCGAGGTGCGAACACCACGCAGTGAGGATTCCCGATCGATACGCCGGTGAAGCGCAGCGCCCGGCCGGCCGCGCGGATCGGTCGCTCGAGAAGCTCGCCGCCGCGCAGCCGGCACGGCAGGCGGCGCGGGTCGAAGCTCGCGCGCCCGATTTCGACGCGCGCACGCCGCGGCACGCCGTCGCCTCCCACCCCGCGGTGGCGGTCGCAGAGCGTCCGCACGCGGCGCGGATGTCAGGGGGAAGTCGAGATCGCGAGGGTCTACCACCAGGTAGTCGTTTCCGAGCGCGTGCCCCTTCCAGAATCGATTTCTCATCGGGCTGGAGAATGCTCGCCCAGCAGCGTCTCCAGATCGCGCATGAGGAGGCTCGCATCGAGGAAGCCGCTGCCGTAGACGTTTCGGATCCGGCCCTCGCCGTCCACCAGGAAGACCTTCGCCACGTGGCGCAGGGCGCTCTCGCCCGACCCTTCGCGCGCCAGCTCGCGCACGGCGTCCTGGCCGAAGTCCTCCAGCACCGGGCGCAGGGCGGCTTCGTCGCGGCTGGTAAAGAACTGCCAGTCGCCCCGCGGCGCGAGCGCGCGGCGCAGGCCCGCCATCTCGGCCGGGCCATCCCGCGAGGGATCGAAGCTCACCGTCACCAGGCGAACCCGCCCGCGCAGCTCCGGGCTCGCCGCCAGCCGGCGATCCGTCTGTTGAAGGGATGCCAGCAGCAGCGGACAGCCCGCGGCGTCGTGGCAGCCGAGAAAAATGAACGTGACGATCGCGAAGCGGCCTGGGCCGAGCCCGAGCAGCGGCGCCTCACGACCGTCGGAGCCGAGCAGCACGTGCTCGGAAACGCGGTCGATCGGCGGCAGCGCGTAGCTCCCGGCGGCGGGCAGCTCGTAGAGCGGCTCCGGCTCGCCGGGCGACGCCCCCAGCAATGCGGTCGTGAGCAGCGCGAAAGCGGCTCGCCGGATCAACCGGCCTCGCCGCCCGGTTGCCCCTGGGTCTTGTACAGGCCCTTCTGGCCGAAGTTCATGATGTGCGGCCGTCCGAGCTGCTCCTTGCGGAAGTCGATCTCGAAGCGCGGCGCGAGCTGCTTCCCGTCCCAGTCGAAGGCCTTCAGGAACTGCGCGTCGTCGCCGCCGATGCCGTCCCAGTTCGCGAGCAGCGACGTCGTGAAATAGAGGCGCTTCCCGTCCCAGGACTGGGAGACCATGTTCACCTGCGGCCCGATCTTCTTCTCGTAGACGACCTTCGGCGCGCGCGGCTGGGAGACGTCGAAGACGCGGACCATGCCATCCATGAAGCTGTCGACGAACAGGTATTTGTCATCGGAGGAAAGGCTGATGTCGACCGGCAGCGGCGTCTTGCTCGGATCGCCGATGTCGGCGATCTCCACCGCCTCGAAGCTCCCGTCGGGCTTGCGAAAGACGCCGATCAGCTTCGAGGTGAGGGCGGCGGCGGTGAAGGCGTAATGATGCTCCGGCTCGAGGGCCCAGCGGATCTCGAGCGGCGCGCCGGGGACCTTCAGCACCTGGAGTGGCTTCCGGGCGTGGTAGTCCCACACCACCATGGTGCTGCCAAAATTCTTCATGGCCTCGGCGTCGCCCAGCAGCTCGGAGAGCTTGCGCATGTAGTTGTTCTTGCCGGTAAACGAAGACGTGAGCATGCGGTTGAGCTCGGGCTTGATGCGCGCGTCGTAGCCGTAGGGAGCATCGTCCGGCATCCAGATCGTGCGGATGAACTCGCCGTCGTGGTTGTACTCGACGAGCGCCGTCCGGCCGCCTCCATCCTTCGAATTCGAGAGCGCGGAGATCAGCATGCGGCCCGGGAGCGCGTAGAAGCCGTGGGGGCCCACCACGCCTCCGGTCTTTTGCGGGAAGTCGCTGAGCGTGCGCGCGAGCTTAGGGCGGGCGGGGTCGCTCGCCACGTCGAAGACGAAGATGCGGCTGTCGTCGAGGCCGCCGACCCAGAGGTGGCGGCGGTCGTCGGTGGGCCCGCCGTGGTGCGCCTCGTGGCGGCCGCCGACCGAGACGCTCGAGACGACTTTTCCGTAGCCCTCGTGCTTGGGGTTCGCGCCGACGGTCACCAGCTTGTCCGAGCCGTCCCCGACGCCTTCGATGCCGAGCGTCCAGATGTAGACGAAATCCTCCTGCCCGACGAGACGCGGGAGATACGGGCTCTGGCAGGTCTCGTCGGCGCGTGCTGGGAGCGCGCCCGAGAGCAAGAAGAGCAGGCCGAGCGACGGGACCAGGCGGGCGAATGAAGTCGACATCATCAGGACCTCCATACGAATGCCTGATTTTATCATCGCGAGCCGGCGAGCCGAGCGCCGGAAGCGCTGCCCCGGCCGACGTGACATCCTCCCCGCGTGCCCGAGCTCCCCGACATCACGCTCTACGTCGAGGCCCTGGCCAAGCGTGTGGAGGGAACCACACTCGAGTCGGTCCGGGTCCATGGCCCGGCGCTGCTCCGCACCGTGGACCCGCCGCTCGCGGCGGTCGAGGGCCGGCGGGTCGTGGGGGTGCGGCGCCTGGGCAAGCGGGTGGTGCTCGGGCTCGAGGGTGAGCTGTTCCTGATCCTGCACCTGATGATCGCGGGACGCCTGCACTGGAGCGACGCGGGCGGGCCCCCCGGACGCGCCCGCCCATTGGCCCGATTCAGGTTTTCGTCGGGCAACCTCACGCTCACCGAGGCGGGAACCCGGAAGCGCGCCGCGCTTCACGTCGTGCAGGGCGAGGCGGCGCTCGCGCAGCACGACCCGGGCGGCCTCGAGATGCTGGAGGCGAGCCCGGAGGAGTTTCGCGCGCGGCTCGCGGCCGCGAGCCACACGCTCAAGCGAGCGCTCACGGATCCTCGAATCTTCTCGGGAATCGGCAACGCCTACTCCGACGAGATCCTGCACCGGGCCCGGCTCTCCCCGGTGAAGCTCGCGGGAAAGCTCACGGCGGCCGAGCACGCGCGGCTCTTCGCCGCGGCGCAGACCACCCTGCTCGACTGGACCGAGCGCCTGCGCGCCGAGACCGGCGACCGCTTCCCCCAGCGCGTGACCGCCTTCCGGGACGGAATGGCGGTGCACGGACGCTATCGCGAGCCCTGTCCTGTTTGTGGAGCGCCGGTCCAGCGCATCGTCTTTGCTTCGCACGAGACGAACTACTGCGCGCCCTGCCAGACGCAGGGCCGGCTGCTCGCCGACCGCGCGCTCTCGCGCCTGCTTCACAAAGACTGGCCGCGCACCCTCGAGGAGCTCGAGGAGAGACGCAGCCCCCGCCCGGGAGCGGGCGTCTGATGCGCACGCGCCTGCTGGCTCTCGACATCGACGGGACGCTGCTCGATCCCTATGGCGCCCTCACCGATGCCGCGCGCGAGGCGGTGGCCGCGGCGCGGCGCGCGGGCCTCGCGGTCGTGCTCTGCACGGGGCGGCGCTTCCGGACCGCGCTCCCGATCGCGCGCGCGCTCGAGCTCGCGGGCCCCATCGTCGTGAACAACGGCGCGCTGGTGAAGGACCTCGCGAGCTCGCGCACCCTGCACCACCGCTACCTGCCGGCGGAGGTCTACCCGGAGGTGCTCGCGCTCGCGCGCAGCGTCGGCCCGCCGCTCGTCTACGTCGATGCCTACCCCGAGGAGACCGACTTCCTGACGGAGCGCTCCGAGCACGCCCACCCGTTTCAGCGCGAGTACCTGCGCGACCACGGCGCCCACTGCCGCGTGGTCGAGGATCTGGCGGACTCCCCTCGCGACGACGTGATCATGGCCAGCCTGATGGCGGACGCCGCGGCGCTCGCGGCCCTGCGCGAGCGCGCGGGGGACGCGCTCGGCCCGCGCGTGCACACCCACGTGATCCAGAACAAGAACTACCAGGGAGCGATTCTCGAGTTCCACTCTCCCCAGTCGGGCAAGTGGAGCGCGCTCGCGCGCGTCGCGGCGCTGGCCGGGATCGCGCCGGAGGCGATCGCGGCGGTCGGCGACGACGTCAGCGACGTCGAGATGCTCCGCCGCTCGGGCTTCGGCATAGCGATGGGCAACGCCGTCGAGTCCGCGAGAGCCGCGGCGGGATTCGTCGCGCGCAGCAACGCCGAAGGCGGCATCGTCGAGGCGATCGAGCGGGTGCTGCTGCGCCTCTGAAGGGCTTCAGCGCAAGCGCGCGCGGCCAGTCGGCAGCGGGATCAGATTGCGGAGCTTCTCGGCCGGAAAGGGAGCTCCGCTCACGAAGGCGCCGATCCCGTTGTCGATCAACCCGAAGAAGGCTTCCAGACCGGCCAGACGCTGCTCCCAGTCCGCCGCGCGCGCGGCCTCGCCGCGGGAGGGACGCGGCCCCGCAGCGGCGGCGGCGCGAGCGTCGGCCACCGCGGTGAGGACCTGGCGCACGGTCCAACGGAAGCGCCGCTCGAAGATCTCCTGCATGGCGCGGAAGAAGTCGGTCGCCGCCTCGTAGTGGTCCTTGCGCGAGCCGGGCACGGGACGACGACGGACCAGGTGCCACTCCACGAGAACGCGCATGTTGAGGGACACATTGCTCTTGCTCTGACTCAGCTCCTCGGCGATCTCGTCGAGAGAGAGCGGATGCGCCGCGAGATAGAGCAGTCCGAAGATCCGCGCCTGCTGCTGGGTGAGGATCCCCGAGGTGGCCGCGGCCGCCCCGAGTCCGTCGACGAGCGTACCCGTGACCCGGTCCACGCTCAGACCGCCGCCGGGCGCGGCGCCACCGGCCGGCTCGCGCGCTGGTCGCGACGCCATTCGGAGTGAAGGATCAGGAGCGGTCCCAGGATCATGACTGCGATCACGTACGCGCCGCCGTGGTCGAAGAGGTGCGCGTGGACCGCACGCAGCCCCCAGGCGAGCGCGAGCCCGAGGAGCAGCGTGGCGTAGGGGAGCTCGCCCCAGACCAGGCGCTGACGTCCGGCCAGGATCGCGGCGAATGGAAGCGTCGACGTCGCCGCGAGGTAGTCGCGGTAGCCCTGGCCTCGGAGCGCGAGGAGCTTGCGGTCCTGGAACCCGGCGCCGACCCCGGCGAACAGGGCGAGGCTTCCCATCGCGACGGCTCCCACCAGGCGCGGGGCGAGCAGCGCGTGCGCTGCACCCAGCAACGCCACCCCGATGAAGAACGGGTGACGCGTCACGCGTTCGAGCCCGCGCGGCTCGCGGACCTTTTCCCCACCGGTTGCAAAGGGCGATCGGGCGTAGCCGGCGAAGGCGCCCATCAAGAGCATCATGCCGATTGCGATCACGGCGATCAGTGCGACCCGTGCACTCGCGGTGGCGCCGAGCGCGAGTCCGGCGGGGCCCTCTCCGGCGTGCGCTGCGTAGCTCGAGATTGCGATGCCGAAGGTCAGCCAGGCCACCAGCACGAAGAGGCCTGTGAAGCCCCAGCGCCCGAGGCGCGCGACCAGGGCGCCGCGGACCCGCGGCGAGCCGAGGCCGATGTGGGTGGCGGCGAAGAGCCCGAAACAGAGGGCGACGCGGAGGACGGGGTCCATGGCGGTCTCCTGGGCGCGCTATCCCATCTGTCCTGAGTGTTTAATATATTTCGTACGCTCTTGTCAAGAGGGTGCGGCCCCGTATCGGAGGGCGGCGGCCGGCCTGAAGGATCTCCGCTCGCCTACGGCTCGCTGCGCGCTTCGCTTGCCGCTCAGATCCGCTCGAGGATCGTCGCGATCCCCATCCCGCCGCCGATGCACATGGTGACGAGCCCGACGGACTTGCCCTGGCGCTCGAGCTCGTCGAGCAGGGTGCCGATCAGCATCCCGCCGGTGGCGCCGAGCGGATGGCCCATCGCGATCGCGCCGCCGTTCACGTTCACCTTCGCGGGATCCATCGCGAGGTTGCGCATGGTCTGGAGCGGGATCGCGGCGAAGGCCTCGTTGATCTCGATCAGGTCGAGATCGCGGACCGTCATCCCCCCCCGCGCCAGGCAGCGCTTCGTCGCCGGCGTCGGCGCCGTGAGCATGATGATCGGCTCGGTCGCCGCGGTGGCCATCGCCTTGATGCGCGCGCGCGGCCGCAGGCCGTGCGCCCTGGCGTAGCTCGGGGACGCCACCAGCACCGCGCTCGCGCCGTCGACGATGCCCGACGAGTTCCCGGCGTGGTGGACGTGCTCGATCTTGCGGAGCTGCGGATACCGCGAGAGCGCGCGCTCGTCGAGCGTCAGCGAGGAGCCCTTCGGCTTGTACGCGCCCAGCTCCTCGAAGGAAGGCTTGAGCTTGCCGAGACTCTCGGCCGTGGTGCCGGCGCGCGGGTGCTCGTCGTGGTCGAGCAGGACCTTGCCCGCGAGATCGCGCACGGGGATCAGGCTCTTCTCGAAGCGCCCTTCCTTCTGGGCCAGCTGCGTGCGGGTCTGGCTCTCGGCGGCGAAGGCGTCGAGCTGCGCGCGGGTGAAGCCCTCGAGCGAGGCGATCAGATCCGCGGAGATGCCCTGCGGCACCATCGGGTGTTGCTCGGCCAGATGCGGGTTGTCGCCGTCGAGCCCCCCGCCGCCCGAGCCCATCGGCACCCGCGACATCGACTCGATGCCGCCGCCGATCACGAGTTCTTGTTGGCCCGCCATCACGCCCATCGCCGCAAAGTTCACCGCCTGCTGGCCGGAGCCGCAAAAGCGGTTGAGCGTCACGCCGCTGGCGCTGTCGACCGGCCAGCCGGCGTTCAGCACGGCGTTGCGGGCGATGTCGGCGCCCTGCTCGCCGAAGGCGCTCACGCAGCCCGCGACCACGTCCTCGACGTCGCGGACCTCGAGGCCGTTGCGATCCCGCAGCGCGTTCAGGCACTGCGAGAGCAGCTCCTGGGGATGCTCCCCGGAGAGCGCGCCGACCCCGGCCTTGCCCCGGCCGCGGGGAGTTCGAACCGCATCGATGATCCAGGCTTCGCCCATGTTCTCTGTCCTTTCTCGTTGAAGTTGGGAATTTCAGGTCGGCAGGCGAACCGGGAAGATCGCATCCAGGATCAGGCCCACCACGAAGAGCGCGCCAGCACGCCGCGTGACGAGAAAACACCAGGCCACGTACCAGAGCGGCCACAAGGGATAGTTCGGGGGCGCCGCCTCCGGGCGCGGCCGCGAGAGCACCTTCAGCACCTTCCACAACCGCGGCACCGCCAGCAGGACCAGCAGCGTCCAGACCGAGAGCGTGCCGGTCAGCACCAGGCAGACCACGAAGACGAAGAAGCTGACCAGCAGCTGCTGCGTGAGGAAGAGCGCGCGCTCGCGCCCCAGGATCACCGGCAGCGTGCGGATGCCCTTCGCGGTGTCGGCCTCGAGCTTGTCGACGTGCTTGCCCATCAGCACCGTCGCGACGAGCAATGCATAAGGAAGACTGGCGACCAGCACCCAGGGCGGCAGCGTTCCCGCCGTGACGTAGTAGCTGCCGCCGATCATCAGCGGTCCCCAGACCAGAAAGACCCCCGGCTCGCCGAGCCCCCGGTGCTTGAGCTGGAGCGGCGGAGCCACGTAGAAGACGCTGATGAAGAGGCCCAGCAGCGCGAACAACGCCACCGGCCAGCCGCGCCGTTCGGTGAGAAAGACCAATAGGGCGAGGTCGATCAGGTTCACGATCGCGATCGCGAGGATCAGGCCGGTCTTCGAGATCAACCCCGAGAGCACGGGATGCGGCGCGTAGAGCGCGCGCACGTAGGTCTCGGTGTCGACCCCGCCCTCGAGATCGAAGTAGTCGTTGATCATGTTGTTGGCCGCGTGCGCGAGCAGCAGCCCCAGCAGCGCGGCCCCAAAGTACAGCCAGTTCGTGTGCGGCGCGCCGATCGCGAGCAGGCCGCCGATCGCGCCCGACGTGAGCGTCATCGGGAAGACGCTCGCGCGCGTGATCAGCAGCCAGCGCGATACGAGATCCATCGGCTTGCCGGGCGACAGGTTCTGGGTGCGCAGGATCTCGCCCCAGTTCTGCACCGCTAATGCCATCGAATCCTCCCGAGCGGCAGTCTAGCGGGAATTCCGCAGGGGCAGACGGTGCCCGCCCGTCAAGACTCGAACAGCGCCTCGAGCTCGCGCTCGACGACCTTCGACATCGCGTTTCGGGGAAGCTTCGCCACGAAGACGGACGGGTCGGAGCGGGGAGTAGGCCGTGCGCTTCGAGGTCGGCTCGCGTCAAACGCCCTCACCGGAGTCAGGGTCGGACGGGAGCCTAGCGCCGGCGGCGGGGATCTCGCGGGTGCGGCATGGGGTGGTTGTCGTCGATCGCGAGGCTCTCCAGCGAGGCGCCGCGCGCGAGCGCGATCTCGACCCAGTGGGGTCGCTTGCCGCGGCCGGACCAGGTCTCGGCCGTGTTCAGTGGGTTGCGGTACTTCGGACCCTCGATCTCGACGGAGCGGCCGTAGCGAACCTTGAGGCGCTTCGCGGCGAGCTGCCGGCGCGTGATCTCCGCCCGCACTTGCGCATGCAGATGGAGGAGCTGCTGGTCCGTGAATACGGAGAAATCAAATTGTTTCATGTCGCCCATGCTCGGCTCCCCGCACAGCCCTGCGCCCCGACCCAGGGCATCGTCCGGGGCCGTGCGGCGCATTGTGACGCCCGACACGGCAACGGCGCGCGTTCACTCCGACCGGCGATCGCGATGGATCGGCGGCGGGCGGAGGGCGAGCGCGAGCACGCGCCAGGCCGCGAGGTAGATCTCGGAGGAGTCGATCTTCGAGATCCCGAGGGTGCGCTGCTCGAAGACGATCGGCACCTCGCCGATCCGAAAGCCGCAGCGGGCCACGCGCCAGGCCATCTCCTCGAGGAAGGAGTAGCCGGAGGACCGGATCGCGAAGGGGTCCACGGTCTCGAGCAGCTTGCGCGAGTAGACGCGAAAGCCGGAGGTGCAGTCGTGCACCGGCAGGCGCAGCAGCACGCGCGCGTAGAAATTTGCAAATGCCGAGAGGGCGCGCCGGTGCCGCGGCCAGTTCAGGATTCCGCCGCCGGGCACATAGCGGGATCCGATCACCATGTCGCAGCTCTCGAGCGCCGCGAGCAGAGCCGGGATGTAGCGGGGATGGTGGCTCCCATCGCAGTCCATGGTGAGGACGCGGCCGTAGCCGTGGTCGAGTCCCCAGCGGAAGCTCGCCAGGTAGGCGGAGCCGAGACCGAGCTTTCCGGCGCGCCGCAAGAGCGAGAGTCTGGGCTCGTGGGAGCGCTCGCGCTCGACGAGGTCTCCGGTGCCGTCCGGGCTCGCGTCGTCGACCACCAGCACGTCGAGCGTGGCGTCGATCGCCAGGATCGCGCGCGTGAGCGGCAGCACGTTCTCCGCCTCGTTGTAGGTGGGAAGGACGACGAGGGCGCGTGCCAGCATGGAGAGCGCATCGGCTCCGGCGGCGGTGTTCGAGGCCGCGCAGGGTATCAGTCGGAAGGCGCCCCAGTCGAGCCGAGTCGAGATTCGGCGGCGCGGGCCACCACGAACAGCCGGTTCTCGAGGCCCGTCACGCGCGCCACTCCGAACAGCGTGCGCAGCAGCAGCCGCGTCGAGGGCGAGAGCGCGAGCCGGCGCAGGTCCGTGAGCTCGCGCCGGCTCTCGACCACGGAGAGCCCGGCACGGCCGAGCGCCTGCGCGAGCGTACCCGCCGTGAAGTAGAGGAAGTGCTGCTCGATGTAGAACTTCTCGAGCGGCGCCGTGAGGAGACCTCCGGTCAGCCGGTGGAGCGCCCCGGCGACGACGTCCAGGATGCTCCGCTGGTTCGGGGTCGAGAGGCCCACCACGCCGCCGGGCGCGAGACAACGGTGAAACGCCTGGAGCAGGCCGACCGGAGACCGCGAGTGCTCGATGATGTCCCAGCCGGTGATGGCATCGAAGCGTCGGCCCCCGGACGCGAAGTCCGCGAACTCGCCGTCCCAGACGTCGAGGCCGAAGTGCTCGCGCGCGTAACGGGTGGCTTCGACGCAGTCATCGATACCGAACGGCTGCCAGCCTCGCCGGCGCGCGACCGCGAGGAAGAGCCCCGTGCCGCATCCCACGTCGAGCAGCCGACCCGGCTTGCGGATGCGTTCCAGCGCGTCGAGCCAGCTCTCGTAGAGCTGGACCAGCGGGTTGCTCGGGACGTCGTCGTAGCAGAAGCCGAAATAGTCGCGGAGCTCCGGCAGCGAGCCCGCGCCGGTCGTGTAGAGGGTCGAGAACATCGCGCGAATCTCTTCGGGGGTCGCCTGCGGCCACAGGTAGACGAGCGTGCAGCCGCGACAGTCGAGCACCTCGAAGCGCGAAAGCCGATAGCGAAGCCCTGCGTCGGAGCTGCCGCACACGGGACATCGGACGTCGCGCTGCTGCGTCATCGAGGAGCGCCCCTGGCTGCCGCCAAATTGACTGACCGGAACAAGATTCGTAAGCTTATCGCACCCTTGCCCGGCACCGGGCAGCTCCGACCCGCGCTCGATCCCGGAGGCACGGCGAGCCATGGCCCCGTCGCGAAGAACCGATTGGCCCACGCTCGGCCTCCTGCTCGCGATGTATCTCGTCCTGGTCGGCAATTTCGCTTGGCACCGCGTCTCGCCATTGCCGCTGCTCGCCCACGTCGCGATCGCGGCCGGCGCGATCCACCTCGCCTTCACGATCTGGCACGAAGCCGTTCACCGCAACGTGTCGCACCGGACCTGGATCAATCACGCGGTGGGCGTGCTCGGCATGTTCCCCTACATGACGCCGTACTTCATGCAGCGTTGGATCCACCTCGAGCACCACGCGCGGCTCAACGAGCGCGAGGATCCGAACTTCATCTATGTCGACGGACCGTTCTGGAAGATCCCGCTGCGTTACCCGCGCGCCCTGGGCTATGCGCGCAAGCTCCTGAAGCGGGATCCCCGGCATCCCGGCGAGCGGGTCTCGGACGCCATCTCGGTCGCCGCGGTCGCCGCGCTCTTCGCGGTGGCCTGGTGGTTCGGCGCGCTGCGCGACGTGCTCTGGCTATGGCTGGTGCCCGTCGTGATCGCGAAGCTCGTGATGGACTGGTACATCAACTATTTGCCGCACGTGGGGCTGCCGCCACATCGATTTCAGGGCACGCGCATCGTCGATCTGCCCTGGCTCACGCCGCTCGTGCTCGGGCATAACTACCACGCCATCCATCACCTGTGGCCCGCGCTCCCGTGGCATGGCTACCGAGCGGTGTTCCGGGAGAAGATCGACTACTTGAGGGAGCATGGCGTTCCGATCGAACACGGGATCCTCGGCATCGGACCCCGACCGGGCACGGCCTCTGCGACCCCCCCTCACTCTCGTTGAGACGCGCTGCGCGCTGTGCGGCTCGGGCGACGCCGAGCTCGCGGCGTCGGGCTTCGATTTCGAGTACGACACGGCACCCAACGAGTTCCGCTTCGTGCGGTGTCGCGCCTGCGCACACGTCTATTTGAGCCCGCGGCCGGCTGCGTCCGACCTGTCCGTCATCTATCCGCCGAACTACTACGCATTCGCCGGGCCGGGGAGCCCTCTGGTGGCGCG
>Ga0184615_10001196_pt1 | contig 14187 bp, 13 predicted proteins | sample PLM4_65_coex_FD_133134 | JGI IMG/M metagenome (GOLD analysis project Ga0184615, IMG submission 133134) | Groundwater sediment microbial communities from an aquifer in East River, Colorado, USA - PLM4_65_coex | ecosystem: Environmental > Terrestrial > Soil > Riparian zone | place: USA: East... | reverse complement strand
CTGCTGATCATCACCGTGTCGTTCCTGCCGGTGTTCAGCCTGGAGGGCCAGGAGGGCCGGCTGTTCAAGCCACTGGCGTTCACCAAGAGCTTCTCCATGGCGGCGGCCAGCCTCCTCTCGGTGACGCTGGTCCCGGTCACGATGGGGCTCTTCATTCGAGGGACCCTCTACCGCGAGCGGGCCAACCCGGTCAACCGGGCGCTGATATGGCTGTATGGACCGGTGATTCGCTTCGTGCTGCGCCACCGGTGGCCGGTCATCTGGGCCGCGCTGGTCATGCTTGTCGTCACCTGGCTTCCATGGAAGCGAATCGGCAGCGAGTTCATGCCGCCGATGGGCGAGGGCACCATTCTCTTCATGCCTACCACCCTTCCGGGGGTCAGCGTGGCACGCGCGCGGGAGATTCTCGGGATTCAGGACGCGATCCTGATGCGATTTCCGGAAGTGGACCACGTGTGGGGCAAGGCGGGGCGGGCCGGGACCGCCACCGACCCCGCAGGGCTCGACATGATCGAGACCACGATCAGCCTCAAGCCCGAGAGCCAGTGGCGTCCCGGCATGACCTACGATCGACTGGTCGCCGAAATGGACTCGGCGGTCCAACTCCCGGGCATCACTAACGCCTGGACCATGCCGATCAAGGGGCGGAATGATATGCTGGCCACAGGCATCCGGACGCCCGTCGGCATCAAGATTTTCGGGCCGGACCTGGCTGAGCTGGAGCGGCTGGGCAAGGCCGTCGAGCAGGCGGTGCAGGCGGTACCCGGCACTCGGAGCGCCTTCGCGGAGCGGGCCGTGTCGGGCTATTACCTCGATATCGACATCGATCGGGCGGCCGCGGCCCGCCACGGGCTGAACGTGGGGGACGTCCAGACGGTGATCGCGACGGCGGTCGGCGGGATGACCGTCACCCAGACCGTCGAAGGCCGGGAACGCTACGGCGTCCGGATCCGCTACCCGCACGAACTTCGCGATACGCCGGAGCGCCTCGCGTCGGTGCTGGTGCCCGTCGCCCACGGACCGGCGGCCCAGGGGGCGGCCGGCGGGATGGGCATGGGCGGAGGCCGCGCCGCACCCCTCGGGCGCGAAGCCTCCGTGCCGCTCGGCCAGGTCGCCTCGATCCGGCAGGTGGCGGGCCCGATGGTAGTGCGCACCGAAGACGCCATGCCTACCGCCTGGGTCTACGTGGATGTCGTCGGCCGGGACATTGGGGGGTATGTGGCGGAGGCGGAGGGCGTGGTGGCGCAGATGGTACCGATGCCGGCCGGCTACCGCATCGTCTGGAGCGGACAGTATGAGTACATGCAGCGGGCGGCGGCCAAGCTCAAGCTGGTCATACCCGCAACGCTCGCGATCATCTTCCCGCTGCTCTACTTCAACTTCAAGAACGTGGGCGAGACCCTGATCGTCATGCTGTCGCTGCCGTTTGCGCTCGTGGGGGGGATCTGGTTCCTGTGGCTCCTGGGGTACAACTGGTCAGTCACAGTGGCCATCGGGTTCATCGCCCTGGCGGGGGTAGCGGCCGAGACCGGGGTGGTGATGCTGATCTATCTCGACCACGCCTGGGAGGCCGAGCAGGCCGCCGGCCGGCACTCACTCCGCGCGCTCTACGACGCTGTAATGGAGGGCGCAGTGGAACGGGTGCGCCCCAAGATGATGACCGTGACGGCCATCGTTGCGGGCCTCCTCCCGATGCTGTGGGGCTCCGGTGCCGGTTCGAGCGTTATGCGGCGGATTGCCGCCCCGATGATCGGGGGCATGGCGAGCAGTACGGTGCTCACGCTCGTGGTGATCCCCGCGGTCTACTCGCTGTGGAAGGAACGCGAAGTTCGGCTTGCCGAGGCAGGTGTCATCGCCGCCCCGGCAGCTGGTCAGGTGGCGCTGTCAGAGACCCACTGACCCGGCCAGCCGACCCGGCAAGTCAAGGATGCCGAGCGGCGTAGAAGGTCAGACGGCCAAAGCCGGTGTCCATCGTGCCGGTCCGGATGACGCAGGTCAGACCCGCATCAGTCATCTCGGAGGGCAGTAGCCCGGAAAACGCCGGGGCGGTGCGCTCGAGGCCATCCAGGAGGCGGTCGGGGAACGAGAGCGCAGTCATGAGCAGGGATTCCTGGCGCCCCCAGTCGGCCACGTGCAGCCGGCCTCCCGGCTTGAGCACCCGGACCACTTCGGTGAGCGTCCGTGACCGCCCCAGTGAATCGAGGTGATGGAAAAAGAGCGTAGAGAGGACCACATCGAACGCCGCGTCCTGGTACGGCAGGCTCCAGGCGAGGCCCTCGTCGAAACGCACGTGGAGGCCCGCTCGGAGCGCCTTGGCCCTGGCACGCCTGAGCATTTCTGGATCGCCATCGAGGCCGACGACATTCGCGCTGCGCAGCCGCTTCACCTCGATGGCCAGGGTACCCGTGCCGCAGCCCAGGTCGAGAACGGCCTCCGTCGGCTGAATCTCCCCTTGGGTGATCAGCCTGGCCTTGAACGCTCGCTCCCGCCCCCCGAGTCGCAGCAACCCGTCGTAGAGTGGGGTCAGCGGGCGCCAGCCGAGGGCCGGTACGAAACGGCCGGGGAGAGAACTTGGGAAGCTGTACTTCAGCATCGGCTGCTCGTCAACACGGAAGGGCCATCCTCAAGGCAACTGGAAGACGGAACATCGTATGGGGGCGCGCAGCGCACCCTGAAGGCGGCGTTAAGGCTTCTTGACCCTTTCCCGGGGAGTGGCCGCGTAAATCAAGGGACCTTAAGGTGCGGTTTTGGCTGCCTTCGTTGAGGACCGAGTAGAATGATGGGCCATGCCGGCGGCAGGCATCGATTGGTGACCTCCGCCGGGAGCGCATAGGAGGCGGCCATGCCAGTGGCGGCTTCGGCGATGTCAGGTGTCGAGTGGTTCTGGTGGGTGGCCGTGGTGGCCGCGCTGCTGCTCGCATGGTTGCTCACCCCCATCCGCCCGAGGGGCCCCGGGAGATCGCCCGGTGCCATGACTCGGGGCACTCTCGCCATCCATCCGCTGCTCTGGGCTCGACACCCGGACGAGGTGGCTGCACTCCTCGGGCATCACCCGGGGGTGCAGGCATTGGAGCTTGATCTTGCGCATGGTCAGGCGCGGGTGACATTCGATCCACGAGCGACCTCCATCGCCACGCTCGAGTCTTTCGTTGATGAATGTGCTCGCCATTGCGTCGGCACGCGCGCGCCGGCTCACTCCTGCCCACCCGATCTCAACGACAGCAAACCTGCTGCTCAGTCTCGCCTCAGCACCCAAGTGCCAGATTGAAGATGGATGCAGCACACATCCCCGGGCCTCATCGGCCGCGGACACGTCACTCATCTGCAGCAGGAGGTCGTTATGCGCATCACCATCACTGCGGCCGCACTTCTCCTCGCCGCCACCATCGCACCGGCGCCCGTAGTGGCCGAGCAGCCGACCTGCGATCCGAATCCACTGACTCAGGGCCACCCCGGCTGGATGAAGATGCCCAGTGGTGCTGTCGATCTCCGGGCTCCGGCACCCGCCTCGGCAACGAACCCGCTGATGTTGAACCTCGGGCAGCTGCTGCCGGCATCAACTCCGGCCTCACCGGCAGCGGCTACCAGGCTGAATCCTCTCACCAATCGTCCGTAAGACCTGCCCGGGAGCGGGGGTGAGTGTGGGGGCACGTGAGCGTGCCCCCACGCTTCGTTTTACCCCTGGCTCGGCGCGGCTCCGGCTGTGAGGCCACCGAGGCAATGACTGGCGCGGGGACCTCCGAGCGGAATCTCAAGGCTCCATAACCTCCGAATCATGGCTGCTTCCGGAGCCGACCCGACATGGGGTGGTTCAGGCCCCTGGTTCAACGATCGCTAAGGTTCGGCTCAGGGCCCTCTCAGTACGCCGGACGAATATTGATGGCGAAGGTTGACCCGGTGAGTCCACAACATCCGCGATCAGGCAAGTCCCTGATCCAGTCTCAAGGAGGGTACCATGTCCGCCCGCACCATTCTCGGCCTCACCGCGGTGCTGCTGGCCGGCGCTACCACCGTGGCCAGTGCCGACGGCCCCGTGCCCCAGACTTTCCGGAGCCTCAAGCCCTATCAGGTGGTGGAACAGATCATGGCGCTCCACGAGGTCCTGAGCCTGAGCGATGAGCAGTTCGCCCGCCTCGATGACCTGAGTATCGCCATCCGGACGGAGAAGCACCGGTTCACGCATAAGGGTGGGAAGCCGCATGAGACCCGGCATGTGCCGATGGTGACGCGGCAGCAGGCCTACGACAAGGCGCTGGCGGTGCTCACTCCCGACCAGCAGGCGCGGATGGAAGCCCTCTTCCCGGCCCCGGCGCCAGTGCAGCGGGCACCCCGCAAGCTGACCGTGCCCCACGGCAAGCCGTGATCCCGGCCGGCCGGGGGCGTCGCTGACGACCCCGGCCGGCACTCACACTCGGCGCAGCGCGGGCGCAGGACAAACCTCATCCCGGCGGCGCCATCCACGAGCACCACGCAGGAGAAAACAATGCCTCGACTCTCGGCCCTCGGCCCCATCGCCGCCTTGGCCGCACTGGCGCTCGGCTGCAGTGATTCCACCAGCCCCTCGACCGGAACCCTCGCTGCGGTCAGCCCGGCTCCGGCAGCCACCGCAGTCGCGCCATCAACGACGATCACGCTGACCTTCGGGCAGGCGATGATGACGGGGATGGAACAGTACATGGACCTGCACCAGGGGGGAGTAGCCGGACCGACCGTGCCGATGGGCTGCGCCTGGAGTCCGGACCGGACCACCCTGACCTGCACGCCGACGAGCGCCCTCGCGGCCGGCACGCAGTACACGATCCATGTTGGGGCCGGAATGAGCGACGCGCAGGGCGACGGGATGGATATGGACAACTGGACGGGGATGGGCGGGCAATGGGCCGACAGCGGGATGATGGGTGGCACTCACGATGGACAGCCGGTTGGCATGATGGGAGCCGGCTGGAAGCACGGGGCGCACTACGGCATGCTGTTCACCTTCACGACCTCGTAGCCCCGAGAGGCAGGACCAGGCGGAACACCGCGCCGGGATCATTGCCGAGGAACTCGAGGCGGCCGCCGTGGGCTCCGGCGGCCGCCTTGGCGATGGCGAGGCCGAGCCCGGTGCTGGCGGCCCCTCGGGGTTGCGCCGCGCCCCGAAAGAAACGGTTGAACAGCCGGGGCTGGTCCTCCAGCGGCACACCTCCCCCCTGATCGCGAACGGTCAGTTCCGCCCATTCTCCCGACGAGACGGCGATGGTGATGACCCCGCTTTGAGGGGAGTGCTTGACCGCATTGTCCACCAGGTTGCCGACGACGCGCTCCAGCATGGCCGGATCGCCACGCACGATGGCGGCCCGGCCGTCGATACTGAAACGGAGGTCCTGCTCCTCGACTGCGCTCTGGAATCTGGTCGCGACCCGTTCCACCACCTGGTGCAAATCGACCTCAGTCTGATCCTGAGGGCTGAGCCCCGCCTCGTTCCGGGCGAGGGTCAGCAGATCGGTCGCGATCCGGGTGAGCCGGATCACCTCCTCCCGACACCGTTCCAGGGTTTCCCGGTACTCCGCGGGGGATCGCTCTCGCTTGAGCGCAAGGTCGAGGTCACCCCGCAGCGCCGTCAGCGGTCCCCGGAGCTCATGGCTCGCGTCGGCCGTGAACCGGCGCTGGACCGCCGACGCCTGATCCAGCCGCTCGAGCATCGCGTTCAGCACCCGCACCAGCCGGGCGAACTCGTCGACATCGGCGTGGGCGGTGATCGTCGGACTGGGGGTCCCCTCCTGGATGGCCTCCGCCTGCGCGGTGATTTCGGCGGTTGGCCGGAGCGCGGTCCCGGCAATGCGCCATCCGACCAGGAACGCGGCACCTGCGGCCAGCGCAATGAGCACGACGCCGGACAGGATGAAATCCCGGAGCGTGCGCTCCAAGGGAGCGAGGGGCGCCGCCACCTGCAGCATGTGCATCCCGTGGGCCGGGCCCACCAGTCGCAGTGGATAGACGACACACCGCAGGCGCTCGCCGCGCCACCGGTGGGTGTCCCAGACGACTTGCCCATCCCGCGCGGCCGCGATCGCGCTCGTGGGCAACAGGAGATCGGCCGTGAGGTTGCGGCTGCGAATCAGCGGCGCCCCGTCGCTGCTCCAGAGCTGGGCGTAGCGGGTCAGCTCCGCGCTGGGTCCGGGGCTGGCGGCCAGGAGCACCCCCTCGTGGAACTCGAACTCCGAACTGGTGTGGGCCGCCCCGGCCTGGGCCTCCACCTCCGCGAGGTGCACCAGCGTCCCGTCGAGCTGCCGGTAGAGCAGGGTCCGGAGCGCCAGGGCGCTGACCACACCCATCAGAAGCGTCAGGGCCAGCACTCCGCCGGCGGTACGCAGGGCCAAGGCGAGCCGAAAGGAGCGCATCATGGCTCGGAACCTGCCGCGCGGAGCGAGTAACCGGCGCCCCTCACGGTCTGGATCAGGCGCGGCCGGTCCCCCTCCTCGAGTTTCTTCCGGAGATTGGAGATGTGGGCGTCGACCACGTTGGTCTCGGGGTCGAAGGACATGTCCCACACCTTCTCCAGCAAGGTGGTCCGGCTGACCACGCGTTCCGGATTGAGCAGGAGGAACTCGAGCAGCCGGAACTCCCGCGGGGAGAGGTCCAGCGGTCGCCCGCCCCGCTTCACGACGCGCCGGAGGCGATCCATTTCCAGGTCCTGGTGGCGGAGGATGCCGGTTGCCGGTCCCAGCTGGCGCCGCGTGATGGCGTTTACCCGGGCGAGCAGTTCCTCCAGGGCGAATGGCTTGGTCAGGTAGTCATCGGCCCCCGCGTTGAGGCCGCGGACCACATCCTGGGTGGAGTCCCGCGAGGTGAGCATCAGGATGGGACACTGGAGGCCACTCCGCCGGAGCTCGGCGGCCAGTTGCAGGCCGTCCATCCGGGGCAGCTGCACGTCCAGCAGGATGAGATCGAACTCGTGAACGTGGGCCAGGTTGCCGGCCTCCACCCCATCGCCCGCGGTGTCAACGGCATGGCCCTCCTCCTCGAGGGCCTGCTTGAGGAACCGGGCGACCTTGGCTTCGTCCTCGACCACCAGCACCCGCATTCGGGCCTCCAGCCTTGGGTGACCGGGATTAGCCTAGCAGGCTCCCGCACGGTCCGGCGGATTCTCAAGAAACCCTAATCATTCCTTGAGAAGGAGGTAACCTCGGCATGGTAGGTTCGGCGAGTGCTCACTACGGAGCTGCCATCGATGCGCCGCACTCTGCCACCAGTCGTCCTCGCTGGGGTCCTACTCGCCGTCGTGCGCGGGCCACTCGCGGCCCAGATCGACTACCGCAACCTGGACGATGACCGTCCGGTGCTCACAGAGGATGCCTACCCGGTGGAGCGCCATGCCTTCGAGTTCCTGCTGCCCTATGCTTTCGAGGATGAGCGTGGCGCCGGCCGATTCCATGCCTTCATCCCGGAAGTCGAGTATGGGATTCTCCGCAACGGACAACTGGGACTCAAGGCTCCCATCGCCGGAGCCCGGGAGACCGGGGACACCGAGTGGGGTCTCGCCGGTCTTCGAGTGTTCGGCCTGTACAACCTGAACTCCGAGGGCAGGACGCTGCCGGCGGTCTCGGCGCGGGCCGACCTGTTCCTGCCCGTCGGCTCGCTCGGCGGCGATGCCACCCGGGTGAGCCTCAAGGCCATTGCCACCCGAAGTTGGGGCCGGACCCGGGTTCACGCCAACGCCGCCTGGACCCTGGGCGACGAAACCAGCCTGGCCGCCGTGGAAGCCGGGCATCGGTGGAGCTACAGCCTGGCGGCAGACCGCACCCTTTTTCGGCAGAGCGTCCTGCTGATCGGTGAGGTGGCCACTCGGCGGGCCGTGAAGGGAGCGCCGGTCGAAGTGAATGCCGCGTTGGGCGCCCGGTATCAGTGGACTCCGACGACGGTGCTGGACCTCGGCGTCCGGCGCCGACTCAGGGACGTGGCCGGACCGGACCTGGCGGTCACCGTCGGGCTCTCGCACGCCTTCGCCGTCCGGTGGCTGATGCCACCCGGGCGCTGAGGAAGGAAGGCACGCATCCATGCCGACCGCACGCGGCCGCATCGTCTTGGGGCTTCTGGCCCTGCTGTCCGGGCCACTATCCGCCCAGGACCAGCGCAATGAGCAGTTCTACTACCCCGGCAGCTTCAACTGGCAGTTCCTCAGGCGGTACCCCGAAGGGGGGCGCCTCTTCAATGCCTTTGACTACGGCCATGCGGTGCTGTACGAGAAGCTGTACACCCGTCCGCGGGACCTGAAGCGAGAGCTGGAACAGCGCCAGTTCGATTACTTGACGACGGACCTGCTGGTCCGTCCGCCACGCTTCGCCGTAGCGGAGGAGGCCATCGAGCCGGCCTACGCCAAGCTGGCCTGGCGGGCGAAGCTGATGTTCGACTGGGCCCACATGCTGCACCGTCAGATCTACGACATCTATGCCGACCCGCGGCTCGACCGGCCCCGGCAGGACGCCCTCATTGAGAGGGTCACGGATTACTACCTCTCCAACCGCCGGCTCGCCTTCGCCGCCCGGCCCAAGAGCATGGCGCTGATGGACGACCAGTACTACAGCCAGGTCTTTCGCCGGGGTTACCCCAAGTTCAACGGCCTGATCTGGGCCTACCACTGGCTGCAGGTCGGGTTGTACGAGCCACTCATCGAGGGTCGTACCCCCGCCGAGCGGAAGGCGGGGATCCAGGCAGCGATCGCGCGGTTCTGGTCCATGGTCGAGGCACCGCCGTCGCGCTTTCCCAGGGTCATGCCCATGACGGCGACGGTCGCGCCGTTGTTCAGCGCCGCTCATCCTCGGGCAGCGGTGATCTTCGACAACCTGCACATGACCCACGACATCATCTCCGACATCCTGGCCGCGGACACGGTGCCGGCGACTCGGAAACGAGAGGTGATCTACGCTGCCCTGGACGGGATGCAGGATTCGACCCGGGACGTCATGACCATGGAGGAGTGGCGGAACATGGGCGGGATGATGGGCGGCATCGCCCTCATGGGCGGACCGGCCAGCGGGATCCTGCCGGAGGTTCCAACCGCCGGCGCCGAGGCACCGATGGCTATGGCCGGAATGGACCACGAGATGATGCCCATGCCCGGTATGAAGCAGGATCATGACAGCATGATGGCGCAGATGCGGGTCTTACATCGGCGCCTGCTTGCCGATCCCGTCATCCGAGAGCGGATAAAAGCGGACACCGTCCTTCGCCGGATGCTGGCGGAAATCACGAAAATGATGCCTCCCGGCGTGGTGGACTCGACGCCGATGATGAAGCACCAGCAGCACACACCGACGCCATCCCCGACGGCCAAGGGTGACTCCTCCAGCACCCCGGCCCATCAGCACACACCCAGGAACTAGGCATGTCCTGGCTCCCGATGCACAGTGGTCATCCCCTGATGGTGCACCTTCCGCTGGTAGCCCTGCCGCTCGCCGTGTTGCTGGATGCTCTGGCCCTGCGCCGGCCAGGAGGGCCGTGGCGGCAGATGGCAACCGTCCTGTGGCTCCTCGGCCTGGTGGGCGCGGCGGCGGCGGTGACCACGGGCCTGATTGCCTACAACCGGGTGGAACACTCCGAGGTGGGGCACGGAGTCATGACGCTGCACCGGAACGTCGCCCTCGGCGCGGTGGCGCTCCTGCTGGTAAGCGGCGTGGTCCGCTGGCGCCGGGCGCGCTGGTGGCCGGCGATCCTCGTTGGAGCCGCTGGCAGTGTAGGAATCGCGGGGGCAGGCTACCTCGGCGGTGAAGTCGTGTTCCGACACGCGATCGGGATTCCGACCGAGGTGTTGGAACAGGTCGTGCGGGAGCGGGGTGGGCATGGCCACACGGCGGAGCCGGCCGGAGTGACGGGAGAAGCCCCCGCCGATTCCGAATCCTCGGATACCGCGGGACGACCGGCCCCCGCTCACGAACACCAGCCTCAGGATACCAGCGGGCACAGCCATTGAGGTGGGGAACAGGGTCTGGTTGATCCGCGGCCCTGTCGCAGCCAGAATGTATCGGGCTTAGGGAGAGCCTGTAAACAGCCTCCACAGATTGAACCGATTGAACTGGATTCACGCCCCGTCGATCGTTCAAGTCCCAGGCTCGAACGACAGGTCTCGCCCCTCCGGCTTCCTATCCTGTGGTTGCGAGCTCCGGGCTCCATCAGTCGAAGGACAGCGAATCCGTTCCAATCCGTGTAATCTGTGGAAAGCAGTTAGCGGACTATCCGATGCGTGATCTCTGCGGACGCTCGTCTTCAACCTGGCCTGGTCCTCATGGTACGAACCTCACCACCGCGCTCGCTGCCGCTCGTCCGGGCGCTCCTCGTGTCGCTGGGGCTGTTCGCGTCCCGGCCAGGCGCCGCCCAAACCGCGGTGGACTCCGCCGCTGCCGCAGTGCAGCTGTTCCATGAGGCGCTTGCCCGGGGCGACAGCGTGGCGGCGCTTGCCATGCTGGCGCCCGACGCGATGATCCTCGAAAGCGGGGGTCTCGAGTCCCGGGCGGAGTACCGCTCACATCACCTTCCTGCCGACATCGCCTTCGCGCGCGCGGTGGCCTCAACTGGGGAGTCCAGGGAGGTGAGGATCGCGGGGGAGATAGCCTGGGTCGCGTCGACCAGCCTGACCACCGGGACGTTCCGGGGCAGGCCGGCCGACAGCCAGAACGCCGAGCTGGTCGTGCTGAGCCGGGATGCCGCTGGGTGGCGGATTCGGGCTATTCACTGGTCCTCAAGGAGCCGCCGGACTGGAGGTTGAGTCAGCGTTCCTCGTGGAAGGAGAGGGACATGGTGAGTAGTCGGCGGTGAGGAGTCAGGCGTCAGCGGTGGGACCCGAGGCGAAGCGAGGGATCCCTGATCGTGAAGATCAGAGATCCCTCGCTCGTTTCCCTCGCTCGGCATGATGCTGCGCGCCGTCGGCGCGCGGCGTCACCACCGCGCCGGCGTCCCCCTCACATCCACATGCACGAACGGTCCGTGCACCGCGTTGGCGCGGTAGACGCCGATCCCCCCGGTCATCGCCGGATAGTCGGCCTCCACCTCCTCGGCCAGGCGCGCGAGCCAGCCGGCATCCTTCACCGTGATCCGGCCATCGCGATCGAGATCGTCCATGCGGCCATCGCCGTCGGCGTCGACAGAGACGTCGGCGGCGTCGCCATACATGTGGCGGCTGTCACGGGCCCGCCCACCCGCGCGGCCGACGCCGAGCGAGTTGTACTGCGGTGTGCGGAAGCCGGACATCACTCTCAGGGTGGTGGGGCGGCCGCGCTGCTCCAGCGCCTGGACGATCAACTCCAGCTTGTCCAGCAGCGGCAGCCTGAGCACCAGCACCTTGGGCCACACATTCTGCTGGTCGTGGGTCAGGAAGTCACGCAACCGGAAGCTGGTCGAAATGGGCAGGTTCTCGTTTTCCGGCGTTACCTCGATGAATCCATCGGGCAGGAGATAGCGCGCCGAGCGGCTGGTGGTCTTCTCTCCCGGCCAGAACCCCACCCGGTATCCCCGCCAGCTCGACCCGAGCTTCTCGCGGAGCGGCACCAGGGCAAGGAGGCGGATCGGCGCTCCATCGGGCGCCTCGAGCCCGGTCTCCACCACTCCCGGCGTGGAGGCCGACAGCGCAGGGACCAGTGACGCGAGCGGGGCCGCCAGCTCCCCGCCGGGCGCGAGGGAAATCGCCCGGAGCCGCCCGCTCAACCCCAGGACAGCATGCAGGGCGGGCCGGGCGCTATCCCTCGCCGCCGCAGTATCGGCAGCGGCGGCATGGCGAGCGGCGGGGGCGGTCATCCCCAGCACGCCGACCAGCCCGGTCCCAACCACGGCCAGGACCGTCGCGGCGGCGAAGCTCTTCCACAGCGTCTCGGCGATGAGTCTCAGGGTCACGCGTGCACCGTTCCGGCTGAAGGCTGAAGGAGCTAAAGGCTAAAGGCTAAGGGCTAAAGGCTGTGGGCTATGGGCTATGGGCTATGCACTGAAGACGGAAGACTCATCGAACCTTAGCCCTCAGCCTTTAGCCTTTAGCCCTTGTACGGATAGCCCTTTTTCAGCAGACGATCCAGCGCCCGGTCGTGCCCGTAGATGTCGGAATAGAAGAAAACGTCACCGTTTTCCCGTGCGATCGCCGTGCCATAGACTATGAAGACCGGAATCGGATGGGTGAGGTCCACCCGCTCCGATATATCGGTCTTCATGGCGGCCTTGATCCGCTGTTCGGTCCACTCGGGCTGGTCCCGTAAGACAAGGCGGGCCAACGCCATCGGATCGCCCAGCCGGATACAGCCGTGACTCGCGTCGCGGCGGCTCCGCTCGAACAGCGACCGGGACGGGGTGTCATGAAGATACACCTGGTAGTCGTTCGGCAGCAGGAATTTTACCCCACCCAATGCGTTGTGCGGTCCGGGAGTCTGCCGCACCCGCACCCCTTTTCCGATCAGCTCGATGTTCTCGGGATAGGGTGCCAGGACCTGGTCACCGCGGACCAGCTCCATGTGGTTCCGATCCAGCCACTGGGGGTCCTTGAGGGCTTCCGGCTTGACCTCGGACAGTGCGATCGACGGAGGCACGTCCCAGTACGGCGAAAAGATCAGATAGGTCATGTTCGCCGCGAACACCGGCGTCTGGGTCTTGAAGGCGGTCCCCACGACCACGTTCATCCGGAGGAGACTCGCCTCGTCGTCCTGCTTCCCGCTGAAGGCGTAGAGCCGGAAGGCCGGGATGTTCACGAAGATGGGCGGCGCCGAAAAGTGCCGCGGCATCCAGCGGAACCGTTCGAGCGTCAACTCCATCTGCCGGATCCGCTGCTCGAACGGGTGCTGCATCCGGGTACGCGTCGAGTCGCCGATCACGCCGTCGGCCGTGAATCCCTGGCGGGCCTGGAATCGCTTTACCGCGTCGACCACGGATCCGGTGTACAGCGTATCGAGGAGTGGGGGAGTGAGCGAGTCGCGATCGTCGCCCAGCAGACGCAGCAAACTCCGAAGAGTGGGGAGCCCACGGTAGGGATCGCCGGGGCGGAGCCTCCGGGGCATCGGGGGCAGCGACACCAGCGCCGAGTCCCGGGCCAGCTGACGGTAGCGCACCAGCGCGCCGATCAGCAGGTAGTAATGAAGCAGCTGGGGCTCGAGCGCACTCAGCAGCTCGTTGGGACGGTCGCTCACGGCCAGTTGCAGCAGAGTGCTGTCGACCGAAAAGCTGTCCATCGGGAGCTTGAAGGTAGCGTGGACCGCTTCCGGACTCACCCGGCCACGCCGGAGCGCCAGGGAGAACCGGGCCGCCGCCACCGATAGCGCAACCTCCAGCCGGGCGGTGCGGGTGGTGTCCCCGCTCGCCAGCGGCCGGTTGGCTTCCGCGATCAGCCAGCCGGTGTCGTAGTCCCCCGGATCCAGCCCCCGGTTCCCCGCCTCCGCCAATACTCTCACCAGCGCCCGCCCCGGCCCGGTGATGGTGTCGTCGACAAACCAGAGCGGGCGCCAGTCTCGGGCGGTGTAGATCCGGTCCAGATCGTCGCGCACGTCGGAGAAGTCGGGCCAGCGGAGATTGGGGTGCCGGCCCGCCGTCACCAGCTCGAGGAGCTGTTCTTCGGTTCCCGAACGCACCGCCGTTCCGGACTCCGGTCCGAAGAGGATTACCGCTCCAAGGAGGAGAATCAGGCTCGGCTGTTTCATGGGCGGGGGAAAATAGCTTCTCGCGGCAGACCTCACCATGTTTCATCCGCTACCGTTCCGAGTTCCGAGTTCCGAGTTCCGAGTTCCGAGTTCCGAGTTCCGAACGCTACACATGAAATGCGACGATGCTTGTGGGTCAACTGAGTCAGGATGAACGAACCCGATACAGCCGACACCTCATCCTGCCGGAGGTGGGGCTCGAGGGCCAGCAACGGCTCAAGGACTCCAGCGTGCTGCTGGTGGGCGCCGGCGGGCTGGGCTCTCCGGTGGGATTGTACCTCGCAGCGGCCGGGGTAGGGCGTGTGGGGATAGTGGACTTTGACCGGGTGGATGCCAGCAATCTCCAGCGTCAGGTCATCCACGGGACGTCGGATATCGGCCGGCCCAAGCTGGACTCGGCCCGGGACCGGATCCAGGAGCTGAACCCGCATGTCCGGGTCGAACCTCATGCGACCAGGCTCAGTTCGGCGAACGCGATGGAGATCGCCCGCCAGTACGACGTCATCATCGACGGCAGCGACAACTTCCCCACCCGCTACCTGGT
>Ga0184615_10001195_pt1 | contig 14192 bp, 12 predicted proteins | sample PLM4_65_coex_FD_133134 | JGI IMG/M metagenome (GOLD analysis project Ga0184615, IMG submission 133134) | Groundwater sediment microbial communities from an aquifer in East River, Colorado, USA - PLM4_65_coex | ecosystem: Environmental > Terrestrial > Soil > Riparian zone | place: USA: East... | reverse complement strand
TTGGCGCGCGAGGCAAGCAACGCGACGCGGCGCGCCTTCGCCTTCTCGTCATCGGTTGCCTGCACCATGCCCAGGATCTTCTTCTGGTTGGGCCAGATCAGCACCCACACGTTGAAGAGCATGATGGTGCCGAGCCACGCGCCCACGCCGATCGCGTAGAAGGCGTGGTTGAGAAACAGGAACGCATTGAAGAAGTTCTTGCCGAGCAGCAGCGCCCCCGCGAGCCACGTCACCACCGCCGCCCAGCGGAACCAGAACAGCGCGCGCGGCGCGACGTGCTTGGTGATGCCCGCCCCGGTGCCGTCCTTGCCGGCGGCCGCCAGCGCGGGAACCTGCACGAAATTGAAGTAATAGAGCAGGCCGATCCACATCACGCCTGCGGCGATGTGCAGCCAGCGGCCGATTCCGAGTTGAACGAATTCCATCATGGCCGGCCCCTCCTTATTGCAACGCAAACTTCACGATGTTGTACAGGACCAGCGTGAGAACGACGCCCCAGAACACCGTCCATCCGAGCGAGTCTAGAAAATATTTCATTCTTGATTCCTCCACCTGGAAACGCCGCACGAGAAGATGCTGGCCGAGTATTCTAGTACAGTTCGACGTCCGCAGCAATTCCAAGGCGCCGAACATTTCCATCACGAATTCAACGAACTGCGGCGGGCGCTGGGCGCCAGCGTCAGATTGTGGTGCAGGGCCCGGCGTCTCTGCCAATGCAAGGCGTTGTCCCTGCGGATATCACGGTCTCTTTGTTGCGCAGGCGCCACAACTTTGCGCCCCAATTCGGGAAATTGGGTAAACTAGGCTTGGTATCGGGATGCGCCTGGATACCTACGCCAACTCGAGGACTCCGACCACGGCTTGCATATGTGGTATCCGTTCGGAATCACGCTCACTGCCGTCACGCTGACTGCGGCGGCGCTGCCTCTCACCTGCGCCGCCCAGGCACGGCTCTCATACGAACAGTCGGGCCTGGGCCTCAGACAACAGACCGGGGTCACTGCCGAGCCGGCGTTCCGCGGCGAGCCGGCGCAACTCTGGCAGACCCGGGATCCATCCGATGTTGCTCTTTACGGCGGCTCGCGCGAGCTGGCGCGCATCGGCCTCGGTCCGGCCGAGACGTATGGCGGCGTGGCGTACGCCCACCCGCGCGGCTGGGGATCGTCGTTCGAAGCGGGCTACACGCCGGAATCCGTGTTTGGCCCGCGCCGCTACGCGCTGACGGGGCAGGTGAATACTGCGCTGAGCGGTCGCAAGGCGCTGAGCGTAGGCATTCAGTACAGCGTGTACGATACTGACCCGGCCACCCGCGGCGATGCGCCGCCGACGAACGGCTATACGCTTGCGCCGTCTCGCGTCCCGGGGGCGGCCTTCACGCCCGCTTATCAGCTGCAATTTGGCTACCAGCACAGCGCGTTCACCTCGTTCGGGTTCGCGTTGGGCTGGGAGATGGAAACGTACTCGTCCGCATCCGACCCCACCGGCATCTATCCACGCCAACTCAGCTTCACCGGCCAGCACTGGCTCACGCCGAGCTGGGCGCTCAGCTACGATCTGCTTTCCGGCGACCTCGCCGGCCCGAGTACGCTGCGGCTCCAGGGCCTGGGATTGCGTTTCGGGGTTCGCTACCGCTTCTGAGCGGGCGGGCGTCGCTACCGGGGCGATGACCGCGCACATTCTTGCGTGGCTGTTTTCGCGCGACAGCGCTGTCTTTTCGCCCGGTCTGTGACGGGGACGAAGGACATAGTAAAATCTAGTCCGGCCGGCGCAACTGCGGCCGGGCCCTGGAGTAGCAAACTCGCACCTTCCGGAATTCTGAGGACTCTGTCCATGACCGCAGGCGGCCAACGCTATGTGCTTGAATACTTGCCAATGACCATTCAAATGCCGCGCATGCTCAATTCCGCGCGCGCGAAGGTGCCAGCGGCATGGGTGCTGGCGGCGTTCATCCTCGTGCTAGCCGGGTGCGGAAGCAGCCAGATCTATCCGAGCCTGCAGGAGCACCGCATTTCGCTGCGGCCGGGTGATCTCGACGCTTCCGGCATCGCGTTCCTCACGCCTTCGACCGTCACCGGCCAGGAGCAGGAAAAGCAGGCGGTCGCGTTCACTTTCGCCGACGTGATCAGGCATGAACGGCAGGGCCTGCGGGTCGTGACTCTTGCCGAAACGCTGGGCGCTATCAACAAGGCGGGGCTGGCCGACGCCTACAAGCGAATGTATGACGACTACCGCGACACCGGCCTGCTTTCGGGGGATGTTCTGAAGCAGATTGGTGCGGCAACCGGCGCCCGCTATCTCGCTCAACTCAAGCTGCAAGGCTTCTCGCAGGGAGCAAAGGAGCGCTTTGGGACACTTGGCTTCCGCATCGTGGAGACCCAGTACGCGCATGTCCGGCTGTTCTTCCAGATCTGGGACAGCAGGGATGGCACGATCGCATGGGAAGGAATGCAGGAGATGCGCATTTCGCACGAGTCGGTGACGGAGGAACCGGTGATGCTGCGCACCGTGCTCGAGCGCACCGCTCAGGATCTCATCGCCAAGTTGCCGTAAAGCCGGACGGCCGGCGCCGCCGGTTCATGCAACAGGTCGAATCACGATCCACGAATCACGATTCACGCCTTTACTGCTGCCTTCCTGACTTGTCCGTGAGGGGAACGAAGCGCACCGCGAGAATGGTGCGGCGCGAGATTTTTCCATCCGGCTGCTTCTCGATCAGCAGCAGCGACTGCCCCGCCGCCTGGCCGCCGACTGGAACGACCAGCCGTCCGCCGGGCTTCAACTGGTCCATCAGCGGCTGCGGCACCTCGCGCGGCGCGGCCGTCACCATGATGGCGTCGAACGGCGCGTGCTCGGGCCAGCCCTGGTAGCCATCGCCCGTTCTCGTCATGACGTTGCGGTAACCCAGCCGCTTCAGGCGCTCGGCGGCCTCGCGCGCGAGCGGCTCGACGATCTCGATGGTATAGACCGTGCCGGCGAGCTCCGCCAGCAGCGCCGCTTGATAGCCCGAGCCGGTGCCGATCTCGAGCACCCGGTCCCCGGGCTTGACCTCCATGAGATCGCTCATCAACGCGACGATGAAGGGCTGCGAAATCGTCTGGCCCCTGCCGATCGGCAGCGGGCGGTTGGCATAGGCATTGCGCCGCTCCAGCGCGGGCACGAATTCGTGGCGCGGTACCTTGGCCATCGCGCCCATCACGCGCTCGGAGAGGCTGGCGCGGCCCGTGTCGACGCGCGTCTCTCGCGTGAGCGCCGCGATCTCCTCCACCATGCGCTTGCGCTGGAGCTCGAAGGCATCCTGGCCCTGCGCTTGCGCCGTGCCCGCACCAGCGGGCGTCGCGGCGCCGATCAGCGCGAGCACGCAGTTACGCAACGTCCGCATGAAGAAAAGGGGCATACCGGTATCCCAGTATGCCCCGCAGGTTCCCGCCTCCGCAACGAGTGCCGTTCCAACTATCCTGGACTGGCCGCGGGACCCACATCATGTGTTGCGTTGATACCCGAGCCGCACTCACCGAATCAAGTTGTAACGGCACGAGGCGTCAGGCGCGAATGCGCTGACCGGAGCTCTTCAGCTCGAACGCCTCGGCCAGCAGCTCGTAGGACTTCAATCGGCTGTCATAGCTGCCGGTAATGGTAATGGCCATGAGCTCGTCGGCCTGGAACAGCTCGCGCAATTGGAGCAGGCGGTCGCGGACCATTCCGGGCTCGCCCAGCACGACTCGGCGGCGATAATGCGCGATGCGCCGGCGGTCGGCCTCGGTGTAGGGGTAGGTTCGCGCTTCCTCGCCGTTCGGCACCGGCGCGTTCACCCCGTAATCCATGTTGAGCCGGCGCAGGTCTATGCTGGCGGCGAGCCGCTCGGCCTCCGCCACCGTCCCGGCGCAGATCACGAACACGCACAGCAGGGCCTGCGGCGCGGGCTCGCGCCGCGAAGGCTGATAGCGGCGCTTGTAGTCCCGCATCACCGCGTCCCCGCCGTCCGCGCTGATGAAATGAGCGAACGCGAACCGCAGACCCAGCTGCGCGGCGAGTGCGCCGCTGTAATCGGATGAGCCGAGCAGCCAGACTTCCGGTGCAGTGGGCCCCCCCGGCATGACCTTCACCCCGGCAAAAGGGTGATCGGACGGCAGGGCGCCGTCGAGATAGGCGACGAGATACTGCACCTGCTCCGGGAAGTGCTCGGCGCCCGAGTAGCGCCCCTCGCCCATGGCCAAAGCCGTAACCTGGTCGCCCCCGGGCGCCCGACCGATACCGAGGTCAATGCGCCCGGGGTACAGCGCCTCCAGCATCCGGAACTGCTCAGCCACCTTGAACGGGCTGTAATAGGGCAGCAGGATGCCCCCGGTCCCGACCCGTATCCGAGAGGTTTCGGCGGCGACCCGCGCGAGAAGGATCTCGGGGCACGGGTCGGCCAGCGCGGCGATCGCATGGTGCTCAGCCAGCCAGTAGCGGTGGAATCCCAGCTGCTCGGCTGCCCTCACCAGGCGGATGGTCTCGTGGACCGCCTGGGCGGGGGTGTGGCCACTGATGACGGGTGATTGATCCAGAACACTCAGGCGCATGGGCTGTCCAATTATTTGATCTATCGCAAAGCTTGCTCGAGCTTTGGCTGTAGTGTAACGCGTGCGGGATCACGTCCAGCGGATGCATGGCACCGTACCCTTATGAGTGACTGGTGAATAGCTGAGGGGGATGAATATCCTAGATCCTGGCAGATGACTTGCACTACGTGGGAGCGGTTCGTCTGTTTTCTACAACTCCCGCGGCGATTGAACGAGAAAATGTCTTGAATCCACTTTGAGTTGCAGCAAGCGCCGGCTACTATCTGAATAGGGCGGAAATGCGGAGAAACCGGGTGATGAACGAAGCGACCAGCACGTCAAGCCCTCTCTCCGCCCTCGAGCGGTTGCACCACTGGTGGCAGCGGATCGCCGCCGCGGTGCTGCCAGGGGTCGGCGCGGCCGAAGCCGACCACGCGACTTCGCGCCTCCTCGGCGAGGTGAAGCCCCTGCTCGAGGAGAGCCGGGCGCAGCGCGGCGGCGAGATTTCCGCGCGCGATCGGGCCGAGCGGATCGCGGCCATCTATCGCGGCGCGAGCCTCGTGCAGCGCGCCGCGATCCTCGATCTGATCACGCACGAATTCGCACCCAACCGCGACGAGCTTGAAAAGGCCATCGTGGCGATCCAGGCTGCGGCGAACGACGCCGATCTCTCCCGGGCGGAGGCGCGGCTGCGCGTCGCGCTCAACGCCCCGCGCGCGAAATTCTTCACCCAGTTCAACCTGCTGCCCGAAGGCGTGAAGTTCCTGGTGGACCTGCGCGCCGATCTCCTCGCGGCGCTGCCGCAGGCGCCCGCGCTCGAAGTGCTGAAAGTCGAGCTCGACGGCCTGCTCGAGAGCTGGTTCGATCCGGGCTTTCTCGAACTGAGGCGCATCACCTGGTATTCGCCGGCGCACCTGCTAGAGAAGCTCATCGGCTACGAAGCCGTGCATCCGATCCAGTCGTGGAACGACTTGAGGAACCGCCTCGACACCGACCGCCGCTGCTACGCGTTTTTTCACCCGCGGCTACCCAATGAGCCGCTGATCTTCGTCGAGATCGCCCTGACGCGAGGCGTGCCCGGCAGCGTGCAGCTCCTGCTCGACCAGGGCGCGCCGGTGCAGGATCCGCAGACCGCCGATACCGCGGTTTTCTATTCCATCTCGAATACGCAGAAGGGCCTGCGCGGGGTAAATTTCGGCAACCTGCTGCTGAAACGCGTGATCGAGGACTTGCGGCACGACCTGCCGCGGCTCGGTGTATTTGCGACGCTCTCGCCGCTGCCCGGCTTCCGCAAGTGGCTCGCCCAGGCGCTTGCCGAGAAGCGGGCGCTGCTGCCGGCGGAAGCCGGGAAGCTTGCTGAAGCGCTGGGGCACCCCGATCCCTCCTCCGCGCTCGGCGACGCGCTGGCGCGGCCCGAGTGGCCGGCCGACACGCGGCTCAGCGAGGCGCTGCGGGAATCCATGGAGAAGCTCGCCGCGCGTTACCTGCTGCGGGAGAAGTCAGGCCCGCAGCCACTCGACCCGGTCGCGCACTTCCATCTCAACAACGGCGCCGTGGTGAGCCGCATCTACTGGCTCGCCGATACTTCCGCCCACGGCATGGACCAGGCCTACGGCATGATGGTGAGCTATCGCTACGAGCCGTCCGACGTGGAGAAGAACCACGAGCGGTTTCAGCATGACGGGCACATCGCGGCGGCGCGGCGGGTGTTGCGGCTGCTCGATTAGCCGCCAGGGAAAAACAAGAACGATAATCGAACCGCCGAGAACATCAAGAAGAATGATTGAACCGCCAAGACGCCAGGAGAACCAGGAAGAATAATTGAACTTCAGATAAACGGGGAGCACCCTGGACGGTCTGGCGCCGGCGTACGCCGAGCAGGCTGCTTAAGTCTCTGATTTGTCCGCTCATTCACCAGTGGTTGCAGCCCATTTCGATATTGCTGCGAGCCACGCAGCCTGTCCTGGCTGCTGAACAAATACCCTCCGCCATTGGCGCCTGATGTTCCGGGTAGGGTGACAACCCGCGGGCGCGGGCGTCCAATTTGCCGACTTTTCGGAAGTTCACTATACGTTAAGACACCCCACTATTCCCGCGCGTTGAATGGCGAGTACTCGTCCGGACCAACGCGCAGAGTCAAACCGGCGTGTAGCGTCCGGCTTTAGCGTTACTTGGCGCGCTTGTCGGTTAATTCTTGTTCTTGATTCTCTCCGCGTGCTTGGCGGTTCAAAAAGACCGTGAATCGTGAGTCGTGAGTCGTGAGTCGACTTTTTGTATTTCCTTCGTGTCCTTCGTGGTTAAAGATCTTGGTTCTCTTGGCGTCTTGGCGGTTCGATTATTGTACTTGTTCTTCCTCCGCGTCCTCTGCGTCCTCCGCGGTGAGAGGTCGTTCTAAGCCCTGAGGAACTCCTCCAGCACCGCGCACCACGCCGCCGCGAGATTCCCGCGGTGGTAACCCCCGCCGCCGAAGCCCATGATGCGCCCGCCGGTCATCTCGTTCGCCAGCGCGCACAGCCGCTTGGCCGCATGCGCGTGCGCCGCCGGCGTGTACTGCAGCATCGCCAGCGGATCGCCGGCCAGGCTGTCGGCGCCGCACTGGAACAGGATGAATTCCGGCCGGAACCGGCGCACGTGCGCTTCGACTGCCTCCCACACCTTGAAGAACTCGCGATCGCCCATGCCCGGCAGTAGCGGCACGTTTAGCTTGGTGCCCTTCGCCGCGCCCGTGCCGGTCTCGTGCGCGTGGCCGGTGCCCGGGTAGAGCGTGCGCCCGTCCTGGTGGATGTCGGCGTAGATCAGGTCCGGGTCATCCTCGTAGGGGTAATAGAGCCCATCGCCATGATGGACGTCGATGTCCACGTAGGCGACGCGCTGAATACCGAAATGCTCGCGCAAGGTGTCAATGACGACGCCGATATCGTTGAACACGCAGAATCCGGCGGCCGACCCCGGGCGCGCGTGGTGCAACCCGCCGATGGGCTGGAAGGTGCGCAGCGCGCCGCCGCTCATGATGGTGTCGAGGCCGTGCAGTGCCGAGCCTGCCACCGTCGCAGCCGCCTCATAGACGCCCGGGTAGGCAGGGGTGTCGCCGTAATCGATGGCGCCGTAGCCTTCCTCCGATTTCTCCTTCACCCACGCCACGTGCTCGGGCGTATGGAAGCGGTGCAACTCCTCCTGCGCCGCCATGCGCGGATCGCTGATCGCCGCGCGCTTGTCGAGCCCCTGCTTGACCGCCTCCTTCCAGAACGCATCCTGCCGGTCGGGCCCGAACGGGTGCCCGTCGGGAAAACCGTAGCGGCCGAGCGATTCGCCGACGTAGAGCTTGACTTCGTTTCTCATGGTCTTAGTCCGCCTTCGCGCAGGATTCCTTGACGATGCCGTCAAAATAACGAAAGCTGACCCGCCCGCTCCGGCCGGCGGAATTGCGTGGTGTCCAGCGACCCGTTGCGCGGGTCGGCGTTGAAGCCGAGCCGCTTGCAGGCCTTCTTGAAGCGCTGCGCAAGCAGGGCCGCGAGCTCGCCCGTGCCGCGCATGCGGCTGCCAAAATCCGGGTCGTTGTCGCGCCCGCCACGCATGGCGTGGACCCGGCTCATCACGTGCTGTGCCTTCAACGGGTAGTGCCGCTCCAGCCAGTCCTTGAACAGATCCTTCACTTCCCACGGCAGCCGCATCAGCACGTAGCCCGCCTGGCGCGCACCGTGCTCCCATGCCGCTTCCAGCACGGCTTCGATCTGGTGATCGTTCAGGAACGGGATTACCGGCGCGCACAGCACATCGACCGGCACTCCGGCGCTGGAGAGCGTTCGCATGGCCTGGAGCCGGCGCGCGGGCGCCGAGCAGCGCGGCTCCAGCCGTCTCGCAAGCTCGTGGTCGAGATTATTCACCGAGATGAAGACGTTGGCGAGGCCCCTCCGCGCCATCGGCGCGAGGAGATCGAGATCGCGCTCCACCATCGCGTTCTTGGTGACAATGCCGACCGGCTGATTGAACTCGGCGCAGACCTCGAGGATGCCGCGCGTAATCCTGTGCTCGCGCTCGATCGGCTGGTAGGGGTCGGTGTTGGCGCCGATGGAGATGACCTCGCACCGGTAGCCCGGGCGCGAAAGCTCCTCGCGCAGCTTCTCGGCGGCGTTCACCTTGGCGAAGAGCCGCGTCTCGAAATCGATGCCGGGCGAAAGGTTTCGGTAAGCGTGGGTTGGACGAGCGTAGCAGTAGGAGCAACCATGCTCGCATCCCTGGTAGGGATTGATGGATTGCGTGAACGGGATGTCGGGCGAATCGTTGCGGCTGATGATGGAGGATACCCGCTCCGCGGTGACGTGGGTCTTCAGTGGCGGCAGTTCCTCTTCCTGCCTGTCCCACCCGTCGTCGAACGCCTCGCGCGCGACGGTCTCGAAGCGGCCCTCGGGATTGATGCCCGCGCCGCGCCCCTTGCGGGGGTCAGCGTGCTTGCCACCGACGGTCTTCAATGGCATGAGATGCGTGAATCGTGGGTCGTGATTCGTGATTCGTGGTTGGTGATTCGACTACCCACGAGGACAATAGTTTATCGCCGCTGGTCTTGGAGCCCCATAAGAAGATTGTCCGATATTGGACAAACTCCTGGCTATTCCGACATCAGCAGTTTACGCGCCGCGGCGAGCTCCTGGCGCTTGCGCTTGTCCACTTTCGGATAGTGGAGGTCGAGCGAGGCCAGCGCCTCGATGATGGCGGCGGCGACCACGATGCGCGTGAACCACTTGTTGTTCGCCGGCACCACGTACCACGGCGCGTATTCGGTCGCGGTCTCCCGGATCATCTCCTCGTACGCCTCCATGTAGTCCTTCCAGTGGCCGCGCTCGCGCGCGTCGGCGGTCGAGAATTTCCAGTTCTTCCCCGGCTCGTCGAGCCGCTCGAGGAAACGGCGCTTCTGCTCGCCGCGCCCGAGGTGCAGAAAGAACTTGCGGATCAACACGCCGTTGCGGCTCAGGTAGCGCTCGAAGTTGCGGATGTCCTCGTAACGCTCGCTCCAGATGCGCTTGGTGACCAGCTCTTCCGGCAGTTTCTGCCGCTCGAGCAGCTCCGGGTGGACCCGCACTACCAGGACTTCCTCGTAGTAGGAGCGGTTGAAGATGCCGATGCGCCCGCGCTCGGGCACGTGCTTCATGCATCGCCACAGGAAATCGTGGTCGAGGTCCTCGGACGAGGGCGCCTTGAACGACACCACCTGGCAGCCCTGCGGGTTGACGCCCGACATGACGTGCTTGATGGCGCTGTCCTTCCCGGCGGCATCCATTGCCTGGAAGATGAGGAGCACCGCCCAGCGGTCCTGCGCGTAGAGCATGTGCTGAAGCGCCGCGAGATGCTCGATGCCGAGCTTGAGTGCTTCCTTCGCCCGCGGCTTGTCCTCTCTCCCAAGACTGCCGGTGTCGCCGGGATCGCAATCCTTCAGCCGGAAGCCCTTGCCCGAGGTGACGCAGTAGGCGTCGTCGAGCTTGTGGGCGTACTGGATGATTCGCTTCAGGCTGAGGGGCATGGCTAGAGATCGTGAATCGTGATTCGTGATTCGTGATTCGTGAGTCGTGAGTCGTGATTCGACGGAAGCGCTGCCGACAGTTTACTTTACGGATAGCGCATCGCGCAGCGCCGCCGCGCGCCGGGCGTCGAGTCGCTGGTCTGCTTCGGCGAGCCCCACCGCCAGCAGCCCGAGGCCGCGGTAGAGCTCGCCCATGCCGGCGTCCCACTCGCGGACCCTGGCAAGCTGGCGCTTGACCGTCGCCGCGTCGCCGCGCGAGATCGGGCCGGTCAGCGCTTTCGCGGGCCCCTGCTCGAATATCGCGTCGACCGTCTCCCGCACCAGGGGCTCGAGCGCCTTAAGCGAAGCCGCGCGCGGAATGCCGGCCCGTTCGTGCGCGCGCACCGCCGCCTCGATCAGGGCCGCGAGGTAGTTGCACGCGAATACGCCGCCCGCGTGATAAATCGGCTTCATCCCGGGCGCGATGTCGAACACCTTCGCGCCGATGCTCTCGAACGCGGGCTTGAGCACCTTGATTGCCCCCGCATCGCCCTCGGAGCCGCAGAAGGTACCGGGAAATGTCTGCACTGCGTGCTCGGCGTCGCTGAAGGTCTTGATGGGGTGCACGCTTGCGACGAGCGCCCCTTTGTCCTTTGCCGGCTTGAGATCGCTCGAGGGCGTCGCGCCGCTCACGTGAAATACGATGTCGTCGGGCGTGACCTTGCCGGATGCAGCCAGCGTCGCGCAGCTCGGCACGATCGCGTCATCGCGCGTGGCGATCATCCACACGTCGGCGCCGCGCATCTCTTCGAGGCGGCTCACGGCGTGCCCGGCCCCGATGAATTTCACGGCCTCGGCGGCGCTGTCGCGCGAGCGCGTCAGGACATCCCGGATCTCGAACACGCCGCCCCGGGCCCACATCCGCCCGCAGGCGCGGCCCACCCGCCCCGAGCCGATTATGTTGAGTGTCCTCACCGGCCACCTAGCCTTTCACCGCTGAGGACGCAGACGAGAAATAAACGGTCGAATCACGACCCGCAAATCACGAATCACGGCTCCCGGAGAAACCTCTGCACCAGCGTCCGCCACTCCCTGTCGAGCGTTCCGTGGGGCCGCTGCGCGCCTGCCCGGTAATACCAGTAGTCGGCGTTCACGATATCGCCTTGCTTGCGGTGCAGCCAGGCATGCACTCGTGCGGCGCCCCGGCCGTCCTGCGCCGCCACGATGTCGTGGGCGCGGTTCCAGTTGCCCCGGGCCGCATGCCACAACGCGCGCAGCGGCGGGGGCAGCCCGCGCGGCGGGCGTCCGGCCGTCAGCGATTGCCGGAAATCCTTGGCGTCCATCTCGGAGGTATTGTAGTCCCTCTCCGCAGGGAGTTTGCCGGATTGCGAGCCTGCAAACGCATGCGGCTGTCAGCCCGTCGCTATGGGCATGCGTTATATTCCGGAAGATGCTGATATCCCGCCGCGATTTCCTGCGCTGCGCGACCGGGCTCGCCGGGGCGGTGCTGCCCTTATCCCGGCTCCTGGCGCAGCCCCGCTTCGACCGGGACCCATACTCCCTCGGCGTCGCTTCCGGTTATCCCGACGAGCACGGCGTCGTGCTGTGGACGCGGCTCGCGCCGGATCCACTCGCCGGCGGCGGCATGCCGCCAGCCGCGGTGCAAGTCGGATGGGAGGTCGCGGCCGACGAGGCCTTCCGCAGCATCGTGCGCCGCGGCACCGAGGTCGCCGCGCCTGAGTGGGCCCACTCGGTGCGTGCCGAGGTCACGGGGCTCGAGCCGGGACGCTGGTATTTCTACCGCTTCCACGCCGGCGCCGCGACGAGCCCCGTCGGCAGGACGCGCACCACGCCGCGACCCGGCCCGGTGGAGCGCATGCGCCTCGCCTTCGCAGCCTGCCAGCAGTACGAGCAGGGCTGGTATGCCGCCTACCGCCACATGGCCCGGGAAGACCTCGATCTCGTCGTCCATCTCGGCGACTACATCTACGAGTCTTCGTGGGGCCGCGTCCACGTGCGCAAGCACGGCGCCGAGGAGCCGTGGACGCTCGCCGAGTACCGCAACCGCTACGCGCTCTACAAGAGCGACCCTGATCTTCAGGCGGCGCACGCGGCGTTCCCGTGGCTCGTCACGTGGGACGATCACGAGGTGCAGAACGACTACGCCAGCGACCGCTCTCAGCATCTCGATGATCCGAAGACCTTTCTCGAGCGCCGCGCCGCGGCTTTTCGCGCGTACTACGAACACATGCCACTGCCGAAGCGCATGCAACCGAGCGGGCCCGACATGCGGATCCACACCCGCGCCGATTTCGGCGCGCTTGCCACTTTCCACGTGCTGGACGATCGGCAGTACCGGTCGCACCAGGTGTGCCCGCGCCCGGGGCGCGGCGGCAGCAACGTCGTGCCGGCGGCGGATTGCCCCGAGCTCTTTGACCCGGCGCTCACGCTGCTCGGCCCGGCGCAAGAGAAGTGGCTGCACGAGGGGCTTGCCGCCTCCCGCGCGCGCTGGAACGTGATCGCGCAGCAGACCTTGATGGCGCAGGTGGATCGCATGCCTGGAGAGGGACAGACGTTCTGGACCGACGGCTGGGACGGGCATCCGGCGGCGCGCGCGCGGCTGTTGCGCAGCGTCGCTGACAGCAAGGCCGCCAATCCTCTCGTGATCGGCGGCGACGTGCATACGTTCATCGCCGCCGACCTGAAGTCCGACTTCAGCGACCCCGCCGCGCCCGTGGTGGCGACCGAGTTTGGCAGCAGCTCCATCACCTCCCAGGGACCGTCGCTGAAGCAGACGCAGGCCTGGCTGGACGAAAACCCGCACCTCCGGTTCGCGAACGGCACGCGGCGCGGCTACGGCGTGCTCGAACTCGCGTCGAAGCGCTGCGTCGCCCGCTTCCGTACCGTAGGAGACGCCACCGATCCCCAAACGCCGGTGCGCACGCTCGCCAGCTGGACGGTGGAAGACGGCCGGCCGGGCGTGCAGCGCGGCTAGGTTCGGGCGACCAGAGCCTCGTCGATGGCTTGCGCGGCGCGCTTGCCGGCGCCCGCCGCCAGGATCACCGTTGCAGCGCCGGTGACGGCGTCGCCGCCGGCGAACACGAGCGGCTTCGAGGTGAGCCCGGTGTTCTCGTCCGCCACGAGGCAGCCCTTCTTGTTCGTGAGGAGTCCCTCCGTGGTCCGGGTGAGCAGCGGGTTCGGGGTGGTCCCGATCGCGAGGATCACGTTGTCCACCGGCAGCACGAACTCGGATCCCGCAATCGGTACCGGACGCGCGCGGCCGGAGGCATCGGGCTCGCCCAGCTTCATCGACTGGCATTTCAGGCCGGCGACCCAGCCGCTGCCGTCGTCGAGGATCTCGAGGGGATTCGTGAGCCAGTGGAGCTTGACCCCCTCCTCCTTCGCGTGGTGGTACTCCTCCACGCGAGCGCCCATCTCCTTTTCGCTGCGCCGGTAGACGATCATCGCCTCCTCCGCGCCCATGCGCAGCGAAGTGCGCACCGCGTCCATCGCCGTATTGCCCGCCCCGATCACCGCCACCCGCTTGCCGACGCGCACCGGCGTGTCGGCCTCGGGAAACTCGTAGGCGCGCATGAGATTGACGCGGGTCAGGAACTCGTTGGCCGAATAGACACCGTTCAGGTTCTCGCCCGGGATCCCGAGAAACTGCGGCAGCCCCGCCCCGGTCCCGATGAAGACGGCCGCGTAGCCGTGCCGCTCGAACAGGTCATCGAGCGTGAGCGTCCGGCCGATGATGACGTTGCACACGATCTCGACACCCATCGCCTTGAGGATACCGATTTCCCAGTCGAGTATCGCCTTCGGCAGCCGGAACTCCGGGATGCCGTAGCGCAGCACTCCGCCCGCCGCGTGCAGCGCCTCGTAGATCGTGACGGCGTAACCGCGCCGGGCGAGCTCGCCGGCGCAGACGAGGCCGGACGGGCCCGCCCCGATGACGGCGATCTTCTCCTTGCGCGTGATCTTCGCCTCGACACTCGGCGGCTGCGTGCGCTCCCAGTCCGCCACGTAGCGCTCGAGGTGCCCGATCGCCACCGGATTGAAGCGCAGGGCCATGCTGCATTCGGCCTCGCACTGGGACTCCTGCGGGCAAACGCGCCCGCAGATCGCCGGCAGCGGGTTCGACGAGCGCAGCATCC
>Ga0184615_10001192_pt1 | contig 14209 bp, 21 predicted proteins | sample PLM4_65_coex_FD_133134 | JGI IMG/M metagenome (GOLD analysis project Ga0184615, IMG submission 133134) | Groundwater sediment microbial communities from an aquifer in East River, Colorado, USA - PLM4_65_coex | ecosystem: Environmental > Terrestrial > Soil > Riparian zone | place: USA: East... | reverse complement strand
GTCTTGCGCGGCGCGCGTGACGGCGTTGTAGAGGCCGAAGCGGGATAGGTCGCCGCCTTCGATCAGATGTCGGAGGATGCTAGTCCCTTCGCCTTCGGTCATGCCGAAGCGCTTGGTGGTGAGGTTCACGACCTTGACCGGATCGCCTTCGATCTTGTGCGAAGCGGTCTCCGCGATCTTGTCGCAAAGCGAGTCGAAGGAAGCGCGCTGGAACGCACCCTTCACGATATCGGTGACTTGAGCCCAAAGGGCGTCATTGGTCTTCCGGCGCGTCGCGTCGGACAATAGCGCGTAGATGTCTTCGCCACCGATTTCGTGCTTGCCTCCAACGTGGTACTTGCGAGTTGAGCGCTCACCGAACGTCGCGAGGTTGGAACAGAAACCGTCGTATACGCCACCAAGAACTGAAAGCGCGCCCATCCCGACTTCACTGTTAGAGATGGTGACGGCGGGAGAAAGACAACGGACGATGTTATGTCCGCCGTCGCCAAACTTGCCGCCGATGGCCTTCAACTCGCGTTCAATCTTGCGATCCACCGCCTTGATGTAAAGGCGACGGTCCGTAATTTCGGACGACATAACCGCAAGGTCCATATCCATGAGCGCCGGAAGCACGGCTTCCGCAAGCTCTTCGTTCTCCAACGGCCGATAACGATCTGAGAGGAACGCGCGAGCCGTCCCGTCCAGCGTGCGAACCATGCGCGCAACGGGCTCCTTGCCGAACCATGCGTTGACGTTGGTACAGAGCAACGCCGGATCACTGGTCAACATGCGGTCGTAATACTTCTTCGGGATATCGACGTGTTCCGCAATCTGTTGATTGGCGATGCTGTTGACTCCGACTTCGAAGGCGTCGGCGATTTGAAGGTGAACCCGCGCGGTGGAGAGCAACGGGGCTTTGATCATGGTGACGTGATCGGTTTTCACAACCACGTCTTTCTTGGCCGCGGCCCGGCGCTCGATTTCGCGGGCTAGGTCTTGAAGGCTCTTTCCGGATTTCATTGACTGTCTCCCTTACGGCGTGATTGCCGGGTCGTTACTTCCGAAAAGGAGTATCTCAAAACCTAAAACAGGAGTCCATTTCCAATTATAGGGGTGCCTAACGCTAGGTTAATGCCCTATTTTCTCAGGGTTTACGGCGTATGTCCGGAGCTTGGCCCCGAACTCCGCTACGGCCATTTTGATGATTCGATATCGGCGGCCCCGGTCCGTGATCTTGTTCCTCTCCAATAGCCGACGCAGCGCGAGCACATGCACCATGAAGAGGACGCCTATTTGCTCTTCGGGTGATAAATCAAACTGTTGCAACATCGTGTCGGCGGCGTGCATCGCGCTATTGAGTCGGAGTTTGCGGCTCTCAGGCTCCGTCGCGGGCTCCGTCTGTGTCTCTGTCATCGGGTCTTTCCCTTCGCACTGTGCGGCCGTTTCTGAGGCAAGGTGCCATGCTCAAAGCCGGGTGCTCCGTTGCGGACCTTGGCGGCCGTCCAACGCAGCGTGATTCCTTCGCATGTCCATTTTGGCTTTCGAAGCCGATGCCGGACGCGCTTGATGATTTCAGGGTATGCGAGACCAATGGAAAGCAAGGTCTTTGGATCGCGTTTCTTAGCCGCGCGCTTGCTCACCACTTCACCGGTCTTCGCGTCTTCATAATGGGATATAAAGGCGAGCGCTTCCAAAATCGCGTCACGGATCGGTTGAAGACGACGTAGCCGCTTGGCCTTTCCCTTCTTGGGCTCCGGCGGGATTGGCTTATAGGTTCGCAGGATCGCGACACGCTCAACCAACTTGCAGCGAGAATCGCCCCATGCGCGAAGAGGCGCGAAGCCTCGCGGCTGTGCTAGCTGATTATGGACGGCGACAAGATCGGGAATGTTCATCGTGGAAAAAGGGATGGGTTGTTGTAGCGGCATGAAATTGCCCTCTTCAAAATATCAACTTGCGAAATTCGTTTTGTGAAAATGCCGGTGTTGCAACACGCAACCATCAATTCCGCTTCCGTGAGTCCGCGTTTCAGTTGCGGACCAAGCGGACCGGGTGCGAGGTACAAAGTACGCTCCGAAAAGGAGCCGACTTGCAGAAGCCAAAAGACATTAGCCCCGAGCGCCCAACGGCGCGCGAGCCATTCAATCTGTTCCTCCCTGTTCTTGAGTTTAAAGCGAATTGGAGTTGTACGGCGTGCGGGCCGCTCTTGCGATTTCAGTTCAAGCCAAAATTGACCTTCACAATCGGGGAGCCTTAAGTACCCTTCAACGTCGGGCATCCCCCTCATAACGAGATTTTCGATGCGATTGATGTGGAGCGCTTCGCCTAGTGATCGGCGAGCACCTGAGAGCCATGACCACAAGGATTTTTCAAGCGCCATTGCGGGCTCCGAAGATCGCGGAGGCTTCGCATTTGCCGGGCAGAATGGCCGTGATGGTGTTGTTTGAAAATGCGTAGCCTATGCCATGGTCCCGATGAATCGCCGTCCAGTACGCAAAGACGTTTTGGCGAGTCATCTCGAAATTCGCCATGCACGCGCCAACGGTTCGGCCGGTCGGGTCGTCAAGGAACCAACGAAGGAAATCGGCTCGCTTGCTTTTGGTCTTGACCAGCTTTCGGAGCTTCGGCGCAGCGGACTTGCCGCCGTCGCGCGGCCGGGCTGTTGATTTGATCACTCTTTGGAGCAGCGCCGCGGCCGGCGGCGCTATAACAACCAATTGCGGATCATGGCTCCGCACGATGACGGGCAGGATAACACGCATGAAATTGGTTTCCGAAAATAGACTGTCTCTGAAACACGAAATAGGTAGCTGAATCCGGAAACAAGGTCAAGCCCTTCGGCGGCGACATTCGCGCTCACTAGGGATCGTCATCCCCTCTTCACTTCGGAGCCTATTCCGATACCAATTAATCGAGGCTAGGCTGTATGTGGTCCTGGGATGGACTTTCTTGACCGCAGTTAGAACCTCCGCGTTGATCCTTCCGCACTTCAAGGATGCGATGATGATTTCCCGCACTGTGCGGGTCTTCTTTTTGCGTTTTGGCATGCCTTTACGATCCTTGGACTATATAGAGGCAAAGGGGCCTGCCGTTATCGCAAACATGGTAATCCCCGTCCTGAGAGGGACGGACTTGCTCATCTCTGAAAACATGCCCGGTGGGGATGTACCGCCAAACACGGGGCTCAATCTCTTCAACATCGCTTGCAGGAACCGGGGCACAGTCGTTTCCGCTGCAACACGCTGATTCATACCAAAAGTGGGAGCGAGCGGGTATGATGAAAGCAATCAGACATAGAGCTACGATTAATCGCTTCATCGTCAAATCTCCTATATGGAAATTGCAAAAGGTTCGTAAGCGGCGGAAATGCGGTCCCACTTCAACAATGTGATTGTGCCTCCTGTTCGTCCGCCCGCGATCAAAACCGCGGCGGCAATGGCGACGGGATCGCCAACGGCTAGAATGAAATCCTCTTGTGAGAAAGATTGAAGGACGGCGGAAAGTTGTTTGATGGCTTGTGCCATCCGATCTTTGAAGATGTTGCCCGGTCCAAGCATGAAGACCAATTGGCCATACACCGCCGCGGGCGTAAGATCGTATTTTGGAACAAACTCACGCTTATCCCGACAATAATAAGCCGGTTGTTGAACAACGAAGACGCGGGGGTTTTTCATTGCACGCCGCCCTGAGAAGGCAACCGCTCTGCAATTTGTTCGATTGTCGCCCTAGCAATGCGCGTTGCGAATTCAATGATTGCTTCGTCGGAGACGCGAAACATGGTCACGTCTTCGTCAATGACTTCGAAGCCCAATTGCATTGCGGCTTCCAAAATGAAGTGATGTTGTTCGGTGAATTGGTCTCGCGTGATCACAATGACAGTCCTTCTAAAAAATCCCGGAGGCCCGTTCCCGCAATGGCGTCCGCAACGTTAATCCGCTTTGTGACCACCGAACGAATGTATGCATCAGGACCGGGCGCTTCGAAATCAACGACTTCAATATTCTTGCCGCCTATCTTCGTCGCGCGCTCCATAGCCTGTTGTCGCAAGCGAGCGCTGAAAGTGTGCGAGTACCAAATAATCTTGGAGGCAACGGACATATCTTGACCGCGCCCACCTGACTTAGCGTGTCCGACAAGAGGCTTTATGCTCCTATTTTCACGGAATGATGTGAGAGCATTTAGCTTTTCCTTGTCGGACACTCGACCATGGTATTCGGCGACTTTATGCCCGTCAGCCAACAAACGCGCCACCACGAAATCAATATCCGGCTGAAACTGGCACCAAATAATCACCTTGCCGGGCGCTAGATAAACCTCTTTGGAGAGCGCTTCGAGTCGCGGATTCACGCCTGGAATCTTTTTCATCTGGCCGAATTCATCAAACACAAATCCGCTGAATACCTGTTGCAATTTTCCAAGCCGCGCCGCGCGCTCGCCGACTGACACGCGCTCCTTCCCAATGCTTACAATGTAACCGCGGTGAAGCTCGCGATAGACTTCCATTTGCTCCGGTGAAGGCGTGATCTTGCGCAGCACCGGAACAAGGTCGGGCATGTCCGTACAATCTTCGCGCAACACAACGCTTGTGAGCCGCGCCATTCGCTTGCGCAGATCGTCTTCGTTCTTATATCCAACTACTTTTGCGAAGCTTCGGCCGCGGATGTTGCGAGTTTCTTCAACGGCATATTGCGCTTTGAAGTCTGCATACGTATCGAAGCCAAGCGCGCCCTTTTCCAACAATTCAAATTGGCTAAACGCGGCAAGTGGGCTCCCGGTGATCATCGTTCCGGATAGGATATCTCGGAACAAGCAATGACGCGCCATGGCGCGGGCCATCTTGGTACGTTTACTGCCCGGCGTTCCAAAGTCATCGCTTTCATCAAAGATTGCGAGGACGCGGCGATGCTTAAGGAAACGCGCGACGGCTTTCCGCACGTCTGGCCGTGTCATGCTTTCAGAGTTGATCGCTAGCCACATAAGCCGCGAGTTACTCTTAATAGTGGCGAGCTGTCGCCACCATTGCGCTTGCCGCGCATGCCATGCTTCATGCTCCGCTTTGGGAAGGCGCTTGACCGCTTTGATACCTGAGATGACTGAGCGCCACACAAGCCCATCATGCGGGACACCATCCCACATATGAATCGGCAATTCACGTTCGATCCAATTAGCATGAACGCCGTTGGGAGCGAAGATCAACACGCCGTCAATCAAGCCGCGCTTGTAGAGATGACACGCGCGATCAATTTCCGCTTTGCTCTTGCCTGTTCTCATACTCCATGCCAATGCCTTGCACGGAGCGTCAACGCGCAATTCAAATTCACGCAATTGATGCTCATAACACTTGGTTTTGAAGTTTGCAGATAAAAGAGCTTCGGTGCTCATGGCCCAGCCCTTCTAAAGGAGGCCCCAACCTTGTCGGTCCATCGTCCTTTGCAGAAATTATAGATTAGAGACACAACACGGGTATTTCGTTTTGTGTAGCCTTTACGCGGCTTGATTTGATCAAGTGAGGGCTGCCAAGGATGATAGCGAGTTTTTGTGCTCTTTCCCCAATTCAGACGATGGCCAGTTACAGAACATCGCATCGGGCGGCACATCATCGCTATATCGTCATAGGTAAGGATGAACGGAATTCCGAACAGCCGGGCACGTTCTCGCGTGTCGTGATACAAGGCGCGGACTGGATATCGATTTCGGTAGCGGCGTTTGTAGCCCGGATTGCGTTTATACCAATCACGGTTGCCAGCACGCCGTTCTTCCTTTTTATGTTCGGGAAGACTGGCTCTCCATGCGCGATGATATTCGGGATTGTAGGTCACTTCCTATATCTCTCATAAGTCTTAGCTTCCGCGCTGATTGGGCAACCTTTGTAGCAAGCAGGCATCGCGGACATGAGCGCTTCGAATTCGCCCCGGTCACCCTCGCCGTCATCCGCCTCCGAAACAACTTCGTCATGTACGGAGATGAGCAAATCGTAAGTGGGATGCGCTTCAAGTTCGATCTTCGCCGAAGCGAGCACGTCCCGCGCAATCGCTTGCGTTATGTTCTCACAATTATGAACGATTAAGCAGCGGGTTCGGTCCGCAGAGCGAATAACAAACCGATTCCGTGGACCGCAGTTCGAAAGATCGAATACCCGCGCTTGTGTCGATAATAGGCGGTTGACCTTGATACGCCGTGGTTGCTCCCCGCATAATGCATAGCGGTCAGGTAATGAAACCGCTGCTCTGTTATATCGATTGCCCGATGATGCATATTTCCAACCTCTATCCGTCAAAACTTCATGATCAGGCGTCATCCACATTCCATCGCAACTGATTACTTCCTTGATACCATTGAATGCGACTCCGCCGTGGTAAACCCACTCAACTCCATCCCACACGCGGTCTTGCATGCGAACCTCTTGGATCGGAACCCACCCATATTCCGTCAACACATCCGTCTCTTCGGCAATGCAAAGCTTGCCGCCGTAGGAGCTTTGACGAGTCCACTTTTTCGTCTTTTGATCAATCCCCATGAAGCGCAACGACGGCCGCGACTCGCCCCATGAAGTCTTGGCCATCTTAATTTCAGGATCGCAATAGTTGAGTGTGCGGCCAGAGGGCAGACGACATTTAAGGAAGCGACCTTTCATGTACCAAGTTACAACGCCGCACTTTATCTTGCGCTGCTCAATCGGCTTGCCTTGGAGCCGCACGGCTTGTATCGCCGCGGCCTCCTGGTCCTTCCACATCTGCGGCACTTCCGGATAACGACTGCGGTACGTGTCAACGGTGAACTTGCACAATGCGAGTTCGTGGATGATCTTTTCCGGGTCCTCGCGTTCATCGGTCAATCGACGCTTGGACATAGAGGCTTCGCGACACGCAGCCTTGTGCTTCTTAGCGTCGTAACCATCGTCCTTGGTGAAATCGGCTTGCGACGGGAAGAGCTTCTTGTGAACGATCCGCTCATATTTGGCGAGCCGCGCCGCACCCATCATCTTGAGCACGTCTTTCCGTGTAAGATAAATGTTATAGGTGCGCAGTGTGATCAGGAATTTGATGTAACCCATTCCATAACCAAGGCCCAACACGGCGACCTTACCGAAGTCGCGTTGTGTGGAGCCCATAGCATTGATGACTTGAGCAATTCGAGCCTCTGGGTTTTTTGCGAGAGCTTTTTCATCCTTGACGATTTGGTAGCCGTAGATTCCAGACGCCATGTCGCAATAAATGTCGCCGCCCTCGAAGAATACGTTCAATGCCGCTGTTGCGCCGCTCTCCCAAAGCACGCATCGCGCTTCAATGGCCGCATAGTCCGCGGTCCAAAGCTTGCGACCGGGCGGGGCTATGATCGAACCACGCAAACACGACGCAATTAGATTCATCGCGTCGTCCTTGCCGTCTAGGAATTCACACCATTGTAAATCGCGCGACTTGATCGCCGCGCAAGCCTCATCGATGGAGATACCTTTGACGAACTTGCCTTTGGGCAGATTGTGTATTTGTATGCCGCGACCGGCGAAGCGGCCCGTTCTCTCTGCGCCGCAGTACAACAGAAGCTCGCGGGCTCTGTTGTCTTCATCAACACACTCCAACATGCGTTGATATTTGTTCGTGGAGGTGCGGTTGACTTCCTTGACAATTTCAATGACGCGGCGGCACCGCGGCGAAAGCTCCATGCGGTCAAGAATCCATTCAAGGGTCTTTGCTTTGGTGTCCGGCAGTTGAATCAATTCTTCGTTGGCTAGCCAATTCTTGATAACAGCGCGTTGCGTTGCGGACTCGATACCGGTCATCTCCCGTAGCTCGGCATTCGCTTTGATCTTGGCGCGGGCAACAAGGTGAAGAGCGGCTTTAGCTAGATCAACATCAATGAGCACACCACGACGATTCATCTTCTGCGTGATGTGCCAAACGTTTTGCTCCATCGGAGATAGATCGGGGAGAGCATTCGACAATCCCATTTCAGCGCGAACGTCTTGTTTGTTGTAGCTCCAAATCTGTTCGATGCCTTCAACGTCTTCATTCCAAACTAATTCATCATCGCCGAATATCTCGCGCTCCGCCTTCGTTAGCTTTTTGGGCTTGCTGTATTTCTTCAACAGCGCTTCGCCGCGCGGGTCCTTCTTGACGGCGAGGTTGAGCGCACTAATCGCGCCATCCAAGGCGCGGGGCAGGGCGTGTGCCGCGGCTTTGGCGGCGGAGCACAGCCATTGATCTTCATAAATCTCCGGCCAACCGTGTTGAGGGACGGCGACGTGTTCCCAAACGTAGGTTTCAAATGCGGCGTTGTGCGCTTCGATCTTGCCGCCGGTCGCGATGTACGCAAACAAATCCTCCGGCGGTGCGCTCTCTTCGATACCAATAGCCGGGTGCGCTCTATGCCAAAGCTTCGGCTCCTTCGGGTCCATACCGGGCAGATGATATGAGAGGCAAAGGAGTTGGGTTGAAGGATGCTTGGAATAGAGCCACGCGCCACGGCCCTTGCGTCCTGCTAGTTCGCAAGCACTGCGAGTTTCAAAATCAATAGTGCAGCGGGGAGGGCGCTCGGGCCGCCCGCGCGAGCGGACTAGTGCGGCCACTTGATAATTCCGATCATGACAGCTAGGTGGTTAGATCAAGATCAGGATCGCCGAGAAAACTTAGAACAGTCCGCATCGGCGTTGTGTGCTGAATGGGGCTTACTTCACCGGCTTTGTGGTAGGCGCACTCTTTGATGACTATTTCTGCCGGAGAAACCGACCTAACAATCCAGTGATTGCCATCGCTACGCGGCGCGTGACCTAGCCCACACCATTTGCAGTTGATCTTTTTAGGTTTCATTGTCAAAACTCCTATCATCAAACAGCCGTTCGCGCTGGTTTGCAAATCAGGTGAAACTTGCGCGGCTTATGGAATGTCGCGGCAATGCTCGGGCCTATCCAATCGGCGAAGTCTTCGCACTTCTGTTGCGTCAAAAAAGGTGTCTTGTGTTGATAGACTTGGACCGGCTCGCCCCTGAGCGCGCCAAGGATCAAGAACAAGTCCCACATCACTTTGCGCTCCGAAAAACTAAAAAGCCCGGCGCGGGCAATTCCGCGCCGGGCTGCGCCTACGTGCTCAAAACGGAATTTCGTCGTCGGCTTCCGCGCCGCCTTCGAAGTCGTCATCCTGATCAAGCCAAGCGGAGTCAATGTCTTCGTCGAAGTCGTCTTCCGCGGCAACCCGGTTGTCTAACCGCGCACCATCCGCAACCTTCTGGATGTTGCGCAAGCCGATGGCCACGCCCTTGCCCTTGTTGTCGTAGGAGTAGACTTGGACGGTCGCCCGGCAGTAACAGCCCGGATAGATTTCGTCCGCGTTTCCTTCCTCCGGTCCAATCTTGGTACTGCCGTCCTTGGCGACGACGCCCGGCCGGTTCTTGGAAGTGAGATTGGCAAAGCGCGTTCCCTCGCCGTAGCCCTCCAAGCCTTCCTTGGCGGAGCCGTCACGCAGCCCGCGGCGGATGTGATCCGGAAGCTCCTTCCATGGCTTGTGGAACTTGCGCCGCGCTTCCTTGTCGAGTTCGCCAAGCATCGCCCGCCAAAGCTCCTTCTCGCGAGCGGTGAACTTCGCGGGAGTCCAAATCGCGGAAAGGCCGAACTTGGGCTTGGAGTTGGAGTCACCCTCGATTGCGCGAGCTTCGAACACGTTGGGGAACGAAGCACGGAAGACCGGAGTAATCAGCTTCTTCCGTTCGATTTTCTCTTTCGCAGCCATATCGCAATATCCCTTTTTGGAAAATATCCATTTGAAACTGTCAATGGATGGGATGATTGCGGTTGCTGCGCTTGCGTTCAACCAACGAAGTCTTCGTCTTCGGGACCAACCCAAATTGTTTTCGTGTCATATTCGCCGCGCTGGCGAACCATGCGTGTTGGCCAACAAACCCACGCATGGTTGAAGAACTGACTCTTGATCGGTCGGCCATCTTCGTAAAAATAGATTCGCTCGGGAAGGATCAGCACGCATTCCGGCGGACACTCCGAATAGAGCCCGGACCCGCGTTTGCCTCCCCATAGGAAGCCGGATTGAAGGAGCATGCACACGCGCCCATTCGTGATCTTCAAGGCGTGGCGAACGAAGCGTTCCGCAAGTCCATCTCGATAGGGAGGGTTGGTTACAGTGTCGCCCTTCCAAACGCCTCTTCGCTTGAAGAAGTCGTAGCCTTTTTTAATATCGAAACCGAACACCTTGCATTCTAGTTCGGTTCGGAGTTCGCGGACCATGCGCCCACTTCCACATGCGGGCTCAAGAATTGGACCCTTAACTATTGGTCTCTGAAAAGACGGACCTAGATAATGACGGACCAGGGCGCGCGTCACATTGTTGGGCGTTTCATAATCGTCAAGGCGTCGGCGTTTGGTCTTACCACTGGTCCGCTGTTTAACAAGTGCAGCGTATCCGTTTGAACCACTCATAATAGATACTCCTGAAAACAGACCGCAGAGCAATTCGAGTCCTATGTCTGGCAATTCGTTGCCCGCGCCGGGAAACCGGAAAAATCGAGCGCGTTGACTATCCTTGCTGTGTCCGGTTGACGCTCGCGGATTCATGTCAGCAATCGACAATCGCGCGAGCGGCCATCGCAGCAACTTGCACAAGCTCAAGCTTCGCAAGCTCGCGATTGTTGGCCTTCACTTCGTCGAAGAACTCTTCGAACTCTTCGGCAATGACGCCATAAGCTTCATGCATGGTCCGCATGGGACCGTGAAGCTTGAATGCGCGGATCATCTCCGCACGCACAAGCGACAACGTGCCGTCAATCTGACGTTCTTGTGCTTCGGTTGGAGTGGCTCCGTGTGACGGGTGAAGCTCGGTAATTGATTGCATCGGGTGACTTGAAGTTGTCATGAGTCTAATTTCCTTCCATGCTGAAACCGTATCGTGTGCAAATCTGTTGGGGAGTGCGCGGCTTACCGCGTCCTCGGAAATGCGCTTGAATATTCTCGACAATGGCGCGATCAACCACGCGCCGAAGCATGCGTGAGACAACGCGCGGCTTCTCGCCGTCTTCTATTGCGGCCTTCATTGATACGAAGAAGTCCGAACTTTCATAGTCGCCGAGGTTCACGCGAACAGTGCGTGACACCACGATTTCAACAGGCTTCATGTCTGAACCTCAAGATGGACGATCCGCCCAAGATAGTAGGTCTTACAGTTGGGCTCACTGTGCGGGACTTGGATTTCATAGCAAAATAGTCTCCTCCACGATGCGTGACGCTTGCTCTGGCCTCGCAGAACAATTGTGATAGTTTCTTGATTGGTCTGAACGTCAATAACTTCGGCTCTGATTTTCATGGCTTACAATCTCCATCTCGTTGAAATACGAAGCTTCCAATATCTTCGCGGCCAAGCTCTGTCTCATGGGTGTTGGATTCAACACAGGTGAATCCGCAATCGAACATCACGCGGATAAGTCCTTGAGTGGTGAAGTACCAAACGTGTTCGTCCTGTCGGTAATGCTTGGATCGTAGAACGTGCTCGCCAGACGTGAAGATCGGAATGGAGATAAAGACAAACTTTCGAACGCGGGACAACAACGGTCTAAAATCCGGGATGTGCTCCAATACATCCCAAAGCGAGATGACAGGGAGATTGTCCATAATCTCCGGAACGCGCCAAAGCCCGCGCTCCATGAGCCAATCGCGAGCGTCCGGGTTCACGTCATATCCGAACGTATTCTTGTCGGCTCGCAATGCGTTGCGCGCGGTGATGAATGCTCCGGAGCCAATCCCCACATCAATCATTGGTCCGTCCCAATGGCGGGCAACCATGTTGACGCGAGCCGCTGATAGTTGGTAGCCAATCGGCGTTGAAGCCATCGCCTTGTAGCGGGCGAAGTATTCTGCATCATAAGGTGCGGTTCCGGCTTCAACCGGATAGAAGCCCACTCCGACTTCCGGCCACCAAATCAAGCGGCGCGCGGCGATTTGATTGAACAGCGGAGAGTCCGCGCTTGGTAAAATGCGTTCCATTGATCAATGAATCCTTCAATACGCTTGTCGCAATCATGTTCGCGTTCGTTGCAGCGGCAATAATTTGTAGGCATGCAAAATTGAATCCCGCTCAAATTCATTCGTGGGTCTGTGACAACTTCCGGGGAGTTGTATGCACCTTGCCCGCCGCCGATGATAAAGACGTTGGGCACCTTCAAAGCTATCGAGGCTGGCACGATCCAACCAACTCCGCCTACGCAAACGTCGGCATGCTGTAGAAGCGCGAGCAACGGCTTAACGGTCAACTCGCCTCCATAGAACGATTGATGACAAGGGGGCGGCTTACCAACTATCCATTCCTCCCCTTCTTCGATATCAGCCACGGCGACAACGTGGTGCGTCGTCATTAAAGCCGCGGCCACTTCATAGATGTAAGTCGGATCGGGATTGCGCGCCGGGTTGAACCATTCACGCCGTGCCGTGACCGGCCGTACAAGCGCAATCGGCTTATCAACAGAGACCGGTGAGGGTCCCATGTCGGGCAGATCAAACACGAAATTGCCATCCGCGAGCGGCAAGCGGTGTTCAATCGCTTTGATGATTGAGCCATGTTGTTTGATCGTGTCACCGTTATACATGAGCTTCACGCGGCTTCTTGAATGGCTGCGTGATCGCGTCGGGGGACTGCACCAAATTCGAGAGGGTTGGCGCTGGATATTTTTGTTTTGCGTGCGGCGGTTCTCCCGCGGCTTTGAGAACTTCACCGGAAGATCGGTAAAGAGTTCGGGCCACGCTGTAGCGAGCCACACCTTGTAGCGCGTCGTTGCGGATCGGATGAACGGGCGGAAAAAGATGGTATCTCCAAGCCCGATATATCCACCGATGTAAAGCGGCGGCTTGCTCATTCACCCGAACTCCGGCTCGGCGAAATCGTCAGCCACGCTGCATTCGACAGCTTCGCGCGAATCGCTTATGTGCGTTACGGTCAATCGACCATCAGGTTTGAAAAGATACTTATCGGCGAACTCTTCACGCTGCTTCTTGCCATGGATCAGCTTTTCAGCGGCCGGGCCGCTAATTAGTTTTGGAGCGGTGTGGAGGAGCTTCGGATTAATCTTGTAGCGCCCGACCAGGGCGGCAACGATCTTCGACTCAGGAATACCATCGCGCCATACACGGTTGGACTTACCGCGGACCAGCTTATGCTCAGGGACTTCGAACCCGGCTTCCATAGAGCGCTGCGCAAAGAGCGTAGCGGCTCGAATAAGCGCTTCCATTCGAGGAGCCCAAAGCAGGATGCGCGAAACGGTTTCTTCGTTCCTTGGTTCCTGCAAGTCCTCTGGATTGTCCTTAAAGTCCATGACCGCGTCGTCTTGTGCGAGCTTGAGCCGCGCCGGGCAAACGGCTTGGGCATCGCAGAACAAGCAGTGGTCACCGGCCTTCAACCAAGTATGAGCCCACTCTGAATCCACTTTGTTATCGCGAAGCCCGAATTCAGTTTCCGCCACTTCACAGCGTTCAATCCCCGCGCGGTAGCTCTTCTGAAACGCAAGAAGCTCCTTCTTCGTGGCTTCGAATGGACGGACGCGGCCGGCGGCGTGTGATGCGTTTGGTTGAACGACGGTCACGCGGTAATTCTCATATGACCAATCGGACTCAAGAGCCTTACCAAGCAAATAGGCCATCAACTGTTCGTTGTCTTCGTGCTCAACAATGTTGTAACCGTTCTTGTAATCGACAACTTCAAGCAGCGTTGGCCACGCCTGAATGGTCACGTCGGCCGTGCCGCTTGTATCGTCACGGTCGGGCAAGGGGTTGGTGCGCGTCTCTAGCTGGATTTCGGATTCATCAACAACAAGCTCTTTGCAACGCTTGCGAACGTAGTGAGTCATCACTTCCGCGCCTTCAATCATGTCCGAATCGATTTCGAACCATGTTCGCCCCGCTCCGGGGGCTTTGGCACTCGCGCGCAAAACGGAAGCCTCTTCTTCGTCGCCAATCAATTCCACGATCCGGCCGCGAAGGTCTTCCGGCTCTGTGTTGTTCTTCAAACAGTGTTCAATGACACCATGCGCCGCGGTTCCAAGCTGCGCTGCAAGCCCTGATTGATTGCGTTGGTGATCCGGGAGTGTGTCGCAAATCGCGAACGTCCCCGCGCACACTAGAAAGCGGTGCGCTTGTGATGGTGAGCGTTTGGTGTGAAATGACATTGAACCGTCTCCGAAGTCAGGACGGCAGCGCAGCGGGGAGACAAGCCGCGCGCTACCGTCCTCCGTGGCCCGCAGG
>Ga0184615_10001191_pt1 | contig 14226 bp, 7 predicted proteins | sample PLM4_65_coex_FD_133134 | JGI IMG/M metagenome (GOLD analysis project Ga0184615, IMG submission 133134) | Groundwater sediment microbial communities from an aquifer in East River, Colorado, USA - PLM4_65_coex | ecosystem: Environmental > Terrestrial > Soil > Riparian zone | place: USA: East... | reverse complement strand
CGGCCGGCACCACGTACCAGGGCGCGACCGCGGTGCTCGTCCGCGCCAGCATCTCCCGATACGCTTCGGTGTACTCGTCCCACAGCTCCCGCTCCTTCAAGTCCCCCGCATTGAACTTCCAGTACTTCTCCGGATCCTCGAGACGGGCCAGCAAGCGCTCCCGCTGCTCCTCCCGCGAGATGTGCAGCATGAATTTGAGAATCACCGTACCGTTCTCGACCAGGATCCGCTCGAAGAGGTTGATCTGCTCGTAGCGGGATCGCCAGACCGACTCGGGGGCGAGCCCGCGGACGCGGACGACGAGAACGTCCTCGTAATGCGACCGGTTGAAGATCCCGAACGTCCCACGAGGCGGCGCCGCGTGGTGCACCCGCCACAGGAAGTCGTGCCGCAGCTCCAGCTCGGTCGGGACCTTGAAGCTCGTCGCGGTCACGCCGAGCGGATCGAGCGGCCCGAAGACTTTGCGGAGGGTGCCGTCCTTTCCCGACGCGTCGCGGCCCTGCAGCACCACGAGCAGCGCGCGGGTCCCCTCGGCGTGGAGCGCCCGCTGGAGCGCGTCCATCCGGTCGGTGAGCGTGTCCAGCTCCTTCTGGAGCTCCGGTTTCGGCGGGACTTCGGCGTCGGGTAGCCGGGCGTCTTCGTCGCTGAGCGGGAGGACGGCGCCGGGAGCAACCGGTGAGAGACGCATGCGGGCTCCCGCTTTCACGAGTCGGGATCGGCGAGCAACAACGCGACGGGGAGGATGCCGGTAGGTCGCGCGGATCTCGGGCACGCGATCACCGCGGCCGCTCGTAGCGGAGCAGCCTCAGCGAGTGCGCCACCACGCTGACCTTGCCCTGCCGCACCACGCGAGGAACGGGATGGGCGGTGTTGAGGATCTCGGTCCACCCGCCGGGCGCTTCCATCGAGGGCAGCGTGAACGGACGGGAGCGCGCCCCGCCGTTGGTCAGCAGCAGGATCGCCTCCCCCCTCAGCCGGCGTCCGCGCTCGTCCACCTCGTCGGTCGCCTCGCCGAGGATGAGCATGCCGAGCATGTGGTTGCTCGGATCCGCCCAGTCGGCCTCGGTCATCTCGCTCCCGTCGGTCCGGAGCCAGGTGAGATCCTTCGCCCCTCCCGGGTGGTCCGGCTCGTGGCGGAAGTAGTTGCGCCGGCGAAGGACGGGGTTCGCCGCCCGGATGGCGAACACCGCACGGGTGAAGGCGAGGAGCTGACGCTGGAGCGGCGTCAGGCGCCACTCTACCCAGGTGAGCGGGCCGTCCTGGCAGTAGGGGTTGTTGTTGCCCATCTGCGTCCGGCCGATCTCGTCCCCGTGCGAGATCATCGGCACACCCTGGGAGAAGGCGAGCGCCGCCAGGAAGTTGCGCTTGATCCGCTCGCGCATGCGGATCACGTGGACCGCCTCGGTCGGACCCTCGACGCCCCAGTTGCGGCTCTGGTTGTCGTCGGTCCCGTCACGGTTGTTCTCGCCGTTGGCCTCGTTGTGCTTGCTCTCGTAGCTCACCAGGTCGTGCAGCGTGAAGCCGTCGTGGCAGGTGACGAAATTCACGCTGGCCTGCGGGCTCCGCTGGCTGGCCTCGAAGAGGTCGCTGCTGCCGGCCAGACGCGAGGCGAACTCGCCCACCTGCCCCGGGTCGCCGCGCCAGAATTTCCGGGCGGTGTCGCGGTACTTGCCATTCCACTCCCCCCAGCCGATGGGGAACCGCCCGACCTGGTAGCCGCCCGGGCCGAGGTCCCAGGGCTCGGCGATCAGCTTCACGCGGGAGACGACCGGGTCCTGCCGCACCACGTCGAGGAACTCGGCGAAGGGACTCACGTCCACGTCGCCCCGCGCGAGGACCGGCGCCAGATCGAAGCGGAACCCGTCCACGTGCATGTCCTCGACCCAGTAGCGCAGGCTGTCCATCACCAGCTGCATGGTCCGTGAGTGCCGGATGTCGAGCGTGTTGCCGGTCCCGGTGTAGTCGACATAGTACCGCCGGTTCTCGGGGTCGAGCCGGTAGTAGGCCGCGTTGTCGATCCCCCGGAAGCAGAGCGTGGGACCGAGGTGGTTGCCCTCCGCGGTGTGGTTGTAGACCACGTCGAGGACGACCTCGATCCCGGCGCGATGGAACCGCTTCACCATGGTCTTGAACTCGGCGACCTGCTGCCCGAGACCCCCGGTGGCGTACCGGACGTCGGGCGCGAAGTAGCCGATGCTGCTGTATCCCCAGTAGTTCACCAGGCCCATCTCGGCGAGGCGGCGCTCGGTCACCAAGTGGTGCACCGGGAGCAGCTCGATCGCCGTGACGCCGAGCGAAATGAGGTGATCGATGATCGGATCGGTGGCGAGCCCGAGGTACGTGCCGCGGATCTCCTCGGGCACGTCGGGGTGCAGCACCGTCATCCCCTTGACGTGGGCCTCGTAGATCACCGTGCGGTTCCACGGGGTCCGGGGATTCTTGTCGTCGCCCCAGCTGAACGCCGACTCTACGACGACGCACTTGGGAAGCCCCGCTGCGCTGTCCGACGGATCGGGGACGAGGTCGCGCGTCTCCATCGGCTGCTCCATGGAGTAGCCGGAGAGCGCGTCGCTCCAGCGGATCGTGCCGCTGACCGCCTTGGCGTACGGGTCGAGCAGCAGCTTGGCCGGATTGAACCGGTGACCCTCCTCGGGCGCGTACGGACCGTGCACCCGGAAGCCGTAGAGCTGGCCGGGCCGGACGTCCGGGAGATAGGCATGCCAGATCTGGTCGGTCCGCTCGCGGAGGCGGACCCTGGCGGACTCCCGCCCGTCCTCCGAGGTGTCGAACAGACAGAGGTCCACCGCGGTGGCGTGCTCCGAGAAGACGGCGAAGTTGGTGCCTTCGCCGTCCCAGGTGGCGCCGAGCGGGGCGGGAGACCCGGGCCAGATTCTCACGGCGCGACTCCCCGGAGCAGAGGGGCGGTGTACCCAGGCAAACCGAGCCCCTGCTCCACCGACGCCGCCTCTCCCGATCCGCCGTATCCCGGGGGCGCCTCGGAAGAAAGATTGAAGATCCCCTCCAGCACCTCGCCCTCCTTTCGTCACGCACCGCCTCGACGAGCGCCGGATCGCCGTGGCTCACGAGGTAGAGGAACGGGTTGGTCTCGCCGTGCTCCTCGCCCATGAACAGGAGCGGCACGTATGGCGAGAGGAAAAGTACAGCGGCCGCGAGTCGGAGCGCTTCGGGTGAGACCAGGGCGGCGAGCCGCTCGCCGCGCGTGCTGCCGTCGGCCAGCGGGACGGCACCGCGCTCCAGGATGCGCATCCGCGTGGGGAACGGCGGATCGGAACGTCACTCAGGGTCGTATGCGAGCAGCACGGCGCCGAGCGGAGGGAGCCCGATGCGGAAGGAGGCGGGCTGGTTCTGCCAGGCGATCGGCTCCGCGCGGAACTCGGGCGCGAGGCCGAATCCGCCGCCGCCGTACTTCGGATCGTCACTGGAGAGAACCATCGAGTACCGCCCCGCCCGCGGCGCCCCGCTCCGGTAGTCGGGTCGCGGCACCGGCGTCAGGTTGAGCAGCACGAGCATGACCCGATCGCCGTCCCGCCGGAAGTACGAGTAGATGGAGTGGTCGCGGTCATCGGCGTCGAGCCAGGTAAACCCCGAGGGATCGGGGTCGGTGCGCCACAGCTCCGAGCGGCTGCGAAAGACCGCGCCGAGGTCGGTCATGAATCGCAGCAGTCCCCCATGCAGCGGCTCGCCCTCGAGGTGCCAGTCGAGGCTGCTGTCGTGATTCCACTCCCGGCGGGAGCCGAGCTCGCTGCCCATGAAGAGCAGCGGCTTGCCCGGGCGGGTGTACTGGTAGGCGAACAGCGCGCGCAGGTTGGCGAAGCGCTGCCACTCGTCGCCCGGCATCTTCGTGAGCAGCGTGCCCTTCCCGTGCACCACCTCGTCGTGGGACAGCGGCATGATGAAGTGCTCGCTGTACTCGTACATCATGCTGAAGGTGAGCAGCTCGTGGTGATACCGCCGGTGGATCGGGTCGAGGGCGAAGTAGTCCAGCGTGTCGTGCATCCACCCCATGTTCCACTTGAACGTGAAACCGAGCCCGCCTTCGGGCACCGGCCCCGTCACCCGCGGCCAGGAGGTGGACTCCTCGGCGACCGTGAAGCTGCCGGGGTGCTCTTCACCGAGCGTGGAGTTGAGAAGCTGAAGAAACTCGACCGCCTCGAGGTCTTCGCGGCCGCCGTAGCGGTTGGGGACCCACTCCCCTTCGGCGCGGCTGTAGTCGAGATAGAGCATCGAGGCGACGGCGTCCACGCGGAGCCCGTCCACGTGGAACTCCTCCAGCCAGTAGAGCGCGTTGGCGATGAGGAAATTCCGCACCTCACGGCGGCCGTAGTTGAAGATGAGCGTGCCCCATTCGGGGTGCTCGCCGCGGCGGGGATCCTCGTGCTCGTAGAGCGCGGTGCCGTCGAAGAGACGCAGAGCGAAGTCGTCCTTCGGAAAGTGGGCCGGCACCCAATCCATGATCACGCCGATTCCGGCGTTGTGGCAGGCATCGATCAGGTAACGGAGATCGTCCGGCGTGCCGTAGCGGGCGGTCGGCGCGAAGTACGCGCTCACCTGATAGCCCCACGACCCGGTGAAGGGGTGCTCGGCGAGCGGCATGAACTCCACGTGGCTGAAGCCGAGCCGCTTCACGTGGTCTATCAGGCGGGTCGCGATCTCCCGGTAGGTCAGCGGCCGGTTCCCTTCCTCGATCACGCGGGCCCAGGAGCCGAGGTGGACCTCGTAGACCGCCATGGGTGACCGCCGCGGGTCGCGCTCCCGCCGGCCGGCCATCCACTCGGCGTCCCCCCACTGATAGGACGAGGCCGCGACCCGCGACGCGGTGCTGGGCGGGAGCTCCATCGCCTGGGCGAAGGGATCGGCCTTGACGCGGAGCTCACCCCCGGGGCCGATGATGCGGTACTTGTAGAGCGCGCCCGCCGACACTCCGGGCACGAAGAGCTCGTAGACGCCGGACGCGCCGAGCAGGCGCATCGGCAACCGCCGGTCGTCCCAGCGGCAGAAGTCGCCCACCACGCTCACCCCTTGAGCGTTGGGCGCCCACACGGCGAACGCCACTCCGTCCACTCCGTCGAGCTGGCGCGGATGCGCGCCGAGCACCTGCCAGAGGCGGCGGTGCGTGCCCTCGGAGATCAGATAGATGTCCATTTCGCCGATGGACGGCAGGAAGCGATAGGGGTCGTCCTGCTCCCAGACGCCGCCGCCGGGGAACCGGAACCGGACCCGATAGCGAAGTGGGAGCGATCGTCCCTGGAGAAACGCGCTGAACGTCCCGGGCACGCCGAGCGGCGTCATCGGGACGTCCGGCCCTCCCTCGACGACGCACTCCGCCGAAGTCGCGTCGGGATGGTAGGCGCGCACGACGGCGCCGCCGGTCACCGGATGAACCCCGAGAATCCGGTGCGGATCGGCGTGCTTGCCGGCCGCGAGCTGCGCCAGCTCGGCCGGATCCGCCGCGGCGGGCGAGCGGGCCGCCACCCGGCTCACCGGGCCACCCCGGCCGGCCGGTCGGTCTCGGCCTCGAGACGGCGCCGGATCCCCTCGAGCGGAATGCCCACCCAGTCCGGACGGTTGTTCAGTTCGTAGCGCAGCTCGTAGATCGCCTTGTCGAGCAGGTAGAAGTCGAGCATCGCGGCGAAGGCCTCCGGTCCCTTCGGAAGGAACGACGCATCGCCCGCGGCGTCGAAGTATCCGCGCAGGAAGCTGGCCGACGCCCACCGCCGCCAGAGCTGGGCCCAGGGAAGCAGCGCGGGCACGTCCTCGGTCCGCATCGGTCCGTGCCGCACCGCGTAGGCCGCCGCGTACTCGAAGGAGCGGATCATCCCGGCCAGGTCGCGCAGCGGCGAGCGCTTGAAGCGCCGCTCGCTCAGGCTCCGGCTGGGCGCGCCTTCCAGGTCCACGATGACGAAGTCCTTCCCGGTGTAGAGCACCTGGCCGAGGTGGTAATCGCCATGGATCCTGAACCGCGCCATCACGATCTTCCGGTCCATCACCGCCCGCGCCTGCCGCAGCAGCGGGTCCTCCAGGGCGAGCACGGCCCGGGCCTCGTCCCGCACCGATTCGGGCAGGACGGAGAGACGCCGCCTGAGGAGGTCGAAGGTCGTGCGCGCGTTGGAGCGGAGCGACTGGTAGATCGAGCGGCGATAGAGTCCGGTGAAGGCCTCCGCGGCGAACGCTGGGTTCTCGCGGTCGCCGGCGAGGGCGAGGTGGAGCTCCGCTGTGCGCCGTCCCAGCAGACGCGCCTGCGTCATGTAGCCGCCCGCGGCCTCCTCCAGGATCGCCGGCGGGTCCAGCGTGGCGAGCTCGAGGACCGAGCCGGCAGCCAGCTTCGCCACGCTCGGCTGCACCGATGAAACGAGCGCACGCTCGAAGAACCGGCTGAGGGCGTTGAGCGTGAAGGTCCAGGCATCCCCCTCGCTCGGCACGAACTGGTGCAGCACGCCGAGCGTGATCGGCTCGCTGTTCCGGATGCGAAGCTCGAGCCCGCCGGCGAGCATCGGGACCCGGCGGAAATCGGTGTCGTCGGTGAGATACCGGCCCAGCTCCAGGTCCGGGTTGAGCCCCGGCTCCGCCTTGCGGAACAGCTTGAACAGCAGGCGGTCACCGAGATTCACCGAGGTGTTGGACTGTTCGCCGCGCAGCACCCCGGTGCGGAGCGAGTCGTCCCCGCCCCGAAGCTCGGTGAAGGCCCGGGTGCGGCTCCCCACGATCTCGCCCCGTCCGGCGCGCCAGTGCTTCTTCCGCCCCATCCCGTCCACCAGCGCGTTCACGAATCCCTCGTCGGCCATGGCGTCGTAGAGCACGCCCCCGCCCTCGCGCGAGAGGATGATCGCGTTGGGCGAGGCCACCGACAGCTCGCGCGCGCGGTCGCCGTCGGCATAGGCGAGCGGGAGCACGTACTGCTCGGCGTCGGCGTCGAGGTAACGCACCTCCACCAGCGTGAGCAACGCGTCGCGCTCCCGAACCGGCACCGGAATCGCCCGCACCACCTCGGCGGACGTGATCTGCCATGCCTTCCCGCGAAACCACCGGCTTCCCCGCAGGTAGCCCGGCAGTACCCGCTCCAGCACGTCCCGCTCGTCGCCCCGGACCAGCTCCTCCCAGCCGCCGGTGAAGGTCACCACCGGCACCTTGATCTCCCGGGTGTCTCTCCGCGATCCGGCGGTGCCGGTCGGGAGCAGGAACCAGTAGAAGGCGTAGGGGCTCAGCGTGACCAGGTACGGCGTGGCTCCGATCGGCGGGAATGGAGTGCGGCCGAACATCTCGATCGGCGTGACGCCCTGTAGGTCCACCAGATCGAGCTCCACCGCCTGCGCGTACCGCGACAGGTTGGCGACCACCAGGATCCGCTCGTCCCCGTACTCACGGACGAACGCGAGCACGCGGGCGTTGTCCGGAAAGAGGAAGCGCAGCGTTCCCCGGCCGAACGCGCGGTATTGCCGCCGCAGCCCGATGATGTGCTTGGTCCACCAGAGCAGCGAGTGCGGGTTGTTCTGCTGCGCGTCGACGTTGAACGCCTCGTAGTGGTACTCCGGGTCGATGATGACCGGGGAATACAGCTTCTGCGGATTGGCCTGCGAGAATCCGGCGTTCCGGTCCGGGCTCCACTGCATCGGCGTCCTGACGCCGTTCCGGTCGCCGAGGTAGATGTTGTCGCCCATCCCGACCTCGTCGCCGTAATACACCACGGGCGTGCCCGGCAGCGAGAAGAGCAGCGCGTTCATCAGCTCGATCCGGCGCCGGTCGTTCCCCATCAGCGGCGCGAGCCGGCGGCGGATGCCGAGGTTGATGCGCGCCTGGGGGTCGCTGGCGTAGACCCGATACATGTAGTCCCGATCCTCGTCGGTCACCATCTCGAGCGTCAGCTCGTCGTGATTCCGGAGGAAGACCGCCCACTGGCAGATTTCCGGAATCGCCGGCGTCTGCTGGAGAATGTCCACGACGGGGAAGCGGTCTTCCATCTGGACCGCCATGAAGAGGCGCGGCATGACCGGGAAGTGGAAGGCCATGTGGCACTCGTCGCCGTTGCCGAAGTAGGCGACCGCGTCCTCCGGCCACTGGTTGGCCTCGGCGAGCAGCATCCGGTTCTCGTACTTGGCGTCCAGCCGGCGGCGCAGCTCCTTCAGGAACGCATGGGTCTCGGGAAGGTTCTCACAGCTGGTGCCCTCGCGCTCGTAGAGGTACGGCACGGCGTCGAGGCGGAGCCCGTCCACGCCCATCCTGAGCCAGAAGTCCAGGGCGGCGAAGGTCGCCTTCTGAACCGTGGGGTTGTCGAAGTTGAGGTCGGGCTGGTGCGAGTAGAAGCGGTGCCAGTAGTAGGCGCCGGCCTCCGCATCCCAGGTCCAGTTGGACCGCTCGAAGTCCTTGAAGATGATCCGCGCGTCGGTGTAGCGGTCGGCGGTGGGGCTCCAGACGTAGAAGTCGCGGGCCCGCGAGCCCGGCCGTGCCCGCCGCGCGCGCTGAAACCACGGATGCTGGTCCGAGGTGTGGTTGATCACCAGCTCGGTGATGACCTTGAGGTCGCGCTTGTGGGCCTCTCGCAGGAAGACCCTGAAGTCCTGGAGCGTGCCGTACGACGGATTCACGTCGTTGTAGTCGGCGATGTCGTAGCCGTCGTCGCGGAGCGGGCTGGGGTAGAACGGCAACAGCCACACCGCGGTCACGCCCAGGTCCTTCAGGTAGTCGAGCTTTTCGGTCAACCCGGCGAAGTCGCCGATCCCGTCCGCGTCGCTGTCCCGGAACGCCCTGATGTGCAGCTGATAGATGACCGCGTCGCGGTACCAGCCGATATCGTCGCTCACCCCTCGCCTCCCCCACCACGCACCACCCGCCAGATGTAGCCCGCCCGCTCGGCGGGATCGAATCGCACGCTCTGCCGGGCCCCCTGCCACCGGAGCCGCTCGCCGGTGAGGAGGTCCTCCACTTCATAACTCGCGTCTTCGCCGATTCCGAGCCGCTCGAGCGGCACGGCCACCTCGGCCTCCACCGGCTCGCGCGGACTCAGCGAGACGGCGCAGAGCAGGTCCCGGCCCCAGGCGCCCTTGAGATAGAGGAGCACCTCCGGGTGACCGCTCTCGTGGAAGCTCAGGTTGGTGAAGCTCTGCAAGGCGGGCTCGCTCCGGCGGATCTGGTTGAGCCGGGCGATGTCGGGGTCGAGGTTGCCGGGGGTGCTCCAATCGCGCACCCGGACCTGATACTTCTCGGAATCGAGATACTCCTCGCTTCCCTCCCGCACCGGCACGTTCTCGCTCAGCTCGAAGCCGCTGTAGATCCCGTAGAGCGGCGACAGCGTGCCCGCCAGGAGGAGGCGCGTGCGGAAGGCCGGCCGGCCGCCGTGCTGGAGGTACTCGTGCAGGATGTCCGGCGTGTTGGCGAAGAAGTTCCCCCGGAAGTAGTCCGCCATGTCCGGCGCGGTGAGCTCCGTCAGGTACTCCGCCAACTCCGCCGCGGTGTTGCGCCAGGTGAAGTAGGTGTAGGACTGGGTGAAGCCGAGCTGCGCGAGGGTCTGCATCCGCTTGGGCCGGGTGAACGCCTCGGAGAGGAAGACCGTGTCGGGGTGCTCCCGCTGCACTTCCCCGATCACCCACTCCCAGAAGACGAACGGCTTGGTGTGCGGGTTGTCCACCCGGAAGGTGCGCACCCCCTGCGCGATCCAGAACAGGAAGATGTCGCGGCAGGCGTCCCACAGCGCCTCCCGCTGGTCGCACCAGAGGTTGATGGGATAGATGTCCTCGTACTGCTTGGGCGGGTTCTCGGCGTACTTGATCGTGCCGTCGGGCCGGATGAAGAACCAGTCGGGATGCTCCCGCACCCAGGGGTGGTCGGGAGAGCACTGGAGCGCGTAGTCCAGCGCCACCTCCATGCCCAGCGAGCGGGCCGCCCCCACGAAGCGCCGGAAGTCCTCCAGCGTGCCCAGCTCGGGACTCACCGCCATGTGGCCGCCGTGCTCGTTGCCGATCGCCCAGGGGCTTCCGGGATCGCCTTTCTCCCCCACGAGAGCGTTGTTGGGACCCTTCCGGTGGGTGTGTCCGATCGGATGAATCGGCGGGAGGTAGACGACGTCGAAGCCGAGGGCGGCGATGCGGGGCAAGGCGCCCTCGGCGTCGCGGAAGGTGCCGTGCCGCCTGGGATCGGGTGTGGTGGACCGGGGGAAGAATTCGTACCACGCGGCGAATCCCGCCTCGCGGCGATCGGCGCGGACCCGGTACTCCCCGTCGGCCCGGGTGAGACCATGGGGCTGGCCGTACGCCCCCATGAGGCCCTGCAGCTCGGGCGAGAGCCCCGCCGCCACGCGGGCGCCGCGGTCGGTCGCGGGGTCGCCCAGCAGCGCCGCGTAGTGCGCGAGCCGGCCGTGGTCCTCGCCGCGCGCGTGCGGCTCGGCGTCACGCACCTGGTCGGCGCCCTCCAGCAGCTCGTACCCAACATCCTGCCCCGCGTCCACCTTCTTCTCCAGCTCGCTCCGCCAGGTGGCGAAGCGGTCGATCCAGCCCTCGACCGTGAACTGCCATTCCCCCGCCTTGTCGAGCGGGAGCGTGGCGTACCAACGGTCGTCCTCGAAGGAGAAGGTCATCGGCGCGGACATGGGCCGCCGCTCACCCGGCGTCCGGTAGAGCACGCGGGCCGCGAGGACGTCGCGTCCGTCGGTGAAGATGTCGGCACCGATCCGCAGCTCATCGCCCACCAGGCGCTTCACGGCGTACCGTCCGCCGTGGACGGCCGGCGCGATGCCACTCACGACCAGGTGGGGTAGCGTACGGTCCGGATCGCGCTCGACCGCACGTCTCGGTTCCATGGAACCCAACGTAAAGCGGTCGGTTGCGCGCCACTACCCCCTTGGAGTTACCCTGCGCGTGACGCCCATCACACCGATCCCCGCGCGCTCACTCGACGGTCTTGGAGAACCGGTTGACGCTCAGCGCCACCAGCGCCACCGCGAAGATCGACAGCACCAGCCCTTCCGGCCAGAGCTGGGCCAGCCCGGTTCCCTTGAGCAGGATGCCGCGGAGGATGGTGAGATAGTAGGTGAGCGGGAGCGCCGCGCCGAGCCATTGGGCCGGCTCGGGCATCGCCTGGCGGGGGAACATGAAACCCGAGAGCAGGATGTTCGGCAGCAGGAACATGAAGCTGAGCTGCATCGCCTGGACCTGGCTCCGGACCATGGTGGACATGAAGAGCCCGAGCGCCAGGCTGGCGACCACGAAGGGGAAGCTGAGCAGATAGAGCAGCGTCAGGCTGCCGAGCACCGGCACGTCGAAGAGCAGCCGGCCGAGGACCAGGATCACGCTGATCTGCACGTACCCGATCAGGAGGAACGGCAGGATCTTCCCCAGCATGAGGCTGGTCTTGTCGATCGGGGTCACGATCAGCTGCTCCAGGGTGCCGCGCTCCCGCTCCCGCACGATCGCCATGCTGGTGATGAGCACCATCGTGAGCGAGAGGATCACCCCGATGATGCCGGGCACGATGTACAGCGAGCTCCGGAGCCCGGGGTTGTACCAGGGCCTGACACGCACCTCGAGCGGCGGCGGGCCGCCGCCCCGTTCCCGCGACAGCTCGGCGGCGCGTGCCCTCCCCACGAGGGCGGCGCCGGAGAGCGCGGCGGACGAGGCCAGCGGGTCCGCGGCATCCACCAGCATCTGAGCCTGCGCGGTGCGCCCGCGCTTGATATCCCGACGGAAGTCGGGCGGGATCACCAGGCCCGCGTTGGCGCGGCCGGATTCGATCCGCTCGGCCAGCTCGGCGCGGCTCCCGACCCGCGCGACCACGTCGAAGTTGCCGCTGTTCTCCATGATCTCGATCAGCCGCCGGCTCTCCGAGGTACGCGACTGATCCAGGACGACCGTCGGCAGGTGCCGCACCTCGGTCTGGATCGCGTAGCCGAAGAGGGCGAGCTGAATCGTCGGGATTCCCAGCATCATCCCCAGGGTCAGCCGATCGCGCCGGAGCTGGACCAGCTCCTTCCACAGCATGGGCAGCAGGGTCATACCACGGCTCCTTCGTCACGCCGCTGCAGCTCGATGAAGACGTCCTCGATGGTCGGCTGGTTGAAGTGCGTCGTGACCTCCGCCGCCGTCCCGACCGCGATCAGATGGCCGCGCGAGAGGAACCCGAGCCGCTCGCACCGCTCGGCCTCGTCCATGTAGTGCGTGGTGACCAGGATCGTCGTCCCTTCGCGGGCCAGCTGGTAGATCCACTTCCAGAAGAGACGGCGCGAGGCCGGGTCCACGCCGGCGGTGGGCTCGTCGAGGAACAGCATCGCCGGCCGGTGCGCGGTGCAGCACGCGAGCGCCAGGCGCTGCTTCCAGCCGCCGCTCAGGTTGCCGGCGAACTGGCTCGCCCGCACATCGAGGCCGAGATCGTGGAGCAGCTCCGCCACCCTGGCGCGCCGCTTCTCGCCGCGAAGCCCGTAGATCGAGGCATAGAAGCGGATGTTCTCGGCGATGGTCAGCTCCTCGTACAACCCGAACTTCTGCGACATGTAGCCGATCTTCCGGCGGATCTGCTCGGGCTCGCGGGTGACGTCGTAGCCGACCACCGTCGCGCTGCCGAGGCTCGGCGCCATCAGCCCGCAGAGCATCCGGATCGTGGTGGTCTTGCCGGAGCCGTTGGGGCCGAGGAGCCCGAACACCTCGCCCCGGCGGATGGAGAGATCGAGACCGTCCACCGCCACCATCGCCCCGAAGACCTTCCTCAGGCCCCGGGTCACCACGGCGTCGCTCGGCCCGGAAGCGGCGGTCATCGAGCCTCTCCTGCCGAGAGCCGGACCGTGGCGGGCAGGCCGGGGTGTACCAGCCCCGTGGTATCGTCGAGCGCCACCTTCACGCCGAAGAGCAGGTCGGCGCGCTCCTCCTCGGTCAGTGCGACTCTGGGCGTGAACTCGGCCTCCGGACTGATGGCGACGACCCGCCCCGGGATCGGCCGGTCGGGGAATCCGTCGAGCACCGCGGTCGCGGCCTGGCCGTTCTTTACCAGCGGGAGTGCGCGCGTCGGGACGTAGACCCTGACGAACGGGCTCGCCGTTTCGCCGATGGTGAGCACGGATTCCCCGGTGGCGAGCATCTCCCCCGGCTCCGCGTTGCGCGAGATGACGATGCCGTCCACCGGCGAAATCAGGACCAGGTCCTCGGCCACCGCTTTCGTCGCTGCCAGCGCCGCACGGGCGCTCCCCAGCTCCGCTCGCGCCGCCTGGACCCGTTCCCGCCGCGTCCCCTCCCGCAGAAGCTCGAGCCCTTCGGCGGCAACATCCCGCCGCGCCACGGCCGCGTCCGCCTCGGTCTGCGCGGCGTCGAGTGACTGCGGGCTCATCGCGCCGCTGTCGGCGAGCGGACGGATTCGCGCGAGATCGCGCACGGCGCGATCCGCCTCCACCTGGCGCATCCTCAGCTCGGCCTGCGCCCGCTCCAACTCCTGCGGCCGGGCCCCCGCCAGGGCCTCGCGGAGTGCCGCCTCCACACCGCGCACCCGGGCCTCCTGCTGCGCCACGTCGGCCCGGGTCGTGGACTGGGTGAGCACGGCGAGCGTGTCGCCGGTGCGCACGGGCTCGCCCTCGTCCACCGCGAGGCGAACGATCCGGGCCGGCACCATCGGCGCGACGTCCACCTCGCGCACCTCGATCGTGCCGTTGGCAACGACGACCCGATCGGCCTCGCGCCGGCAGGCGGCCACCAAGACGAGAAACCAGACCGCGCGCTTCATCGGGAGCTCCGGGTTCGGGGTGCTGTCTTCCTGGCCGTGGCGCCGGCCGGAACCAGCAGCGCCGCCAAGGCGAACTCCGCGGCATGGCGCGCGAAATCCCGCACCGTCTCCGCCGGGGGAAGGGCGGGTCTCGCGTCGAGGAGCACGCGAACCGCCGGCCAGGCCATGAAGAAGTGAGCGAGCTGCGCCACGATCGAGACGGCGGCGAACCGGGGGTCGAGATCCGGCCGGAAGACCTTGGCGCGCTGGCCCTCCCGCACCAGCTCGCACAGCCGCCGGAAGCTCGTGGCCGAGAGATGGCGCACCTGGGTGACCGCATGCGAGGCATCGTGGTCCACCAGCTCGCGCATGATCAGCTTGGGAAAGGTCGGGCGCGACGCCAGGACCTCGGCCTGGGCCGCCACGAACCGGCGCAGCCGGGTGACCGGGTCGCCTTCGCCCTGGAGCTGGCTCATCGTCCGCTCCACCAGACCCGCCATGAGCCGCTGGAGCACCTCGTGGTAGAGCCGCTCCTTG
>Ga0184615_10001190_pt1 | contig 14230 bp, 15 predicted proteins | sample PLM4_65_coex_FD_133134 | JGI IMG/M metagenome (GOLD analysis project Ga0184615, IMG submission 133134) | Groundwater sediment microbial communities from an aquifer in East River, Colorado, USA - PLM4_65_coex | ecosystem: Environmental > Terrestrial > Soil > Riparian zone | place: USA: East... | reverse complement strand
GTCGGCATCTCTGCTTGCATTTTATTTTTTTTTGTATTATGTTACACATGCATTCTCGATATCACAGTTTTATCCAAATAAGGGAAGTCTGTTTAGAAACTAATAACATTCTATTCCCAGCAATTACCGCGCGGTTGTGGCGACACGCCGTTGCGAGTGACATAGCTCTCATCACGAAATGTCTTTTCCCGTTAGGCGGCACTGCGCGATTCGATCAGAGGAGGTGATGCCGTTCAAACCCGATCACGCACTCTCACGAGAAGACCTCGATTCTTTAATTCGTATCACGGGAAAAACCCCGGAAACAATGTAAATTTGAAGCCAAGGAGGTTACGATGGGGAAAAAAGTCGCTGTACTCGTCAGGAACCGGCAGGGCGAGGCCCTGAGGATGTCCGTGGGCGTGACGCTCATGGACGACACGATCGATGTGTATGTGCTGGATAAGAAAGTGGAAAGCAACGACGACAATGACCTGAATCTCGAGACCATCAAGGACATGGGGATGAAACTCGCCACGAACACGAAAGAGAACGCGAACATGGATTTCATGTCCACTGAGGAGATAGCGGAGAAGCTTCTGGAATACGACCACATAGTGCCTTACTAACATAATCCGAACGAGGTGATGACCGATGAAGATTCTCTATATACAGAAGCAGGGCCTGGACGCCACAGGGGAAAAAATCATGGAGGTCCACAAAAAAACCAACGACGTGACGGTTGTGGATATCAAACAGAACAAAGATTATGACCAGATCGTCGACCTCATATTCTCCAGCGATAAAGTCATATCCTGGTAGACGGCAAGGGGCGGCCCGGTACGAGACTTCGAGGGGAGAGGAGATAAGACTGATGAAACTCGGCATAGTTGTAAATACTGATAAAAATCTCGACGCGGTGCGGGGAATAACGAAAGCGGCCCTCGCAAAGGGCCACACGGTAGACCTCTTCAACATGGACGACGGCACAAAGCTTGTAGGATCGCCGGTATTCGCCGAATTGTGCAAGACGCCGGGGGTCACCGTAAGCTTCTGCGATCACAGCGCGAAATATACGGGGCTCACGACGGAAGGCCTTCCGAAGGAGGTCGTTTGCGGAAGCCAATACAACAATGCGGTGATGTTGCACGAAGCGGACAAGGTGATCGTCCTGTAAGGCTTTCCGACCGCGGCAGAGGCGATGCTTCCGGCGGGATACCGAGGGGATCCTAAAATCTTATGAGAGGGAGAAAACGACGATGAAAAAAGTACTGGTTATGCTGTGGGTAGCGGCGCTTGTTGTGATGATCTCTGGTCCGATGGCCTACGCCGCGGACGATATGGCGGCGAAATTGAACGCCGTGCTTTCGAAAGGCCCCGATACGAAATTCTGGCAGGTACCGGCCGACGAGGTTCAGGCCATGATCAACGAAAAGAAGTCCGATTTCGTGATCGTTGACGTACGACCCAATCCCGCGGAGTTCGGCGAAGGACACATACCGGGCGCCATACAGATTACGGTCCAGGATATCTTCAGGCCGGAGAGCCTCAAGAAGCTTCCCAAGAACAAGAAGGTCATCCTCGTCTGCGTGACCGGCCAGACCCAGAACCTTCCGGTCGTCGGCCTGCGGGCGCTCGGCTACGACGCCTATACCATGTCATTCGGCTATGCCGCCTGGATCAAAGGCTATCGCGGAGGACAGAAGATGCAGGAGGCCATCCAGGGCGCTACAGCCAGGAGTTTTCCGATTCAGAAATGAGCGTCCCGTCCCGGGAGGCATCGCCGGTGCCTCCCGGGCCTTGCCTGGCGGCTCTTCTCGTTTATACGGCCATTCTTTGGGGTTGCTGTTTATGTTTCGTGAAACAACATTCTTCACTTTTCCTCAGGGCCCGAGTATAATGTCGGCAGTCAGAGAAAGGGCATTATGGTTCGGCACAAGACTGATGATTTGACCGGGAATCCTACGCCGGTCTCAGAACTGCCTGAGAATAAGAAAAGATTATTATTATTTTCTCAAGACCCCCCGGATGTAAATCACCCTTCACTGATTCACTTCAGTTCAACGCCCCTGTTCAGACTCGAACAATATCCTGAAAAATATGTTCATCTTCTGAAGAAGAAAGACCATCAACACATTGGTCCCATTGTCAATTACTTTATCGGCAGATCGGGCCATGTTGTCTATCTGGGAGGAGATGCCGTCATAAATCTGTATCTCCGGGGCAGAAAAAAATATCGATCACTCAATATATTGGCCATATTGACCGGCTCTGATATTGATAACTATACAAGCATCCTGAACAACATCATATCCTCGAATGACGGGGTTTTTTCGATGGGCCAGAAATACCGGGTCAGAAAAAACAGGAACAGCGGCTGCTTCAAAGATATCGCTCTTGCACGATATGTCATAGAACCGAGACTGGAAGGACCCGAAAAACTGCTGTATCCGTTCAGATCATCTCCGATCGAACTTGATCTCACCACCCAGCAAAGGTTTACGCAGGCATTCATGCTTGTTGAAAAATCGTAGAACTCCCTGCGCCCTAATGCTATAATGCCGCTATGCAAAACCGACTTGTCAATCTCCTCCTCATCTTTATTGTGTTTATTCTTATCTTTGTGGCCTTGTTTCTCCTCCGCGGGGTGGACGATAACAGCCTGTTCAGCTGGTCGTGGGTATTCATAAAAATCGACGCGGCCACAATCTACCTTTTCCTCATCGCCGGCCTGGCCTCTTCCCTGTTACTGTCGCGAGCCGCCATACCCGATACCTGTCAAATACCCCTTCTGGCCGCGTTCTCCTTTGCCGCTTGTCTGCCTTTCTGGAACGAGCCGGAAATCATCGTGGATGCGTCACGCTATTTTACCCAGGCAAAGCATCTCGAGGTGTACGGCATTGGTTATTTTTTGAAAGAATGGGGAGGAGCTATCCAGACCTGGACGGACCTCCCCCTCGTGCCGTTTCTTTACGGCCTGATCTTCAGGTCCTTCGGTGAACGCAGGACCGCCATCCAGCTGTTTACTACCACGCTGTTCTCCCTCACGGTTGTCCTGACCTATCTAACCGGGAAAACGCTCTGGAATCGAGAAACAGGTTTCGCCGCCGGGCTCCTTCTTCTCGGGATCCCCTATCTCCTGACTCAGGTCCCGCTCATGCTGGTAGATGTACCGACCATGTTCTTCCTGATGCTCGCCGTCTTTACGTATATCGATGCTCTCAAGAAGGGCGGCATGCTGCGGATATTCTCCGCCGTGGTCTCTATCGTCCTCGCCGCGCTGTCCAAATATTCCGCTTGGCCCATGCTCTCGGTGCTCGGGGTCGCGCTGGCCGTTTTCGCCGTAGATCCTGACGGGTCAAAAGACCGCCGTGCGCTTCTGCGGGGCGCCGCCATTCTGCTTGTCGCCGCGGCGTTTTCAGCAGCAGTGCTGCTTTTGAATTACGACGTGTTCCGGGAACAGATGCGCTTGCTGCGCGAATACCAGATGCCTGGTCTCGGCCGCTGGGGTGAAAGCTTTGTTTCGACCTTCTTGTTCCAGATCCATCCTATAATCACCCTGTCGGTGCTGGCTTCCGCTGTCATTGCGGTCCGAAAGCGCGATGCGCTCTACGCGATCGTCAGCTGGCCCGTCCTCCTCGTCCTTCTCTTCGGCATCAGGAGAATCCGGTACACGCTTCCCCTGTTTCCCATCGTTACACTCATGGCCGGCTACGGGCTGCAGGTCATTAAGCGGGAGGAATTGAAACGCTTCTTACTCTACGGGACCGTGGCTGCGTCACTCGTGGTAGGTGTCTTCGCCTACCTGCCCTTTGCCCAGGGCATGAGCGCCGCGAACTTGAAACGCGCCGGCGAATATCTCAATACCCTCGACGTCCCGGCAATCGAGGTCATCACGCTCATGCCGCCGGAGCCTGTTGCCAATCCTGCCGTTGCCGTTCCCCTTCTCGACCTGTTCACTGACAAGCGAATACGGTATCGCCACCGGTTTGAAGGCTCCCTCGCCCGCGAGGAAATCGAGAGGTCGTCGCTCCGCTTCACCTGGGAGTACCGGAACCCGGTGTACTATAACGCCGACCCCCGGTCTCTGGCGGACACCCCCGTAGTCGTAATTTCAGACGCTTCGAATGGTCCGTTACCAGGACCCGTCGCGCAAAGGATTGAAGGCCGCCGCTTATCCAAAGCGTTTACTGCAGACGACACAATTTTTCGATACAATGTCGGCGTCAGGATCTATCAGAAAACCTCCTCTTCTTGCCCCGCTCCCGAAATTAGCGAATGATATGATCCCCACATTCTTCAGAGTTACAAGTTATTGTTTCTCTGCATAGTTAAGCAACTCTGAAACAGAAAGAAAAATAGTGCTTGTATTTGATTATCTATTAAATATATAATGTAAACCGTAAATACTGCTTCTCGCAATTTTATTATCCATTCTGTTGAAAAAAAGCAGCGGCCTTAACAGTTAAATTTAACATTAACAGCGAAAGGGGGAAGGCAGTCCTAATAAAGAAAAAACGCACAACCTAGAGGCTTCTGAGCTTTGTCTTTTAAACTATTTTTTAAGGGGGAAATAGTGTTATGGACGAGAAACAAAATCAGATATGGGCCTTCGTAGTGATGGGCGTGATGGTTCTCATCAGCCTGCTCTACTACAAGACGAATGTATACTACATGTATCTGGTAGCATACATTTGGTTCGGAATTGCTTACGGTATGATGCTTCAGTACGGAAGGTTCTGCTTCGCCTCCGCGTCCCGGGATTTATTTGCGGCCGGCGTTCCGAGAATGGCCGTCGGCATCCTCATCGCGCTCATCTTTTTCAGCGTCATCCAGGCGACGCTCCAAGCCACCAACATGAGCACCTTCCATCCGGCACCGTTCGGCATTCACACGCTTCTGTCAGGGATGATCTTCGGAGTGGGAATGGTCCTTGCCGGAGGGTGCGCATCGGGGTCCCTGTACAAGATCGGGGAAGGCAACGGCACCTCGGTGCTTTCCATCCTCGGCATCTCCTTCGGCCAGGCGATGTTCGTCGACATCGGCGGGCCCTTCCTGAAACTGATCCCGGATACATGGAAGGTGTCTTCCGCAGCGAAGCATCTTCCCCCCGACAAGGTCAGGTCCTGGTTCGACTACTACCTTACAGGGTACGTCTGGGACCAGCCCTCAATCCAGCTTTCACACACGCAAACCTTCTCGAATGCCCTGCCGGGTGCATCAAAATTCTTCGTCGCGGACGCACTCATCAGCGCGATCATCCCGGCCCTTGTGTTGATCGCCGTCATCTATGCGTTCTACATCCGGAAAGGCTTCCTCAAGAAGCTCGCAAAACAGACGGGCAAGCCGACAAGCTTCTCCGACCATTTCGCCGGGATCTGGACCATGCTGACGGCGTCCAAGCGGACCTCGATCATGGGGGTCATCATCGGCATCACCGCGGGAATCCACATCTTCGTCATGAAGGGCATGCAGATCAAGTTTGGCATTTCTAATTTCGGAGAGCTCCTCATCAAGATGGGGCATGCAGCGGACACCGGCACCCAGGGCACGGTCTTCGACCCGGGCTACTGGTACATCACCAGCCAGGAGGGACAGTTCGGCGGTTGGGTCCTCGACAAGCTCGGCTGGGACATGCATAACAACGTGTTCTTCGGCGTCAATAACGGGCTGCCCGTGCCCTGGCGCAACCCGGCGCTCTGGATGTCAATCGGCATCATCGTCGGCGCCTGCATCATGTCGCTCATGGCCAAGGAGTTCAAGTTCAAGCTGCCGAAGGGCGAACTGATCATATGGGGTCTCTTGGGCGGGACTTTGATGGGACTGGGCTCTCGTCCCGCGCTCGGTTGCAACATCGGCGCCTTCTTCATCCGCGTGGCAGGCGGCGATCCCAGCGGCTGGCTGTACGGCATCGGGATGGTGGTCGGCGCGTTTGGCGGTGTCAAGTTCTTCAACTGGTGGTCGGAGAGAAAGATGGCGGCGGAAATGGCCAATTTTTAATGGAAACCCGATAACCATACTACCTACAACCTACTAATACTAAAAGGAGGATCTTTGTCATGGCTATGAAATTTGAGAAAAAAAGTGACGGTGTTTATGCGCTCGATGTGTGCGGCTATGTGTGCCCCCATCCCCAGATCTACTGCAAGAAGTCGCTGGAGAAGTTAGCTGAGGGTGAAGTGCTCGAGATGACATTCGATAATCCCTCATCGGCGGAAACGATCATACAGATGATTGATCAGGCCGGTCATGATCTGATGGAGAAGAAGAATGAGGGTGGCAAGATCATCTATAAGATAAAAAAAGGCTGAGACTTCATCTCAGCCATTTCACAGGAGGATCTTATGAAGGCGCCTTTGGCAATACTTATTGCGATCATGGTGTTCATGCTCGGATTCCTGGTAGTGTACAGCCAGCAGCGAGATGTGACGGCGGCAAATACCGAGAAGGGACACGCGTCGGGCGGCGGGTATGGCTCCAGCGCCGCGCCGGCTTCAGGCGGATACGGTTCGTCAGGCGCAGCTCCTGCTGCAGGCGGTTACGGCGCAGCACCGGCTCCCGCAGCAGGCGGATACGGCGCGGCTCCGGCCCCCAAGTCAGGCGGGTACGGGGCAGCTCCGGCCCCCAAGTCAGGCGGGTACGGGGCACCGGCAGCAGGTGGATATAAATAGTACCCGATAACCGACCCCGGGACTGCTCTCATAACGACGGATAGACATTCGCAGAACTGGTCGTTTCGGGATCATCGCTGAAAACGGAGAAACCATGAAGAGGATACTTATCGCAGTTGACGATACCAAGGGCACAAAAAACGCTTTTTCTGCATGCACGATTTTTTGCTCCTGCATCAATCCTGAGACCATCATCCTGGTTTATGTCGAGAAGCTCGAAGGCAGGTCCCTGATGGACGACCAGTTGTTGAGCGTTTCGGAGATGCAGACCCTGAAGGAAGTTTTGGAAGGGACCGAATATCAGGAGGCGCTTGATAAAAAGGCCAACATGATTGTCGGTTACTACAAGAAAGCTCTCGAGGACAAGGGCTTAACCGGCGTCAGGACGATCATCAAGAAAGGGCATCCGGCCGAAGAAATCTTGAATGCAGCCAGGGAAGAAAAAGCGGATATGATCATCGTCGGTGCTCGGGGTAGAAGAACCACCCACCTGTTCATGGGAAGCGTGAGCAGGGAAGTGGCGGAACGCGCCGATATCCCTGTGTTGATTGTGAAGGAGACGGTAATAACCAATTGAACCCCTTTCCCCGCACCAGGTCCCTTCCGGGTGCAGGGGAGGGTGCTTGGTCCGGAGTGTCCAGGTTAAGAAAATATCACATCCTCTCCGACGTAAACTCTTCCACGGACACCATCAGGTAATGCGGTGAGCAGATCGAAGAAAGACACAATTATTTTAGGCGGCGGCCTCTCCGGTCTTTCGTCGGGATACGTGCTGACGAAGGCCGGCTTCAAGGTCGGCGTGTACGAACGCGATGCCGTCGTCGGCGGGCTGTCGAAAACGATCGAACGGAACGGTTTTCGTTTCGATCTCGGAGGTCACCGCTTTTTCACCGCGGACGAGAAGATCAACGCCTTCGTCCGGGAGTTGATGGGAAACGAGTTGATTTCCGTCCGGCGCAGCAGCAAGATCTATCTGCGCGGCAAGTACTTCGACTATCCCCTCAGGCCGCTCAATGCCATGTTCGGCCTCGGCATCTTGAACACGGCCAGGACCCTCGCCGACTATGTTTGGGAAACAGGCCGACGAACGGTCCGCGATAAGGAGATCATATCGCTCGAGGACTGGGTGGTAGCTAACTTCGGCCGCACCATGTTCAATATCTACTTCAAGGAATACAGTGAGAAGGTCTGGGGCATCGATTGCAGCAGAATCAGCGCCACATGGGTTGCCCACCGCATAAAAGGGCTGTCCCTGGCAAAGGCGGTGAAACATGCCTTCTCCAAGGTCAGCGGCAGGGATTTGGCCACGCTGACGGACAGGTTTTTCTATCCAACCCTCGGGATCGGAAGACTTTCCGACCGGCTCAAGGATGAGATTGAAAAAAGCAGTGACGTTTTCACCGGCACAAGCGTCGAAAGCATCAACCACAGAGGCTTCAAGGTCGACAGCATTTCCGTCCGCGACCCGGTCAGGATGCGAACCGTACCTGCGGAAGAATTCATATCCAGTATTCCCGTTACGAAACTCATATGCATGCTCAACCCTCCTCCGCCCCCGCCGGTCCTCGAGACGGCGGCAAAGCTCAGATTTCGGGACCTCGTGATCGTTGCCATCATGGTAGACCGTGAGCGGATCACGGACCAGACGTGGATCTATATTCCGGAAAAGAAGATCCCCTTCGGCAGGATCCATGAACCGACAAACTGGAGCCCTGCGATGGCTCCGCCGGGAAAATCGCTCCTCGTCACGGAATTTTTCAGCTTCAAGGGCGATGCCCTGTGGAGCATGGGCGATAACATGATTGCGGACCTCGCGGCCGACAACCTCATCAGTCTTGGCTTTATCAACAGGCGGGAGGTCCTTGACAGTGTAATCGTACGGGTACCGAAGGCCTATCCTCTCTTCGAGGTTGGATATCGGAAGCACACCGATGAACTTCATGATTACCTGGGACGTTTCAGCAATCTTCACATTACGGGCAGAAACGGTATGTTCCGCTATCATAACATGGACGTAGCGATCCAGTCGGGCATGGAAACCGCCGAGAAGCTCGTTCTAAAATCCCTTTCCTTCGACACCGTTAATCTGGACGAACCGGTCCTCGCGAGTGGGTGACGCTCCTATGAAGTGCGCGCTGGTCATACCCGCCTGGGTTCCCGAAGAGATCTTTTCCTCGAAAACCGCGAGTTCGCAGATCAACTACTGGCAGCCCGTCGGCACGCTGTCCGTTGCGGCCGTGCTTCAGCGGGCTGGTCATATCGTCAAATTCATCAACGGCGCATTCCTGACCCACGAACAGGTTCTCGCCGACATAGAGCAATTCAGACCGCACTTCATCGGGATCTATTCAACCACATTCGGATGGAACAAGGCAAAAAAGACGGCCGCCGACCTGAAAAAGCGGGTGGGGAATGCGTGTTTTATCTGCGCCGGCGGACCCTATCCCGCAGCTGTTCAGGAACGCTGTATGGTCGATGCGGGCGCCGACATCGATGCTGTTGTCACGGGTGAAGGAGAGTACACCGTCCTCGAGATCGTTGATAGGCTTCAGACCGGGAGGAGCCTTGAAGGGGTCTTGGGCGCCGTGTACCGGGAGGGGAACAGGATCATTGTCAATCCGCCCAGACCTCTTATCAGCGATCTCGACTCCCTTCCCCCACCCGCGCGCGAGCTTCTGGAAGATGCGAACCGCTACATTCCTCCGCCCGGGACGTATCGCAAAAAGCCCGTGGCCGTGATGATTACCTCACGAGGCTGCAACCGCCATTGTATCTACTGCTTTCAGCTGGACAAGGAACGGAAACACGGGATACGCTACCGCAGCATCAAAAATGTGATGCAGGAAATCGAGCTCTGCGTCCAACAGGGATATAAAGAGATCAAATTTCTGGACGACACCTTCGCGGCCGATTATGACCGGGCAATGCAAATCGCCCTGGAGATTCGCAGGCGTCGCCTGTCGATCACGTGGTTTGCCTCGGCCTGCGTGAACCAGGTGGATCGGCCGCTCCTGCAGGCGTTCAAGGATGCAGGCTGCTGGGCAGTCCTGTTCGGCGCCGAGAGCGGAGTCCAAAAAAATCTTAATACCATCAGAAAAGGGATCACCCTTGAGCAGATTCAGAAAGCGGTGCGAACCGCTCAAGACGTCGGCCTCAATGTCAGCACCCCCTTTCTGTTCGGTATCCCGGGGGAGACCTTCGAGGAAGGACTCCGTACAATCGATTTCGCCGTGCGGCTGAATCCGGATATGGCGAATTTTCACGCAATCACCCCCTTCCCCGGCACCTATCTCTATGACAATCTGGAGCGCTTCGGCACGATATCGGACGACCTATCGGATTTCACCTACCAGGGCGCCGCATTTATACCGAAGACCATGACGCGCGACGACATCCACAGCCTGCGGCAGATCGCCTTCCGCACATTCTATCTCAGGCCGTCCTTCCTCTTCAAGAAACTCCTGCACCTGAGGACGATGCATGATGTCAGAATGGTCATGAAAAGCATGAGGAGCCTCTTCTGGCTTATCGTCAAATCGGATCTCTTCAGAAGATGCACGAAAAAACTGCAGACTCCCCGATAAACCAAGCCGCCCGCTCACCGCGGAGAGCGTTCTTCTCGTACCGGTTCGTCGACGGGTGCCTGCCGTCAGGAAGGACGCGGCGGCCGCGGGAGTGAACCGGCGGCTGACATCAAGAGATTCCTGTTACGATGCGTCTTTCTGGTTATCAGTCAGAAGGGAAGGAGGTTGTCAACACTATGACAGCGGGCAAAGATATGAGTAGGAACAGGAAAAAATTTCTGGCCGTTGTGCGGCGACCGGCCTTTTTTATCCTTATCAATTTCTTCCTGGTGAACACCCTTTTTGCTCTCCTTCCCTATGGCCTCGGAGATGTCGGGTATAACGCCGGTCGGATCTGCATAATGTTTTATGGGGGCTGGCTTGTCGTACGGAGAAAACTGGGAAACGCCTGGCACGCTGCATCGGTCGGAATCTTCTTGTACTTTATCGACCATGTGGTATTAAAAGGCGGTATATTTCTCTTGAACTATCTGTTCAAGCCCGATGGACCGGGGCTTGCCGCGTTCAGCGGCGTTATCGCCTCCTTTATCCTGTTCATCCCCCTCGCAATGCTTGTCGGCGCAATGGGCGGCCTGTTCGCACGGACCAGGAGTGAACAAACTCCTGTTGATCCGCATTGAGTATGTGCTGTTGAGACGGCTTTATCCGGCTTCATCCAAGGGGAGGGTTATCACGAAGCGGGACCCCTTGCTGAGTTCGCTTTCAACCGTGAGGCTTCCTTTGAGCTTTTGAATGATGCTGTAGCTCACCGCCAGACCCAGGCCCGTTCTCTTTACCTGCGTGGTATAGAAGGGGTCGAAGACCCGGCTGAGTTCCTCCTTGGCAATACCGACTCCCGTATCTTCAAATTCAATCACGACGCTGTCGTCCTTTGTCCTGCTTCGTATCGTGAGCGTTCCCCCGTTCGGCATGGCATCCACCGCGTTCAAGATGATGTTCACCATGACCTGGGAAAGCTGGCCCCGGTCCGTGGTGATCGCCGGCAAGGGCTGGAGATCCCGCACGACCGTGACCTCCTGAACCCGTTTGTCATACTGGAGGAGGGAAAGGGAATCCTCGATGACGCTGTTCGTCTTGCAGGGTTTGAGTTCCGAGGTCATCATCTTCGAAAAACCCGAAAGCTGCTTCAGAATATCTGAAATTCTATTCACATGGAAGGAGGCCGTCTCAAGCGTCTCCCTCTTAAACTCATCCTCTTCCATGCCCAGCAGTATCTGCACGAAGGACGACACCGAGGTCAACGGATTTCCGATTTCAGAGGCTATTCCCGACGTCAATCGTTCGAGGGATGCGAGCTTTTCGGAGTGCATCATCTCCAATTCCTTCTCGTGTTTCGCTCGCTCCTCGGCTTGTTGACGTTTCTGGTTCAACACGATCAGCCACGCGGAAACGCCGCTGGTCGTCATGGCGATCAGGATAATGATCCATGTATAGAATTCCATGGATCTCTTGATCGACCGGGTGACCTCGGAATAGGGGGCAGATACCGCCACGATCCACCGCGTATCCCCGGCCAGGGCGGAGGAATAAGCCAGGATCTTGTCTTCCCCGGTCGGGGAAACGTACCTTCCATAATAGTCGCCGCCGCAATAATCGCCCCTGCCTTCGATGATCTTCTTTTCCACCTCAAAGGACTTATGACATTGGAAACAGGAAGCGTCGGTGTTGTGCAAATTCCTGCCGATCATGCCGGGTTGCGCAGGATGGTACAGGAGAGTCCCTTTATCGTCCATCACCCATGCGTTCTCCCGAGATCCGGATTTCAAGGAGCTCAAGAACGCCTTGGCGATGTCCTGGATACCCATGGTGATCATTACGGCGCCCGTAAAAGAATCAAGACGACACACCGGAGCGACCATGGTGATCATCTTCGTATCCTGCTGTATCAGCACGCCTCCGGGGCATAATCCTTTGGCCCGCTCAATGACCGTCTTTTCATCGGGCCCTTCGGCATGCGCGTTTCCCCGCCTGAAGAGGATCTCCCCCCGGCGGTCAAGGAATTTTACCTGTTTCCTGATGACGCTGCTGTCCTTGACAACCCCCTCGGTAATGAACTTGAGATCGGCGTCTTTGCGGATCTGGAGCAGGGACACGGATTGCGCGATATGGAGCATTTCATCTTTCATCCCTCCGAGGTATTCGTGGATGTTCAACGCTTCCGCGTTCGCCAGGAGCAACTGCTGCTTGTTGAATTGTTCGGCCATCTCCCCCTGGAGCGTCCGCACGAAGAATATGCTCAGGATTACGAGAGACATAATAAAGACTGCAAGTATCCCAATGATCATTTTATAACTTTTCATATCATCCTCTCGTCTTCATGAGTCAATGCCAAGTGCCTTCAGTCTTTTCCAGAGAGTAACCCGGCTTATCCCGAGATGTTTCGCGGCGAGTGTTCTATTGCCTTTATACAAAGCGAGGGTTGAACGGATCGCCTCCTGATCGATACGGCTCTCGCCGGCCTCCGTCTTTTTCTCATAGATGAGATAGTCCGGCAGATCCGGGACGTCAATGGTGTCGCTTTTACAGCTGGCCGAGCTGTGTTCAAGTGCGTTGATGAGCCTCCGAACATTGCCCGGCCAGGGAAAATCCATCAGAATCTCCATCGCGGTATGGCTGATGTTCCGGATTTCTTTGTTATTGACCGAGGAGATCTTTCTGAGGTAGTGAAGGGCTATGAGGGGGATATCTTCTTTTCGTTCGCGCAGCGGCGGAACTTTGATGATAATGGAATTGATCCGGTACAGGAGATCTTCCCTGAACAGGCCGGCGCGAACCATGGCGCCGGGATCCTTGTTAGTGGCTGAAACAAGCCGTATGTTCACGGGGATCGGCTTATGTTCTCCGACACGCTCCACGACTTTTTCTTCAAGGACCCTGAGAAGCTTCACCTGCATGGTCGCCGGCATGTCCCCGATCTCGTCCAGAAAAATCACCCCGTCATGGGCAGCCTCGAACCTTCCGATCCGGTCGGTCATCGCGCCCGTGAAGGAGCCCTTCTTGTGACCGAAGAGCTCGCTTTCCAGAAGCTGTTCATTCAAGGACGCGCAGTTCATCTGGATGAACGGTCCATCCTTGCGTCTGCTCAGTTTGGAAATCGCATGCGCGACGAGGTTTTTGCCGGAGCCGCTTTCTCCCAGTATCAGGACGGGGGCTTCGCTCACCGCGGCATTCCGGATATGCTCGTACAGCCTCTGCATGGGGACGCTCTTCCCCAGCAGCCCCATGAACCAGTAATCCTGCCTCAGATCCTCCTTAAGCCCCTGCAACTCCATTTCCTTATTATAGAGTGATGTTATGTCCGTCATGGACTCGACGGTGCCGAGTATTTCACCCCCATCATCCCTCAGAACGACACTGTTCTTCAGGAGATGCACGAACCTGCCGTCACCCGATGTTATCCGGCATTTCCTGTCGTGGACGGCGCCGAATTTTTCCGGTTCGAGGTTGCCGTCTCCCCTGGGTTCATTTTCAAACGCACAGGGCTCACATTGAAAAAGAGAACAATCTCTGCCGATAACCTCTTCTTTTCGGTAGCCGGTTATTTCTTCTGCGGCGCGATTAAATAAAAGGATCTTACCTTCGTTGTCGATCACCATGAGGCCGTCCCTCATGGTTTCGAACAATTCGGGTAAGAACCGCGGATCTTTTAATAGTCTGTCCAACATGGGAGGTTTTCGATGGGATGATGCTGTTGAAAGCGTAAAAAAAGCATAACACCGGTAAAGGAAATTTACAAGATAAAAGTGCTGCTGTTGCAAGGGAAGGCCGCTCCTGAACGAGTGCCGGAAAAGAACGCCTTCAGTATCATGCGGCATGAGTCGGAGACGAGGCTTGAAAAAAAGGACGGCCCCGCAGATTGCGGGACCGTCCTTGCTTGAAGGATGCTTTCGTTAATCCTGCATGGGTCTGATCAGCTTGAAGTAGACCATCGTCCAGTTGCCGAGAATGATGAAAGTGATTGCTACGAGGCTCGAAACAGCCATCGCAGACATGCCC
>Ga0184615_10001189_pt1 | contig 14246 bp, 15 predicted proteins | sample PLM4_65_coex_FD_133134 | JGI IMG/M metagenome (GOLD analysis project Ga0184615, IMG submission 133134) | Groundwater sediment microbial communities from an aquifer in East River, Colorado, USA - PLM4_65_coex | ecosystem: Environmental > Terrestrial > Soil > Riparian zone | place: USA: East... | reverse complement strand
GCGCGCCATGCCCTCGGTGTAGCCCATCAGCCCCTTCGGGATCGGCCCTCCGGCGAAGAACGAATCGAGCAGATGCACGATATCCGCCATCTGGTCCAGATTGCTGTCGCCCTGCACCGCGCTGACGCTGCCCTCCTTGTTCATGTAGTAATCGGTGGTCGCGCCCTCGGTCTGGTCCTTCTCCACCTGCGCGCGGTACGTCTCGATCTCGCCAGGGCTCGCCCCCTTTAGCACATGCGCCATGCGCAGCGGCGCGCGCATCCGGCGGCGTATCACCAGATCCTCTTCGGTCATGCCCAACTTGCGCCACACCGTGCGCGAGGCGTCCAGGAACGGCCTGCCCAGGCTGCCCATGTCGTCGAAATTGTCCGGGTCGAAACGCGCGTGGAACAATTGCCACAGCGGGAAGCTGGCCTGCTCGCTGCCGGTCATGATGTCGAACTGGATGTACGCCTTGGCCACGTCCTTGAACAATCCATCCGCGCCGATGTTCGGCAGGATGGTCTCGGACGGCATGCGGATACCGGACACCACGTTGTATTCCCGATCCAGCACCCACTGGATCGGTAGATTGCCCTCCATCACCAGCCCGCGCGCATCGCTCTTCAGCTTCTCGATGCGGTTGAGCTGCAAGCGCCGCTGGAACTCGTCCCACTCGCGTTCCAGCACCGCGCTGGCCTCGCCCTGCTGCATGATCAGCCCGCCCTTCACCGTATCGCGCGCGATCTTGCTGTGGATGCGCTTCACCCGCCCGTCCAGCTGGTCCATCTCGCGGATATCGAGGATGGACTGCCTTAAATCTGGGTCTACCCACATCACGCGGTACAGATACTTGACCTGATCCTCCGCATTCGGCCGCCGCCCGATCTCGCTGGTCGGCGCGTTCTTAGCCGCGGTCTCGTTCGGCAACATCTGCGCCGGCGTCACCCCCGCAAACCGCGCCGCCGCGCTCTTCGCCCGCGCCATCAATCCATCAAGCAGTCCCATATCCGTTTCCTTCCATTTTTAAATCCGTTCGCCCTGAGCATGTCGAAGGGTGAAGTTCAACCTCCCCCACCCCGCGCCACCCGTCCATCATCCCAGCCTCATTCAATTCATTAAAAAACGGCGCCATATCTGGCAGATGCTCAATCACCTCCGCTTTTCGACGAGCCACCTGCTTCTGCTCTGTCACGCTCAACTTGCGCAATACCTTGGGTGGCGGATCCTGATACAGCGGCTCCGGCTTCACAAAAAAATGATGCCTGACCGCAGCGATCTGCTCCGCACTAACATCTCCTCCCCTGACAAGGGGAGGCCGGGAGGGGTTTGCCGTCTGCCGACTCACGCCGCCACCCTGATATTCCCCTCTCCCGCAAGCGGGAGAGGGTGGAGCGCAGCGGAGGGAGAGGGCTGCTCCCCCAGCATCTGCGCCCGCGTCTGCACCCTGCTGCCGATCACCGTCGCCACATCCTCCATGCCACGCGTCACCAGCGCCCATACCCCCGCGCAAGCCGCATCGAACAGATCGTCCCCCAGCTTCGGATTCACCATCTTGTAACTCGAATAACTCACCTTCGTCGGCAGCGCTTTGATATTCCCCACCTGCCGCACAAACGCCACCCAATCCGGCTCCCCTCGCCCGCTTGCGGGAGAGGGGCTGGGGGAGAGGGCTTGCGAGGTAGCAACATGCGCAACCTCCTTCGCCTCCGCGATCTCCCGCCCATCATCAAAATACGGAATCGCCGCCTGCCCGTTATGAAACGCCGCCCGCAGCGCCGTCGCCATCGAATGTTTCACCATCCCCTCGAACCGGATCGGCGCAAACGGCCACTGCGACCAGGTCGTCGCCGTGCTCTCCCCGTCGCCGATCGTGCGCCGGTCGATCTCGGTCAACCCGTGCGCATACAATTCATCGTTCAGCGCAGTCAGCATGCCGATGCCAAAGGCATCGCCCATTGCATAATCCGGCCGGAAATATTCCCAGAAACCGCGCAGGTCGCGCTGCACCACCTTGTCGTCCGTTGCCGCAGGCCAGGTCTTTACGAACGGGAACGTCACAAAATTCCCGATCTGCTCGCACACCACCAGCGCCGACTTCGAAGCGTGCAGCGATTCGCCGTGCCCGCTGTGGTCGTATCCCAGAGAGATCAGCCCGCGCTTCTTGTAGCGCATCCCCGGCATCGGCTCTGCGATCTCCAGCTTCGCCTGCAAGCCCACCGACATCGCCTTGCGGATATACTTCTCCCAGATGTGGTTCTGCGCGCTGACGTTCTTGCACAAAAACTGCCGAATAAACTCCCCGTCCGGCAACTGCGCGCGCATCTCCAGCATGAACGCCTCGTTGAGAATGCCCATCTCCATGCCCAGGTACACGTTCACGATCGGCAGCAGGTGATATTGCTTGGAATCGATGAGCATCTGGATCACGTCCGCGCCTTTAAAAACACCGGTCACACGGATCTGCGGCTTGAATGAGATGTCTCTATCCGCGCCCATGCGCCGCGCCGATCCCAGCATCGGCAAAAAACGCGACATCAGCCGATCTGCCGGGCAATCATCTACTTCTTCTATCGAGGCGTAGCTGATCGCATCGCCATCGATTTGAGAACAAATTCCGTAGGCCGAGGCTTTGGATAAATTGGCGAATTGAAATTTGGTATCGGAAAGCTGCTCTCGCCCGCTCTTATATTCGATGTAAGATTTCAACATCGGCGAGCGGCGTATCGCTTCGAGGTGATAGTTCAGATTATTCTGCGACTGCTGCAAACGCGGCGCCACGATGCCCAGCTCCTGCGCGGGCGTGGTGGCGAGGTATTTTAATGCATGTAATTCCTTGCCGGCTGTCTTGCCCGTCCGCCGGCACGATACATCGATGGTGTTTGGGTGTTCGTCCATCTCGACGCACTTCAATATCTGGACTGGATCAAGTTCCACGCCGTGAACATGTTTGTGCCACAAAGCATGATCGTCCTTGTAGCGCAGTAATTCTACCTCTGCGCGGCTCCGGACAATAAGACGCTGGGTTTTGGTTATGCGGGACACGGTATCTGCCCCCAACACTCACCAGTTTTAATTCTCTTGATCGTGTTCCATCCAACGCAAAAGTCCCGCGCGATGCTTTGTATTTGTTCGCCACTAACAATGCGGCGTTTTATCTCAACCACATCAACATTTTTAAGCCGCGCATTGCCATTGACCTCGCCAGTCTTGGTTTTATATTCGGCATTAATCGCGCCGATCCCAAGATGTTTCCACGATTGTCCTTTCCTGATTGCGACAATAGTGGCTTCACCAACGCGATATTGGCTGGCGATTTCTCTGGCTGGTATATTCCCTTGCGCCAGCAACAAAGCTATTTCCTTAACCTGTATCTCGCTTAACTTCGCCTCGTAGTGTTCTTCTCCGAATGCGGCGACTCTCAAGCCCGTATCTATGGCATGCCTGATGTTTTCTTTCGCTGTAACCCATTCCAAATTGTCAGGTCTATCATCAGCTTTCTTGCCGTTTTTATGGTTGATCTGCTTGATTGACGCTGGCATCCCAAGCAATGCAATACCAACCACGCGAGAACGGCGGCATAGCCCGACGCCAGACAAGTGGATCAACGCATAGCCATTCTTGTCTAGCGTGTGAGCTATCTCGTGCGTAAGCCCTTTACCACGAAAATCGGTGTCAAATATGCGGCCATCGCTTTCCACGATGTATTTGCCACTTTCAAGAACGGCATTGATGCGTTGATCTTTGCTCATTGTGTGCCGACCGATCTCAATTCATCCAGCGCCGCCGCAACCTCCATGCGGATCGGCTCCAGCAGATTGGAAAGTTTGTTGATGTCAAAAACCGCCTTGTTGTCATAACCGGCGAGTAAAAAAGTCAGGCTATCCAACGCCGCGCTGGCGTTGCTCAGGCGGTCGGTGGCTTCGTTGACGGGGAGTTGATCTACAACGTGCAGGCGTGCGGACTGATTCTTAGACATGGCGAGACTCCTTTTCGGTTTGGTTAAACCGCTCTCGCTCAATGCAAAATGAAGGAGGGCGGAACTGCGAGGGTTTGCATACCGGGAAAAGGAACCGGCGCAGCCGAAGCCGCCCCTCACAGCCCGCCCAAACTGGGTTGCTGTAATGACGGACGATAAAAAAGCCGCAATGCTGGCGGCTCGTCCGCCTTTTACCCGAGATGCAAAACTCGACTGGCTATGTGAGCCAGCGAGCACAGAATAAAGCAGGGCGATCAGCATTGTCAAGCGCCACCCCCTTCCTGCTGATACTCGATCAACTTCGGATCGCTGTTGGTCAACTTGTTGGCGCGCTGCACCTTTTCCGCCATCGCGGCCAGCAGCTCCATCGTGCGCTTGCGGTAATCGCTCACCTCTTCCTGGTTGGCCTGATCGTGCTCCAGCCTGCCCATCGCATCCTCTTCCGCCTCGATCACACGATTGGTCATTCCCATATCAGCCAATGTGAGCCCCGCGCGCGTCAGCAGTTCGCCCAGCGGGCGGAACAACGGGTGCGCCATCACGTTCTCGTGGATGATCCGCCGCTTCCCATCCTCGTCGATGTATTCCGCGACACGCACGTTGCCATCGGCATCCTTGTCCCACACCACCTCAGAGACCTTCACCCCGTCCGCCACGATCGTCTGCAGGATCTGCTGCACCACCGCAAAGATCGAAGCCTGCAAGTCGGCATAGATGCCCATCAACACACGCGGATTTTTTTGGTCGAAGGCTGCATGGTGCAGCATGAACAACTCCGTCTGCTTCGCGCACGCCGGCTGTGCCTTGCACCACACCCGATCCACCTCGCACGAACCACAGAACGCATACCCGTCCGGCTTGGCCGGAAAATACGTCGCCGTGCGCGCCGTCAGTCCATGCTTCATCGCGTTGAACCTTGTTCTCAAAGCCTCGTCGGGTGTGGGGTGCCCCTCCAGATTGGCGGCAGTAGCCGCCTTCCCTTCCTCCGTATTCGGGCCGGTGGCATTGCGCCAGGCCTTCAGCAGGCTCTTCTCCCATTGCGCCTGCCCGCACTCCGCCGAGCACCCCGGGCAAGCCGCAAAATACGCGAACGGATGATGTTCCTGCTCCGGTGCCCCCTCGACTCGCCCAGGCTCAGCCTTGAACGATGAAAAGCACGCCTTGCAGTAGAAGTTGATCTCGGACAGCGGTTGTGAACGGTCTTTCGCCATTGCCGCACACTAGCGGCGGCGGCAAGTCAAAAACAGGGACAAAGGCGGCAGGAAAGGGTTAAGCTGCCTTCTTCATAAATCGACCTGGGAATTGAACCGATAGCCGTGTGGTGCCCAGTAGTGCAAGTTCGGGGAGCCATCTGGTCGTACCAGGCACCACGTCCGTCCCGGACTGGTTTATAAGCTTGGTTTTGTCGTAGTGAATCACCGCTCCATTCGCGCCGATATCGATCTTCGTGATGAACGATGAGAAAAACAGCCTCAGCCGTTTGGGGTCATCGGTTGTTCGCACAATATCGCGCAAAATTGAAGCCATTTCCTTCACTTCGATGTCGCTGACAATAGTTTCCGGCATATCCTCTTCCTCAATCTTGACCAACCGCGTCTCGACCTGTTCGCGCTGCGCCTTGAGTTCGCGCAGCCTGATGGTCAGATCGCCCAGGTTCGGCGCATCCTTGCCGTGCAATTCAAGCACGCCATATAATTTTCGCAGCCTGCCCTCCACATCGCGCATCTCTTTGACAGCATCGGAGCGGCGCGATGCACGCTCTTTCACCCACTTACTGGTGAGCTCCTGCAGGTCTTCGATCATGGACGCCAGCATGTCGTGAGTGAGTATTCTATCCAGCACGATTCCCGTCATCCATTCGTCGAATTCGTGCGCCGCAATGCGTCGAGGTTCGCAATCCTCTCCTCGCAGTGCCGACGCGCAGTTGTAATAGTGGTATCGCTTGCTGCGCCCCTTGGCACTGGTGGTATGCATGGCTGATCCACACTTGCCACACTTCAACAGCCCGGTGAACACAAAACAACTATTCGGTGATCCGCCGCCCTCGCTCGCTGCGCGATCTTCGAATTTGCTTTGAATTGCCATAAATGTAGCCTCGTCAATGATCGGTTCGTGCGCCTGGGTGATGATCCATTCGTCTTTAGGCCTGACCGCTTTGGTCACATGGTTAGTGCGATTGAATACGATCTGCCCAATATATATTCTGTTCTTGAGAAGGTTCAGCACGGTGTTTTTATTCCACCGCCGCCCACGGTTCAGTCGCTCGTTTTTATTGAGCTGCATGGCAATAATTTTCGCGCCATTGCCGTCAGCACACATGCGGAAAATTTCACGCACCATACCCGCCTCCGACTCGTTGACCACCACGCGCTTGCGCTTGCCATTCGGCGCAGTTTCATAACCCAACGGCACGCGCCCGCCGTTAAAATGTCCATCACGTGCATTTTTTACCATGCTGCGCTTCGTATCTGCGCTCACCTGACGGCTGTTGTATTCATCCATGACTTCAGAAAAGGACTCCAACAGCCATCCTGCATCGGTTCTATTATCAATTTCGATTCCGGCGTAAACAACACGCGTGCCCCCTTTCTGCAACTCATGTTTATAGAGAGCGGCATCCAACTTGTTTCTGGCGAAGCGCGGAGTGTTCCAGCAGATAAAATAATCCACTTCGTAAATTTTGCAATATTGCACCGCCTCGATGAACGCAGGACGCCTATCGGTCCGCCCCGATACCCCTCCGTCAGTGAAGACCCGCAGCACATCCGCACCAATCGCTACCGCCTTCTTATGCCCCTGCTCGACTTGACTTTCGATCGGCAATTCATCGTCCGCCTGTTTGGTAGTGGAGACGCGCGCGTAAATGATTGCTTTTTTATTGGCCATGGCGCAGCTTATTCGCGCCGAATGATTTTGTATATGTGCCCAAGGCTGATTTCTTCACATAGCTGATTGCTGAGTTTTTCGCGGATTTCACTGGGCGACAGCCCAAGCCCATCCAACGTCTCTATATACCGGTTACGCTGGTAACGGAGGAACGTGCTATATCGGCAAATAGGGGGTATCAGCCTGCCGTTATCCCCAATGCTGGCGGAATCGGAATCAATGATGCGCCACAGCTTGAGCAGGTTATCCACCCCGATCGCCTCAGCCCCATCCAGCCACACGCGCTGCAACCCCATCTGACGCAATTCATCAAGACGCGGGTCGCGTTTTTTTTGCGCCGCGTTTTTGCCGAAGTTTAAGACCGCACAGACATTCTGGTACCCACCCCCCTCAACGGGAGGGGGTGACTTGCCTTGCCGACCCCCCACCCCACTGATCGTGGCAGCCAGGGCGGTGGGTGCCTTGCCGGTTCTGCGCTCCGAATTACGCTTTACTGTCTCACTCATCGCTCTACATCCCCCGATCTACAGTCAATCAATTACGCCTTCTGCCCACACCACGAAGCTAGTCTGTTGCGGAGAGCCTGTATGTTTTAGCCCGTATTGACCCTAAATTGCAGTCAACTATACAAACGCCCCGCCTCGCCTTGTCTACTCTAGGTTTAACATGGTTCACAGGGTTGCCTTCGGTGCGTTGCGCCACACTGCAACGAGTCGAACGCGTGTCTCGATGCATGGTGTCAGCCTTTCTTATTGAGTTGTTTGAGAATGTCACTCACCGGCGTGCGCATCTTGGCCAGTGGGTTGGCACGATCGGACTCACTGGTCAGCTTGCGCATGGCCATGGACGTGTAGATTGAGGTGCTCTTTGGATCTGCGTGTCCCATTAATCTTTGCCTCACCAACAGATCTACTTCGCCCTCGGCCAGCTCGGTTCCGTAGAGATGGCGCAAGGCGTGTGGATGTATCTGATCATCAGGGATACCCACGCGCTGGCCGTACTTCTTCACCATCTGCAACACCGATCGGCGATTGAAGCGGCGCTTCTCGCCGATGTAGTCATGCGCCTGCACATTACGGTTGCGTACCGTAACGAACAACACCTTGTCGCCACTGGGTAGGCTGCGATCGATGTCCTTCAATTCCTCATGTCCCAGGTACAAGCGCAGCAGCAGGTCGGCCTCGGGTGGGATGGACAGCTTGCGCTCCTTGTTGCCCTTCTCTTTGACTTTCAGGATCAGGCGAACCTTGCCGTTCATCTCGTCCTCAACCAGGTTATTCTCGTTCAAATCAACCAAGCCGGTGACGCGCAGTCCGCAGCCGATCAGCAACGCCAGCATCGCACCATCACGCACACCCTCGAACGTATCAAAGTCCGCAGCCCACAGCAGTTTCTCGGCATTCTTGAGCGTCATCACGCGCTGTAATGAATGTCCCCTCGATGGGTAAGGAATGCTGGCGGCCACGCTGCCCGACACTTTGCGGGTGGAAGCAAGCCATTTGTAGAATTCCTTCACCGCCACGATGTGCGTGTGGCGGCTGGCCGGCGCCTGCCCCATCTTGTGCAGATGTGGCCCGGTGAAGGCCAGCAGATCATCCTGCGTCGCATCGAGCAAGCTGCGTCCACCCAGGAACGTCTCCAGGCGCGTTAGCGCCAGGCGATATACCTGGATGGTCCGCTCAGATCTGCCGGCGTTGTGCTGTTTGAATTCAAGGAATGCTTCTATCAAGGTGTTCGTCAATGAATGCCTCCAGTTTTGCATAATCAAAAACCTTCATGTGTGCGTAACGCTTCCCTCCCACGACCATTTCTTTTTCACTATCCTGGATCAATCCTTCTTTTTTCAACATACGGCTGATCATGTGGCTCGAGATCGGAGCGGGAACTGTTTTTCTAAGCGCCCCATCCGAACGAGCGAACCTAATCAAATCTGATACTCTCACGCACAACACCTGGCGTTCGTTCAATTCCCCCATGTAGACCGGGTAATTGAACGTATTCTGTTTGGCCAGAACGGTCAGGCGGTGGAGCATCAAGACAACCCATCGATATACAGTCGTAGGTTTTTCAACTGATATTCTCCCTTTGGAGCCCCCCAACAACCCATCCAAAAACATCAAATTGCCTTGCAGAATGGCGCAGATGGTCTTATTTTTTTCACCCCCTAATTCATAAGTGATGTGTGCGCGAAAGGCTACCAATTCGTGTTTTTCGTCTTGGTTAAGCAACATGATGTTCTCCTTGGGTTGGTGACATAACGGATTCCAGCGGCAGCAGCGCATCGAGCGAGGCAGTCATTTCGGCCTGGATGGGATGCAGCAGCCAGAACAAATCCTCGGGGTCGATGATGTTCGGGTTGTTCTCCCCGATCAGTAGCGACATAAAGGCATTGAAGGCTTTGCTGGCTTGAGATAAGCGATCTTGTGCCTCAACAAGGCAGGAACGTTGATCTTCGGTAAGACCGGCGGTGTTTTTAGTTGACATGGCGAGACTCCTTTTCGACTTAGTTAAGCCGCTCTCGCACGATTCCAAACGTAGGAGGGCAGCGATGCAGGTTGGAATACCGGGAAAAGGAACCGGCGAGCCTTGCGGCTCCCCACACCGCCGCCCAAACTGGGTTGCCGTGTTGACGAACGTGAAAAAAGCCGCGTTGCTGGCGGCTCGTCCGCCTTTCCTCCGGGATTCCAAACCCGACTGCTCAAACAGGGCAGCGAGAGCAGAATACGCCAGCGACTTTATGGAGTCAATGGCCCGGGGGTAGCGCATTGCAGAACTATGGGACGCGGATGACCCCGAATACTCAATTAACCTATTGTTTCCTATAAATAACACCATCCACGTCCATCCATGTGTCGGGGTAAAAAACCCCACCCCTTCCAAAATTCTCCGTGGGGATAAAAATACCAACGTGTGGAAGATGGTGTTTGCTTTCAGCCCTTCTTTTCTTCTTTCTTTCTTTTTAAAAAGAGAGAGATATAGAGATATGAGGCCGCGAAACTCAAAAAGTGAACATGTGGAAAAAACACACTGACACATGGATGAAAAGTTGCAACACGTGGAAAAAAACATATCCACGGGAGTGGTGACCCTCTCAAAATTCAAAGGCTTAGCAGAATAAAACGAAAAATCCATGCGTTTCTGCGCACACCCCCCCCAACCTTTGGGAAAAAAAGCGCTCCGCGCGCCAAAAAGCGGCAGCTTTCCCTCTAAGGGGGTACGGGGGAGAGTCATGGGAAGGGGTTGGTTGTCTTAGTGGTGTCTATAAAAGGTGTGGCATAGAGTCCGAACACCTCCAGCCGCTTGAGGCTGAGCGCAGTCAGGTGCCCGATCCGGCGATCGCCGATGGTGCGCTCGACCGTATCGTCCAGGATCACCTCAGCCTGGTGCAGCTGCCGCTTGAACACCCGGTCGGACTTCACCGGCAGCCCGTTCCACTTCTCGCGCAGCGCCGGCGTGCGCGCCAGATGCTCCATCACGTGGCTGGTGCGGATCAGCAGGCATTCCTCACCCTCCACGCTGTCCCACTTGTACGGGTGCTGGTACTGGTGCGAGGCGATCTCCGACAGGATGGTCTCGACGATCCATACCCATGGCTCGCGATCGGAGCTGGTCTCCTTGATGTGCCGGTTCATCTCCTCGAGCAAGTCCTGGCTGAAGTCGCCCTGCTTCGGATCGATGCCGGCGAACTCGCACAGGTAACGCCAGCAGGTCAACATCGCGGCGTAATTGCTGGCCATGCGCACCGCACCGTCATCCTCGCCGCTGGCCATCGAGCGGTCGAGGCAGAATTCGCGCATGCGGCCGTACAGCTCCAGCACCTGGCTGCGCTTCAATGTAGCCAGGAACTCCAGCCACTGCCGCACCGGGAAGCGCGGCAGATCGTCCGGCATGATCGGCCCCTTCTTGCCGGTCAGCTCGGTGCGCACGATCTTCCCGATCAAACTGCGCACCGGCACATCCTCGCCGGCCAGCAACACCGGCGCCGAGATCAGAAACTCCGTCATGTCCGAGCCGCGCCGGTTCACCGTGTATTGGTAGTTCTCCTGCAGCAGCCCCACGGCCTTGTCGATGATGTCCTGCCGGCGGGCTGACAACTCCTCCCACCCGACCGGATGCGCGGTATGGCTGATCGAGGTCAACAGCCGGAATTCGGTCTGCAAGCTCTGCCCGGAGAACATCGTAAAGGCCAAAGTACGCTCCAGCCGCTTGATCAGCGTGGATTTACCCTGCCCCTTATCCGCCTGCATCATCATGTGCGGCCAGAACCCCAGCAGCACCTTAAGATGCCCACCCAAGCCCCACACCAGGGGCAGCAAGGCCGCATTTTTTTTGAAGGTGCTCTGATAAGCCTCGATCACTTTGCGCGCCTCGTAGGGCGTCCCGGAGGGAAAGGTCAGGTTATGGTAGGGGCATTGCTGTTCGGGGTTGGTGAAGTAGCAATCCGGCCCCTCATTCACGATCAACTTGCCGTCGCGGTAGCATAGCCCTACAAAATTGGCCGCATTGCGCGCCCCGATATCCGCCGCGCGCTCCAGGATATTCACCATGCGCAGGAACGGCGCCTGGTTGAACACCGGCCCGATCTTCTTCCAGGTATCGATGTTGTGCAGCTTCTCGTCCTCCACCACTCGGCGCACCAGCGTCGCCCCGTGGCGCGGCGTCTGCACAGATATTGCAAAAGACACCTTCGGCTGGTTATCCTCATCGCCCGTCATCGTCGCCGTCGCCCCCGATATCGTCACCCGCGAGATCGCCGCCACGCGGAACCCGGCCAGATCCGAAAACTCCAGCTTATCCTCTTCCTCGCCGTTCTCGCTGGGCGTCACCTTGGTGATGTAGCTGGTGAAATCGGGACGCACCCGATAGCGCCAGTATTTCGTATCATCGTTGTACGGCAGATAAACCCGGCGCTTGCCGAAGTCGTCCTCCACCTTGCCGGGCTGCCCCTGGATCAACCACGGCTCCAGTTTCCACAGCGCCCGCTTCAGCGGATCCACACCCTTCAATTTCAAAAAATCATTCACATCGTTGATCGGCCGCTCGTCGTCGTCTTTCCACTCCGCCTGGTCCACCAGCATCGCCGAGATATCCAGCGAGGTCAGCCGCTCGTGCAAAGCCCATGCTGCCGAAAGTCCGGGGCGCACCCCTTTATCGTTCGCCGCATCGTTATCCATGCAGATCATCACATGCTTGTTTTTCAAAAAACCAAAGTCGATATTGCCCACGTTCCCGGTGCCGCGCGTCGCAAAGGCGGCAGAACCTTTTAACTCGCAACACTCGATCGACAGCGCGTTGATCGGCGACTCCACAACATACACCGTATGCGCGCCCATCAGCTTCTTGGGATCGCTGCTCCAGCCGTAGCCGTGCTTCTCGCCCTGGCATTGCGTCTTCACGTTGCCGTTTTTGGCCGGATCCAGATAACGCAGATCCACCGCTACCACATGGCCGGGGTTGAGCGTGCGCGTGATGAACGCGGCAGCAGGTCCGCCGTGGCCGGGTTCACCCTCCGCCACCTTGTCGCTGATCCAATCGTTGAACCCCACCGTGCCCTTCTTGATCGCGCGACGGATCACCGCCTCGCTGATGCCGCGTCCGGACAGATACTCCACCGCCCGCTCCGCCTGCGCGACGCAGCGCTCCGCGATATATTCCGCGCGGCTGGTCTCGCGCCTCGGCTCATTTTCATTGCGCTGCGGCTTGTCCAGCGGCCAGCCATACAACTCGTGCAGATACTTAATCGCCTCGCCCACATCGTCCATGCCCAGCACATACATCACCAGGTCTATGCACGTGCCGGCAGCATGCGGCTCACCCTCGGCGGAAAAATCCTTGAACTTGCGCCCGCCGTCGAACACCGACAGCGACGGCGACTTGTCATCGTGATGTGGCGAGCAATAGTTGCCCTTGTCACCCGGACGCTTCAATCCCAGCTTGTCCGCGAGATCCTCCAGATCAATCCTGCTCTTCAGTTCATCTATGCTTGCCACGATCTCGTCCCTGTAATCATCTCAAAACAACGCGGGTTTCCCGCACGATTTACATCTGTTTGACGCCTGCTCTTCCTCGTCGAATTCGGTCGAGCAAAGGCAATATGGATAATCATCATCGTCTTCCGGTTCATCGCCAGAAAAAATGTCATCGATCAATTCGTCCATGATGCCATCCTCTAAAAAAGTTGACTGCGCCCGCCCAATTACAATTGCGAAGGAGGTCGAAACGTCGCAGCCTGCTGGCGGTTATTGGCCCCACTCACCGGCTTGGGTGTTGCCCCGTTGCGGGGCGATGTTCGTTATTTATCCAACAGATCGGGCTGATACGGTGCGCCAAGCTCTCCAGCCCACGCTTTGATGACGTGCTCAGATGCCTTCCGGTCTTTTTCATCGGTCAGCCCGGCCTTGATCTTGCAAGCGGCCATAAAAGACATACGCTCGCGGCGCAAAGAGTCTTGCGCCTTGGCATGATTCAGGTTGATGGCGATGCCGATCTCTTCGTAGTCGTGCAATGCATCTGCCCACTCATTGAGCTTCTGTTCGAGGAAATCGGCGGCAGAGACATTGCCTTGACTCCGGACTGCATCCGGGCTAATGGACATCAAAAAAGCGGCAATTCTGTCCACTTTGATGCAGAGAAACTCCCTTTTCTGACCACCTGCACCGTACATATGTACGGTGCAGGTACCTAGATATTTGCTCAAATGAGGGCTTCCAGCGATCTTTTTACGTTGCCGCTCCCATTGCAAACCGAACAAATCGCTGATTGGTTTAAGCGGTGTGACATCCTCGCCGCGCTCATTCTTGGTGATAGGCAACTGCAAGCCGGCATATTCGATGTTCAGTGTGATTTTGCTCATGATGATTCTCCTATAGTTAGTGGGCAGGAACGTGATTCAACTCATCCAGCGCGGCATCCACCTCGCCGCTGATCGGTTGCAGCAGGCAATACAAATCCTGCGGATCGAGCGCGTCGCTGCCGTTGGAAAGCAACGTCATCAGGGCATGGAAAGAATGGGTGGCGTGATTCAGGCGTATACGCGCCTCTTCGATAGCTAGGGACATGGCGAGACTCCTTTACGGTTTGGTTAAACCGCCCTCGCTCACTGTCAAATGAAGGAGGGCAGCGATGCAGGTTGACAGACCGGACAAAGGAACCGGCGAGCCCGAAGGCTCCCCACACCGCCGCCCAAACTGGGCTGCTGTGTTGACGGACGTGAAAAAAGCCGCTGTTGCTGGCGGCTCGTCCGCCTTTGTTCCGAGCTGTCAAACCCGACTGGCTATGTGAGCCAGCGAGCGCACTATAAGCCCGGAGATTTTGATTTGTCAAGGATTGGCAGTGAGGTGTAGCGGCCATGACACGGCGTTGCGAAGCATCCGGGGCGGGAATGGCCGCTTTGCGCCCTATG
>Ga0184615_10001188_pt1 | contig 14249 bp, 22 predicted proteins | sample PLM4_65_coex_FD_133134 | JGI IMG/M metagenome (GOLD analysis project Ga0184615, IMG submission 133134) | Groundwater sediment microbial communities from an aquifer in East River, Colorado, USA - PLM4_65_coex | ecosystem: Environmental > Terrestrial > Soil > Riparian zone | place: USA: East... | reverse complement strand
GTTGGCGAACAACAAAGATTGCTCCCGCCGCGTCGGCAGATCGCCGCCAATGGACTTGGCCCACTCGCCAGCCTCTTTCCACTTACCTTCGAATTCACCCGGCAGCAGGATGATGTGCTGATGCGGCGCGCCGTCTTTGCCAAGCAGGATGCCGGCCCAGGTTTCACCGTCGTTGAGGGTGGGAGGAGTGATGCTTTCCATTGTCGTGACCTTTCGTTTGTTGTGATTAAGTGGCTTATTTCCGATGAGCGAAGCGCGCGGCCAGAAGGGCGCAAATAGCGACCGCGATGACATGATTGTCCCGGTCCTCTTTATCGCGCCCGTCCCAGTGCGGCTCGCAGACAAACGCCTCTTCGTCATCGCCTCGCATATAACTGATTTGGACCCACACGCGCTTTTGGGCGGGCGCGGAACAGAGGGTGCACGGTCGTTTCCCTTTAATGCGGGTGACGTGAGCGATGCGGGGGTACTTACGGGACATTGGGAGGACCCTTTATAAATTGGGGGGAAACTTATTCGGTTCGTAACCGTCCGCCATCGCATCTCCTAATTCTGGGGGATGGGAGGCGATCCCGGTAAAGTCGATGCGGATGGAACCTGGTGGCGGGGGTACGGTGTACTCGGGCGTCTTACTGAATGCTCGTTGTTGAACCTCATTCCAGTATTCCGCCTTGGTCCACATACGAGGAGTATGACCCAACTCGGTCAACCAGAAAATCTCCACCTTATTCCACTCCCCGCATGCAATCGCGCCCTCGTTGATTAAACGGGTGAGCTCCCGCTCGAGGACAGCTGCCTTCTTATCAGGGAGGGTTTTCCTGATCATGGACATAGTCAAGATTCCCGCCTTCGCGCATGTCCGTTCGCTAGCTGTAAGCGTGTGTCTCTTAGCATACTCTTGCGTTCTACGGAATGCTGCGAATAATCGTTCTTCTATGGGTACGATTGGTCTCATATCGGTTCTTCCTCGTCCTCTACGGGATCGCGGGCGTTAAGGTCGCGGACGTATCGCTTCGCTTCGACGAGGATCGCGGGGCAGAGCGATTCAAGTAGATCGATCAGATGGGCACCGAGCATCACTCCCTGGCTGAAAGAACCATTGCCCGCATATCGCAGACGATCAGCGAGATGAACATCGAGCTTTATCGAATATCCGCGCTTAGTTAGGGAGCGGCGGACGTCTTCCAGGGTGCGATCTTTCGATGGACGCCCCGGACTGGTCTTACGTCCGGCCTTGAATTCACGGGGCTTGACTCCGGTTAAATCAACCATAATCGACTCCTGGAAGGGCTAAAAACGAGCTGGGACCGTATCCGAAACGGGTATTTTTCTAAATACCCGAATTCTCAAGAGATCGTAAGTAGCTGAATTATCAGTCGAACTTTTCACTCACCTTGGACGTAGCCGAAATTATTCCCATATATTCCGAGTCATTTTGCAAGCAAATTGTCGACGTATTACCTGTAACAGAGCGATATGCTGACACCCCCCTTATGTAACCCCACGTAAAGAACTCGGATTGATACATTATTCAATAATTCTTTACGTGAACCCCCAATATCAGTACCAATGCATACATTTCCGGTAATTTCGGTATTACTGGCCTGATTTGTGCGGTTGGCGAAGGTGAAAGGGCTCGAAAATATACCGGAAGATACCGAATTCCCCGGCTCCAAAATACCGATATTACTTTTTCGGTAAAGAAAACGGGAACCTCATCGCTTTCGGTCTGTGGCTGGCGTTAGGATAGCCCTATGCGCAAGACCACGAGAAAGAAGCAACGTATCGGTCGCAGGATCAAGATCCCAAAAGGCGTGGATCCTGGCAGCGCATCAGGAACGATCTTTCTCCCCGATCACCTGGCTCAAGTGAAAGCAATCGCCTGGCGCGGTTCCAGCGATGACGAGATCGCCGGCATGTTCGGCGTCGATAAGGATTTGTTCCAGAAATGGAAGAAGCATTACCCGTCGTTCCGCCTGGCGATTGAGATGGGCCGATCCCATCCGACCGCCGAAGTCGAGAGGGGGCTTTTCGAGCGGGCGACGGGGTACGACTACCACGAAGACGGTTTGACCCGTACCGGCCGCGTCGTTGCCCTGAAACGCCACGCAATCCCGGACGTGTCGGCCCAGAAGTTCTGGTTGACTAACCGCGACAAAGAAAACTGGAACGAACGCCACTCATTCGACGGCGGTGGAACGAAGGGCGGGGGGACCGCCCCCATCGAAGTGAAGTCCCGTTCCGAACTGATCTACTCGATTATGAACGCCATCGAACCCCAAGACGACAATGAGCAGATCCAGAAGAAGTGACGATCCCGAAGTGACCGTTCACCCTGGGGCGACGGAACTCGGCGACGACCGCTTCGAGTTCTCGAAGGACTTCTCCGCTATCCAGCCGGATCCTCTCCCCACCCCTGACTACAAATCCCCACTCTGGTATCGTCGGCGCATCCCCCAGGTGAGGATCAAATCGTGGATCTTGGATGTCGTCCAGAGAATTCGGAACTCAGTGAAGCGTCTCTCGAAGCGTTGCTGACGGTTTTGCATTGTCAGTTCTTGAAAGACGGGACTCCGCTTCACATTCATCCGACCCAAGTACACTTTACCCCTGAAGCGTTGAGGAAATGGTTTGGCTGGACCGAGGCGGACTTCGGGATCGATAGCTTGTCGACCTCGGAACGGAATGTCCTCACCCTGATGGGACGGGGATTCTCGACGGCGCAGATTGCTGAGCGGCTGTTCCGTTCGGTTCGCACGATTGAGTCACATACGGATCGGATGCGGACGAAATTGGGATTGAAGGACATCGTCGCCCTGCGTGAACGGGCGAAGTGTATGAGGGATTAGGGGTGGAGAGAAAAGTATTTCCCTTCTGATCGGTCCCGTTTTATAGTTACATCGAGTCGGGGCCGACTTTAACTACCCACTGGACCGGAACCCGAGCTAAGTTCAACTCCCGTTGTCTTAGCACTGGGTTCCGATTCTTTAACGAGCACGACTGCCGGTGGACATCTTTCCACCACTGAGTGCGGCCCCGGTTAATGACTCTTGCCTGCGGGGGATCGGACGTAACCTTCAGCCCTCCCTGGAGTAAGCTGTTACTATCGTCTCAACCCAAACGCTGATCAACCTCTTGGGCCGTTCTCTTTCAAAGTCTTCCGGGCGGCAGACACATAACGCGCCGCAACCCGATTACACACGCTCGGGAGACTTTGAAAGAGTCCCGCCCCATCGCCGGTAACGGCCGTTGACACCGTTCGCTCTTACGGTTAAGTCGAGGGCATGAGCGCAAAGTACCGGCGGTGGGGAGATGGGCAACAGCTTCGAAGATCGCCAGCGTCTCGCATGGTGGTCTATCGATATCGCCCGAGCCGGGGCGTTTGACAAAGTTCCGGCCAGGCCACCGATCTCCTGAATGATCGGAGGAACTACGGCGGGACTATATTGGAGAGGTGCACCTCAAACCGTGAACACCGTCGTCTTCTTTCTGAGCGATCTGCAGAGAATCGACTGGACTGACCCACCCTCAGTTCCCTCGCCTCGCCTCTGCGGGTCGCTCCGAAAGGGGTAGGAGCAGACCTAGTGGGACGGGGGACCATAGCCGTGACTGAGACGGGGAACTTAGCGGTTCTCTAATCACTCGAGGTGAAGATGGTCAAACGGAGTCGTAGGAAGGCTTAGCGGCCCGATGTATCGACACCGGCCTCTTTATTGGGGGCTTATTGAACGGTTCGGCGGGCCGGGTTTAACTAACTCTAATCCCGTTGTTCTCCTCGCTCGTCGGGTCGTTCAGTAAGTCTCTAGGGGATGATTATGATGCGAGTTCCACAACTGCGTGCGCGATGGCGTCGATTCTGGCATCTGGCCTGGGCTGGTCCCTTGCGCGGTGAGTGTTCGGTCGATCTATCGGACGAACGTGGGATCAAAGTCATCGCCAGCGGTAAGCCACTGCGTCTGAGTCATTCAGTGCCCACCTATCGCCGCTATCGAGTTTATTGGAAACGCGAGGAGAAGACGAATGAAGACGACCTGGTTGATCTTGGTTCTGTGTCTGGCCGGATGCCGCCCTGATACTTCTAGCACATCTGCCGTCCCCGGAACCCCCCATCTTGTTGAGCTCGAATTGAAGGATGGAACCCACTGCGTCTATGGGTATAACGTCGGCGTCACTTGCGATTGGCGTCCCCGGCGTCAGGTTCGGTTTGAAGACCTCCCCGCATCGGGTCCGATCAGTCGCGCCTTTGAGAAAGGTTTTGACGGCCTACCGCTCCCTGCGCGATAATCCCGCATATGGCCAATCGCATTTTCAAGAAGAGATGCCCGAACTGCGGGCACACGTACGACTTCGGGAAGCAGTTCGCCCTCTGTCCCCATTCTTTACGCTCTGAACGTTTTGGGAGAAAAAGATGAGAGGCTGACCTCGCTCGAATGAGGAGAGGTGAATAAAATTGTTCCATTGGGGGGAACGTAGCGCTATAATCGATTCGCGGGCCGGTCGTCGTCTTACTCAGCCTTCGTGTTGTGGTCTAGCTCGGTGGGGTACAGGACGGCGACTGGTTCGTCCAACGGAGATTTCGATGCCTGATGAGTCAGCCCCTGAACGTGCCCACCGGGACGCACTGCTGTATCCCCGGCCGAAGGGCGCTGCCCCGCATTGGGTTCGCTGCTGCGTCTATCGCGATGAAGCTCGCTGTCTTCTGGCGGACGGTCACGGCCCGGATCATTCGTTCCCAAAATCTTCTCTTGACGATTTAGAAGAATCGACATGAGCTCTCCTCCGACCATCGGTGCGACTCGAGCCGATGCGGATTACTCCGCTTTTCTCAGGGATTGGGATGAAACGATGGAACGACTCGCAGCTTATGCGATGCGTCCGGAGGTCTTCGCAACCCGACTCCACTTCGATGAGAAAACCTTGGAACCGATTGTCCGCGCGATCCTGACCGACGATGCGTATGACTTCGACTACACCCGAGATCCCGTTAACCCGCCGGAGAACATACGATAATGCCGCAATCACGCAAGAATGGATGTAAGGGAGCGCGTCGCGTCCTCGGACGTAAGGGAATGGAAGCGCTGTGGTTTATCGCCAACGTCACGCGTCAGCGACGGCGCAACCGACTGGCGCGGATCGCGCGGCGGAAGACGAGGGACGCTCGATGAACCCACTCATAGGTCTCCCGCTCCGAGTTAGCGCTGGAGACCATTCGGATACAACAATCATGAGCTTCCTGTCTGAGACGATCCGATTCATCGACGCCGAGTACAATGCCGTGCGGTGCGCGAGGACCCCCGATATCTCCCGCCTGCGTCAGTTACAGCGGGTTCAATCCGAACTGGCGCGGCAACTGTTCAGGGATGCACATCGTGCGGGACAACCGAGGCGACTAACATGAGCGAGCGTTACGGTTGTGGTTGCCCCGCGTGCTCGACACGAGATCAGCCCGTACCGCCGCCCAGTCGCTGGTCTCAGTTCTGGGGGAGACTGATGAAGAAGGTCAAGTGAGAAGGAAGACATCACATCAGGGAAAGCCCCACCCCTGGAAGACTCCGCACCAAGCGAAGCTAAAACGCAAGCGACCGAAATCCGATCACGAGCGGTTCAATCCCGATCTGCCGGCGAAACCGATACCCGGTCAATTCGACAACCCCGACTAAGTCCGTATACGATGCGTCGCTATGGCGCTCGTCAAACTCGACTTCAGCAATTCCCCGGCGACGGAGCGGGCGCAGTCAGACCTTCAGAAAAAACTAGATGGACTTTCTCTGGAGGACCTGTTGATCCTCGATTGGGGCGTGCAATGGCGTCAGACCGCCCGCCGAAAGCAACTGCCTCCCGCTGAGTTCCTGACCGGAGAGAAACCGATCTGGGGTTTGCGGTCAGGACGCGGGTTCGGGAAGACGCTGACGGCTGCCAACTGGCTCGGGATGGAAGCGGCTCTTAATCCAGAGACTCTCTATGGGGTGATCGCTCCCACTCATGACGATTCCCGTCACACCTGTACTATCGCTGACACACTTGTTTTTACAAAGACAGGAGAACGGCGTATAGTCGATATTCAGGTAGGGGACGAAGTCCTTACCCGAAGTGGATGGAATCGTGTACTCTTATCTGGAAAGACTGGGACTCTCCCCGTTCTTACGATTGAGCTTGAAGACCGGGTTCTAAAAGTTACAGCGGATCATTCTATCTGGGTAGAAAGTCAGAGAAGGTTCCTTCCCGCATCTGCGTTGAAGCCGGGAGACGAGGTATCCGTGTTGAAGTCGTCAAGTTCGACGGCTTCATATTCCGACGCTACCCCGATTCAAAGAAACGAAATCATCAACTTTACTTCGGTGGGTGGTATCACGGGAAGAGATCCTCTCTGCATCGAGCGGTTTGGGTCTATCATTGGGGACCAATTCCGAAAGGCCGGTATATTCATCATAGAAAGGGTACAAACCGGAATCGAATTGGTGTCCTCAAGTGTCTTACGGCATCTGAGCACAACCGACACCATTATTGGAAGAGCCCCGGACGACATAAACGGAACCTCAAGCGTCTTAGCACGATGCGAGAGAACTCGAAGTACTGGCATCGAACCCCCGAAGGTCGAGAGCACTCTCGAAGGAACGCTCGAGTTATGCTTGAAAAAACCATCAAGCCCACTCGGTTCACTTGCATCGTCTGTCGAAAGGGATTCATCGGACAACGGACTTCAGGAGTTAAGTACTGTTCAAACAGCTGTTGTAAAGAGAGTGGGCGTCGAATCCGCCGAGCGCGTAGACGTCTACAATCTAAGCGTGGAAGGTCAGCCCGAATTCTTCGCTAATGGAATTCTAGTCCATAACTGCTTCCAAGGCGTGACCGGATTGCTTTCGGTCATCCCCGAATTTCTGATCGACGATCACAACAAAGCCCTGCCATCGATTACTCTGAAGAACGGATCCTTCATCCGAGGTTTTGCTGGTGATACGCCCAATCGATTGCGAGGGCCGCAGTTTCACGCGGCTTGGTGTGAGGAGATTGCATCGTGGCAGTATCCGAAAGAGGCGTGGAGTAACATCGAGTTCGGTCTGCGATTGGGTAAGATCCCCCGGATGGTCTGGACCTCGACGCCGCGTCCGACTCCGTTCATGAAGGATCGGAACAACGATAAGCGAGCAATCATCATTGTCGGTTCAACCTATGAGAACCGAGCGAACCTTACCGACTTCTTCTATCAGAATATTGCAAAGTATGAAGGGACGGCCATCGGTCGCCAAGAACTTTGGGGAGAGATCCTCGACCCTGAAGAAGCGGGGTTCGTCAAGCGGTCGCAATGGAGGCTGTGGCCAACTCGGAAGGCGTTGCCTAAGTTCAGGTTTCTGATCATGTCCCTGGATACGGCCTTCACCGATAAGACTCATGATAAGAAGACTCAGACCTCCGACTATACGGCCTGTTCGATCTGGGGACTCTTCGAGCACGAGAAGAAAGATAACGTGATGTTGCTGGATTGCTGGGAGGATCGCTTGGGGTTCCCACAGCTGGTCGCTCGGGTCAAAAAGGAAATGAAGTACACTTACGGGGATGCGGACGAGCCTTTGATCCGTCCCCTGTACGGGACGAGGGAAAGCCCGAAACATACGGGCCGCGCCGTCGATTTGATCCTAATTGAGGAGAAAGGGAGCGGGATTTCCCTGCGTCAAAGTCTCGCTTCTGAAAATATTTTCACTGAGTCGTATAATCCCGGCAAGCTCGATAAGCTCAGTCGGTTGCACATCGTCTCGCCGATGTTCGCGGCGGGGCGCGTCTGGGCAGTAGAATCTGAATCGCAATCTGAACAACCTCGCAACTGGGCAGACCCTTTAGTCACACAGGTTTGCAGTTTCGTTGGCGAAGGCTCCATCGAGTACGATGATCTACTCGACACGGCGACACAAGCTCTGCGATTGTTCATGGATAAGTTCAAAATGGTGTTCACCGTTAAGGTGGACCCTGAGGAACTGAAGAGACGGATCCTGGCTGAGAAGTTGAAAGCGAAGAAGGTTGTAAACCCGTACGGGGAGTAACGAATGCAGAACGAAGAAAAACTGGGATTCAAAACGGTCGTCGGCGATCCGACAACTGATCCCGCCCCGATTCATCTGTGCGATGAGCATTCGAGTCAAGTGAACAACGCGCTCGTCGATCAGGGCTTCGACCGGCGCACGTTGATGCCCACCGTTCTGCACCTGCCGAACAAAGGCCCGCCTCCTCCCGCTATCGTCGCGTTCCAGATGCTGACCAATTTGGCAATCAGGACCCTGGGCACCGAGGCGGTCGTCAATAATCAGGGATGTCCCATCTGCGCGCTTGAGAAGTTCAACTGGGCGGTCGAAGTCTCGAAAGTCGTCAGCCTTCAGCTGATCGGTCCAAAGAAAGTTCAATGAGGTTCATATGAAAGTTCGACCTAAGCCCGTTGTTCTAGAGGCGTTCCAGTGGAATCGCCAATCGGTTGACGAGTGGCCTGAGTGGATGAAGGAACCCAGTCGGGTTCGCGTTGTCGGTACCGCTTTGTATATCGATACCCCGGATGAGGGTCCGATTCGATGCAATCCCGAGGAGTGGGTCTTACAGGATCCAGCCATCGCCGATTTCCGCGTCTTCTCAGACGATTGGATTAAGGCTCATTACGACACGGTTCAGGAGTAACGCTCATGCCGATTAATCCGGGGGAAGAGGTCGAAGACGACGAGGATTCGACCGTCGAAGAGTATACGCCTGAAGAGTCAGATATCGAGAATACTGACGACGGGGGCGCTATCGTTCGGGTTGAGAAAGACGATTCTCCTCCACCTGCGAGCGACTCTAACTTCTATGAGAACATCGCCGACGACTTCGACGAGACCGAACTTGAGAAGCTTTGTGAAGGATTGCTCGAGAAGATCGAGTATGATAAGCAGTCACGTCAGAAACGCATCGATGAGTATGCCGATGCATTGAAGCGAACTGGCCTGGGGGATGAAGCGCCAGGCGGCGCTCAGTTCCAGGGGGCATCGAAGGTCGTTCATCCGATGCTGACCGAATCCTGCGTCGACTTTGCTTCCCGCGCGATCCAAGAACTACTGCCGCCCTCGGGGCCGGTCAAGGATTTTATTCCGGGGACGCCGACGAAAGAGCGGGTTGAGAAGGCGAAACGGAAAGTCGCTTATATGAACTGGCAGTTTAAAGTCCAGATGCCGGGGTTCCGTTCTGAATTCGAGCAGATGCTGACGCAAGTACCACTGGGTGGATCGCAGTACATGCGACTCGTGTGGGACGAGCGCAAGAAGCGTCCGGTTCCGACATTCATTCCCATCGACGATGTCTATCTGCCATACGCTGCGAACGACTTTTTCACCGCTGAGCGGGTGACCTTTCGGGAATGCATTACGAAGTTCGAGTACGAACGGCGCGTCAAGGACGGGATGTACCGCAATCTCGATTTGATGGCCCCGGCGATGCCCGAGGACAACTCGAAGGCGGAGAAGGCGAACGAGAAGATCGAGGGGAAGTCGGCTAATCCTTACAATGAGGACGGGCTACGCGAGGAGTACGAGGTTCAGACCTGGGCCGAACTCGAAGATAAATACGAATCGGCTCCCTATCTGATTACCATCGACAAGTCGAATCGAAAGATCCTGTCTATCGTCCGCAATTGGGAGGAAGAAGACGATCTGAAAGAGTCGATGTTCTGGACCGTTCCTTTCGGGTTCGTCCCGTGGCGCGGCGCCTACCACATCGGTTTAAATCAGATGATGGCGGGACTTCCAGCTGCGACGACCGGAACGTTGCGGGCTCTGCTTGATTCTGCTCATATCAACAATCTCCCCTCGCTGCTCAAGCTGAAGGGAGCGAACTTCTCTGGTCAATCGAAGGAGTTTACCGTAGCCTCAGTTACTGAGATCGAAGGCGGGATTGCGGGGAACGACGATATCCGAAAGTTGATTATGGCGATCCCCTATAACCCGCCCTCTACCGTTCTCTTCTCCCTGTTAGGATTCCTAGTCGATGCGGGTAAGGGTGTCATTCGGACAACCTTCGATGACCTGGCCGATAACAATCCGAATATGCCGGTAGGCACCACCCTGGCATTGATCGAGCAGGGTATGAAGGTGATGTCCGCGATCCATCTGCGGATGTGGAACTCGATGGATCATTTGATTCGGGTACTTCATCGGATCAATCGGATGTACGTCACAGACGATGATATCAAGAACGATACGGGAGAACTATTAGCCCATCGATCCGATTTTCAAGAGCCCATCGATACGGTCCCGACCGCCGAACCTGAGATCTTTTCGGATGTGCAGCGGTTCGCGCAGATGCAGATGGTCGCTCAGCGGGCGCAGCAGATTCCTCAGCTCTATGATCTGCGGAAAGTCGAGCTGATGATCTTGAAGCGGACGAAGATCCCGGAAGCGGAAGAGCTGTTGATCCCCCAACCGAAACCCGAGTGGATGAACGCGGTCAACGAGAACTCAGCGGCTACTCTGGGTCGTCCGATTGCCGCGTTTCCCGAGCAAGATCACCTGGGTCACATCCAGACGCATGTCGACTATCTGACCTCTCCGTTCTTTGGTCAACTGGCGATCATCGCACCGACGTTCTTGCCGGTGATGCTGGGTCATCTAAAAGAACATATCGCATTGTGGTATGTGGTCTTCACCCATAAGGTCGTCAGCAAAGCAATGGGGAAGGACGTAGGCGAAGTTATGCACTTCAAGGACCCTGAGACGCGGGCTGAGTTGGATCGAACCCTGGCGGCGGCATCTAAGAGTGTCGTTGAGGCGGGGGCTCAGGCCTTCGAGAAGATCCCTGAGGTCATTCAACAGGCGATTCAATTGATGCAGCAGTACCAACCGCCCCAACCGATGGATCCGTCTCAGGCTGCACTGCAGGCGGCTCAGATCAACGCCGCTTCTCACGAGAAGGTGGCCGCTCAGAAGTCCGCCGACGAACAGGCGAAGGCTCAGGCATCGGCTGGCGTCATTCAACTGAAGACGCATGCCGATATGGCCCGAGAGACGTTACGGCAGGACTCCGAGGAACGACGTTCCACGGCGGATCGGCTGGCTGAGATGCAGCGGACTCAGTCGGCGGAGGAAGCAGAGAGTCAACGGGTCGCGGCCACCAATGCTTCGCGTGAGAAGATCAATACGCAAGATAACGCGACCGCGATGGAGATTGCCGCTGCTGAGATCGAATCGAGCGAAAAAGTCGATGTGAAGAACGGTACAGGTATCAACCCCTAAATTGAGGAGATGAATCATGAATTTCGGTGCAGCACTCAAAGTTCTGAAAGAGGGCGGGAAGGTCGCACGCCGTGGCTGGAACGGTAAGGGGATGTTCCTCTTCCTGGTCCCCGGTTCCGTCTTCGAAGTGAACGGCCCCCCGCTTCTGGGGATCTACCCTGAGGGGACGAAGATTAATTACCATGCGCATATCGACATCAAGACCACTCAGGGTGTCGTAGCCCCCTGGGTCGCTTCCCAGTCGGATCTCCTGGAAGAGGATTGGATCGTTGTCGGAACGGCGGAAACGGTCGCTCCCGTCGAATTCCCCGGCTCCAATCCGGCTCGGGGTCGTTGATATGTTAGAGTCCGTTCCGACTGTTGGGAGGATCGTTCACTTCTACGACCGAATTGGAGCTCTTGCGACTCCCGCGATTATTACGAGAGTGGTTTCCGCTACTCTCGTTAATCTCACCGCTTTTCCCGATATGACCACTCTCCTGATGTCCTATTCGAGTGTTCCTCGGATAGATACTCATCACGGAGAGGGTCCGTATTGGGAGTGGCCCCCTCGAACTTAGGAGCAATTTATGAAGAAGATTATGCTGAGTGCTTTGTTAGTGATGTTCGTTTCTATGGCGGCATGGGCGGCCAATATGACCTATACATGGAAAAACGCGACGACCAACACGGATGGGTCGGCCATCCCAACCACAGGCGGGGGCTCCATTGCTTCTACCCGTATCGAATACGGCACCTGTAATGGACTGGCGTTCGGTGTGAAGGTCGGTGAGGTCGTGACTTCCGGCCCCGTCGAGACGGCTGCAACGCCGAATGTGGCTCCTGGTACTTACTGTTCGCGTGCTTACAATAAGAACACGTACGGGAATGAGTCTGGTCCCACTCTCGTCGTTCAGAAGGTCATTGATGCTCCCACGCCGAATCCGCCTTCAAATTTTTCTCAGGGTTAATAGCGGCCCTTAAAAAGCTATTCCACAATCTGTTCGGGTAACATAGGAGATATCGACATGAGCGATCCAGTTCGACAGCACCACAATCTGGCTACGGGGAAGTCCCTGACGGCTGAGCCTCCGAAGACGAAGAACCCAGGATTTAAGAAGGGAGGGAAAGTGGCGGGATCAATGAAGGGAACGGCGAAGAAGTCGGGGGGAAAACGGGGCTGCTGATAGGCGATTTTACAAACACAGCCAATCAGGATTAGGATATGTCCGCGAAGATCGAAAAGATCATCGAGTCGATTAAGAGACATCAAGCGGAGTACGCGCATGCCGTCCTGATCGCCCCCCCTGGTAGGGACGCCTATGAATTCGGAAGAGTTTGTGGCATCTACCAGGGACTTCGCCAGGCTGAACAATTGATCAATGAAGCAATCGGAGAACCTGATGACAGAAGCGCGAAGAAACTGGAGTCCTGAGGATCCAGATATTCAAGCGGCGTTCCCTGCGATAGACGCAGGTGTCGAGCCGTTTGGCGAGCGCGTCCTCGTACAGATCCGAACCCCGAAGCGTTATAGCGAAGGCGGGATTCTACTGCACGATGAGACTCGAGAGACTGAGCTGTGGAATACCCAGGTGGGAAAGGTCATCGCAGTGGGGTCATCCGCCTTTAAGAACCGCGATACTCTGCAACCGTGGCCGGAAGGCGACTGGTGCAAAGTGGGCGAGTTCGTTCGAGTTCCTAAGTACGGCGGTGATCGTTGGGAAGTTCCTATCCCTGGTACGAAGGACAAAGCCCATTTCGTCATCTTCAAAGATCATTCCTTGATCGGGCGACAAATCTCTCATCCCCTCCGCATCATTGCGTTCCTTTAACCTTCAGACTGTAGGAGTTTGATCTATGCCCGAGAATAAGAAAGAGCCCGAAGAGGAACTGGTCCCGGTCGGTCCCGGTGCCGAGGTTGAGGAAACTGGCGAAGAGGAAGGGGCCGGAGCCGAGAAAGAGAAGAAACCCAAAGCGGGGGTTGAGGGAGGCGAGGAGGAAGACGATGACGAGAAGGATGACGATGAGAAGGACGGCGAAGAGGAGGCCGGGGAAGAGCGATTAGGTCACTCCGATGAGGGAGATGATACGAAGGAAGGACGCCGCGCGGAACGCAAGCGCCGAAAGCTGGCGCAGCGGGAAGCTCGGGATCGGAACCAGCGGGAACTGAACTATCTTCGTAAACGCAACGAAGATCTGGAACGGCGCTTCGGCGCTGAATTCGCCAAGATCCATGAACGACTCGGTCAGACTGAGGTCGTTTCCGTCGATGGTCGAATCAATGCCCTGAAGGGCCAGCTCAAAGTGGCCGATCAGGTTATTGCGAAGGCCATTGAGAAGGGTAACGGATCGGATGCGGTCAAAGCGCAGGAGATTCGGGATGAGATCCGCGATGCTATCGGGAAACTGAGCGACATCCGCGAGAATATCCAGACCCGAGCGGAGATCGAAGATACTCCGAGAGCCGAGCTAGATCCTACAACCCTGAATCTCGCCCGTCAATGGTGCGGAGAGCACGACTGGTTTACGCCAGGGGGTAAGGACAAAGATTCTCGAATCGTCACGCGAATCGATAACGAAGTGAAAGCTGAGGGTTACGATCCGCGCGATCCCCAGTACTGGCAGGAGGTCTCTCGCCGAGTGGAAGAAGCTCTGCCACATCGCTTCGACGAGTCAGATGACGAAGAACTGGATGAAGGCAGACCCGCTCGTGGGAGCAACGGGAAAGAAGCCACGAAGCAGCGCGGCGGGAAAGGTGGTCCACGGTTTTCCACCGGAGGTCGGGAGCGACCTCTGAAGAAAGGAGAGGTTTACGTCACTCAAGATCGACGTAAAGCGCTGGAGGAGCTGGGGGTCTGGGACGACTCGAAGCTCCGTAATCAATATCTCAAGAGCTTTGCTAAGTGGGACCGTGAAAACGGTTCTCGAGCATAAGCCCGCAACTCGCTAAAACTGGAGTGAGTCACATGGCACGTAAGAAATTGAACCAAGAAGGGTCGAGAACCTCACGGGACTCGGGTGCTCGCAATG
>Ga0184615_10001187_pt1 | contig 14266 bp, 13 predicted proteins | sample PLM4_65_coex_FD_133134 | JGI IMG/M metagenome (GOLD analysis project Ga0184615, IMG submission 133134) | Groundwater sediment microbial communities from an aquifer in East River, Colorado, USA - PLM4_65_coex | ecosystem: Environmental > Terrestrial > Soil > Riparian zone | place: USA: East... | reverse complement strand
GCCTCTGAGAGCAGCGCCACCCGTTCGATGACGTTGCTCAGCTCTCGAATGTTACCCGGCCATCGGTAGGCTTGGAGGGCCGCGCGACCGTCGGGGGCCAAGGTTCTCTGCGGCAGGTGATATTCGGCGCAGGCCCTCTTGAGGAAGTGTTCGGCAAGCAGCAGGATGTCCCGGCCTCGCTCCCGCAGCGGCGGCATCCAGAGAGTCAGGACCGCCAGGCGATGGTAGAGGTCTTCGCGGAAACGACGCTCGCGTATGGCCGTGGCGAGATCCTCATTCGTGGCTGCAAGGATCCAAACATCCACCGACTCATTTCGCGTGCCGCCGATCCGGCGGACCGACCGCTCCTCGATCACCTTCAGGAGCTTGGCTTGAAGTCCATCGGGTAGGAGCCCCACCTCGTCGAGAAAGATCGTCCCGCGGTGGGCGACCTGGAAAAGTCCGACCTTCGCCTGCTTGGCGTCGGTGAATGCTCCGCGCTCGTAGCCGAACAGCTCCGCCTCGAGCAGGGTCTCGGGGATGGCTGCACAATTGATGTCAACGAAGGGGCCGCTGGCGCGAGGGCCACCACGGTGCACCGCCCGAGCGAGGAGCCCTTTGCCGGTCCCGGTCTCGCCATAGATCAGGAGAGGAGGGAACCGGCGGGAGTCACCCTGACGGTGAAGCAGCCGCCCGGTCTGCTCCCGGACAGCCTCGATCCCCGGGCTGTCGCCGATCAACTCGGCTAATGGGTCACTCTCTCTGGTGCTCTCTTGCGCAGACATGGCTCATGCCTTTGCCACTGCCGAAGTTGGCCCCAAATCCACTTCATCCCCCACCCACTTACCGCTGATTTTTCCCCCACTATAGTCCTAAGTGCTTGCTTTTTCAAGTGTTCCCTCTTGGCATCTTCGTTGCTCTGAGTTGCTGCCAACAGCAGTTGCCTGAATGCAGTGAACATGGAGTAGCGGCGGCGAACTGAGAACTGACAGTTCGACGCGTGGAGAACAGGATGTACAGCGTTTTGATCGGGGCGTTGTTGGTCTTCCCCTGGATGTTCGCCATTCATATCGCATTCGGCGCCTTCCGCGCCAGCCGAAGATCGGCCATCCCCCGCAAGCAGGTTGAACAGATTACTAACAGATCGTGATGCCTGTCGAACGTCCTTCTTGAATCCTCCTAGACCGGGGAGCGCTGCGTAACGCACGGAGGAAAAAGTCATGCTGACCGACCATTGCCTCGGAACTGGCTACAAAGAAGGGTTGTTACGGACTCTTAGCCCAGAAGAACTGCGACAACAACTGGAGCCCAAGCATGGGAATCCCTCGCCAAGAGTGCCTAACGGATCGCGCCTAACCATGGAAGCTCTTGAGAAACGTTGGCAGGTGCTGGCCACTCGCCTGGAAAGCCGTGAGGCGCTCGCAGATACATACACCCTGACACACATGGAACACTTCCAGCACAATATCGAAAACTTTATCGGCAGCGTCAAGCTTCCGGTAGGTCTTGCTGGGCCACTGCGCGTCAACGGTTTGTTCGCTCAGGGCGACTATTACATCCCGCTAGCCACCACCGAGGCCGCCCTCGTGGCCTCCTACAGTCGCGGCGCTCAGTTGATCAGCGAGGCAGGAGGCTGCACCGCAGCGCTTCTCAATGAAGGGATTAGCCGCGCCCCCGGCTTCTCCTTCAAGAATTTACAGGAGGTCGGCCTCTTCGTCTCGTGGGCCATATCCCAACTGGACGTATTCAAGCGTGCGGCCGAATCCACCACGCGCCACGGCAAGCTTATCGACATGCGGGTCACGGTGGAGGGCAACCATGTTTACCTGAACTTTGAGTTCATCACCGGCGACGCCTCCGGCCAGAACATGGTCACCATCGCCACCGAAGCTATCTGCTCTTATATCAATGCCAACGCCCCCGTACGTCCGCAATACTCCTTCGTCGAAGCGAATCTGTCGGGTGACAAGAAGGCCACCTTTCAGTCTTTCCTGTTGGTGCGGGGCAAGAAGGTCACCGCCGAGGTGACCCTGCCCGCGACGCTCGTGAAGAAACGCCTCCACACGACTCCCGAAGAGATGGTTAACTGCTGGCGCATGTCCGCCATCGGTGGGGTACTCAGCGGCTCCATTGGCGTTCAGGGACATTATGCGAACGGTCTCGCTGCGCTCTACATCGCCTGTGGCCAGGACGCAGCTTGCGTTGCCGAGTCTGCCGTGGGGGTCACTCGCTTCGAAATAGCCGCGCAGGGCGCACTCTATGCGTCCGTGACCCTACCCAATCTCATGGTTGGAACCGTTGGCGGTGGGACCCGACTTCCCAGCCAGCAGGCATGCCTTGACATCATGGGCCTAGCCGGCCCCGGAAAGGCCCGGGCACTGGCCGAGGTCTGCGCCGGCCTGTGTCTGGCCGGAGAGCTGTCCATCATCGGAGCCCTGTGTGAGGGCGAGTTTGCCCGCGCCCATCAGTGTCTGGCTCGCGGCAACGGCGTTCGCAAGGGCTTGGGGGAAGCGATTCATGTCTAATCGTTGGTGGAAATACCAGCGCATGCGCTTCCCCCTCCTCGCCCATGGCCCGCTGATCGCGGTCTTCAGCTTTTCTGCGGTCAGCTTCTCCTCGCTCTTGCGAGGCCGGGTGGCGCCTCCCGATCCGGCAACAGTCCTGGTCGCATTCGCCACCGCTCTTCTGTTCTTCCTGCAACTGCGCATCGCCGACGAGTTCAAGGATTACGAGGAAGACTCCCGTTACCGCCCTTATCGCCCTGTTCAGCGGGGTCTCGTCACGCTCCGCGAGTTGAGGATCATCGGCTTTGCCGGTGCTGCCATCCAGTTGGGGCTCTCCATCTGGTTGAAGCCTTCCCTCGCATTCCTGCTGGTTGGCGTCTGGCTCTATATGGGGCTGATGAGCAAGGAATTCTTCGTGCGCGACTGGCTGAAGACGCGCCCCTTCGCGTATATGTGGACCCACTCGCTGATCATACCGTTCATCCAGCTCTACGTCACCGCCTGCGATTGGCTGGCAGCCGGCGCCGCGCCACCGCGTGGTCTCATTTGGTTCCTGGTGGTCGGTTTTTTTAATGGGATCGTCATCGAGATCGGGCGCAAGATCCGCGCTCCGGAGGACGAGGAACACGGAGTGGAGACCTACAGCGTTCTTTGGGGCCGCAGGGATGCGGTGCTGGCTTGGCTCGGGGCGTCGCTGCTGACGGCCGCTTCGGCTCTGCTGGCTGCGAACCGCATCGACGTGGGGGTCTCCCTCGCTGGTCTCGTGGTCGTACTGTTGAGCGCTGAGGCAGCAATTGCGTGGTGTTTTCTGCGACAGCCGACCACACGGCGAGCCAGGCTCATTGAACCAATGTCCGCGGTGTGGACGCTTTTCATCTATCTGGGCCTGGGCCTACTCCCGCTGCTCTTGCAGGCCTGAAGGCATTATTCGATGCACTACATCATTCACCCGAAGGATCACACAGATTCAGAGCGACTGGGGGGTAAGGCTGCGGCGCTTGCGGCCGTGCAACGCGCCGACCTGCCTGTCCCGCCGTGGTTTGTCCTTGCCCCCGAGGCCTTCTACGCAAGCATGAACAACGTCGAGCGATGGGCACTGGAGGCCCCCGCGAGTGATGACGCCCTAGGGTCGCTCGTCGAAGGGCCCACGCCGGGTGATGAGGTCCGGCTCCAACTGGCGCAGGCCCTTGCCGAGCTGTGCCCCAACGGCGAACGGGTGGCGGTCCGCTCCTCGGCGTGTGACGAGGATGGCGTCCGACACTCCTTCGCCGGTCAGCTTGACAGCTTCCTCTTCGTTCACCACGGAGAGGTTGCGACGAAGGTCGCGGCGGTCTGGTGCTCGGCATTCAATGAGCGGGTCTTGGCCTACCGGCGCGAGCACGATCTCGGCCTGATCGCGCGTCCGCCGGCTGTCCTGATCCAGCGGATGGTGAATGCCGAGTGCTCGGGTGTGGCATTTGGCGCCGACCCGGTCAGTGGCCGGCGGGGTGTCACCGTCGTCGCGGCACTGTACGGCCTGGGGACAGCACTGGTGTCCGGGGAGTGCGAGGCCGACACCTACCATGTGGATCGGGAAGGCCGCATTATCAAGCGGGAGATCGCTGAGAAGCGGCTGGCGCACCGCGAAGATCCCACCGGGCCTGAAAGCATCCGTCTCGTAGAGATTTCTGGAGAAGACGCGAAAAGGCCCGCGCTCGATGACGACCAGATCCGGGCGGTGGCGGAGCTGGCTCGCCGGGTGGGAAGGCACCTGGGCCGGCCCCAGGATATCGAGTGGGCAATCGAGGACGGGCGCCTGTACCTGCTCCAATCGCGTCCCATCACATCTCTTTCACGGATGGGTGATCCGGACGGGACGCTCAACCTGTGGGATAACAGCAACATCGCCGAAAGCTACGGCGGCGTCACCACGCCCCTTACCTTCTCCTTCGCCCGCCTCGTCTACGAAGAGGTCTACCGACAGTTCTGCCGCCTCATGCGCGTGCCTCCCGCGACGATCGCCGCGCACAGCGGCACCTTCCGCCGCATGCTGGGCCTGATCCGCGGCCGCGTCTACTACAACCTGATGAACTGGTACCGCCTGCTGTCGATGCTGCCCGGTTTCACCGTCAATCGGCGCTTCATGGAGCAGATGATGGGGGTCAGAGAAGGGCTCCCCGAAAGCCTGCTCGCCGAATTCCCCCGCCCCACATGGCCCGCCCGCCTCAGGGACGGTTTGAACCTGCTGGCCAGCCTCAGCGCGCTCGCCGTGAACCACTTCCTTCTCCCATACCGGATCAGGCGATTTTACCGGCGGCTGGATGCCAGTCTGGGTACCGAGCCCTTGAAACTTGAAGATCTGCGAGCTGATGAACTCGCCGCGTACTACCACGAGCTGGAGCGGCGACTCCTCACCCGCTGGGATGCCCCCCTGATTAACGACTTCTTCGCCATGATCTATTTCGGCCTGTTGCGCCGACTCAGTGAGAGGTGGTGCGGCGACAGCGGCGGCACCCTGCAAAATGACCTCCTGTGCGGCGAGGGGGGGATAGTCAGCGCTGAGCCGGCCGACCGGATGCGCGAGATGGCGGGAGTCGCGGCGGGGAGCCCGGATTTCGTGACGCTCCTGTGCGACGCTTCACCGGATTCCATCCTTGAGGAGATGGAGCAGGCGCCCGAGTTCAAGAGGCTGTATCGAGACTACTTGGATAAATTTGGTGAGCGCTGTCCTGGGGAGCTCAAGCTGGAAAGCCCCACTCTGCACGATGATCCGCTCCTGCTCTTACGCTCTGTCGGACAGATTTCGCGCAACCGTCAGTCATCGGAGTCGTCGCATCCGTCAGGTATCGAAGGGGCGGCGCGGCGGAACGCGGAAGAGCGGGTGCGAGCGGCGCTCACGTGGCGGCCGGTTCGCCGCGTTGCATTCCGCTGGGTACTCCGCTATGCCCGCGTCCGGGTACGCGACCGTGAGAATTTGCGCTTCGAACGAACCCGAGTGTTCGGCCGCATCCGGCGGATATTTGTCGAGATCGGCAAACGATTCCATGCGCTCGATCTGCTGGAAACACCCCGCGACATCTTTTATCTGGAAGTGGACGAAATTCTCGGATTCATAGAAGGGACCGCTACCAGCACCAATCTCAAAGGCCTCGTAGCCCTGCGCAAAACGGAGTATGCGGGCTACCATGAATCGGAAGCGCCCCCTGACCGTTTCGAAACCCGCGGGATCGTTCACCATGGAGATTTGCTGTGCGTCGAGAGGATTGGGCTGGGGGGGGTGACCGAGAGTGAGCGCAAGGGGATCGGCTGCTGCCCGGGCGTCGCACGCGGACCGGTGAGGGTCATCACCGATCCCAGGAACGCGAAGTTGCTGAATGGTGAAATCCTTGTCGCGGAACGCACCGATCCCGGCTGGGTCATGCTCTTTCCCTCCGCCTCGGGACTGCTGGTCGAGCGTGGCAGTCTGCTCTCGCATTCGGCCATCGTGGCCCGAGAAATGGGCATTCCGTCGATTGTATCTATCGCTGGTGTCACCCGCTGGTTGAAAGACGGCGACTGGGTCGAACTTGACGGAAGCAGTGGTGTCGTCCGCCGTGTCGAACCCGCCGAGCGGGAGGCAGACCATGCGCCGTAACGCGGTGAAGAGGGCTGATTTCGGTCGTGTCCGCTACGCCCAATGCTGGGAGGACGCCGACATCCTGTTGCAGGCCCTGGACATCCGTCCAGGACAGATCTGCCTGTCGATCGCGTCCGCCGGCGACAACACCCTGGCGATGCTCAGCCGCAGTCCGGCACGGGTCATTGCTGTGGATGTGAATCCGGCGCAACTCGCCTGCCTGGAACTGCGGGTGGCCGCCTACCGCGAACTCAACCATTGCGAGATGCTGGAACTCATGGGTTCGCTGCCCAGCCGCCGTCGCGACGAGCTCTACCGCCGCTGCCGCGCCTTGCTTTCCGCCGAGGGCCAAAGTTTCTGGGATGCTCGCCCCGCCGAGATCGGACAGGGTATCGGTGAAGCGGGCAGCTTCGAGCAGTATTTCACCCTATTCCGCTCCTGGGTCCTGCCACTCATCCACTCGAGGGAGCGGGTCGAGCGTCTGCTCCACGGTGGCACGCAGAAACAGCGCGAGGACTTCTACCATGGGGAGTGGGATACGTGGCGCTGGAAACTGCTGTTTCGGCTCTTCTTCTCGCGCTTTGTGATGGCGCGGGTCGGCCGCGATCCCGGTCATTTCCGATACGTCGATGGAGGGGTGGCGAGGCGCCTCCTGGAAAGGGCTCGTTACGGGCTGACTGACCTGAACCCCGCCGATAATCCGTACCTGCAATGGATCCTGACGGGTCGCCACACCGTCACCTTGCCCTATGCCCTGCGCCCTGAGAATTTCGAAGCGATTCGCGCCCGCCTTGACCGTCTCGAGTGGCGATGCTCCACCCTGGAGGATTTCCTGGAGACGTGTGAGGAAGGAAGGATTGACCGCTACAATCTGAGCGATGTCTTTGAATACATGTCCCTGGATGACTATCACGGCCTGCTGGAGCGCGTGGTGCGCGCCGGTCGAAGGGGAGGCCGGTTGGCATACTGGAACATGCTCGTCGAGCGCCGCCGACCTGACCGTATGGCGGATCGGCTCCGCCCCCTGACCGAACTCGCCCGGCGGCTGCAACGCGAAGACAAGGCGTTTTTCTACAGCGCCTTCATTGTGGAGGAGATCATCTGATGGTGAATCCCTGGCTGGGCATGTGCCTCGTGGTGAGTATCTTCGGCGTGCTGATGGTCGGTCTGAGCGCCTATCGGCGTTCGCGCTCGAAGGACCCGGAACTGGTGCGGAAGCTGCTCCACATAGGGATGGGTCTGGTCACGCTCACATTTCCCTGGCTGTTCGCGACAACCTGGCCCGTCCTGTTGCTGACCGTCGTGTTTACCCTCTTCCTGACTTCCCTCAGGCTTTCCCGACCTCTGCAACAACTCCTCGGGGGGGTCATTGACGGCGTAGCGCGGCAGTCGATGGGGGAGATCTACTTTCCTTTGGCCGTCGGCCTGGTGTTCCTCCTGTCGGCCGGTGACCCCATAACGTTTTGCATCCCCATGCTCATCCTGGCCCTGGCCGATTCCGGCGCCGCCCTGATTGGAAAGCGCTATGGGACACTGCGCTATGCTGCGGGTGACGGGGAAAAGAGCGTGGAGGGCTCCGCCGCCTTCCTGATCGTCGCCTTCCTCAGCACCCAGGTTCCCCTGCTCCTGTTCACGAACACAGGCCGCTCCGAATCCATGGTCATCGCCCTCACCCTTGCGCTCCTCGTCATGCTGCTCGAAGCGATTGCATGGCGAGGACTGGACAATCTGTTCATCCCCCTGGGCGCCTTTCTTCTACTGAAAACCTTTCTCAAATTAGACGCGACCACGCTGGCCGCGCATCTGGGGATCGCCGTCGTCCTGGTCATCCTCTCCGTCCTATTCCGCCCCCGGCGCGCTGTCGCCAGGCTGGAGCGCCCGAGGAGCCACAGGGTATTCCCCGGGAAACGCACATCCATCACTTCGGAGGTCTTGGGCGATGACATTGTATGAGGTCAGGGGTGTCTCGTACCGCTACAATCTCGACCGGCACGGTGTGCAGGCCCTTTGCGGGGTTGACCTAAACGTGCGGAAGGGCGAATTCATGGCAATCTCCGGCCCCTCCGGCTCCGGAAAGACTACGTTGCTGAACATCCTTGGCCTGCTGGAGCGGCCGTGCGAAGGCACGGTCCGCCTTGATGGGGCTGAGGTCTCGGGCATGAGTGAACGAGAGCGCACCCGTCTGCGGCGTGAACGCATCGGCTTCATCTTCCAAACCTTCAATCTCATTCCCGTCCTCACCGCCTACGAAAACGTCGAGTACTTTCTCCTAAGACGCACGATGCCAGGGGTGGAAGTGCGGCGGCGGGTTCTCCAGGCTCTCGAAGCGGTGGGCATAAGCGCCCAAGCCGACCAGCGGCCGAACGGCATGTCAGGCGGCCAGCGTCAGCGGGTCGCCATCGCTCGGGCGCTGGTGCGAGACGCCGACGTCATACTCGCAGACGAACCCACCGCCGCGCTGGACCAGGCCACAGGATCGGCGGTAATGGACCTGATGCGTCGGCTGAACCACGAGCGTGGCGTCACCTTCGTCTTCTCCACCCACGATCCTCGCATCCTCGCCGCCGCTGACCGCGTGGTCCAGCTCACCGATGGGACGGTGATCAAATGAGGCGCGTGCCGATCCTGTTCAGGCTGGCCCTGCGAAACGTCTTTCGCAACCGACGCCGCTCGATGTACGCGCTCGGCACGGTCGCCATGGGCGCAATGGGACTGTTCGTCTTCATGGGCTTCAACCGGGGGCTCATGAATCAATACCGCGCCAATACGATCCGCGCCCGCTGGGGCCACGGTCAATTGTATGTCCGGGGCTACCGCGGAGTGGCGCACGTCCGCCCGTGGGAGAAGTGGATCGAGCAGCCCGAGCCGGTCATGGAAAGGCTGCGGGCGTTGCCGGGGGTCGTGGACCTCTTCCCACGCCTCACCATCAGCGCAATGGTGATGGCGGGAGGGGGCGCCGTGGCGGGGCAGGGAGAGGGGATTGACGGCATCGCGGAGGCGCGCTTCTTCGACCAGTTGAACTTCAGGGAAGGAGGAAACTTCGAGAACCGGGCGGACGGGATCGTGCTGGGGCAAGGATTGGCACAGGGCTTGGGCGTTCACGTCAAAGACGAAGTTCTCCTGGTCGCGCGAGACAGAACGATGACCATCCGCAGCGCCAGGGTCATCGTCACAGGGGTGTTCCATACAGGGTCTCAGGAGTTCGATAGCCGCGCGTTCCGTCTTCCCATCAAGATCGCGCAGAGGCTCCTGGGGACGGATCGAGTGGAATCAATTTCGGTCGCGCTTTCTGGGGTTGAACTCTGGCCCGCCTTCGCCATGGCCGCTAAGGCCGCGCTGCCGGAGCTGGAGGCGGTTCCCTTTGACGAGCTGGACAAAGTGTATTATCGCCACGCAGTGGACTGGCTCGACGCGCAGTTCAGCTTCATCCGGAGCATCATTCTCTTGGTGGTGTTCCTCGGTATCTTCAATGTGATCTCGATGACCGTCATGGAACGCACGGCCGAAATCGGCACCCTGCGCGCGAGCGGGGACACCCGCTTGGAGATTGCGCTCGGCCACATCCTGGAGGCGATAGCGCTGGGTGTCCTGGGGGGCTTCATTGGGCTTCTGGCTGGCTGTGCGCTTTCCGCAGGGCCGTTGCGTGAAGGGGTTGCCATGCCTCCGGCCCCGGGAATCACTCGGAGCTTTCGCATCTTCATCGAGCTCGGCCTCCGCGACGCGCTGCAGGTGCTCTTCCTCTGCACCCTGACCGCAGCGGCTGGTTGCCTGCTGCCGGTGTGGCGCGCCACGCGCATCCCCATCGCGGAGGCACTTCGGCACGTGTGACGTTCGCATAAAGGAGTGATGGAACATGAATCAACTGATCGCCGTCAGAGCGCCAGAGGAGCAGGAACAATGGAATAGAGCAGGCGATTTGACACCATTGGATCCTGCAGACTTGGTTCGACACGCGTGCGATGAGCACTGGGTGCTGGTCAGCAACGATGGCGAGACGGTGGGGCGTTGCTCCCTCTGGTGGCGCCGCACACCGCCTTTGCCGGGACACCAGCTTGGGATTATCGGCCATTACGCCGTCCGTGATGCGATGTCCGCGCACCACCTCTTGAAGCACGCCTGCGAACAACTGGCGGCGCGCGGCTGCACCCTGGCGGTCGGTCCGATGGACGGCAATACCTGGCGACGCTACCGGCTTATCACCGAGCGAGGCAGCGAGCCAGTCTTTTTCCTGGAACCGGACAACCCCGACGACTGGCCCCGCCATTTCCTTGAAGCCGGTTTCACCCCCCTAGCCCACTACAGCTCGGCGATTAATGGCGATCTCGGCCGGGAGGATCCGCGCATGGAAGAGGTGGGCGCTCGCCTGAGCGCGCAGGGCGTCCGGATCCGGCCGCTGGACTTGCGGCGCCTCGAGGATGACACGCATTGCATCTACACCCTCTCCCGAAGCAGCTTCCAAAGCAACTTCCTCTACGCGCCGATCGACGAGGCGGAATTCAATGTCCAGTACCGCACCATGCTGCGCTTGGTGCGGCCCGAGATGGTGCTCATCGCGGAGCTCGGGGAGCGGCCAATCGGCTTCGTCTTCGCGCTGCCGGACCTGTTACAGGCCAGACGGGGACAGGCAATTGACACGGTCATTCTCAAAACCGTTGCCGTGGTGCCCGAGCATGCCGGTGCCGGCCTGGGAAGCCTGTTGATTGCGCGTGCGCATGAGATCGCCCGGAGGCTCGGCTACACTCGAGTCATCCATGCCCTCATGATCGAGACCAATCACTCTCGAAAGATAAGCTGCCATTATGCGCACACGATCCGGCGTTACACCCTATTCGCCAGGACGCTGGTGCCCTGAGTAAGAAAATCTCGCAATAGGATCGTCTCCACCCAATTTGGGAGCGGGGAAGGGTGAGGGGATAGCGATGAACATCGGCGAGATGCTGAAAGAGCGTGCCACCTCCTGTCCCGAGGCCGTCGCCATCTTGGAGACGCGGAACGACAGTAGTCGCGCTCTTACCTTCGCTGGACTGGAACGCGCGTCGGCGCAGGCTGCAGCGTTGCTTCGCGGCGCCGGTTTGCGGCCCGGCGATGCTGTCTTGGTCTTTCATCCTATGTCCGCCGAGCTGTACATCGCGTTGTTGGCAATCTTTCGCCTGGGACTGGTGGCCATGTTTCTGGACCCCTCGGCGGGAACGGAGCACATCGACCGCTGTTGCGCGCTGTACCCACCAAGAGGGCTGATTGCCAGCTCCAAGGCGCATCTATTACGTTTCCTCTCACCGGCCCTTCGACACATCCCGATTAAGTTCGCTATCGGCGTCCCGGTGCCTGGCGCCGCGAGGTGGGCCAGCTCCGATAGCCTGGCACCCTATGAACAGATCTACCCATGCGCATCGGAGACTCCCGCGTTGGTCACCTTCACCAGTGGCAGCACCGGCCAGCCCAAGGCGGCCGTGCGCACCCATGGCTTCCTGATGGCCCAGCACCGAGTACTGGAACAGAGCCTTGGACTGAAGCCTGGCGAGATCGATCTGACCGCTATGCCGATATTTGTTCTGGCCAATCTTGCGTCCGGCATCACAAGTCTGATACCGGACGCCGATCTGCGGCGCCCGGGTTGTATCGATCCCGCCCCTCTTGTAAAGCAGATACACGCTCACCGCCCCACGCGCGCCGTTGCTTCACCCGCCCTTCTGGAATGCGTGGCGGATTACTGCATGGAGCACGGTGTAACCCTTCCGGGCCTAAGAGAGGTCTTCAGCGGGGGCGCGCCGGTCTTCCCGCGATTGCTGGGCAAGTTGCAGTTGATAGCTCCACAGGCCGAGATCACCGCAGTCTACGGCTCCACTGAAGCTGAACCGATTGCGCAGATCGCACACCACGCGATGGGTGTTGAAGATGTGGCCGCTATGCTCGCCGGGCGGGGTCTCCTCGCCGGCCATCCAGTGCCAGCCATCGAGCTTAGAATCCTGCGAGACCAGTGGGGCATACCGATCGGTCCATACACCCGAACGGAATTCCCGGCGACCTGCCTGCCTCCGGGGGTGGCAGGTGAGATTGTGGTTAGCGGCATTCACGTTCTGCCTGGCTACCTTCATGGATATGGTGACGATGAGACCAAATTCACCGTGGACGGCCGTCCATGGCACCGGACGGGGGATGCCGGTTACCTCGACGACCGAGGCCGCCTGTGGTTGCTCGGCCGCTGTGCTGCACGGATCGAAGACCCGCGCGGCACGCTGTATCCCTTTACTGTCGAATGCGCTGCCAATCACCATCCGGGCGTGCGCCGGGCCGCCGCCATATCGCAGCAGGGCCGGCGCATCCTCGCCGTCCAGCTCGAGGATCATAAGGCCAGCACGGATCTCACCTTCCTCAGGAGAGAACTTGCCTGGGCATCTATCGACGAGATACAGGTCCACAATTACATCCCGGTTGACAAACGCCACAACGCCAAGATCGATTATCCGGCCTTATACAAACTCGTGGCGCATGAGAAATTGTCAAGCGCCATTGAGAAGCGGATACGTTGCTCACTATCGAACTGCAATGCGGGGTGATGTTGACTCTGTCACCTGTGCAGGAGGGGGCAATCTCGGCACACCATCATCAGGGATCAGGCGGACCTCTCTCGGCGGCCGCCCCGCCAAATTACGACGGGCTCCAAGTAAGGCGGCTTTGAAGAGGAAGAATCATCCCGAGCAAGGAACGCGCGGGGTTCCTATTCTTCGAGCTTGACAAGGGAAGGAAAGACCTCTCTGGTTTGAGTCTCGAAATGACGGCGAAGAACGTGGTCACGGGCGAACCAGTGATGATCGTCGCGCCTGTGCCTTACGCCAACTTTACGCCGAAAAGGGAAGCCAGTGAGAAGGCGAGCGGTGAGCATAGGTGGTAGGGGACAACCCGAGGATCATATCAGGCCCTGCCCAGCAGCTCGGAATGGGGAAGCTTGACATGGCATAATAATCTGGCTATTTTTATGCTTGGAGCAGGGTCCGCGATGAGAACTACTTCGGAGATTGACGACAGGCTCATGAAGCGAGCGCTGGTACTGACCAAGGCTAAGACGAAGAGGGAGGTCATCCACCGGTCTCTGGAGGCCCTGATTCGCCAGCAGCGGATCGAGCGTCTCCTGGGAAAACTGGGTCGCTTCCCGCTTGAGCTCACACCTAGAAGGCTGACCAAGCTCCGCGCCGATGGCTGAAGGAGCCCGGGGCAGACGGTACTCGAGCTTCAGGAGCTCTGCGAAGCGACGGAAGGGTTTGTCCACTCCGACGACGGATCATCTCATCGCCGCGGTCGCCCTGAGCTACTCCTGCCGCCTCCTTCACCGCGACAAGCACTTTGACCTGCTAGCCTGCCATGTCGGAATGCCGTGGTGAAGTCTTAGAGGACCAACGACTGCCCGTCCTGGTGTCCTTGGGGGGATAGACGAGCATGCTCGTAAATAACCCGGTATCAGTTATCCTGACCAGAGAAAGGAGGCGATCCGAATGAATACACAGAGACGAATAACCCTTGGACTTCTTGTGGTGCTGGCAGGGCTCACGGGATGTCAGACATTGTCCGATGTGGTCAAGGCCAAGGATGAAGGAACGAGTCAGGTCTATCCGATTGATCCCGACCAAGCCTGGAAGATTGCCATGACCGTCTTCCGCTGGGAAGGGAGTGACGCCATCGAAGAGCACAGAGCCGAGGGCTACATGCTGACGAGCAGTGGCATGAATCTAATGACCGCTGGTACGGTCATGGGCGCCTGGGTCGAGCCAGTCGCCCAAGGGCAGACCAAAGTGACCGTCGTGACGAAACGCCGCATCGTGACCAACCTCGTTACCACCCTGACGGAAACGACCTTTCATAGGCGCTTCGCTCAGGCGGTAAAGATTGTCAAAGCAGGGAAGCCCCTTCCTCTCGAACCACCAGCAGAATAGATGCTGAATGGAATAAAAGTGCGGTCCCAGATCATAACCCCGTAATCTTAACGTGAGAAGCCGCGATTACTATGTCCTGACCCTACATGCACGAGAAGCAGAATTGACGTTTTGCTAGTGGCCGGCGATGGTCATGCGGCGGATTTTGAGGGTGGGTGCCACGACGCTGTTGCGGAAGGTGAGGTCGTTGCCGACCATCTCGATCCCCAGCAGCATCTCCTTCAGATTGCCGGCCACGGTGATCTCCTCGACGGGATAAG
>Ga0184615_10001185_pt1 | contig 14275 bp, 12 predicted proteins | sample PLM4_65_coex_FD_133134 | JGI IMG/M metagenome (GOLD analysis project Ga0184615, IMG submission 133134) | Groundwater sediment microbial communities from an aquifer in East River, Colorado, USA - PLM4_65_coex | ecosystem: Environmental > Terrestrial > Soil > Riparian zone | place: USA: East... | reverse complement strand
CTGCATCACCTGCTCCTGATAGATCATGACCCCGAACGTCTCTGTCAGGATCGGTTCCAGCTCGGGATGCAGGTAGTCGGGCTCCTCTTTGCCCGCCTTCACGGCGATGTATTTCGGGATGTTGTCCATCGGGCCGGGGCGGTAGAGCGCGACCAGCGCGATGATGTCCTCGAACTTGTCGGGACGCATCTGGCGCAGCACGTCGCGCATGCCCGCGCTTTCCAGCTGGAACACCCCCATCGTCTCACCGCGGCCCAGCATGTCGTAGGTCGCCTTGTCGTCGAGCGGGAGGTTGAGCAGATCGATCTCGATGCCGCGGCGCCGCAGCAGTTCCACGGCGCGTGTGAGAACGGTGAGAGTCTTGAGGCCGAGGAAGTCGAACTTCACCAGCCCGGCGGCCTCCGTGTACTTCATCGAAAATTGCGTCGCGATCAGCGGCGAGCGCGGATCGCGGTAGAGCGGCAGCAGCTCCTCCAGCGGCCGGTCGCCGATGACGACACCAGCGGCGTGGGTCGAAGCGTGGCGATACAAACCTTCGAGCTTCATCGCGATGTCGATGAGCTTCGCCACGGTCTCATCCTGGTCGCGCATCTCCTTGAGGCGCGGCTCGGCCTCGAGCGCCTCGGCGAGCGTGGGCGGGTGCGCGGGGTTGTACGGCACCATCTTCGAGATGCGGTCGACCTGCCCGTAGGGCATGCCGAGCACGCGCCCGACATCGCGCAAAGCGGCGCGCGCCTGCAGCTTGCCGAAGGTGATGATCTGAGCGACACGGTTGGCGCCGTATTTCTCCTGCACGTGCGCGATCACCTCGTCGCGCCGATCCTGGCAGAAGTCGACGTCGAAGTCGGGCATCGACACGCGCTCTGGATTGAGGAAACGTTCGAACAGGAGTCCGAAGCGCAGCGGATCCAGGTCGGTGATGGTGAGCGACCACGCGACGACCGAGCCAGCGCCCGAACCGCGTCCGGGCCCGACGGGAATCCCATGGTCCTTCGCCCAGCGGATGAACTCGGACACGATCAGGAAGTAACCGGGAAAACCCATCTTCTCGATCACGCCGAGCTCGAACTCGAGCCGGTCGCGATACGGCTTCTGCGCTTCGCCCGCGATGGCGTGCAAGCCGAAACGATGCTCCAGACCCGCGCGCGCTTCGCGGCGCAGCGCGTCGGCCTCCGTCTCGCCCTGCTCCGTCGGGAAGGCGGGCAGGATCTCCTTGCGCGGCTTCGGCCGGAAGGCGCAGCGCCGAGCGATGGCGAGTGTGTTGTCGATCGCCTCCGGCAGGTCGGCGAACAAAGCGCGCATCTCGGCCGCGCTGCGGAAACGGTGATCCGGAGTGAAGCGCCGCCGTTTCGGCTCGGCAACGTGGTTGCCGTCGGCGATGCAGATCAGCACGTCGTGCGCCTCGGCCATCTCCTCCTTGGCGAAGTACACGTCGTTGGTGGCGACCAGCGGCAGGTTCTTCTCATAGGCGAGGTCGATCAGGTCGCCCTCGATGCGCTGTTCGGCCTCCATGCCGTGGCGCATCAACTCGACGTAGAGCCGGTGCGGGAACATCGCCTCGAGGCGCTCCAGCCACTCGCGCGCGGCCTGGAGCTGTCCTTCGGCGAGCAGCCGTCCGATCAGTCCGCGCGGCCCGCCGGTCAACGCGATCAGCCCATCCGAATGCGCCGCCAGGTCTTCGAGCGTCACCCGCGGGGCCACGCCCGGCGGCGTATCGATGAAGGCCTTGCTGCCGAGCTTGGAGAGGTTGCGATAGCCGGTTTCGGACTGCACCAGCAGCACCAGCTCGTCCGGATCGGCAACGCGGCCCTGCGGCGCGCCGTTGGCGACCGCCATGCGGGCCACGCCGCCCTGCCCGCCATCGGGGCGCGCGACAAAGAGCTGACAGCCGACGATCGGCTGCACCCCGGCCTTGGCCGCGGCTTCGGAGAACTCCAGCGCACCGAACAAATTGCCCGTGTCGGTCACGGCGACCGCAGGCATGCGTTCGGTGATGCAGAGACCGACCAGCTCGCTGACGCGGATCGCGCCTTCGGAAAGCGAATAGGCCGAATGGACGTGGAGATGGACGAAGTCGGCGTGCGACATCAACGCATTGATTCCAGAACCTTAACGAGTCCGCATCGGAAACAAAAAGGGAACAAACGCCCGATTTTCGGGGGTGATTCCAGGGGGTCAGGATAGGGGTGGGTGAACGTTACGGCAACCCCAATAGATCGTCTCGCGCGATCGACGCGACCTACCGCATGTGGTGAAAAAAGCAGTCCGAAGGAGCCGCCTTCATCCAAAATCTCACCGTGAACGAATCGGGCTCGGGATCAACCGGAGCAAAAGTGGCCGGCGCTTGATGCGCTTCATGCTGGTGCGATACAGCGGCGCGTTGGTGGTGGCGATGGCGAAAGCGAGCCTATCGAGCCCAGTGGGCTTGCGTTGGCGGAAAAACAACATGACGGCCCCTCCATCACTGACCAATCACGGGATAATGCCGATTTTGAAGCGCGCTGGCGATACGTAGCTGCCCGAGGTTCTGGCGGTTATCCCCAAATCGTTAATTGCCTCGATCTTTAAGATCGAGCTTTAAAGCATTGTTTTTATGAGACCATCTTCGATCGTAACCCGGCGATCCATGCGCGCGGCGAGCTCCGGGTTGTGGGTGGCGATCAGCGCGGCGGTGCGGGTCTCGCGTACGATCTTCATCAGCGCGGCGAACACATCGTCGGCGGTGCGGCGGTCGAGATTGCCCGTCGGCTCGTCGGCGAGAAGCACCTGGGGCTGGTTGGCCAACGCTCGCGCAATGGCGACGCGTTGCTGCTCGCCGCCCGACAGCCGCGCCGGTCGGTGGGTCTCGCGCGCCGCGAGGCCGAGCATGTCCAACAGCTCATGGGCCCGTTTGCGGGCCATGCGTTTCCTGGAGCCCGCGATCATCTGCGGCAGGATCACGTTCTCCAGCGCCGAGAACTCGGGCAGCAAATGGTGGAACTGATAGACGAAGCCGAGGGAGCGGCGGCGCAGCTCGGTGCGGCGTCCATCGGACAGGTTGCTCGTCCCGATTCCGGCAATGCGAACCTCGCCTTCGTCGGCGCGTTCGAGAAGCCCGGCGATGTGCAGCAATGTCGACTTGCCGGCCCCCGACGGCGCCACCAGCGCCACCGCCTCCCCCGCCTTGACGCGCAAGGATGCGCCGCGCAGCACTTCGAGCCGGGTTCCGCCTTGTTCGAAGGTTCGCTCGATGTGATCGAGCTCGAGGGAGACCTCGCCGGCCGCCGGGCTATTCATAGCGAAGCGCCTCGACCGGATCGAGCCGCGCCGCGCGCCACGACGGATAGATCGTCGCGGCAAAGGACAGCACCAGCGCCATGACGACAACGGCGACCACTTCGAACGAATCCACCTTCGCCGGCAATTTCGACAAGAAATAGATCATCGGATCGAAGATGACGGCACCGGTCAGGCCCTGCAGCCATTGCCGAATGGTCTCGATGTTGAGCGCGAAGGCGAGGCCGAGCGCGAATCCCAGCAAAGTTCCGACAATGCCGATGGAGGCGCCGGCCAGCAGGAAGATGCGCATGATCATGCCGCGTGTTGCACCCATGGTGCGCAGGATGGCGATGTCGCGACCCTTGTCCTTCACCATCATGATCATGCCGGCGATGATGTTGAATGCCGCAACGACGATGATGAGAGTCAGGATCAGGAACATGACGTTGCGCTCGACGGCGATGGCGTTGAAATAGCTCTTATTGGCATCGCGCCAGTCGACCAGCCGCACCGGTCGCCCCTGCAGCGCGCGCGCGACCTCGGCGCGCACCTGCGACACGTTGTCGGGATCATCGGCCATGACCTCGATCTGGGTCACGCCTTCGTCGATGTTGAAGAACGCCTGCGCCGCTTCGAGTGCCATGTAGACGAACGTCGAGTCGTACTCGTACATGCCGGCCTCGAAGGTCGCCGCGACGCGATAGGCCTTGACCCGCGGCACGGAGCCGAACGCGGTCGGTGTTGTCTGCGGCGCGATGATGGTCATGCGGTCGCCGGGGGCGAGCCCTAAAGCGGATGCGAGTCGCGAGCCGACGACGACCGAGTCCGGCCCGAAACTGGCGAGGGAACCGGAGCGAATATTGCCGGCGATGGTGGGGCGCCGGGCGAGATCGGCGGGACGCATGCCGCGCACCAGCGCGCCGTGCGCCGCCCCGCGCGACGTGGCCATGACCTGACCTTCGACCACCGGCGAAGCGGTGACGACGCGCGGCAGGGCTCGGATGCGTTCGGCCAGGGAATCGAAATCGGTCAGCGGGCCCTGCGCGGCGAACACGCCGAGATGTCCGTTGAGCCCGAGGATGTGGCTCATCAGCTCCTCGCGGAAGCCGTTCATCACGCTCATCACCACGATCAAGGTCGCGACGCCGAGCGCGATGCCGGCGAGCGAGAACCCCGCGATGACGGAGACGAAGCCTTCCTGGCGCCGTGCCCGGAGATACCGGAGCGCCACCATCCGCTCGAAGGCGCCGAACGGCATCCTTTAGACCGCGAGCCGGGAAAGGGCGGATTCGATCGAGATCTCCTCGACCGCGCCGCTGGAGCGCTGCTTGACCTCGACCGCGCCCTTCGCGATGCCGCGCGGACCGACCGTCACCCGCCACGGCAGGCCGATCAGGTCCATATCGGCGAACTTGATTCCGGCGCGCTCGTCGCGGTCATCATATAGGACCTCGACTCCGGTCGCGCGCAGCTTGCCATAGACGTCTTCCGAAGCGCGGTCGCAGGCTTCGTCCCCGACCCGCAGATTGATCAGCCCGACCTTGAACGGCGCGACGCTCTCGGGCCAGATGATGCCGAGCGGGTCGTGGTAGGCCTCGATGATCGCGCCCACCAGGCGGGACACGCCGATGCCGTAGGAGCCCATCACCACCGTGACCGGCTTGTCGTCCGGCCCGGCCACAACCGCGTTCATCGGTTCCGAATACTTGCTGCCGAAATAGAAGATGTGTCCGACCTCGATGCCGCGCGCGTGCACAAGCGCGTTGCCGAGCTTCTTCGCTTCCTCCGCATCGTGCTTCTCGTCGGTGGCGGCGTACAGAGACGTCCAGCGCGCCAGCTCGGGCTCGAGATCGCCATCGTAGTCGATCGCGGTAGACAAGGGATCGAATGAGAGAAAATCGTTGTGGCAGTAGACGTCGCTCTCGCCCGTTTCGGCGAGCACGATGAATTCGTGACTCATGTCGCCGCCGATGGCGCCCGAATCCGCGCGCATCGGAATTGCCTTCAACCCCATGCGCGCGAATGTGCGGAGATAGGCGACGAACATCTTGCGGTAGGCGCGGCGCGCGCCGGCCTCATCGAGATCGAAGGAATAGCTGTCCTTCATCAGGAACTCGCGTCCGCGCATGACGCCGAAGCGCGGACGTATCTCGTCCCGGAACTTCCATTGGATGTGATAGAGCAGCTTCGGCAGATCTCGATAGCTCTTGACCGAGGCGCGGAAGATGTCGGTGATTAGCTCCTCGTTGGTAGGGCCGAACAGCATCTCACGACCGTGGCGATCGGTGATGCGCAGCATCTCCCTGCCGTAGTCGTCGTAGCGTCCGCTTTCGCGCCACAGCTCCGCCGACTGGATGGTCGGCATCAGCAGCTCCTGGCCTCCCGCCGCGTCCTGCTCCTCGCGCACGATCTGCTCGACGTTCTTGAGCACGCGGAAACCGAGCGGCAGCCACGAATAGATGCCGGCGGCGGCCTGGCGGATCATGCCGGCGCGCAGCATGAGCTGGTGCGAGGCGATCTGCGCCTCGGCGGGCACTTCTTTGAGCGTCGGGAGAAAAAATCGGGACCTGCGCATGGGGCCGGAACTTAGGGGAACGGCCCCCGCCTGTCACGCGCTCAGCGTGGGCGCACCCGTTGGCACAGCTCGGCCAAAGCGGCCTCGCCGTCGTCCTGCAGCGGCTGGTCGTTGAAGTAGGCGCGGCCGTTGCGATAGCTCACCGTACCGATGTTGGCTTCCGGCTTGTAGAGGTCCCGCTGCGGATTATTGGGATCGGGGAACGCTGGGATGCCGAAGCGATGGGCGAGCTCGACCGTAACGGCGATATCGAAATTTTCGGGCACCTTGATCTGCGTGGCCGAAAGATCGGCGGGCACGACTTTCTTGCCGTTCACCACGTCCACGCCGGGCTTGTATTCGACGTTCGCCGCCGGCACATGGCGCGTGAGCTGGGCGCAGGTCTGCTGCGTGATCGTGATGGTCTGGGCCGAGGCACAGACCGGCCCCAGGGCCAGGATTGCCGCCAAAACCGCTATTTTCATGGCCCAAGCATGGGCGGGCGGCCTTAAGAACCGTTTAACTCGACTCGGCCGCCGTGACAGGATTCCGGGTCGAACGGGGTGGGGCGATGGAAAATTTCTTCAAGCTGCGCGAGAAGAACACGACGGTTCGCACCGAGCTGCTGGCGGGGCTCACAACCTTCCTCACCATGGCCTACATCATCTTCGTCAACCCCGACATCCTGTCCGCCGCGGGGATGGACAAGGGCGCGGTGTTCGTCGCGACCTGCCTCGCCGCGGCGATCGGCACGCTGATCATGGGGCTCTACGCCAACATGCCGATCGCGCTGGCGCCGGGCATGGGGCTCAACGCCTTCTTCGCCTTCGTAGTCGTCAAAGGCATGGGGCTGTCGTGGCAGATCGCGCTCGCCGCCGTCTTCGTCGAAGGCATCCTGTTCTTCATCCTGTCCGTCCTCCCCATCCGCGAGTGGCTCATCAATTCCATTCCGCGTTCGCAAAAGCTCGCCATCGCCGCCGGCATCGGCTTTTTCCTCGGGCTCATCGGGCTCAAAAGCGCAGGTATCGTGATCGCCGACCCTGCCACCTTCGTCACCGCCGGTCACCTCACCAGCTGGCCGGTGCTCCTCGCCGCCTGCGGCTTCGTGCTGATGATCGCGCTCGACCACATGCGCATCCCGGGCGCGGTCATGATCGGTGTCATCCTGGTCGCGATCGCCGGCATGGTCATCGGAATCTCGCCCGCGCCGCACGGCATCGTATCGTTGCCACCGAGCCTGGAGCCGACCTTCCTCAAGCTCGATCTTAACGGGCTGTTCCACCTCGCCTGGCAGACCATGCTGTTCGTGGTCTTCGCGTTCCTGCTGGTCGATGTGTTCGACAACGCGGGCACGCTGATCGGTCTCGCGCATCATGCGGGAATGCTGGACGAGCGCGGTCATCTGCCGGGCCTCGGGCGGGCGCTGATTTCGGACTCGAGCGCGGCCTCGATCGGCGCCGTGCTCGGCACGTCGACGACGACGAGCTATATCGAAAGCGGCGCCGGCATCATGGCCGGCGGGCGCACCGGTCTGACCGCGGTCACGGTGGCCGTGCTGTTCCTGCTTTCGGTGGTGTTCGCGCCGATCGCGACCGCGATCCCCGCCTACGCCACCGCGCCGGCGATCCTGTTCGTCGCCTGCCTCATGGCGCGCAGCCTCACCGGCATCGACTGGGAGGACATGACCGAGTTCGTACCGGCGGTGATCACCGTGCTGTCCATGCCGTTCACCTTTTCGATCGCGACCGGCATCGGGTTCGGGTTCGTCGCCTATACGTCGATCAAGGTCCTGTGCGGGCGCGTCACCGAAATCTCGAGCGCGGTGTGGGTGATCACGGCGGTGTTCCTGATCTACTTCATCTCGATTTAGCGGTTTTGCACCGCGTCGTGGTATTGCGGCGCCAAGGCGGATCGAGGGCGAGGATCTGCTGGTAGACGGGGCACGACGGCGCGTGCGCGCCAGGCAGATACCCGGTCGACATCAGGAACTCGCCCACCACCTCGCCGCCCATGAACAGAAAATGTTCGCGGAACAGCTTCACCCAATCGTCCTTGGGGCGTGGGTGCTGCGCGGAAAGCCAACCGGAGAATGAGCCGTGCGTCTTGGCGAGGGCGCGGATGCGGCGGGAGTTTTCGATCACGGCGTCGATCTTGCGCGCGTTGCGGATGATGCCCTCGTCGCCCATCAGCCTTGCCTTGTCGCGCGTCGAAAACCGCGCCACCTTTTCGGGCGCGAAGCCGCGAAACGCCTTGTAGAACGCCGGCCGCTTCTTCAGGACGATCAGCCACGACAGACCGGCCTGGAACACCTCAAGCGCAAGGCGTTCGTTCAGCCGCGCGTCGTCGGTAACGGGAAACCCGTACTCCGCGTCGTGATACGGCGCGTGAATCGGGTGATCGGGGGCGATGTCGCAGTAACTCATCCGGTGTGAAACGAAATCAGATCGGCCGCATTGACGTAGTAGAAGATACCCCAGAGCACGGCCGCGATCACCGTGACGATCGCCGCCTTGAGCCATAACCGTGGGCGCACCGGCGCGCTCGGCGCATGGCCCGGTCCCGGCTCCTCCCCTATTTCGTGCGGGGCTTTCACGCCCCAGGGCAGGACCAGGAAAAACACGATCCACCACAGCACGACAAAGACGACGAAGCTGGAGAACCAGCCCATCTAGAGCCGCACGATCTGGACCTGGGTCACCGGTCGCTTGCCGATCGAAGCGCGCAGGGAGCGGCGCACCGCGACGCGCACCGCTTCGCTCACGGCCGCGTCGTCGTTGAGCTGGCTGCGCTTGAGACCTTCGACGGCTTCGATCATCGCATCGACGGCGAGGCGGATCGCTTCGACGCCCTCGGCGTCGCCATCGACGAGACCCGGCACGGCAACCATCGGGTCGGCCGCGAGCCGACCCTTGTGGTCGAGCACCACGGTTGCGATCGCAGCACCACCGAACGCCATGCGGCGGCGCATGCGCAGCACCTCGCCTTCCGCCGGCACGAGGCGGGTGCCGTCGATGGCGAGCTTGCCGACCGGAACGTGCCCGACGATTTCGGGCGCCCCCGGGGCGAGCCGCAGCATGGCGCCGTTCTCGACCACGAGAGCTTCGGCGATGCCGCGGCTCTTGGCGTAGCGCACGTGTTCGTGCAAATGGCGCGTCTCGCCGTGGATCGGGATCAAAACGCGCGGGCGCACGAGGTCGTACATGCGCGCGAGGTCGTCGCGCGAGGGATGGCCGGAGACGTGCACGAAATGGTCGGCATCGGTGACGATCTCGATGCCGAGCCGCGCGAGCAGGTTCTGCAGCTTTCCGATCGCCTTCTCGTTGCCGGGGATGACGCGCGAGGAAAACACCACCGTGTCGCCGGGCTCGAGCACCACCTCGGGGTGATCCTCGTTGGCGATGCGCGACAGCGCCGAGCGTGCCTCGCCCTGGCTGCCGGTCATGATGTAGAGCGCCCGCTCGCGCGGCAGAAATCCGGCCTCGTGCTCGTTGACGAAGATGTCGGTGTTCGCGAGGTAGCCGGTGTCGCGCGCGGCCTCCGTCACCGTCCACATCGAGCGGCCGATCAAGGCCACGTGGCGCCCATTGGCCTTGGCGGCCTGCGCGATGGATTGGATGCGCGCGATGTTGGACGAAAAGCACGTCACCGCGATGCGGTTCTTAAATTGCCCGAACAGCGCGCTCAGGCTGTCGCACACGGTCAATTCGGATCCGGTTTCACCCGGCACGAACACGTTGGTGGAATCGCAGGTCATGGCGAGCACGCCTTGGTCGCCCAGCCGGCGCAAAGCCGCCTCGTCCGTCACCGGCCCGACCAGCGGCGCTGGATCGAGCTTCCAGTCCGTCGCGTGCAGCACCGTGCCCTGCGCGGTGCGGACGACGATCACCTGCGCTTCGGGGATCGAGTGCGTCACCGCAATGGAGTCGATCCGGAACGGGCCGATCGTGACGCCGCCGCCGATCGGGAATTCGTTGACCGGCACCTCGCGCTCGATGCCGGCCTCGACCAACTTGCGGCGCAGCATCGCGCTCGCGAAGGGCGAGCAGTAGATTGGCTTGCGCAAGCGCCGCCACAGATGGGCGACGGCGCCGATGTGGTCCTCGTGAGCGTGAGTGATCAGGATGCCGCACAGCCGGTCGCGCCGCTCGGCGATGAAGGTCGGATCGGGCAGGATCAGATCGACGCCGGGCGCCATCTCGTCGGCGAACGACACGCCGCAATCGACCATGAGCCATTGGCCGTCGCAGCCGAACAGGCTCATGTTCATGCCGATCTCGTGGGCGCCGCCGAGCGGCACGAACAGGAGCTCGCCCGGCCGCGCGTAATCCGGGGCGTCGGTCATTTCGACCGGTTCCGCCGGTTGATCTGGGCGAGGCCGCGCAAAGTCAGGTCGGGATCGAGGTGCTGGATCACCTTCGTTGCGTCGGCGAAGAGCGGCGCGAGCCCACCCGTCGCGATCACGGTCATGTCCGCGCCGAACTCCGACTTGATGCGAGCGACGAGGCCCTCGATCAGCCCGACATAGCCCCAGTAGACGCCCGAGCGCATAGCCGGGATCGTGCGCTTGCCGATCACCTGTTCGGGCCGTTCCACGGCGATGCGCGGCAACTTGGCGGCGGCGTGGTGCAGGGCGTCGAGCGACAGGTTGATGCCCGGCGCGATCACGCCGCCGAAATAGGATCCGTCGCTATCGACGACGTCGAAGGTGGTGGCGGTGCCGAAGTCGATCACGATCAGCGGACCTTTGTAACGATCATGCGCGGCGGCGGCATTCACCAGCCGGTCGGCGCCGACCTCGTCCGGCGCGTCGACCTTCACGGCGATGCCCACGTCGACGCCTTTGTCGCCGACCACCAGAGCTTGGCACTTGAAGTAGCGCCGGCATAGCGCCCTGAGGCTGAACAGCGCCTCCGGCACCACCGTGGCGATGATTGCCTGGTCGACCTGCGAGGCCTCGATGCCGTCGAGCCGCATGAGCTGGAACAGCCAGACCGCGTATTCGTCGGCGGTGCGCCGGGAATCGGTCGCGGCCCGCCATTCTCCGAGGCGACGCTCGCCGTCGAAGATCGCGAACACGATGTTGGTGTTGCCGCTGTCGATGGCGAGCAGCATGGCGCTACGCCGCCGCCGCGGCGAGCCAATTGGCACGAACGGGCTCGAATCCCTGCTCTGTCCAGCGCTCGTACCATTTCGCGAAACTTGCCTTTATCGGTTCAACGAGGGCCTCCGCAGCGAGTTCCGCGCCGGAAGCGGCAAGGCTGGTGGCCGGCAGGTCCGTCGGCGCATGGGCGACGTTGACGCCGATGCCGACGGTACACCAGCGCCGTCCGTTGGGCTCCATCTCGGTCTCGATCAGGATGCCGGCGAGCTTTTTGCCGCCCAGCATCAGATCGTTCGGCCATTTGAAGGCGATCTTGACGCCCTCCGGCAGGACGTGCGTCAGCGCCTCGCCCGCGCCGAGCGCGGCGACGAATGCGATCTCGCCGATCCGCTCCATGGCCGGCGCCGGAAAAACTAAGGTCATGTAGAGATTGCCTTCGGGCGAGGTCCAGCGCCGCCCGCGCCGTCCGCGCCCGGCGGTCTGGCGCTTGGCAACGATCACCATTTCCTTTGCCGTTCCGGCGCGGATGCGCCGCAGCGCTTCGTCGCTCGTCGAGTCGATCTCGTCGAACGCGACGATCATCCGGGGAACAGCGAAGCCGCCGCGGTCTTCGCGCCCACGAGGATGGGCGACGGGTAGATGAAGAAGAACATCGTGAACAGCGCCGTCGCGGCCATGACGATGCCGACCTCGCGGCCGACCGGGCGTTCGAAGGAATCCCGTGCCTCGTCGAAATACATGATCTTGACGATGCGCAGGTAGTAGAACGCGCCGATGACGCTGGTCAGCACGCCGATAACGGCGAGTGCGTAGAGCCCTGCTTCGACGGCGGCGAGGAAGACATAAAGCTTGCCGAAAAAACCCGCGAGCGGCGGTATGCCGGCGAGCGAAAACATGAAGATGCCGAGGGCGAGCGCCATCATCGGGTTGGTCCGCGACAGCCCGGCGAGATCGTCGATGCCTTCCACCAGCCGTCCCCTCACCCGCATGCTGAGCACGCAGCAGAACGTGCCGAGCACCATGACGATATAGATGGCGAGGTAGATCAGCACGCCGCGCACGCCGGACTGGGTACCGGTCGCGACGCCGATCAAGGCGTAGCCGACATGGCCGATGGAGGAATACGCGAGCAACCTTTTGATGTTGGTCTGCCAGATCGCCGCCAGCGCGCCGAGCAGCATAGACAGGATCGAAATGAGCACGATCACCTGCTGCCACTGGCTCACCAGATGTCCGAACGGATCGATGAGCGCGCGCACAAGAAGCGCGAAGGCGGCCACCTTCGGCGCGGCGGCGAAGAATGCGGTGACCGGCGTCGGGGCGCCTTCGTAGACGTCCGGTGTCCACATATGGAACGGCACGGCGGCGATCTTGAAAGCAAGGCCGGCCAGCACGAATACCAGCCCGATGACGAGGCCGATCGACGGCACGCCGGTAGAAGCGAACAGCTTGGCGAGCGCGGTAAACTGTGTCGTTCCCGCGAAGCCGTACACCATCGACAGGCCGTAAAGCAGCATGCCGGACGACAGCGCGCCAAGGACGAAGTATTTGAGGCCCGCCTCCGACGAGCGCACGGAGTCACGCTGGAAGGCCGCGATGACGTAAAGCGCGAGCGACTGCAGCTCGATCGAGACGTAGAGCGAGATGAGGTCCGCGGCGGAAACCATCATCATCATGCCGAGCGTCGCGAACAGGATGAGCACGGGATACTCGAACCGCGCCATGTTCTCGCGCTCGTTGTAGGAGAGCGAGATGATGATGGTGAGGGCGGAGCCGATCAGGACCAGGATCTTGGCGAAGACGGCATAGGAGTCGATGATGAACTGGCCGTGGAAGGCGGTGGTGGTCTTGCCTGCGAGCGGCACCAGTACCAGCCCGGCGACGATCAAAACGAGGACCGCCAGCCACGATACCGGACGCGCCACGCGGTCGCCCGCGAACGCGCCGTAGAGCAATAAAGCCATGGCGAAACCGGCGACGATCAGCTCGGGCATGATGAGTGCGATGGATTGCATCAGCGCTGCGCCATTCTGGCGGCCGCGGCGCCGTTGTCGAGAGCCGTCTGGTGACGTTCGACCATGTGCGCGACCGAGGCGTCCATCACGCGCAGGAACGGGTTCGGATAGAGGCCCATCCACAGCACGACCAAAATCAGCGGCGCGAAGACAGTGATTTCGCGTGGGCTCAAATCGAGCATGGTCTTCAGCTCCTCGCGCACCAGCCGGCCGAAGATCACGCGGCGATAGAGGTAGAGCATATAGGCGGCGCCCAGGATGATGCCCGTGGTCGCCAGAAGCGCGACCCAGGTATTGGCGCGGAAAACCCCGACCAGCACCAGGAACTCGCCGATGAAGCCGGAGGTGCCGGGCAGACCGACCGAGGCCAGCATGAAGATCATGAAGGCGAAGGCATAGAGCGGCATACGGTTCACCAGCCCGCCGTAGCGCGCGATCAGCCGCGTGTGCATGCGGTCATACACGACGCCGACGATGAGGAAGAGCGCCGCCGACACGATGCCGTGGCTCAGCATCACGATCAACGCGCCTTGCAGCGCCTGCTGATTGACCGCGAAGATGCCGATGGTGACGAAGCCCATATGCGCGACGGACGAGTACGCGATGAGCTTTTTCATGTCCTCCTGGGCGAGCGCGACCAGCGATGTGTAGATGATGGCGATCACCGAAAGCGCGTAGATCAACGGCGCGAAGAACTCCGACGCCAGCGGCAGCATCGGCAAGGAGAAACGGAGGAAGCCGTAGGCCCCCATCTTCAGCAGCACGCCGGCGAGGATGACGGAGCCGGCGGTCGGCGCCTCGACATGCGCATCGGGCAGCCAGGTGTGCACCGGCCACATCGGCACCTTGACCGCGAACGACGCGAGAAAGGCGAGCCACAGCCAGAGCTGCATCCGGTACGGGAAGGTATGGTTCATCAAAGTCGGGATGTCGGTCGTGCCCGCCTCGAAATAGATCGCGAGCACCGCGACCAGCATCAGCACCGAGCCGGTCAGCGTGTAGAGGAAGAATTTGAACGCGGCATAGACGCGTCGCTCGCCGCCCCAGACGCCGATGATCAGGAACATCGGGATCAGCACGCCTTCCCAGAACAAGTAGAACAGCACCAGGTCGAGCGCGCAGAACATGCCCACCATCAGCGTCTCGAGCACCAGGAACGCGATCATGTATTCCTTGACGCGCACGGTGATGGCGCGCCACGAGGCGAGCACGCAGAGCGGCGTAAGGAACGTCGACAGCAGCACGAAAAGCACCGAGATGCCGTCCACCCCCATCTTGTAGTGAATGTTGAAGGACGGGATCCATTCGGCCGTTTCGACGAACTGGAAGTCGGCGGTCTTGGTGTTG
>Ga0184615_10001184_pt1 | contig 14283 bp, 19 predicted proteins | sample PLM4_65_coex_FD_133134 | JGI IMG/M metagenome (GOLD analysis project Ga0184615, IMG submission 133134) | Groundwater sediment microbial communities from an aquifer in East River, Colorado, USA - PLM4_65_coex | ecosystem: Environmental > Terrestrial > Soil > Riparian zone | place: USA: East... | reverse complement strand
TGATTTCTCGCAGCCGACTACATCCCACAAAACGGACGCAGAAACGCTGCCAATTCCACCCACTACGCGAATGTCGCGAAACACGCGCCGGCCGCACACCTCGACAAGCGACAGATGATCCTCGCTGCCGCCGCTGCGATCGATCTTCTCGAGCGCCGCCGGCTTGATGCCAATCAGATGCGCACGCTGAAAATCCGCGCGGAACATATGTCCGGCAAGGTACTGTTCCTCGCTGATTGTCTCGGCGATGCGCATCCGGCGGAGCGTGTCGGCGACCACCACACGCTGCACGCGACGGCCGGAGCCGCGATCCTGATCCGTTTCATCGAAGGCGTTTCTCAGCTCGGCAATGCGCTCGCCGGGCAGCTTCAACAGCGCGACGGCGTCAGGGGCAGCACCGCCACGGGTGGTATTGGATTTCGCCATCACATTTGCTCATTCGATTTTTCATATAGCCAAAACTCGCCACGTGGCTCGCCGTCCGGACTCCTCTCCGCCTCCACCGGCGCGCTGATGCATGCCAGGTGATAAGCGCACCACGACGTACCGTGATGGGCGGGCGCGCCGCAGAACTCATGCGTTGGCATCGAGCCATCGGGCCAGAGTGGGAATTGACAGGTGCGATGCGGTGGGCCGAGATCGCCGTAGCGCGTCAGCGTGGCTGAAAAACCGTCGTGGGCGCTGCCAAGCCCCGCCATTCGCCGCGCTTCCTTAGAACGGAACGCGCCACGCACGCGGCCTCGCCGCATCTTTTCGGTGAGATCGCCATTCCACACACTCATGAGGGCGACCGCGTGCCCGCCGCTGCATACGGCTGTGAGTGCACCGTGGTCGCGGGCCGATCGAAAACGGCGGTGATTTTGATCTTGTGCATGCACATTAATTACGATATTCGTAATTAATGTGCAACATAAAATTACATTTATCGTAAATGACCCACTATCCGCAGGCGGGCATAATTGCGAAATGCGGAAAGCACCGCCACGCAAACCCCATTGGATCGAGGACCGGCTAGCCCAGCTCCCCAATAAAAATAAAAAGGGGCTGGCTAAAGTGCTCGATCTTGAACCAGCGCGAATTTCCGAAATAATTAATGGAAAACGTCAGATAAAAATCTCTGAAATTAAACCAATTGCGGATTATTTAGAGTGGCCAGAAAATGTTGTTTATTCATTGTCTACGGGTGATAGGGTAGAGATTATCCCGGTTACACACGTATACGTGGTAGGAGAGGTACAAGCGGGTTCATGGAAAGAAGCCCTTAGATGGGAGGCTTCGAATTGGTACCAGGCACCCATAATGTCTGATGCGCGATACCGCAACCTGGAGCAGTTCGGGTTACGGGTGGCAGGGCCCTCGATGAACGAGGTTTACCCCGAGGGTTCGATTGTCGTCTGTGTCAACCTCAAGGATCTCGGGCGCGAACCGCGGCCCGGCGAGCGGGTCATTGTGGAGCGACATGGCGCATCCGGGCTAGTGGAGATCACCGTGAAGGAGTTGCGCCGCGACGAGTCCGGAGACTATTGGCTCTGGCCGCGCTCCACCCACCCCGCTTTTCAGCAACCCTGGAAATGGCCCCAACCTCAGGATGAGCATTCGGGCGAGGACATCCAGGTCATCGCACTCGTCATCGGCAGCTACCGCCCGGAAGCGTGATCGGAGTGGCCGCCCCTTCGACAAGCTCGAGAGGGTGGGACTTGGATTGGCCCGTCACCGTGAACTGCGGAGCTCCGGTCTAAGCATCAAAGATGACGGCGTTCCCCAACACGTGCGTCCTCTGGCAAAGCAGACTTCCGATTTGCGCGAGCTCAAAATTACGATTTTTGTAATTTCAGGCTTGACTATAAATTACGTTTTTCGTAATTTCATTCCTGACGCAACGGCGCGGCAGGAGAACGACAATGCCAGCTCCCGGGACAGCGGCGACGAGTGACGAGGCGGTACTCCTCACTGCGGACGATCTCATGCTGCAGAGAGAGCTTCGCTACGATGTCTTGCCTCCCTGGGGCTTCGACCGACCGTCCGTTCCGGAGCTGACATCGGAACAACGACTACGCCGCGCGATCGCGCGTTACCAAGACATGATTGAGGTCAATCGGCTCCTGATCGAGGACTTCCGAATGAACGCGATCCGCTTCCCTTGGCAAGCGCGTCACATGGAGCGAGAGATCGAGCGGACCGAGGCCGATAACGAGGGGCTCACGATCCGGCTGAACGAGCATCGTGTCGCGCTCGATAAAATCACCCTCGATGAAAGCCGGGAAGCCGCGTGATGGAGCGTGAGCCCACGACTCTCCCCGAAACTGAAATCGAACAGGACGCATGCGTCGCGCACGTGTTCCATGCCGCGTGCGAACGCGACGTGCAAGGTGCCATCGCGCGACATCAGCGCATGGACGACGCGTTTTTCACGCCGCTAATCGAAGGCGTAGGCCTATGGCCGCGCTAACCTCCTACCACTGTCGCGGTGGTTCGTTTGGACTCACGACTGAAAAGTCCCTCGCACCGCGACCGGTTCGGGGGTTCGCTCAGCACGAGATCAGGTGCATCGCCGTGCATATTGGCAACGCAGACGTGCGCGTACGCTATCCTCGCCACTCGCCGTGGCTCGGTGTCGCCGCTACCATCGTCACGGTCGTCGCTTACCTCGTCGTGCGGTTCGCCTGACCACATTCATATTACTCACACCTTGCTAACGCACCGTCAGATTTGCAGATGTTGTCGTCCCATCGTGAACTCTCCATCGTCGGCAATCGCGACGCCTGAAACGACGATTACGAGCCAGGCGGCCATCTAAGGTGGTACTCTGGGGCATTGTAGCGGCCTTGTAGATGAATGGGGACCGTAGTTGCGCTCGCCAGCCTAGGTGCGATGGTCCTTGCGCTTACCCTTTCCCGAGGCAGCGATCCGCCCGGTTACTGTTCCGATCCTTCCCCGACCCGGCTTCGCACGAACGTGCTGCTCGTCCGATTTTACAACCGGGGTACGCGCGTATTGCCAAGGAATTCGCTGGATGGCGGGCCCGCTTCCGTCGATAGAATGCGAAGCGTTGCTGATTCTCGCTACAACGTGTTCTATCCGCCAACTTTTTCGGGAGAACTATGGTGGCATCACGAACTGCATCAACGAAGCAAACGACCGTTTCCCTCAAGCAGCTGGCAGCGGAACTGGCGCAAGCGCACGATCTGACCAAGAAGGACGCCGAGAGCCTGCTTAATGGCTTTGTTGCAAGCGTCACCAAACACTTGAAGAAGGGCGATCGGCTCCGCCTCGTCGGTTTTGGCATCCTGCAGGTTCGGCATCGTGCTGCACGGATGGGCCGCAATCCTGCCACGGGAGAAGCGATCAAGATCAAGGCCAGCCGCAAGGTGGCATTCCGCGCCGCCAAGGAACTTAAAGATTCGGTCTGAGCGCCGGCCGTTTTTCCGGCCGGATGAAGGCGACGTGGTGGGCCGCGCACGATGGCAACCCAGTGCGGCCTCCATGACTCAAAATCAGTAGTTGTCGCCAGCCACCGCCAGCCGGGGGCTGGTTTTAGGAATGAGCATCCGATCCACCCCTCAGGGGGGCGACGATCGGTTGAGGGGTGTTTTGTCATCGGCAGAGTCGGGCTCGATGCGCAACCATGCCCCTTCTCGGAAAGCAAAGAGTTCGGTCGCGTCGAGCTGATGCGCGGGTGAGTCCTGGGTGAGGATGTGGCTGAACGCGCCAACGGCATATTTCAGCTTTCCCACAATGTCACCAAAAGGAAGAGCGATGGTTCGGAAGCGGATCGTGCCACCGTTGCTCCACGCCAGGATGCCCTGAAAAATGATCGCCGTTTGTTGTTCGAACATTTTCGGCAGTAAATCCGTCGCGAGGTAGAGCCGTGATCTGTGCGGTATCGACGCGAGGTGAGTCCCGGCAACGCACAGCGGGGCGTCGTGATGAAAATTGCGGCCAACGAACTCGAATTCCAAACTATCCTTGGTAGGGGTGACGTCGTCGGACACGGACCTCGCGAGGATGCACCAATCCCAGTTTGCCGAGAACGTTGTCGGATTCAGGTGATTTATCGACGGGTAGGGGTTTTGACGTTTGATCCCCACCCATTCCCTCGCCACACGAGTCGTCATGCGCCTTTCGTGAAGGTTCGCATCGTCGCTCTGACGTAAGATCGTGCCCGCCATTTCTTCAGTCTAGCGGAGTATCGGCACATATGGCGGCTTCAGTCTCGGAGGAGTTGCCGAGGGGCCAGAACTGGGAATCGCCGGCCGCAGCCACGAATTCGGTTAGCAGGGTATTCGCAAAAGCGACGACTTCATCGCGCTTGTCTCGCCGATCACATGCCTGAAATAGCCTGCTACACTATCGAAATGGCGGAGAGGGGGGGATTCGAACCCCCGAAACGAGTTTACCCCGTTTAACGGTTTAGCAAACCGCCGCCTTCAGCCGCTCGGCCACCTCTCCGCGGGCGTCCGGCCGTTCTAGCGGCGCGCAGCGCGGCGGTCAACGCCGCCTAGGACATGCTCCAGCTGCGATAGGCATCCTTCATACGGTCGATGGCGCGGCTGAGCGCCTCGTCATCGCCGCCGTGCTCGCAGGCGGCCCTATAGGCATTACGTGCCCCCACGAAGATCGCCCATTTGGCGCGGTCGCCATTGCCCTCGCGGTGTCGTCGCTCGGCGAAGCGAGCCGTGCGCGCTCGGTCGCGCCCCTCGGCGAGGTCAAGCGCCTCGCGTAGGCGTCGCGCGATCTCGGCCTCGCCGGCCGCGTTGGCTTGGCCGAACGCCGCGAGGATCTTGTCGCTCAACCGCCGATGGAATTGACCCGTCACCATGTGACCGAGGCTAGCTCGTACTGGTTGACGAAATCTTAACGGACGCCAAAATCGGCCGGTGAGCCAAGCCATTCGCATTCACGCCCATGGCGGACCCGAGGTCATGCGCCTCGAGGATGTACCGATTCCCGCACCGGATCCCGGGGAAGTGCTGATCCGTCAGGAAGCTATCGGCGTCAATTACCGCGATATTTACGTGCGCAAGGGAATCTACGCCGGCCCGCCATTGCCGTCCTCGCTCGGCTTCGAGGGCGCCGGCATGGTCGAACTGGTCGGCCCCGGTATCACCGCCGTGAGCCAGGGCGACCGCGTCGCCTGCGCCGGTGGGTCGGATAACGCCTACGCCCAGCACCGTGTCGTACCGGCGGAACGCTGCGTCGTTCTACCCGGCGATATCGATGCACGCACCGCAGCCGCGATGATGGTGCGTGGCATGACGGCGCGCTACCTATTGTTCGCGACCTACAAGCTCCAGCGAGGCGAAACCATTCTGGTGCACGCGGCCGCCGGCGGCGTCGGGCTGATCCTTACCCAATGGGCGAAGCATCTCGGCGCTAAGATCATTGGCACCGTCGGCAGCGAAGCAAAGGTGGCGACGGCCCGCACGCATGGCTGCGATCACGTGCTGATTACGCGTGGCGACGATTTTGCGCCGCGCGTGCGCGAGATCACCGGTGGGCGCGGCGTCGATGTGGTCTACGACTCCGTCGGCCGCGATACCTTCGAAGGCTCATTGCTATCGCTGCGTCCGAGGGGCTCGTTGATCGTCTACGGCACCTCCTCCGGGGAGCCCGAGCCGATCGCGCCCCGGCGCCTCAACCTGCTTGGCTCATTGCATCTCACCTATCCGGGCCTGCCACACTACACGGCGACGCGCGCCGAGCTAGAGGAGACCGCCAATGATCTATTCGCCGTGGTACGGGCCGGCACGGTGAAGATCGCCATCGGCCAGAGCTACAAGCTCGCCGATGCCGCCCAGGCTCACCGCGACCTGGAATCGCGCAAGACCACGGGATCGACTATCCTCATCCCCTGAAACGAGCGACGGAGGACGACATGGCCGAGCTTCCCCCCGTGCGCCTGACCCACATGGGGCTGTGGGTGCACGACCTCGACAAGATGGTAGCGTTTTACACGCATGTATTCGGCTTTATCGTATCGGACCGGGGCGTGACACGGGGCAGCCCGATCGCATTCCTGACGCTCGACCCCGGCGCGCATCATCAGATCGTGATGGCCGAAGGCCGCCCAGCGGAGCTGGCTTTCAACCCGATTCAACAGATTTCGTTCAAGACCGACAAGCTCGCCAGCGTACGAGCCTATTACAAGGCTCTACAGTCGGAGCCCGTGACGAACATCCAGGGCATCACTCACGGCAATGCCTGGAGCATCTATTTCCAGGATCCGGAGAATAACCGCACCGAGGTCTATTGCGACACACCCTGGCACGTGGCGCAGCCCTTCGGCGTGCCGATCGACATGGCATTGCCCGAGGACGAGATCATGCGCCGCACCCAGGAATTGATCCGCGACAAGCCCACCTACTCTACCTTCGACGAGTGGAGCCGCGAGACCGAGACGAAGCTAGCAATCAAGCGCGCGCCCGAACTCGCACGCTGATCCTCATCTCCTCCCAGCGCGCTGCCTGATCGCCGCGACCACATACTATGCCGGCAGCTTCTCCGCGCTCGCTGCCGGCATTACCTCGAAAGCAGCGAAGACCTGCGCCAACATGGCGTAGTAGCCGATCATCACGACCATATCGAGCAGCGCCGGTTCGCCCAGCCGCGCCACTGCCTTGTCGTAGAGGTCCTGGGGGATTTTGTAGTTCTCGTAGAGCGCGTGGGCCACGTCGTGTATCAGCGCCGCGTCCGCATCGGAAGACGGCCGCTTGCCGTCGCGAATCTCCGCGATCACGTTCTCCGGTACACCTTCCTTGCGTGCCAGCTCGACGTGGATCGACCATTCGTAGTGGCAATCCCAGTAGCGCGCAGTGACGAGCACGATCAACTCGCCAAAGCGGCCCGAAACCGGCGCATTATAGCGGAGATACCCGCCCAAGCGCTGGATGCAGTCACATGCCTCTGGGCTGTTTAGCAGGTAGGGGAACGGCCCGCGCACCTGCTTGCGTGGGCCTGACGCGATCGCGTCGAACACGCGACGCTGCGCCGGGGTGAGCTGGCTGGGGTCGTTCGAGACGGGCTTCAGGCGCGCCATATTATCCACTCCTTAAGCATGAGTTTTCACGTGACATTAAGACTGCTGGGGCGACCCTCGTTGCGCCGGCCAAGTAGGCCTGATGCACGAGAGGGAACTACTGCCATGAAGGTCTCCAAACGCTCCATCGAAACCCTGATCGATCTCGTCGAGATCAAGCTCAGCACCATCGAGGTAACAGACCGCGAGGACGCGCGCGAGCGCGCCAGGCTGGAAATCGCGCGCAATGAGCTGTTGCAGCTCAAGTCGGCGTGCATCGCGCAACATAGGCGCGCACCGGCGGCCGCGCAGCCGCACGTCGAACCGACTCAAGCCGCCGCTTTGGCGTAGTCCGGGTTCACGCCGCGCTTTACGGCGGGCCGTGCGTCGATGGCGAGATACCAGCGCTTGGCGTTCGGGAACTCGTCCAGGCTCACACCTTGCCAGTCGTGCCGCTGGCACCAGGGATAGCAGGCCATGTCGGCGATGGTGTATTCGCCGGCCGCGAGCCATTCGTTATCCTTGAGCCTGGCGTCGAGTACCCCCCATAGGCGCCGCGTCTCCTTCGTGTAACGGTCGATCGCGTAAGGAAGCTGCTCCTTGGCCTGGCGGCGGAAGTGGTGCGCCTGGCCGAACATCGGTCCGACGCCACCCATCTGGAACATGAGCCACTGCACGGTTTCCCATTTCTTGTGGGGCTCCTGCGGAAAGAAGCGGCCGAACTTCTCACCCAAATACATCAGGATCGCGCCCGACTCGAAAAGCGTGAGCGGCTTGCCGCCCGGCCCGTCGGAATCGACGATCGCGGGGATCTTCGAGTTCGGATTGATCTTGATGTAGGCCGGCGTGAACTGCTCATCCTTTTGGATGTTCACCGGATGCATGTTGTATTTCGCGCTAACCTCTTCGAGGAAGATTTGCGGCTTCTTTCCGTTGGACGTGTTCCAAGTGTAGAGGTCGATCACGTCTTGGCCCCCTCACGCGCCGGCACGGCAGGGCCGCCTTGGACCTGCGTCTTGCCGTAGAGGATTTCCCAGCTCTTGTCGTTGTGATAAGGCCGCCCGGGTACGCGGCGATGCTCCTTCAGCACTTCCATGCCTCGCTGCACGCCGGGCCGCTCCCGGATCTTGGCGATCCAGCGCTCGAGATTCTTGAAGTTGGCGACCTCGATGCCTTCGTTCGCAGGGTTGTGCACCCAAGGCCAGATCGCGATGTCGGCAATCGTGAACTCGTTGCCCGCAATGTATTCGCTCTTGGCGAGCTCGCGGTCCATCACGCCCGCTAGACGGTTGGTTTCGTTCACGAAGCGATCGATGCCGTACTGCACCTTCTCCAAGGGCACACGCTGTGGCGCGTAGTTCTTGAAGTGGTGCACCTGGCCCAGCATCGGCCCGATATGGGCGATCTGAAACATCAGCCATTGCATGACCCTGAAATGGCCCGCGGGATCGGCGTCTTGACGCGGCAGGAACTTGCCGGTCTTCCAGGCGAGGTAGCACAGCATCGCGCCGGTTTCAGCCAGCGCGTAGTCCTTTCCGCCCGGCCCATCGTGATCGATCATGGCTGGTATCTTGTTGTTCGGGCTGATCTTCAGGAACTCGGGCTTGAACTGATCACCCTCACCGATGTTGATAGCGTGCACCTTGTAGGGCAAGCCGCACTCCTCCAACATGATATGGATTTTGTGTCCGTTGGGCGTGGGCCAGGAATACAGGTCTATCATCGCCGCTCCCGCTTAACCATTTTGTGGCGCCCGATCCGGCGCTTCGTGCCTAGCCTAGCCCGATCCGGCGCGAAAATCTGCAAAGTCTGTGACCCTTGTCACGAGACCTTCTCCGAGTCGCTGGTAAACATTCGCCACCGCTACGGGGAGAACGTTTTTGCGCAAGATGATCAGGGCTGTGTGCTTCGGCGCGGTTCTCGTGGTTCTCGGCGGGATTTACGTGCTCGCCGTCGCCGGCAGCGTTACCGCGGGCTAAAGCCCTTAAGACCTCAGCCGTCCTGACCCTCCCCCCTCCACGGGACGGCACCGGTCGAATGGGTTGGCCGACGAAGCTCCTCCCTCCGCCGGATTGAGACCATCCCCTCCCTCGCGGGAGGGGATGGCCTTTCAGGGTTGCACAAAATCAGCGGTGTTTGTGATTGTCGTCACCTGTAATTCCTCGGCGGCGGCACATCTTGATATCGTCAAGTGTCGGGAGGACAACATGCGCAAAGCCGTCACGGATTTCTATCTCGGGCTCGGCGTCGTTGTGATGGTGTGGATCTTCCTCAGCGCCTTCGCCGTGCGCGCGATGGGTGGATGAGCTAGCCGGCGGGATCGAGGCCCAACGCATAGCGGCCGTACTGGGTAGCGCTGCGATCCCAGTTCTGGCCGATATGCATGCCGGCGGCGTGGATGTCACGCCAGGCACGCTGGATCCGGTTGCGCTGGTAAAGCCCGGAGCCGCCCTCCGACTCGAACAGCAGATCGACGGCCCAGGCGCCAAGCCGCGAAGCGAAGGAAAAGTCGCGCCGCGCCCGCTGGCGCAAATCTATCGGAATCTCGCCGACCGCCGCAGCCGCCAATAAATCGGCCGAATCCGCGGTCACGAGCCGGCGCGCCGCGTCGATCAGCGCGCCTGCCTCCGCCACCCGCATCTGAATGGTCGGGAACTCACGCACCCGCTTCGGTGCCCCCGTAAGCCCGCCGCGCGTGTCCCGTCCGCTCACCTCGTCAACGTAGTCCTGGTAAGCGCCCTCTGCGATTCCTACCGCCGGAATGCTCGTGCAATGCCCGGTGCCGGTCATGAACGGCACGCGGTAGATCGGCGCCTTGTTCACCTCCACGCCCGGTGGTGCCGAGGTCATGGCCGCGCGACCGGTGAAGATGCGATGTGCCGGCACGAAGACGCCCTCGAGCACGACGGTCTTCGATCCGGTCGCGGTGAGCCCGACCACATGCCAATCGTCGTCGATGCGATAGTCCGCACGCGGGACCAAGAAAAAGCAAAACTCGGGCGCGCCGCCGTCCGTGAGCGGTGCCTGGCCACCGACGATCGTCCACTGTGTGTGGTCGCAGCCGGAAACGAAGCTCCATCGTCCCGATAGCTCGAAACCGCCTTTCGCACGCGTGGCTCTGCCGGTCGGCGCGTAGGACGACGAGATCAGCGCCTCAGGGTTCTCGCCCCACACGTCATTCTGCGCCGCCGGCGGGAACAGCGCGAGCTGCCAAGCGTGCATAGTGAGCACGCTGTAGACCCAGCCGGTCGAGCCGCAGGCCTTGGCCACCTCGATCACCGATGGCGTGTAGGTTTCGTACCCGAGCTCGAAGCCGCCGACGCGCGCCGGTTGAAACAGGCGAAACAGCCCGGCCTTGCGCAGCTCGTCGATCGAGTGGGCGGGGACCTTCCGCTCGGTCTCGGCTTGGTCGGCACACGCGCGCACGCCGACAGCGATATCCCGCGCGCGCTCGATCAGCGTGTTGGTGTTGGTCGCCATCGGCCGCCCCGTCCCCTTTTGTGGTTAGGGCCGATGATAGCTTAGGCGCCAGCTTTCTTGCGCAGGATTTCGTTGACGAGTTTCGGGTTCGCCTTGCCGCCCGAGGCCTTCATCACCTGGCCCACGAGCCAACCGACCACCTTCTGGTCGCCCGATCTGAATTGCTCGGCCTGTTTCGGATTGGCAGCAAGCACTTGATCCACTACGGCCTCGATCGCGCCGGTGTCGGTCACCTGCTTCAACCCCCTTTCCGCGATGATGTCGGTGGCCTCACGCCCAGTGTCGAACATGACGTCGAACACGTCCTTGGCGATGCGGCCGGAGATCGTTCCGTCGGAAATCAGGTCCACAAGGCGACCCAGGCTCTGCGCCTTGATCGGTGCCTCGGCAATTGACTTGCCGGTACGATGCAACGCGCCGAACAGATCGCCGGTGATCCAGTTTGCGATGGCCTTGGCGTCGTGGCCTTTGGCACCCTCCTCGAAGAACTCCGCATGCTCGCGTTCGGCCACGAGCACATCGGCAACCTCTGGGGAAATCCCATATTGCGCCTGGAAGCGCGCTTTCTTTTGATCTGGAAGCTCGGGCAGCGTCGCCTTGATGCGTTCCACCCAGTCGGGATCGAGCTCGAGCGGCAGCAAATCCGGATCGGGGAAGTAGCGATAATCGTGCGCGAACTCCTTGGAACGCATGGAGCGGGTCTCGCCCTTGCGCGAGTCGAACAGGCGCGTCTCCTGCACCACCTTGCCGCCATCCTCGATCAGCACGATCTGACGCCGCGCCTCGTAGTCGATCGCCTGGCGCAGGAAGCGGATGGAGTTCAAGTTCTTGATCTCGCAGCGCGTATTGAGCGGCCCCCCGGGCTTGCGCACCGACACGTTGGCGTCGCAGCGCAGCGATCCCTCCTCCATATTGCCGTCACAGGTGCCGAGGTAACGCAGGATCGAGCGCAGCTTGGCGAGATAGACGGCGGCTTCCTCGGCCGAACGCAGGTCCGGCTCGGACACGATCTCCATCAGCGCGACGCCCGAGCGATTGAGGTCGACATAGGTCTTGTGCGGATCGCGGTCGTGGATGCTCTTGCCCGCATCCTGCTCCAAATGCAGCCGTGTGATGCCGACCGTGCGCGTCGTGCCTTCGGGCAAATCGAGCACGATTTCGCCCTTGCCGACGATCGGCTGCAGATATTGCGAGATCTGATAGCCCTGCGGCAGGTCGGGATAGAAGTAGTTCTTGCGGTCGAACACCGAGCGCAGATTGATCTCGGCCTTGAGGCCGAGCCCGGTGCGCACCGCCTGCTCCACCGCGCGCTCGTTGATCACCGGCAGCATGCCGGGCATGGCGGCATCCACCAACGACACCTGCGTGTTCGGCTCGGCGCCGAAAGCAGTCGATGCGCCGGAGAACAGCTTCGCATTCGACACCACCTGCGCATGCACCTCGAGGCCGATCACGACCTCCCACGATCCGGTACGACCTTCGATTAAGGTCATGGTCTGGCCTTGAAATCAGCTTCAGCCTCGAGCACGGCGGCGATGCACAGCACGCATTCCTCATCGAATGCTTTGCCGATCACCTGCAGCCCGAGCGGCAGACCCGCGGCTGACAGCCCGGCCGGCACCGAAATAGCCGGTAGCCCCGCGAGCGATGCCGGCACGGTGAACACGTCGTTCAGGTACATGGCGATCGGATCGTCAGCCTTGTCGCCGATGGCGAACGCGTCCGATGGTGTCGTGGGCGCCAGGATCGCATCCACATTTTCAAAGGCCTGCGCGAAATCGCGCGCGATCAGCGCCCGCACCCGCTGCGCCTTCAGGTAGTAGGCGTCGTAATAGCCGGCCGACAGCACATAGGTGCCGATCAGGATACGGCGGCGCACCTCGGCGCCAAAGCCTTGGCCGCGAGTGTTCTCGTACATCTCCTCCAGCGTTTCACCGTCTTTCCTTAGCCCGTAGCGCACACCGTCGTAGCGCGCCAAGTTGGACGATGCTTCCGCCGGTGCGACGATATAGTAGGTGGGCAGCGCGTATTTCGTGTGCGGCAGGGAGATTTCCACCGCCGTAGCGCCCTGCGCCGTGAGCCAATCGCAGCCCTTCTTCCACAGCGCCTCTATCTCAGCTGGCATGCCGTCGACGCGATACTCCCTGGGGATGCCGATCCGCAGCCCTTTGACGTCGCGGCCGACTGCGGCCTCGAAATCCGGCACCGGCAAGTCCGCCGAGGTCGAGTCACGCGGATCGAACCCGGCCATGGCACGCAGCATGATCGCGGAATCGCGCACCGAGCGGGCCATGGGTCCCGCCTGATCGAGCGAAGAAGCGAAGGCCACCATGCCCCAACGCGAGCAGCGGCCATAGGTCGGCTTCAAGCCCACGATGCCGCAGAACGCCGCCGGCTGGCGTATCGAGCCGCCGGTATCCGACGCGGTTGCGCCCATGGCGATGCGCGCTGCGACCGCCGCGGCCGAGCCACCGGACGATCCGCCTGGGACCAGCGGTCGATTGTCGCCTTCGCGCCGCCACGGATTCTCCACTGGGCCGAAGGCGCTGGTCTCGTTCGACGAGCCCATGGCAAACTCGTCCATGTTGGTCTTGCCCAGCATCACCGCGCCGTTCTTGAACAGGTTCGCGGTGACGGTGGACTCATAGGGCGGGCGGAAGCCCTTGAGGATGCGCGAGCCGGCGGTGGTCTCGACGCCCTCGGTACAGAACAAATCCTTGATGCCGACCGGGATGCCATCCATCAGTCCCGTCTCGCCCTTCTTGCGCCGCATATCCGAGGCATCGGCATCCTTGAGGGCGCGCTCCGGGGTCTCGACAAGGTAGGCATTCAACGCACGCGCCTGCTCCATCGCCGCGATATGCGCGGCAGTCAGCTCGTGCGAGGAGATTTGGCGTTTCTCTAACAGGTCACGCGCCTCGGCGATCCGGAGCGACGTAAGCTCGCTCACTCGATCACCTTGGGAACGACGAAGAACCCGTCCACCGATTCAGGCGCGTTGGCCAGCACCTTGTCCGGGATGCCGCCGTCGGTCACTTCGTCCTTACGACGGCGAAGCTTCATGTTTGCGACGGAGGCCATGGGCTCTACGCCCTCGGTCTTGACCTCGTCCAATTGCTCTACCCAGCCGATGATCTTGTTGAGTTCGCCAGCCAGGCGGCTGAGCTCCTCGTCCGCCACCTTGATGCGGGCGAGCGCCGCGATGCGAGCGACAGTGTCACGGTCGATAGCCATGGGCCGGGTTATATGCCAGGCGGCCCGCAAAAGTGTCTAATTTTTTGCTGCGGCCGAACGCCCCAACCCTTTGATTCCGAGCCGCGAAAGCCACCTTGGGTGTCCTTTTCGTTTGGCCTAGAGTGCACCCGTGCCTGTCGTTGCCATGGACGAGTTGAAGCCGGGGCGGAACCGCCGCCTGCTTTCGCTCGACCTCGGCGACAAAAATATCGGGCTTGCCCTGTCGGACGTGTCGCGCACCATCGCTTCGCCCATGGCGACCATTTCCAAAAAGAAGTTCACCACGAACGCCGACGAGCTCGCCAGGCTGGCCGCCGAACACGAGGTAGGCGGCATCGTCATCGGGCTACCGATCAATATGGACGGTAGCGAGGGTCCGCGCGCCCAATCGGCACGTCAATTCGCCGCCAATCTGGCCGGGCGGATCGATTTGCCCATCGCCCTATGGGATGAGCGCCTGTCTACCGCCGCGGTGACGCGCACGCTATTGGATGCAGATGCCTCCCGACGCCGGCGCGCGGAGTTAGTCGACAAGCTCGCCGCCTCTTATATTT
>Ga0184615_10001183_pt1 | contig 14289 bp, 17 predicted proteins | sample PLM4_65_coex_FD_133134 | JGI IMG/M metagenome (GOLD analysis project Ga0184615, IMG submission 133134) | Groundwater sediment microbial communities from an aquifer in East River, Colorado, USA - PLM4_65_coex | ecosystem: Environmental > Terrestrial > Soil > Riparian zone | place: USA: East... | reverse complement strand
GGCGCAGAGCAGGATCAGCAGCTTCTTCACAGCGGGATCTCCTTCTCAGGGACAGTGCCCTGATCGAACGGATGGGTTACACCGTGGTGGTCGAAGATCGCCCGCTCCTCAGCCGTGCCCCGGAGCACGAAGCCACCGCGCGGGTTCGTGGAGCCAGCCACCCGGCGGCGCCGGTGGTCCAGGCCCAGGCGCTTGAGGCTCGCTGCGACGTGGGCCGGGTCCTCGTCGATGGTCTCGGCGATCTCGCTCGTGCAGTAGAAGGCCTTCTTGCTGTCGCCGCGGCGGTCGCCCATGTCGGCCAGGGTTTCGAGCAGGTAGGCATCCGAGGAGATGGCCCGCGTCTCCCCCGTCTCGATGCGGCGCCCGGCCGCCATCGATAGGATGGCTTCCTCGGTCTCGGTCATCCCCGCCGGCACCATCTCCAGCAGCGGCCAGAAGATCTGTCCCACCTCGCGGCCCGCGGCCTTGAGCAGGACCTTGGGGCGCTGCCCATCCGGGTTGGGCAGCCCGCGTCCGTACTTCGACCCGCGCCACGCCATCAGGCGGCGCCGCAGCTCGTAGGCGTCGTCGTAGAACCGCTTGGGCAGCGCGAACAAGTCCATGCTCGCGGGCACCACGGCGCCGGTCATGTCGATGTTGACCGTGCGGCGGGCCAGAGCCTCGTGCTCGTCGTGTCCGTAGCCCGCGAAGATCTTGGGACCGTAGATCGAGTAGGCGTTGACCACCGTCGCGCCGCGCTCCTGGTCGCACCGGAGCTTGGTCTTCTTGGAGTCGTTGCCCAGGTTCAGGGTGTCGATGATGCGCTCGACCGTCTCGCGGTTGAGCCCGCGGTCGAGGTGGAACTCGTCCACGCAGAGGGTGATCTCTCCGAAGAACTCCACGACCCGGTGGAGGTTGTCCGCCGACGGCTGCCCGTCCAGGCTGAAGCAGCAGAGGTTCTTCATCACCTCCAGCGCCCGGCCCTTGCCCGAGCCCGGCCGTCCGAAGAACCGGAGGTAGGGGACGTAGGGGAAGTGCGCGTCGAAGAGCCGGTAGCTCATCAGCACGTAGGCGACCAGCGCTTCGTAGTGCCGCGGGTCCTTCAGCGCCACCCAGGTCTGCATGAACGTTCGGATGTCCACCCAGAGCCCCTCGCTGGTTCCGTACTCGGCGGCGGGCGGCGCGGGCGGAACGAGCGTGCCGCGCCGGGCGTTCTCCAGCATCGACCCGCGCTCGTCGGGGACGTAGCGGCGGCCAGCGAACTCCCACGTCTCGCCCGTCAGCCAGAGCCCCTCGCTCTGCGGCTCTGCATCGTGGCGCACGCTCTCGAACGCGGGCCCCGCAGGCGCCGGGGCTCCGGCCACAGCCAGCGCCAGGCGCTGCAGCACCGAGTCCCAGGTCATCACGATCAGGGTCGGCTGCTCCTGCCCGGTGGGCAGCCGCAGCGTGCGGACGGGCTCCTCGGGCTGGGCCTCCTCCTCACGGTCCTGCGCCGCGGCGTCGGCGCCGTCGGTCCAGGGCAGGTTGCCCAGCCGGCCGGTCAGCTCCAGGTAGGCGGCGGCCGCCGTGGGGATCGACGCCAGCCAGTCCTCGACGTCGGCGTCCTGGGCCCAGTCCTCCTGCGGCGGCAGCGCGGCCACAGCCGTGGCGCCCACCTCCAGCAGGCGTCGGATCACCTCGCCGGTCGCAGCCTGCCCAGCCGCGTCGAAGTCGAAGACCAGCCGCACACGCTTGCCTGTGGCGAGCGATCGAAGCTCCTCGGTGGCCCAGGCGGCCTGCGATTGGAACACGTGGACGCCACCGCAGGCGACGACGCCCCCGGGCATCCCCAGGCTGGCGAGCGCTACCGCGTGGCCCTCGCCCTCGACGAAGGTCATCTCGGTGGCGCTGCGGTCGGTGCAGAGCAGCCGGCGCTCGCCGTGCGGGGCGCGCGTCTTCATGACGCCCGTAACCTCGCCGGCTGCGTTCATCCTGTTCGGGCGCCGCTCCTTGAGATAGAACCAGGTGGACCCGTTGGCCATCCGGATGCCAGGGAAGCGGCCCTGCCCCTGCACCTCGAAGGTGCCGTCGTCCTGGTCCTCGGAGAAGAGCGCCGCGCAGCGCTCGGCGTTGAAGTGGGGGAACCGTCTACGCAGCGCCTCGCACTGGACTTCAAGAAGCACTCGCCACCTCCCGCACCGCGGCCATCGCCTTGGTGTAGCGCCGGTAGACCGTGATGCGATGCACGCCCAGCTGCTTTGTGATCTCGGTGTCCGCCGCGCCCCGGGCCTTGAGCAGCAGCACCTTGGTGTGCTCGGCGTCCATCAGCCCGCGCGCCTCGGCCACCACGCACAGGCGCTGCAGCTCTGCGAACGCATCCACCGGGCTGTCCTCGCGGGCGGACAGGCTGTCGGGGTCGACCACGTCCTCCTGCTCCTGCCCGCTGCCGTAGATCGAGATCGGGTTCTGGTGCATCAGGCCCGGCCGGTGGCAGTCGGGGCACTTGAACCGACGGTTCGGCTCGGCTTCCCGGACCACGCCGTAGCTGGCGCACTCCGTGTTGCCGCACACGCCGTGCGTGGACCACGAGGCGGTCCTGAGCGCCCGGCCCTCGGCCTGCGTGCGCTTCCAGATCCGGAACCGGATCTGGGTCGCCGCGTAGATCCGGAAGGGGACTCCGAAGGCGGGGTCGAAGGTCATGATCGAGCGGTGCAAGAAGGTGAGCGCCAGCTGCACGCGCTCCTCCATGTCGATGAGCCGGCTCTTGACGAGCCCGGCCATCCGAACGGCGAGGCGGGCGTGCCTGGCCATCAGCTCGTCGGCCGCCGCGGCATCCCCCGTCTGGGACCGCGCCGCCAGCGCTGCTGCTTCCTCGTCGGTGCAGAGCGGTGCCGCCATCTGGCGCCGTATGAAGGCGGGGATGTCCATCACTTCTCCTCGGCAGCCTTCGCTGCGGCAGCGATCTGGTTGGCCGTCATTGTCTTCTGCAGCCGGCCACCCAGCGCTGTGGCGCGCTGGCCCGGAGGAACCTTCACCAGCAGGTCGAGGCGGCCCATCGGCCTGGCGCACCCAGCGGCGTGCTGAGGGTGCTCCAGCTTCTTGTGCCCGCCCGCGATGCTCATCTTCCAGGTGACGCATCCGCAGCCGCGGCACCTGGCTGCTGGTACCATCTTGGCCAGGTCGCTCTTGGTCAGCTGGACGTCGTCGTCTCCGGTCACGTCTTCTTCTCGAAGCGCGCGAGCAGGGCCGAGGCGGCACCGGGGAGCGGGCGGTCGTCGACCAGGTTGCCGGTCTCCTTGGCGTCGACGATGATCCCCAGGCACGCCAGCGCGTGCGCGAGGTGGGGCATCCCGCTGTCGGGCGCGTTCTCTTCGCCGTCGTACCAGGCGGCGATGTGGCGCATGGCTGCGGCCACGTAGATCGAGGCGATCACCTTCTTGGATCGCCAGTTGAAGGGCCCGTACTTGCGGGCGCCGTCCTGCATCGCCAGGGCCTGGTAGATCAGGCTGGCCGGCGGCACCAGGTTCAGCTGCGGCTTCTTGATGCCGAGCAGGTCCTTGGGATTGCGCTCGTCGATGTCCGGCCGCGGTGCTCCCGGGTACTGGCCTCCGCCGATCACGGACGGCTCGGGGAAGGGCAGCTCCTCTTGCTTCATCGGCCTGTCCAGATCGTGGTCATCGGTCTGTCCTCCTCGGCTTACACTACCATCGGCGTGGTGGACGCGCCACCTCATCGCCCGATCTCCTTGAGCATACCCCGCGGCAGCGGGCGCAGCTGCTGCACGTCGATCGCGTAGGCGCCACCCTCCTTGGCCCAGCCACCGCGCGGGAGCGGCTCGCGCTCCTTGTAGAACACGGCGCGGCGCCGGAACTCGTCCGGCCCACGGAGGTAGCCCAGCACCCAGAGCCGGTCGCGCTGCTCGAGTGCGTACCAGCAGAAGAGTACCATCTGCGCTGCAGCCTTGACGGGCTCGCGCCCGGCGTGCGTGGGCACGACCAGCCAGTTGAACTTCATGGGGTCGGTCCACCCATCCTCGGCCACGCGCGTCTTGATCTCGACAGCGATCGAACGGTCTGGGTCGGCGGCGTTGTGCAGGATCAGATCGACCGCCAGCGTGGGCGCAGGCTTCGCATGCAGCGGGGGGTTGACGGCGGCCTGCACCGCGTGCTCCGCCACGAAGCCGGCCCAGCCATTCTGGCCCGCCTCGGCGCGGGCGCCCATCCTAGCGTAGGCGAGCTTGGCGCGGACGATGTCCGCGGGGCTCACCTCGATCAGGGCGAAGTCGGCCGGGCCTGCCATCAGCCGAACCTGGCGTGCAGCTCGCCGTTGATCACGTCGCGGACCTTGTCCAGGGCTCGGTCCGTGAAGGGAACGCCCGGCACGATCGAGACGCCGTTCTCTCGGAGGGACTTCATCATGGCGTCGACAGCCTCCTCGGCCACGGCGTCCAGCGCGTTCTCGACTTGCCTGCGGGCGGCGTCGCTCACGGCTTGACCTGGAAGAGCCGCTCGACCGCGCGGCCACCGGACTTCAGCTTGCCGCGCACTTCCCACTCGGCGACCTTCTCGGCGACGCCCGGCGGGCAGACGTATTCGCTGACCAGGACCGTGTTGCCTCGGACGGGCTCCGCCCACGCCTGCAGCGTGCGCCAGAATTCCCCGTGGTCGAAGGCGCCGGTCATGTAGCCCATCGTCCCGGCATAGGGCGGGTCGCAGTAGATCATCCGATCGCGCGGGTCCCAGTCGGCGTAGCCCTGGGCGCGAAAGTTCACACCCTCGAATGCGCCCTTCTGCCGGATCAGTGCGCGGCGAGCGACGCCCGCACCTGCAGCGTACCAGGTCGCGAACCACATCCCCATGAACGAGCAGCCGATCCCCGCGAAGGCCGTGAGCGGATTGGTCGGATCGTTCAGGGCCCCGAGCCGGCGGTGCTCGTCCTTGCTCAGCTCGGCCGGAGGCGGCCAGCCTTCCTGGACCGCCTTGTAGAGGGTCACCAGGGCCACGTTGGCATCGCCTGCCTCGCGTCCAGCGTCGTGCGGCACGCGCTCCAGGATGTGGCCGCCGCCCACGAAGGGCTCCAGGTAGACCCGACCTGCGCGGTGGGCCGCGATCTGCTCCGTGATGTGCCGGGCGCTGTTGAACTTGCCGCCGACGTAGTGCACTAGCGTAGCCCTCCTTTCAGGAGCAGGGAGCCGCCGATCATCACGGCGATCCCTATGAGTACGTGCCCCCAGGACCCCACTTGGTTACCTGCGAAGAAGGCAACCGAGGCGGCGCGCATCACGGCGTTGCCGATGGTGAACACCGCCCAGGCCGTGAGCCAGTGCTTGGAGTGGGAGAAGGCGTGGTAGAGGCCCCACTGCGCGACGATGATCAGGGGCCCTGTCCGCAGCAAGGTCTGCGCCCAGCTGCCGTATCCGCCTGCGTGGTTCAGGTACTCGACGCCCATGATGCAGATATTGGAGAGCAAGCTGGCGAAGACCCAGTGATACATGTCACGCCTCGTTGGGAAAGTTCGGGGTAGCGAAGGCCCCGTGATGGGCATGGGCTGCGGCATCGTAAGCACGAGCGGCCTCAATTGCCGTTGAGTACATGCCCAAGTAGTGCTGGGTGCCCTGACTCATTAGCCGGGCGTAGAACCGATTTCCGGATCGACTGACGCCTCTGTAACCCGTCTTTGTCCTTGGCCGAAGCGATTGGTTCGCGGCATTCTGGGATCGCGTAGCCCGTCGGAGATTAGCCCGCCGATTATCTAACCCGTCTCCACTGATGTGGTCTGCCTCAATGGTGTGCTCCACGAGACTGGTCCCAGTCTCCGGATCCTGTAGCCCAAGGATGATTCGGTGCATCCAGATCATGATTCGCTTGTCCCTGATCCACCCAGGCATCCGGCCAGCGTACCATTCCTTTTCCTTCTTTCCGCTTGGCACCGCGTGCCACAACCACTTCGCCAACCACGCCCACTCCTCGTCCACGACAGCAAACAGACTGCGCGTCAGCGGAATCAGGGCAGTGCCGTCGCCGCGCAGGATTGCGGATCGATCCATCTAGAGCGCCGCCTCGCCCTGCGCCGCCTTCGCCTGCGACGCCCGCGCCGCAGCCACCGCTGCAGCCGCCTCGGCCTCGCCGCCCGCGTCGCCGCGGTCGGTCTCGGCCTCGCGCCGCAGCACCGCCGTGTAGCCCACGGTCGACCCCAGCATCGCGCCGGCCAGCTCGCGCGGCAGCGGCGCCTCCAGGTCGAACTTGCAGACCGAGTACTCGGATCCGCCCGGCCCGGTCTTGGTTCCGAGGGTCAGCTTGGTCGCCACCTCCTGAACCTTGAACCGCCCCTGGGTGAAGATCCGCTGGTTGTACGCGGACCAGGCCCGGAAGCTGCTGTTGCTCAGCTGGATGTGGACCGGGATCTCCCGGCCCGGGAGGGCCACCGCCAGCGACAGGTAGTTGTGGCACGCCTCCTTGCGGTCCATCTTGAAGGCAGCCTCGCGCGCCTCTTTATCCACCGCGTCCCGGTTGTGCTTGCAGCTGCCGCAGCCCGTGGCGTTCGGGCGCTCGGCCCGGGCCGCCACCGTCTCGCCGTCGTTGCTGAAGCAGGGCGGCCGGTCACCTTCCTCCCGCTCCTCGAAGGGGCGGTCGAAGAAGCTGTTGTGGTAGGTGTACGCCACCACCACCCCGGTCACCTCGTCGTGCTTCTTGCCGGCCTCGTCGAGGAAGATGCAGGCTCCCCCGTGCTTGACCTTGTACTTCTCCAGCTTGGGCATCGTCCGGCCCATCGCGTCGCGCAGCTCGTCGGGCGTCGCGGTGCCCCGGCCAACATCGCCGGCCGCTTCCTTCAGGCGCTTGACGAAGTCCTCGGTGCTTCCGAAGCCCCCGAGCCCTTCCATCTTCACCAGGCTGTTATCACTCATTGGTCTCTGCTCCTTGCGTCTCAGCAGCCGGCCGAATTCCCCTCACCGTGAGGTTGTCGACCGTGCCTACCTTGAGCCCCGGCGGGAAGCTGGGGTCGTCGATTGCGACACCGCGATCACGATACTGCTCGCGGATGAATTTGGTGCGGCTCTTGCTGTGGACGGTCAGCAGCTCGGGGTGGGTCTCCTTGACCCAGCCCATGAACTTGGCCTCGTCCTCCAGGCTCGTCGTGTAGATCTCGGCGATGCTGCACGCCTGGCCGTTGGCGCCGCGGAACTGTTTGGTGCCCTGGCGCCGCATCGCGCTCATCATGCGCTCGCGCTGCGCCACGTAGGCAGCCCTGGTCTCCTTGGCTCGCTCCTCGGCGGCGTCCGACGCCTCGCGCATCACGCACAGGCGGTGCCACTCTTCCTCCAGGGTGCCCAGGTCGTCGTCGGTCGGCTCGACGGCGCGCTCGTCGTCGGTGGTGCCCTCCAGCAGCTGGTCGAAGATGTCCGCGGGCTCGGCGTCGCCCATCGGGGCGGGCGCCACGAAGCCAAGGTCCTTGGGGTCAGTCATCGAGCAGCACCACCAGGAGCACAAGGGCCCCACAAAACGCGCCGATCAGGAAGTCGATGCTCATGACAGTGCGGACCTCCGTAGCGCGTCGGAGAGCGCCAGGGCCTCGTCGCGCGAGAACATGAAGCCGGTCAGGCTGGGGATCACGTCGGGCCCCTGGTCGAAGACCTCGGCGGAGAGCAGCACGTAGTTCCCGGCGCGGACCACGTCGAGCCGCGGGCAGATCTCCGGGGGCGTGCAGCGGGTGGGGCCGACGTAGACCGAGATGCGTTTGGGCTCCGTCACAGCGCCTCCAGCAGGGCCCGGTGGTCCCCGGTGATCAGGTCCGCGAAGCGCTGCTTCTCCTGCAGCGCGCGGAGCATCAGGTGGTCGATGGTCTGGCGCATGCCTCGGCGCCCATCAATCTGCCCGAGCAGGTACACCTCGGTCACGGTCTTGGTCTGGCCGATCCGGTGGACCCGCTTGCGGGCCTGGAGCATGTCCTCCAGGGAGAAGGTGAGCGAGTAGAAGATCACCGTCGCAGCCTCCACCAGCGTGAGCCCCTTGCTCCCGGTCTGGTACTGAGCGATGAATAGACGTGTACCCGGATCCTTGCGAAACCGTGCAAGCCCCTCCTCGCGGGCCTCGGGCTTGACGCTACCATAGAACGGGACGGGCTTCCACCCCCGCTCGCGGGCCACCTCGGTCATGGCTTCGATCTCCGGGACGAACCGGGAGAACACCACCGCCTTCTGGGTGGGGTCCTCCAGCAGTAGGTCGAGGTACTCGGTCCAGGCATCGAGCTTGGGGTTGGGATTGAAGGCTCGCGGCGTCTCCGCCGGGTTGCCGTCCTCGTCGAGCACGCCTACGTAGCCGCCGACGGTCTGTGCCATGCGCAGCAGCCGGGTCAGGATGTTCCGGCCGTCCACCGTCTCGGCGCCCAGCTCCGCCATGAACTCCTCCTTGAGGGAGTCGATGGTCCGGGCCTGGGTCGGCGTCAGCGTGACGGGGATGCGCTTGATCACCACCTCGGGCAGGTCGAGGCAGTCCTTGGCGCGGGCTCGGTGGCTCACCTTCGCCACGCGGCGCTCCAGGTCGTCGAGGTTCTGGAAGCCCACCACCTCTTCGAAGTGCCCGCCGCCGTGCAGCCGGCGTCGCTGCCGCATTGCGTACTCGCGGTCGAACGCCAGGTAGGAGTGGAACCCCAGGCAGCCCTGCTCCAGCACCTCGAACTGCGCGTAGACGTCCAGCGGGCTGGCGGTCACCGGGGTGCCGGTCATGACGAGGGTGTAGCGGAATCCCGCGGTCAGCTCGGTGAGCACCCGGGTCCGTGCGGCGCGGGGGTTCTTCACCATCGTGCTCTCGTCGCAGATGATCAGGCCCGGCCTCCGGTTCAGCCGCGCCCAGTGCTCGACCAGGTTCTTGTGGTGGGCATCGCGGCGTGGCTGCAGCGCGAAGCTGTCGTAGTTCACGATGATCCACGCCAGGTGGTCCTCGGGCCCGTGGGCCTTGGCTCTCGGGTGCCACGTGGCAAGGAAGTCATCGGCCTCTTGCACCCGCTCGCCCCGGGTCCCAGCCGGGATCAGGATCTCCGGCGTCACCAGCGCGCGGTTGGTGTGCTCCAGGATCTGGCCCTCACAACCGCCCCACGTTCCGCGAAGACTGTTGGGGGCGACCACCAGGACCCACCGGATCGCGCCCTGGAGGAACAGCCCGTTGGCGATCCCGATCGCGGTCAGCGTCTTGCCCGTGCCCTGCTCGTGGAGCACCGCCTCGCCTTTGGCGCTGGCGGCGATGCGGGCCATCCCGAAGTTCATCGCGGCGATCTGGTGCGCCATCGGCTTGGTCTTGAGGGCGGCGGCGAACCCCAGCGAGCCGTCGAACTCCTTGGCGGCCACCGCCGCCTCTAGCTGCACGCTCTGGAGGTGGAGGCGCTCGATCTCGGCGCGGGAGTCCGGCGCCAGGTCCGGCGCGAATGTGGTGATCAGCAGCGCGACGACATCGGGCGCCGCGGGGAAGGAGAACACTGCCAGGTCGTCGTGGCGGCCCTCGTAGGAGAACCCTCGCACCGCCTTGGCGGCGGCCCGCAAGGGGGTCTGGTCGGGGATGACCAGCGTGAGGCGGTTGCGCCCACGCGAGAGGCTCAGGTTCCGCACGTTGGTACTGTACCCGTGGCGCCTGAAAGGGTACACCCCGGGGTGCCGGCGCCCGCCCGGGGTGCAGAGCCTCTGCTGGGGGTTGTGGCGGCCGAGCCGCTCGGGCCCCCAGGCTTACGCCTTCAGGCGCCGCAGGGCTGCCTCTCGGAAGTTCTGGATCCGGTCCGCGAAGACCGTCTCCTCGAACCGGCGCGTCTGCTGCTGGGCCATCGTGCGGCCCTTGCGGTACCGCGCCCTGTGGTGGTCCAGGAACTCGGTGACCGACTGGTAGGCGTCCAGCTTGGTGCCGCCGCGGCAAGCCGCGCCCTCACCCTGGAAGAGCCCGACCATCTTCTCGATCCGGCGCTGCCGGTGCTCGACCGCGTGGTCGACCCGGGCGTCGCCGTTCTTGCAGAAGCCCAGCTGCTCGGTGGTCTTCGGGGTGATGAGCCCCTCGACTTCGATCAGCAGGCCCTCGGCGTAGCCCCGCATCTGCTCGGCCGTGAACCGCTGGTGCTCCAGCTCGACCATCTCGTGCTCGAAGTGGGCCATCCATCCCAGCGCGCTTTGCAGCTGGGCCGCCGCGTCGCGGATCCGCTGATCCGCGCTGCGGGTGTGGGTGATCGCCCACCTGTTCTCGGCGTTCTTCCACGCACTCGCCAGGGTGTTCGCGCACCAGAAGGCGAAGGGCACCGCGGCGATGCGGCACTTGGTGGACCCGTCGAAGCTGTTCCAGAAGAGGATGTGCCGCTCGATGCGGTCCTTCTCCCCGTTGGGCAGCGTCCGGTCCAGCACCGTCTCGCCAGCCTTGGCGAGCACCCAGATCCGCGAGCCGCCGTCCAGGGATCCCCCGGCGTGCAGCTCCAGGCCGTGCGTGCCGCACAGCTCGGGGAGGAACCCGAAGGCTTCCTCGTTCTGGATCGGGCGGTACCGTGCCTTCACCACGCCCAGGGTCTCCTGGGTGTCGGTGCGTACCACCTCGCGCAGGTTGCCCAGCGGCTTCCCGTTGCGCGCGCTCACCAGCGGGACCGTTTCCACCCGCCAGTCCAGGCCCATCGCCGCCACCAGCTCCTGACCGCTGGCGAAGCGCCGGCCCTTCAGATCTGCGCCCAGGTCCTTCCAGGACGCCTGTCCGACCGTGTGGCCCGTTCGGCCCGCGCGGTCCGTGTCGCTGCTCAAGCTCGTCATGTCCGTGTCTCCTTCGGCGGCGCGGGATGCGCCGCTGGGTCCCTGTACGGCAGGGCACCCGTGGTACTTGAGTGGCCCGTCCCACCAAAAGGGTACACGCCCCGCGGGGAGTCCCCACGGGGCGTGTAGGTGTGGGCCTAGCGGCGGCGCGGGCGGCCGACCTTGCGGCCGGGCCCCACGAGCTTGCCATCGAAGGCATAGACCGTGTTGGGCGGCGCCTCGCCAGCCAGGGCGCGGAAACCAGCGGCCGTGATCTGCCAGAAGCCGCGGGCGAGCAGGTGCCCGTCCGATCGCACGTCCGAGATCAGCCCCTGGTAGGCGGCCTTGGTCAGCTGCCCTGTCTTGAGGGACCGAGTCGGCGGCTCCCAGCGGCCGACGCCGTATACATCCGCCGTCTTGGCCAGGATCCGAAGCGCGGGAAGCGCATCGTTCGGGCTGATCGGATAGGACGCGATGGGCCTGCCGGTGAGGGCGCTGTACCCGAGGAACATCCCCGGGTGCGTCCGGAAGAGGCGAGCCAGCTGGCGCTTGTACCAGCGGACCGCCTCGGTGACGGTCCCCCGGAACGCCAGGAACTTCTGGTTGACCTTGGCCAGGGGAAGGACGGTGACGATCTTGGACTTGTTGTTGCGAGCCATGATTGGTCTTACACTCATGCTCTGGACCGGGATGAATTCCCGGGCAGTGTTCAACCAGTACCCCCGGCGCTGGCTTTGGTTACTATCCGGTCGCGTCCGGGAGGCTCCGGATGATGCGGGCCCGCTTGGTTCGGGCGGCGCCGGTTGGGTTGCCCCGGGCGTCGACCTTGCCGTGGTGCGGCTCGGACCGGACCACCGGACCACCGGGCTGGTAGAATCGATCGCTGTACTCCGCCCGCAGCCGGTCTCGGATGTCCTGGTCCTGCTTGTAGCGCCCCAGACAGGCAGCGCGATCGGCGATCAGCTCGGTGCCGTCCTCCAGCTCGGTCCAGCACTCGTCGATGATGCGGCGGTAGCCGACCTGGAAGCGGCCGTTGGCCCGCACCTGCACGAAGCCGAAGCCCTGCACCCAGCTACTCGGCTGCTCGCCCCGCGCGTAGGGCGGCGGCGGATCGATCGACGCCAGGCAGCCGAAGCTCCACTGGGCCAGCTCGCCCTTGAGCGTGCGGACGCTGGCGGTCTTGTAGGTGTGGTCGTGGCCCTGGATGACCGAGACGCCCTTGGTGCGGCAGAGGTCTCCGGGGTTGCGGTTGCCGCGGATGTGGCCGTGCGTGAAGTAGATCGAGCCGATGGCCCAGAAGTAGTTCTCGGGGACCCAGGTCCAGTTCTTGCGGGCGCCCAGCAGTCGGCGCCGGAGGTTCACCAGGTCCCGCATCTGCGGGTACTTGGCCTCCAGCTGCGCAGCCCAGGCTTCGTGGTTGCCTTCGATGAAGATGAACTGGATCGGCCGATCCTCGCGCCCGGCGTTCAACGCGTCCAGCTCGTCGAGCCGCGCGTTCACCAGCGCCACGTCCTCCTCGACGAAGGTCTGCTCGGCGCGCAGCGACGCCCAGTGCGACAGCGATTCCCAGTTCCCGAAGTCGCCCAGCACCACCAGGTGCGTCAGCCGCTTGCGGTAGTGCCGCATCGCCTGCATGGCGATGTCCCAGCAGGGGATCGAGTAGGTCGGGTGGTCGCCCACGTAGCCGATGTGGGTGTCCGGGATCACGCCGATGAAGTGCTTCTTGGCCGAGGGCGCCGTCCGAGAGGGCAGCTGGTAGCTCAATGGAGCGGCTCTTCCTTGGTGAGGATCCGGTCGAGCAGGCCCTTGATGTCGCGGCCACGCTCGCTGGAGTCTGGGGCCCGATCGCCTTCGCGGCCACGGCTCGGGCCCGCGATGGCAGTCTGCAGCTCGGCCACGCGCTTGAGCGCCGAGGTGAGGCTGTCGATCGTCGGCAGGTTCGCCGCGATGAGGGCGGGGTCGCCCTGGTCCAGGATGCTGATCATGTGGCGCATGTACTTCTCGGTCAGCTCCATCGAAGTCATCGTGACTTCCTGCAGCCGCGAGATCCGCGCGTCGTCCTTGGCATCCGACAGGTCCTGCAGGTACCTCTGCCAGAGCGGGTCCTTCATCCACTCGTAGAGGGTGGCCCGGTGGACCCCCACGATCTCGGCGATCTTGCTCTTGGGGGTACCCTTGAGCACCTCCTCGGCGAGTCGCTTGTGGTCCTCGGTCAGCTGGACGATGGCCATCAGATCTCCTTCGCGGTGTAGTTACTATACCCGCCCGGGCCGCGTTCGGCACCCCCGACAGGGGCACGGACCGGGCGCTTCGTCGGGGAGGTTCAGGCGAGCGAAGATTCCGAAGTGGGCCACAGCTGCGGCGTCATATGCCCGGGCGGCATCGATCGCCGTTGTATGCGAGCCCAGGTATCGCCGGTGATCTTTGGACCACAGCAGGGCTCTGAACCGATTTCGGTATAAGTTGACTCCCTTGTATCCAGTCTTCGTCGCCAATCCGAGTCGCCGATTCAATGCATTCTGGGCATGTATGGAGGAGCGGAGGTTGGCCCGACGATTATCTAATCCGTCTCCGTTGATGTGGTCAACTTCGAGTCCGGGCTCTCCATGATTAATCCCAGTTTTCGGATCCTGCAGGTCAAGAATAATGCGGTGCATGCGAATCATGGCCCGCGGGCCTTCAATTATTGGGGCCCATCTGATGGCATATAGTCCGCGGCCCCCATCGTCGGATACTGACCACAGCCACTTCGACAGCCAGGCCCACTCCTCATCCACAACAGTAAACAGACCGCGCGTCAACGGGATCAGGGCGGCCCCATCGCCTCGCAGTATTGCGGGGCGGGCCACACGCATTCAAATCCCTTCCACGACCTGGGGTGCGCAGCGAGTGGCATAGTCGGCTATTATGCCCGACAGCTGGGCCACCCATGTCTGGGCGAAGACCTTGGCGTTCTCCAGGTCCACCGTGGAGCCGCGCGGGCGCGTCCCGCACTCGTTGTGCGTGGCGACGGCGTCCCGGTTGCAGCGGATCGTGGCGCCGGCCTGCAGCGCCCGCAGGCAGAAGTCCGTGTCCTCCCACCCATAGTAGTAGCGCTCGTCAAGCCCGCCCAGCCGCTCCCACAGCTCGCGCCGGATCAGCACCGCGGCGAACGTGACCGTCGGCACAAGCGGGCAAGTGCCGGCGTATTGCTCGGCCTTCTGGTGGCGCCCGATGTGGTCGAAGATGGCCCCACCACGCGGCCCGTTGAACATCACCGAGCCGCCCGCGTGGTTCACGGTGCCGTCGTCATGCAGCAGCATCGCGCCCAGGACGTCCGCTGTCTCGCGCTGCTCCCAGAGCCGGTCGAGGAATCCGATGCGCGGGATCAGATCGTCGTTGAGCAGGAGCAGGTGGCTGTGGCCGAACGGCTCCGCGGCCTTGGCCGCCATGTTGTTGCCGGCGCTGAAGCTGGCGTTGTATCCGGGCTCCAGCACCGCCCAGCCCTGCTTCACTGCAGCACAGGTCGCGGCGACCTGCCCGCCGTTGTTGACCAGGAGCCGGGGCCAGTCGGTATCCAGCTGCGCCTCCATTCGCTCGAAGTGCTT
>Ga0184615_10001179_pt1 | contig 14296 bp, 14 predicted proteins | sample PLM4_65_coex_FD_133134 | JGI IMG/M metagenome (GOLD analysis project Ga0184615, IMG submission 133134) | Groundwater sediment microbial communities from an aquifer in East River, Colorado, USA - PLM4_65_coex | ecosystem: Environmental > Terrestrial > Soil > Riparian zone | place: USA: East... | reverse complement strand
GACCTCTTTCTTTTCCTTCCTTTCAAGGATTTGTACGGCACATGCGGTTCTTCCACCAGAAAACCTATTCGTCTCTTTGGCGGTTCGGATTCTGACGGTGTCATGAGCTCTTGTATGGCAACTACCAGGGATCGTATCGATTCATCATGGTTTTGTAGTTTTCTCTCCAACTCAGCCAGCTTGTGGGCTAACTCTTTATGCGTTGACAACATTTCCCGAAGTTTGACAAATGCTCGTACCACAAACACACTAACTTGTATAGCACGTTTGGTATTTAGAACACTGGCAACCATGATCGCCCCGTGTTCGGTGAATGCATTAGGTAAGACCGGCGAGAATTTGAGTTTCACGAGGTGGTCGCAATTTGCGACCACCTCAGCCTTTTCCTTTTTCGTAAGCTGGAACATGAAATCTTCGGGGAATCGGCCGCGATTGCGTTTAACCTGCTCATTCAGCCGCTTCGTGGTTGTTCCGTAAAGACCTGCCAGATCGGCGTCCAGCATGACCCTTTGTCCTCGGATTAATAAGATTTGCTGCTCAATCTGCCCAATTGGGATGATGGCTTTCTGACCTGTCACTCTCTTAACTCCATTTCTGGTTACGCGATAAGGTTACAATTTGTGACCTTAAACAAGAAGATAAGTTGTTTTGAAATCACAATTTGTGATTTCAAGATGAAGATTTTCTTCTGATGCATTCTTTTACCTTAAAAACAAAAAACCCATTCCTTTTAAGAATAGGCTTGAGTTTAACCCCGAAGTTCTTATCAAAATTTCATCCCCCACCCGAACTTGCCCCCATGTAATAACCGCATGGCGCATAGCGCAGAGAGCATAGCGTCATTATCGATTAGCAAAAACTAAAGGGCAATTGCGGTTACTATATCAGAAAACCAGCACAATTACAATTTTTCAACCCATTTAATCCATTTATTCCACCTTGATTTTTCCATCCTCCTGAACCCGTAAGGTCTGCCATTCGTAGTTTTCGCGTTCGACAACTTTTTCGATGCTCTTCTGAAGAGCCCGATGATCGGTTCCCTTCTCTTGTCCTGAATCTGACGACAGCATCACTTTGACAGCTTGAGTTTGCGTGCTTATATTTTACACTAAGTAGGCAAGCCAATGAACGGTAGACTATTAAAATGGTTTATGATTGTATTGTTCTCGATATCAGCCCTGACCGGATGTTTTGTTCGTCACGACCGGGATGATCACTATCGCGATCGGGATTATCGGTACTATCACGATCGAGACGACCGGCACCATAGAGACTAACGAATTCGTTTTTTACTCCGGCTCGGAAAAGAACCAGAAGAGCGGTTCTATTTCTTGGACATGTACGGTGAGAGCTGACGGAACCGGGACATTAGCGAGGGAGAGATCAGGGGAAAGTTGGTTCTAAAACAACTTAGGTCCGGGGGAATAGCCTGAATTCTCTAACCTATTTTTCCGTTCAGAAATCTCATCTCCCCTCACCTTTCAGTTGTTACCGTGAGGCGTTAGGCGTAAAGCGTATCACCGACCGGTTTGAATTATTTCATGTTTGTATGAAGTGGATCGAGTCAAAACCTGGCCAAAAACAATTTGAAATTTAAAAGATCGTTGGGTTATATTTAAATGCTATTAGGAGAAAGATCATGAAGCCCATTCTACTGGAAATCGTCACAAAAGTAATTACCTCTTTTGGCCAATGTCGCCGCTGCAAAATCCTCTTTGATCAAGCAGGGTTTGACCAGAAGCTCCATCAGAAAGAGATGGACGAGTATCCTCCGGATTTGAAAGAGGAGTATGCGAAGCTCTCAGACTGGATTCGAGAATTAAATCGGCTCTATAAGCATCGTCTCTCGATTAAGCTGATTGACGCCCCATCGCCTCTCGGGATCTACAAATCCCTGCGTTATCGGATCCGGACCTACCCCACTTTCATTGTGGAAGGAAAAGAGACCTATGCGGGGTGGGATAAAAGCCAGCTCGAGAGCCTTCTGGATAAGTATATTAAAAACGCTCTTCCGTCAAAACATCGAAGTCTTCAGCCTTCCCTTTCTTAGGGGGCAATTTAGACTGATGGGCGGAACTTCACTGCCGGCAAGCAGGAATGCCGACACACCATTCTTGGTGCCGACACGGATCACGGTCACACGTCACGATTTCTTTAGGCATATGGGAAGAGGTGGACGATTCGGTAAACCCCGTTAGAACGGGCAGCGTTTTGCCCCCCGTCCTCAATAAGGAGCTAAGAAGATTCTTTTATCATCCGCGCCGTAGACCCCATTAGAAGATACGTGGCTTTCTACCGGAGCAAGGAATTGAATCTTCATTCATGTCATCCTCGCCATAAATGGAGGGGCTTCCTAATGGGGTAAATGGCAGGGCTTTCTTACGGGGTAAATATGGAGAAATCAAACGGTTTGAACGGTTATGTCAAAAACGGGATACCGTACTTCCTCAAAAACCTCTGAAGAAAACTCCTCCAAAGAAAACATTCCAAGGTCCAAAGAAAACCATTTAATGAAAAATACTATTTGTAACACCAACGGGGCTATTTTAATTACTAAGGAGTCCATAATAGAAAAGACATAATCCTCTGAAAATCTCCCCTAACCCCTCTTTTTCAGAGAGGGGAATTCCTCCCTTTTGCCGCCGGCCCAAGAGGGCCTCTGGCCCGGAGGGTAAAGGGAGGGCAGGAGGGATTTAGCTTCCAGTATCTACACAATTATGGCCTGATTAATAAGTGCCTTATTGGCTGATTTGCGGACACGGACAACGGACACGCGGAGCGGTTTTTTAAATAATGGGTTTGGGGCTATAAGGTTTTGAGCATCTCTTCGGCAAAATCTCTCAGGTCACTATCACTGGCGGTCATGGCTAAAATATCGACCTTGGCTTTGAAGCCCTGCTTCTCAATCGGACTCTTGGCCTCATAGAGATCCTTCATCGCTGCAAGGGCCTGCAAGACCTTCTGAGAATCTGAATAATCCAACAAGAGCGAGAGCGTGCTCCAATCATCCGGTAGACCGTATTGATCTAAATAAGCCTTCACGGCCGCCTCAAACTGATCTGTGCCGTGAAAACGATCGATGTCGTTTCGGGCTTTTTGATGCTTTTTGGTTCCTTTCTTTCCCATGAAGAGTTTGTCAGCCTCCTTTCGATACTTTTTCATCACCCATTCGGAACGACGGGATCTCACTCGATCCTGGGGCGCTTCTTTGGGCGCGTATGGACTTCGATCTTTCCTTCGATCAATCTCTCTCCAAGAAATCTTCTCGCCTTCATCGTTGTCGTGATGCCGAATCATGTTCTCGCCTGCCTTGGTAAGAATTTAATTTGAACTTTGAGGTTCGGAATTTGAAATTCCTTCATTCGGTGGTTTCGGCTTCTCTGGACGTTTTACCTCCACCCCCTGGGAGGTGACGATGAGATTCAGGACCTCCCCTGACCTTCCAGACTTCCCCACAGGCTTCCCGTTTAAGACCAGATCGAGGCCTCCTGCGTTTCCAAGTTTCATGAGAATCCGACCCGATGCTTGAATGGTAGTCCCTTCCCCTGGCTTCAGGATCATCTCCTTTCCAGACTGATCGTCCGCCTGGAGACTCAACCATGTTTCTTCGATGGCTTTGAGCTGGAGAGAGATAGCCTTTTTTTCTTGAACAGGGGTGGTTGCGGTGACGGGAGCAGAGGGCGTGAGAGGTTTCTTCTCTTGGACGACAGGTTTTCCTTCTGGAGGTTGGGGTGTCGCAGTGACAGGAGGTGAAGGAGCGATGGGAGATTTCTTTTCGACAAGTTTTCCGGGGATGGGTTCCATCGGAGGTTTGGAAGAGTAAGGGGAGAAGAAATAAAAGACGACGAAGCTTGCCACGATGACCCCACCGACCACCCAAGTCTGTTTTGTATTCCATAGAACCTTCTGCTTGGGTGTTGAGGCTTGAGTGGGTGGAATCTCCTGTTTGGGTCCTGGCGATTGAATAGAAGGAGGGGTGATCAATTCTCCTTTTAAAGCTCTTTCGTAACGGAGCAAGACATCATTGGGATCGAGCCTCAGATATTTGGCATAGGCTAAAAGAAACCCCTTCACATAGGTAGCAGGAGGGAGAAGGTTCTGCCGGTCCTCTTCGATGGCCCCGAGGATGTGTTCCCTCACCCTCGTATTTTTTGCCACCTCTCTCAAGGAAATCTTTTTGGATTCCCGCTGATTTTTAAGATATTTTCCTAAGGTTTCCCTTTCATCCACGAGTCAATTCCTCAAGCTGAATGGTTTAAGGCCGATGGATAGCCCAACCGATTCAGGGCACGGGGGTCTCGGGTCCAATGTTCCTCCACATTCACCCACAATTCCAAAAAGACCCTTGTCCCCCAGAAAGCCTCCGCTTCTTTTCGAGCGTCCTCTCCAATCTTTTTCAATTTCTGTCCACCTTTTCCGATGAGAATCTTTTTTTGAGAATCTCTTTCGACATGGATCGTTGCCTTAATGACCACAAGATTTTTTTCAGGGCGCTCTTTAAATTCATCGATGGTGACAGCCGTCGAATACGGAATCTCTTGATAGGATCGGTGGATGACCTTCTCTCGAATGATTTCAGAGACCCAAAAGCGTTCTGTCTGATCCGTGATGATGTCTTCTGAATAATAAGGAGGGGATTCGGGAAGGACTTTCACAATTTCATCTAATAGAATATCGATCCCCTCTCCCGTAAGGGCGGAGACGGGAAGTATCTCTTTGAAGGGATGAAGCTTTCGATATTGATCCATGATGGGGAGGAGGTTCTTTTTTTTCACCGAATCAATTTTATTGATGACGAGGATGGGAACGCCGCTACTTCCCCCAAGAGATTCTATCACCTTTTGGTCTTTTTCTATGAGTGGGAAGGTGGCCTCGACGAGAAAGAGAAGGATATCTGCATCCCGACCCGAAGCAATGGCCGTTCGGACCATCCGCTCGTTCAATTCAGATCGTCCCTGGTGAATTCCCGGGGTATCCAGGAGGATGAGTTGACCTCCTCCTATGTTTTTGATGCCGAGGATTCGGTTTCGTGTCGTCTGAGGCTTTTCAGCGACGATGGCGATCTTATCACCGAGGAGACGGTTGAAGAGGGTCGATTTTCCTACGTTCGGCCTTCCCAGGATAGAGATGAAACCAGATTTGAAGGGAGCCATCATTCTCCAAAAGATTGATACGTTTTGAGTTTGGCGTTTAGAGTTCGGGGCTTTAAAACTCATCTCTCCGAACTCATGACTCCAAACTATTTATTCCCGTGAAGGCAAGGTTAGGTCTAACACCTCTTGGATGTGTTCGACTAAGATGAAGTTCATCTCATTCTTTATGTAGTCTGGAATATCATCGAGATTCTTCTCATTCTTTTTGGGCAGGATCACGGTCTTCACTCCGGCCCGGCGGGCCGCCAGGATCTTTTCCTTAATCCCTCCCACCGGAAGCACTCTTCCGGTTAGGGTCAATTCGCCCGTCATCGCAATCTCATGAGGAACGGGTTTGTCCCTTAAAAGAGAGAGAACCGCTGTGGCAATGGTGATTCCAGCAGAAGGTCCATCTTTAGGAGTCCCCCCAGACGGGATGTGGATATGAATGTCGCACTCTTGATAAAAATTCTCAGGAATATGAAGGAAGGAGGCATTCGTTCGAATATAAGAGAGGGCCGCGTGAGCGGATTCCTTCATCACCTCCCCTAGAGACCCGGTCAAGATAAGTCCCTTATCGCCTTTCATTTTACACGTTTCGATAAAAATGATGTCTCCTCCATTTTCTGTCCAGGCCAGTCCTGTGGCCATGCCGATGCGGTCTTTCTCCTGAGCGACCTCGCGGAAGAATTTTTGTGGCCCCAGAAGTTCCTCGACAGCCGCTTCATCGATCCTCTCTTTCGAAGGATTCCCCATGGCCACATCCTTGGCAATTTTTCGACAGAGGGTGGCAATCTCTCTTTCTAAATTTCGAACCCCTGCCTCCCGAGTATATTCTCGAATGATCTTGTAAAGGGCTTCAGGAGTGAAAGAGAGAGGATGGTCCTTCAACCCATTTTCTTCTTTTTGGTGAGGGATCAAGAATTGAAAGGCAATCTTCTCCTTCTCCTCCTCGGTATATCCTGCCAGGGGAATCACTTCCATACGATCCAATAAAGCAGGAGGAATAGGGGAGAGGGTGTTCGCCGTTGTGATGAACAAGACATGGGAGAGATCAAAGGGGACATCTAAGTAATGATCGGTGAATGAATAATTCTGCTCCGGATCGAGGGTTTCAAGAAGGGCTGCCGCTGGATCTCCACGGACGTCCTGACCGATCTTGTCCACCTCGTCGAGCATAAAAACGGGGTTGAAAGTTTCCGCCCTCCGGATCTCTTGAATAATACGGCCTGGAAGAGCTCCCACATACGTTCGACGGTGCCCTCGGATCTCTGCTTCATCCCTGACCCCTCCCAAGGAGATACGGATAAATTTCCTTTCCAAAGCACGGGCGATGGAGCGCCCTAAGGAGGTCTTCCCCACACCCGGGGGGCCGACGAAACAGAGGATCGGGCCCTTCAAGGGTTCCTTTAATTTCTTAACGGCTAAGAACTCTAAGATCCGTTCCTTCACTTTTTCAAGATCATAATGGTCTTCATTGAGGACGGCCTGAGCCCGGCTGAGGTCAAGGTTGTCCACAGTCTTCTTATTCCATGGCATCGTGGTGAGGTAATCGAGATACGTTCTAGAAACGGTGTATTCTGCGGAGATGGGATTCATCCGTTCCAGTCGGCTGATCTCTTTAGAAGCGATCTCTTCAACTTTTTGGGGCATCCCGGCGTTTTGGACTTTCTCCCTCAGTTCATGGATCTCGGCCTGATAGGGATCCTCTTCAGGCACGTCCCTCTGTCCTCTTACGGGAGGACGAAGGGAATGATCCTTCTGAAACTTCCCGGCCTCTTTTCCAGCATAGAGTCAGGGCTGAGGTCGGGTCGGGGGGGGTTGAATCTCTCGACTGAAGTAATGAAAGACTTTTTTCAATCGTTCCAGAGGATCGACGGTCTCAAAAATTTCTTGCTGTTCCTTCAATGCCAAATGGAGAGTAATGGCGATCAGGTCAGCGAGTCTGCCCGGATGGTCAATTTTATCCAGGGTCTTCAATAGCTCCTCCGGAAGGGGTTTCCCCATGGAGAGTGAGATTTTAAAAAGAGTCCCGATGCTCTGAATGAGGGTTTCAGAAAGGGGAGTCCTTTCTTGAGGCTCGTTGATCTCACTGACATCTGCCTTGAAATAAGGGGTTTCCAGGCCAATGTTCTGGAGAAGAACTCTTGAAAGCCCCTCCACGAGAATCTTCATCCCCCGATTTGGCAACTTGACCAACTGGAGAATTTTACAGACCGTTCCAACGGAAAGGAGATCCTTGGGTTGGGGATCTTTGAGATAAGGATCACGCAGACCGACACACCCGATAAGACTATTCTCCAACAATACCTTATTTAATACGGCCAAGGCTTCATCCGATTGGAAAAAAAGAGGGGCGACGACGTAAGGGAAAATAATCGTCTCTTTCAGGGGAATAAAGAGAAGCCTTTGGGGAATGGAAATGCTCTCTGATTTATAGAGATATCTCACAGAAAACTCCGGCTCCGAATTGAAAACAGGAATTATTATACGAAAATCACGGTATTTGTCAACCCTTCGACTTCCCGGGCTGTCCCTCGACTTCGCTCGGGATGGCTTAAGGGATGGTGAGCTTGTCGAACCAAAGGCCGGAGCTTGGCCCTCGGCCTGAGCTCGGGTCGAAGGCTCAGGGTTGACCCTGAGCGGGGATTTCTTCCCCGTCCTCAGGGACGGGGCTTGGCGCCGTCGAACGGGTCAAGGAAGATTGAATAGTTCTTTCATGCAGGACCAAGCTTCTGCTGAACACCAATCCCTTTGTCCTATAATCTTTCCCACCAGCATCCCTTCTTGATCGACAAGGTATGTTTGGGGAACCCAGCCCCTGACTCCATATTGGTCCATCACCTTTTCCTTCAAGAGCAAGAGGACAGGAAGGGTAATCTTATTTTTATTGACGATCGTTTGAACGGCTTTCTTTCTTTCTCCGTCAATGGCAATTAACAGAATCGTCAACTGATCTCTCTTTCCTTGGGAGAATTTTTCGAATAGAGGCATCTCTTCCTTGCAGGAAGCACACCAGGTGGCCCAAAAAGTGATGAGGACAGGTTTCCCCCTGAAGTCGCTCAGGGAAACCTGGTTCCCGTCCAAACCCTTGAGGGAAAAAGCAGGAGCTTGCTTCTTTTCCTGAGATCTCTGAACACCAAAAGAACTACAGGATGGACATTCCGGTTGAGATGGAGAAGCGGCCCTTCCAACCTGGAGACAAGGGATGAACAAGGTAGCCATTCCCATCAGGATTGAAAGCGAAAAGAGGATTCTTTTTTTCATCTCCAAATCCAGGCGCAAGAGATAACACAAGACTAAAATATATTTTTGACCCCGTCAACCCTTCGCCCTCTCCAGACACAAAGCTTGGACCTGCCTTTGGCATCGGCCGATGATTAATCTTACGCCTAAGGCTTACACCAAAGGCTCCGGGTTGATTCTGAGTGAGCTTTTTGCCGTATTTTAAAAATATACTATGCAGACAATCGAAGGGTCAATATCTTCTTGAAAAGAGGTCTCAGAAATGATAATGTGACATGTCAAGTCAAAACAGGAGCCTCCGGTTTATGGGCGAGAGGAAACCTGCCTGCCCCGCCTACCGCAGACAGGCGCAGGCAGGGACGCCAGTATTGTCAAGGGGAGAGGCCGGCAGGCTTCCCAACCGCAGGATGAACATTATTTTCTTCGTTCGTGCCACCCTGGCGTTAGGCATGGGACGAACCTTATTCGGGTCGTAGCAGTGAGGAGGGTTTTATGGCGGGAGTGAACAAAGTCATCCTTATCGGGAATCTGGGGGCAAACCCTGAGGTCAAGTATTTAAGTAACGGCACCACGGTCTCAAATTTTCGGATGGCGACAAGTGAAAATCGGGTAAATCGATCTTCCGGAGAAAAAACGACGATCACGGAATGGCACCGAATTGTTGCTTTCGGCCGATTAGCTGAGATATGTGGAGAATATCTGAATAAGGGAAAACAGGTCTACATTGAAGGCCGGCTCCGCACCCGAACATGGGAAGACAAGGATGGAAACAAAAGGTCGACGACTGAAATCGTAGCAATCCGAATGCAGATGTTAGGAGCAGCCGGGACGCCTGCTGAGGTTCCGGATACGGGGAAAGATAAAGATTTTGATATCGACCAAGAAGTCCCTCCCGGATCCGATGATGACGTACCCTTCTGATGGCTGATGGCTTATAGTATCTTTCTATTGGCTATCTGCTATTTGCTATATGCTATTAAAAAAGATACCTTCCCATGCTGACATTCAAGAGAAGCCCCACTCCGATCAGAGTGGAGAGGATGAAAGACCCGCCATAACTGAGCAGGGGAAGAGGAATTCCTACCACCGGCATCATCCCCAGCACCATTCCAATGTTGATGAAGACATGCCAGAAGAGCATCGCTACCACCCCGAAAGCAAGGATGGCACTAAAACGGTCTTTCGCTTGGACGGCGATGCGAAGCCCCCACAAAATCAGTGCCACATAGAGCCCGATGACAAAGAGAGATCCGATCAAGCCCCACTCCTCTCCCAAGGCTGAGAAGATGAAGTCCGTCTGTTGCTCGGGGAGAAAGCCCAACTTGGATTGAGTTCCCTTCATAAAACCCTTTCCAAGGATCCCCCCGGATCCCACAGCAATCTTCGATTGAATGAGATGATATCCCGCCCCCAGTGGGTCTAAATCTGGATTAAAAAAGGTGACAATTCGCTTCTTCTGATATTCCTTAAGGAAATTCCAAAGAAGCGGCACGGCAGCGGCTCCAGCCAATCCAATGGCCAGCAGGGAAGACCATCGAATCTTAACAAAAATCAGGATCGAGAAAAAAACTAAGAGAAGGATGATCGCTGTTCCCAGGTCGGGCTGTTTAAGGATCAAGCCCACCGGCAGCAGAAGAAGGAGAAACGGGAAGGGAAGTTGCTTCAGCGAATACCCCTTTCGATCTGGAGGTCGATGAAAAAACTTTGCCAGGGCCAAGATGAATGAGATTTTGACAAACTCCGAAGGTTGAAAAGAGAGGGGTCCAATTTTGACCCATCGCTGGGCGCCGGAGGTGATAATCCCGTAGGCCAATACTAAAAGTAAAAGGACCAATGCGATCGTATAAACGGGATAAGCGAAATCCGAATAGAAGCGGTATTCGACGAAGGCGATTATCAGCATCATTGTCAATCCGATCAGCACCCAGAAAACTTGTTTGAGGTAAAAGGGGGTGCCGGCCATCTCTATCTTTGCGGTGGCGCTATAGAGATTGAGAATGCCGATCGAGGCGATGGCGAGGACAATCCCCAATAACGTCCAATCGAAATGGATGAAGAGGCGTCGGTCAATCTGCATAATCCGACTCGCTTTGCTTCTCCGTACTCTTGAAGGAAGGTGAAGGTTTAAGGTTGAGATATTGTTCGATCACCTTCTTAGCCATCGGGGCAGCAACCGTAGCCCCGAATCCTCCATGCTCAACAAGGACGGCCACCGAGATCTTGGGGTCTTCAAATGGGGCATAAGCCACAAACCAAGCATGATCCCGAAATCGGAGAGGGATTCGATTCATCTCTCCTCTTTTAAAGTCCTCCGGCATGGCGATGACTTGGGCCGTACCCGTTTTCCCTGCCACCTTGACCTCTTTCAACCAACAAGCCGACCCCGTCCCACGAGGATCGTTCACTGCTCCCTTAAGGGCTTCCTGGATCAGTTGAAGGGTCTTTTCTGATACGTTCACTCTTCCCAATTCCACGGGCGGATACTCTTTTAATTTGTTTTGATAGATATCTTCAACCCTTTCAACCACCTGAGGCTGAACGATCTTCCCTCCGTTGGCAACAGCAGAAATGAGCACCAACAGTTGAAGAGGGGTTGCATTTAGATATCCCTGACCGACAGAGAACGAAAGGGTCTCGCCACTATACCAGGGAACTCCCAAACGTTTCTTTTTCCAAGAGCTGGAAGGAACGATCCCTGGTTTCTCATGAGGGAGTGAGATTCCTGTTGCCCTCCCTAAACCAAACTCAGTGGCATAATGAGCAATGATATCAGGCCCCACCTTCAAACCGACTTGATAAAAGTAGATATCACAAGATTCGGCGATCGCCCGATGGAGGCTGAGGCTTCCATGGCCACCTTCCTTCCAGCACCGAAAATCCCGATTTCCATAGGAGAAGGCTCCCGAGCAGGTGAGCTGTGTGTTCGGAGTAATCGATCCCGATTCCAGGCCTGCAATGGCAGTGACGATCTTGAAGATCGACCCCGCAGGATATTGTCCCTGAATTCCTTTGTTTTGAAGAGGGTGATAAGGATTTTCCAGAAGAGATTTCCATTCTTCTGGCAAAATGTTTCTTGCAAAGACGTCTGGTTTAAAAGAAGGCTTGCTCACCATGGCTAAGATTCGGCCGGTTTTCGGGTCCATGGCAATGAGGGCCCCGGTCTTATCCTGATAGGCTTCCTCAGCAACCTTCTGGAGTTCCAAGTCGATGGTGAGGAAGAGGTTGTTCCCCGGAAAGGGTTCGACGACTCCCAGGGGTCTAATCTCTCTTCCCAAAGCATCGACTTCGATCTGCTGACCTCCATCCGATCCTCTGAGATCATTTTCCCACCGGTACTCGACTCCATATTTTCCAATCTGCGCGCCCATTCGATAGGGAGATTCCCTGGACTGCCTCAATTCATTCTCGTCCACCTCCCCAAGATAACCGATGAGATGAGAAGCCAGATCCCCATAATCGTAGGCTCTCCTGGGCCTGACATCCACGATGAGTCCCGGGAGATGAACCCGATTGGTTTCGAGGAGGGCCAGCTTATTCCAATCGATATCCGATTTAATCTTCACCGGTTTAAAGGGAGTCCGTCGTTTTTGGGCCTTTATTTTCTCCTCAATCTCGCCCTGCGTCATATTTAACATCTCTCCCACTTTGATCAAGACCTCTGGATTTGCTCTTAAGTCCTCAGGGACAAGATAAACTTCGAAGGAGGGACGGTTATGAGCCAAAATATTCCCTTTGTGATCTAATAACATTCCTCGATCCGCGGGATTCTCACGGAGTCGAATGCAGTTATTTTCAGACAGATGCCGGAGGTCACTTCCCTTGATCACTTGAAGGGACCACAAGCGGATGAAGATCAACAGAAAAGCCAAACCGACAAAAATGACAAGGTATTTATACCGCCCCTTAAAATCCTCCATCTTCTGGGTGTTTAATTCCATCATGACCTATCCCCCTGCCTTTATTCCCTGCTCGGGCTGACGAAATAATAACGATGTCCCCTTTTTGAAAAGGAAAAAGAGGAAGGGGGAGACCAGACCCGTACAAAATGATTGGGGAAGGAGGAAAGTGAACAATGAGGAATAAAGCTTTCCGAAGGAGACGGGTTCAAGGCCATTGATAAGAATTAAGAGGAGTCCTCCTTCCAGGATACCAAGGATGAAGGCGAAGAGGAATTGGAAGGAAAATCCTTCCAGATAGAATCTTTCTTTAAGGAATTGCGTAGCAAAAAAGACCAGCGTTCGGGAGAAGGTGTAAAAGCCCAAGGTGTTTCCCGAAAACAGGTCCATGAGATATCCCATGAAGAATGCCAGGATCCCGCCGAGGAACGGCGGGAACAAAAAGGCCAGGTAGAGGGTAAAGATGAGGAGGAGGTCCGGCCTGATCCTTTGAATTGGAAAGAAGGACAACCACGTCGTTTGAAGGATCAGAAGAAGAATTCCTGCCAGGAGGAGCGGAACGAACCGTTTCATTTCTTGATTTTTTTCCCTTTCTTTGCCTTTTCTTCTTTGGGCGGAGGAGGTGGGGGGATGGGTTCCATGACGACGAAGACTTCCTCCAGCTTTGTTAAATCCACACTGGGCGTCAATTCGGCAACCTGGAAAACGCCGTGCCCCTTCTTGTCCACCTTCTTGATCTCACCCACCATCAATCCCTTAGGAAAATTTCCAGCCAATCCTGAGGTGACGACCGCATCCCCGACAGCGACCTCTTCGGTTCGAAGAAGGTATTTCAGTTGACAACGGTTTTCTCCTTTTCCTTCAACAATGGCCTTCGCCCGGGTTCTCTGGACAATGGAATCAATGGCGCTGTTGTAATCGGTGATGAGAAGAACGGTCGCATAATGAGGAGCGGTTTTAAGGATCTGGCCGATGACCCCTGCCGCCGAGATCACCGCCATTCCCTTTTTCACTCCGTCCCGTTCCCCTTTATCAATGGTCACGCTCTTAAACCAAGAAGAGGGATCTTGACCGATGACTTCAGCCCCGATCATGGAAAGGGAGTTTTTCTCCCGAAATTGGAGAAGTTGCTTCAAGCGGTCCATGGCCAACTTCGTTTCCTTTGTCCGGTGGTTCTCTTCTTGAAGTTCGGCGATCTTCTGCTTGAGCATCCTGTTCTCTCTCTCGAGACTGACCAAAAAAACGTATTTTTGGAAGGTTCCCTGAACAGTCTTGATGACAAGCGTGGAGGCTTTTTGAAAAGGAGAACAGATCTCCATCAGAAGGGCATCGAAAAATTCCGGGCCTTTTCCCTGTTTCGCCCTCAATGACATCAGAACGAGGGCAAACAGCAAAAGGAGGGTGATGAAAATAAAAAGGCTGTACCTTCGGGAAAGGAAAAGGTCACGTATCCTCATCAATCTCAATATTGAACCGTCACAGTGCGGAGCAATTTCTCATTATCTAACACCATTCCTGCGCCTAACACAATGGACGAGAGGGGATCATCGACGATCGTGATGGGAAGGCTGGTCACCTCTCGGAGTAAAACATCGAGGTTCTTCAGAAGGGCGCCTCCGCCCACCAGGACAATCCCTTTGTCCACAATATCTGCTGCCAACTCCGGCGGGGTCCCTTCCAAAGTAATCCGAACGGTATCGATGATGGTATTGATCGATTCAGCCAATGCCTCTCGGACTTCCTCACTATTGATCTCAAGGGTTTTAGGAATGCCCGTGACCAAGTCTCTTCCTTTTACCTCGATCGTTTGAGGATTCTCTTCGGGATAGGCGGTCCCGACATTAATCTTGATCATTTCAGCCGTTCGTTCGCCAATGAGAAGGTTGTACTTTCCTTTGACGTACCGGACAATGGCCTCGTCCATCTTATCCCCCTCCACCCCGATGGCCTGACTCGTCACGATCCCCGACAGGGAAATGACCGCCACTTCCGTGGTCCCTCCACCGATGTCAACGACCATAT
>Ga0184615_10001177_pt1 | contig 14315 bp, 13 predicted proteins | sample PLM4_65_coex_FD_133134 | JGI IMG/M metagenome (GOLD analysis project Ga0184615, IMG submission 133134) | Groundwater sediment microbial communities from an aquifer in East River, Colorado, USA - PLM4_65_coex | ecosystem: Environmental > Terrestrial > Soil > Riparian zone | place: USA: East... | reverse complement strand
GGGAGCGGACCCGACGCGCCGGCGCCGACCGGGATCGCCTCCGCGGGAAGCGCGACGAAGCGAAGCGCGTTCTCGGTCACGGCCTCGAGCGACGCGTTCCCCGCCACGGTGGTGATGCCCTCCACCGAGAGCTCGGGCGAGGCCAGCGCGAACGCGAGCGCGAGCAGGTCGTCGAGTCCGGGGTCCGTGTCGATGTGCACGCGCAACCCGCTCATCGCGGCGCCGCGCCGTAGCCGGCTTCGTCGAGCTTGCCCTCGAGGATCAGGCGGCGCCGGTGCTGATAGTCGGACTCCTTCACGAGCCCGCTCTGCCGGGCCGCATCGAGCTGGTCGAGCGCGCGGATCTGCGGATCCGACAGGTTCGCGGGTGGCGCGGCCTCGGTCGGCGCCTTGGGCTGCTCCTCCGACGGCATCTCCATCAAGACGGTCCGCCGCCGCGCCGCCCCTCCGCGAAAGGAGAGGTTCACGGGCCTGCGGTAGTAGTCGTCGCGCCAGGCCACGAGGACGCCTCGGTCGCCGAGCGTCCGCTGCGCCTCTCCGGGCACGATCTTGAACTTGGGCGCGAAGGAGGGCATGGCCGTGGGGATCTCGTACTCGCGCGCGCCGAGCCGCGAGCTCTCGCGCTCGAGCGGCTGCTCCACGCCGTAGAAGTCGATCTGCATCTCGTCGCCGACCAGCACGAGGCGGAACGCGGTCACGTGCTCGTTGGTGAAGATGCCGAGCGTGCGTTCTTCGGGGAAGCACGCGGCGGCGACCTCGTCGGAGGGACCCGCCTTCGCGAGCCCCGCGGCGATGCCCTCCGCCAGGTCGTAGACGAACTCCGACCGGAGGAGCGGCTGGCGCTTCTTGTCGTCGTCCTCGTAGGAGAGGCTCGCCAGGATGTGCGCGATGCGCACGTCGGAGATCGTCGCGGGCTGCGCGTAGTCGCGCGTCACGATCTCGCCGTTCTTCTCCTCGTGACGCAGCTCGACGCGCACGGTCGGCTTGTCGAAGACGCGCTCGCGCACGAACGTCGGCGCACAACCGGCGAGCGCGCACACGGCCAGGACGGCCAGCGACAGGCGAACGGGGGCGATCCTCATCTGCGCCTACTCGTACTCGCTCTTGAGCTGCCGCGAGCGCAGCTCGACCGCCGCCTCGATCGGGTCCTTGCCCTCGAAGAGCATCAGGTAGACGCCCGTCGAGATCGGCATGTCGACGTCCAGCTTCTGGGCGAGCTCGTACGCCGACTTCGCGGTGCGCACGCCCTCGGCCACCTGCGTCAGGCCCGCGAGCACCTCGTCGACCGTCTTGCCGCGCCCGATCTCGAGGCCGACCCGCCGGTTGCGCGACAGGTCCCCCGTGCAGGTGAGCACCAGATCGCCCACGCCCGAGAGTCCGAGGAAGGTGACGGGGTTCGCGCCGAGCTCCACACCCAGGCGCGTGATCTCCGCCAGGCCGCGGGTGATCAGGGCCGCGCGCGAGTTCAGACCCGACTCCATGCCATCGGCGATGCCGATGGCGATCGCGATCACGTTCTTGAGCGCGCCGCCGAGCTCGACGCCCACCACGTCCGTGGTCGTGTAGCAGCGGAAGAGCGGGGACGAGATGAGGGTCTGCGCCGCGATCGCATAGGTCTCGTTCCGCGCGGCCAGCGAGACCGCCGTCGGCCGGCGCTCCGCGATCTCGCGCGCGAAGCTCGGCCCCGACAGGAAGCAGAGGCGGTCGTGCATCTCGCGCGGCAGCGTCTCCATCAGGATGTCGGAGACGAGCTTGCCCGTACCGACCTCGATCCCCTTCGACGCCGAGACGATCAGCGCGTCGGGCCGGACCAGATCGCGCCCCTTCCCCCAGACCTCGCGCACCGCGTGGCTGGGCACGACCGAGACGATCAGCTCCTTCTCGTCGAGCGCCTCCTCGAGCGAAGCGGTCGCGCGCACCGAGTCGGGCAGGACGAAGTCGGAGAGGTAGCGGGGATTTCGCCGATCGCGGCGGATGGCCTCGACCAGCCGCGCGTCGCGCGCCCACAGGTCGACGCTGTAGCCTTTCTCGGCGAGCAGGATGGAGAGACACGTGCCAAAGCTGCCCGCGCCCAGAACGGCGCAGCGAACCGGATTCTCGGCGCTCATCCGGCAAGCATAGACGTGCCTTCCGCCGGTTGACAGTGCGCGGACCGCCTTCTACGCTTGCGCCGCGTTTTACCAGGAAATCCGCGCAGTTTCGAGCGAATTCGCTCTAGCTCGGACCCTGGGTCCAAGTCTGGTTCGCAGAGGGGTCGCGGGGGAGTCGGATGGGGGAATACGCCGGTCTCGGACTCTTCGCGCTGCTCGGCTCCGGTGCCGTGCTCACGTTCCTGGCTCTCACGACCTTGCTCGGCCCGAAGCTCGTCTTCCCGGAGAAGAACGAGCCGTTCGAGTGCGGCGAACACCAGCTCGTGTCACCGAACCAGCGCTTCAGCGTGAAGTTCTACATGGTGGCCGTGTCGTTCATCATCTTCGACGTGGAGGTGGTGTTTCTCTTTCCGTGGGCGGTCGTCTTCAAGGACCTGGGCTGGTACGGCATGCTGGCGATGACGCCGTTCCTCGCCGTGCTCGCCGTCGGGCTCGCGTACGAGTGGCTGCGCGGCGGCCTGGAGTGGGAGTAGCGCCTTGAGGCCGGAGACCCGCGCCGAAATCGAGTCGCTCTTCGAGCGCTATCCGCAGAAGCGCGGGGCGCTGTTGCCGGCGATCTACCTCGTCCAGGCCGAGAAGGGCTTCGTCGACGCGGAAAGCACGCGCGAGCTCGCGGCGCTTTTCGAGATCGCGCCCGTCGAGGTCCACGAGGTCCTCTCCTTCTACAACATGTTCTACACGGAGCCGCAGGGACGGCACCACGTGTACGTGTGCACGAACCTGCCGTGCAGCCTGCGCGGCGCGCGCACGCTCCTGGCGGGACTCGAGTCGCACCTCGGCGTGCACGGCGGCGGCACCACGCGCGACGGGCGCATCACGATCGGCCACGAGGAGTGCCTCGGCTCGTGCGGCACGGCGCCCGTCATGCGCGTCGACGGCCGCTACCACGAGAACCTCGACCTCGGCGCCGCGCGCCGCATCGTCGACGAGCTGGAGTAGGGCGTTGATCGTCGAGCCGTACGTGAAGAACTACCTCTCGGAGCACTACGGCGACGACGCGTACCGGACGCTCGCGGGCTACGAGGCGAAGGGCGGGTTCGCGGGCCTGAAGAAGGCGGTCGCGCTCGCGCCCGAGCAGGTCACCGAGCTGGTGAAGACGTCGGGTCTGCGCGGCCGCGGCGGCGCGGGCTTCGCGACGGGGCTGAAGTGGAGCTTCATGCCCAAGACGAGCGACCGTACGAAGGTCATCGTCGTGAACGGCGACGAGTCCGAGCCCGGCTCGTTCAAGGACCGGCTGATCATGGAGCGCGGGCCGTTCGAGGTGCTCGAGGGTCTCTTGATCGGCGCCTGGGCGATGGGTGCGCAGCGCTCGTACATCTACGTTCGCGGCGAGTACGCCGAGGCGATCCGCGCGCTCGAGTCCGCCGTCGCCGAGCTCTACAAGAAGAAGCTCCTCGGCAAGAACATCCTGGGCAAGAAGGGCTTCGAGCACGACGTGGTCGTACACAGCGGAGCCGGCGCGTACATCTGCGGCGAAGAGACGGGCCTGCTCGAGTCGCTCGAGGGCAAGAAGGGCCAGCCGCGCAAGAAGCCGCCGTTCCCGGCGCAGCACGGCGCCTTCGGCCTGCCGACGACGGTGAACAACATCGAGACCTTCGCGCACGTGCCGTTCATCCTCGAGCGCGGCGTGGAGTGGTTCAAGAGCCGCGGCACCGAGAAGAGCCCGGGCACGACGCTCTTCGGCGTCAGCGGACACGTCGAGCGGCCGGGGCTGTTCGAGCTGCCGCTCGGCACGCCGCTGCGCGAGGTGATCGGTCACGCCGGCGGGGTGCGCGGCGGCCGGCGCCTGAAGGGCGTGATGCCCGGCGGCCTGTCGATGCAGATCCTGCCGCCGACGGAGCTCGACGTGCCGATGGCCGAGGAGTTCCTCTCCCAGAAGGGCACGCACTTGGGCACCGGCGGCGTGATGGTGATGGACGAGAGCGTCTGCATGGTGCGCGTGGCGACGGTCGTCTCGTACTTCTTCCGGGACGAGTCGTGTGGACAGTGCACGCAGTGCCGCGAGGGAACCGCCTGGGTGCACAAGCTCTGCCAGCGGATCGAGCAGGGCCGGGGCACCGAAGCCGACCTGGGGCTGCTCACGGACGTGCCGAAGCCGATGGAAGGCCAGACGATCTGCGCGTTCGCCGACGCCGCGGCCTGGCCGATCCAGGGTCTCTTGCGCCACTTCCGCAGCGACTTCGAAGCGCACCTCTCCGAGAAGAAGTGCCCGTTCCCCGAGAGCTTCGAGCTCTAGCCATGCCGACGATCACGATCGACGGAACCGAGTACGAGGTCCCCGAGGGGCGCATGGTCCTGCAGGCGATCGACGACCTGGGCCTGCTGATGAACGGCGTCGACATCCCGCACTACTGCTGGCACCCGAAGCTCACGATCGACGGCTCGTGCCGCCTCTGCCAGGTCGAGATCGAGGGCATGCCGAAGCTGCAGATCGCCTGCAACACGCCCGTGGCGAACGGCATGAAGATCCACACGAAGAACGACCGCGTGCTCGCGGCGCGGCAAGGCGTGATGGAGCTCCTGCTCATCAACCACCCGCTCGACTGCCCGATCTGCGACCAGGCCGGCGAGTGCAAGCTGCAGGATTACGCGTTCCAGTGGGGCGTGCCGGAGTCGCGCACGCGCGAGCCGCGCCGCCCCGCCAAGAAGGCGGTCGATCTCGGTCCGACGATCGTCTTCGACCAGGAGCGCTGCATCCTCTGCCGGCGCTGCGTGCGCTTCTGCCGCGAGGTTCCCAAGACGGGCGAGCTGGGGGTCTTCAACCGCGGCGACGAGTCGTTGCTCGAGGTCTTCCCCGGCAGCGAGCTCGACAACCCGTACTCGATGAACGTCGCGGACATCTGCCCGGTCGGCGCGCTCACCACGCGCGACTTCCGCTTCAAGATCCGCGTCTGGTTCCTCGACGACGTGAAGAGCGTCTGCAACCAGTGCTCGCGCGGCTGCAACATCGTGGCGTCGCGCTCGAACAACAACGTCTACCGCTTCGTGCCGCGCCGGAACGACGCCGTGAACGAGACCTGGATGTGCGACCACGGCCGCATGTCGTACAAGCTGAATGCGCAGGGGCGGGTCGCCGCGCCGCGGATCGACGGCCGCGAGGTCTCGTTCACCGACGCCGTGAAGCGCGCCGCCGAGCTCGTGCGCGCGACCTTGGATGCGAAGGCCAAGATCGTGGGCGTCGCCTCGCCGTTCGCGTCCAACGCGGACCTCTCGGCGTTCCGCGATCTGCTGACGAAGCTCGGCGCCGGGTCCGCGCGCTTCTCGGTGCCGCGCGGCGAGGCCGACGACGTCCTGATCGAAGCCGAGAAGGCGCCGAACGCGGCCGGCTGTCGCGCGCTCGGGATGACCGAGTCGAGCGACCCGGTCGGGCGCGCGGACCTCGCGCTCGTGCTCGGGCACACGACGACCGCCGAGGTCTTCGGCGACGTGGGCAACATCGTGCTCGTCGACTCGCACGAGTCCGCGCTCTCGGCCCGCGCCGCGGTGGTTTTGCCGGCGCGCACGTTCCTCGAGAAGACGGGCGCGTTCACGAACTCGCGCGGGCTGGTCCAGAAGTTCGCCGCCGTCGTCGAGCCCGACTTCGAAGCCTGGTCCGAAGCCGACACGCTCGCGCAGATCGCAGCCGCCGCGGGTATCTCGTAGATGGAGACGCCCACGGTCTTCGTCTCGATCTTCCTGTTCGCGCTGGTGCTGCTGGTCTTCGCGCCGATCATGACGTGGGTCGAGCGCAAGCAGAGCGCGCTGATGCAGGACCGGATCGGCGCGAACCGCGCCAGCATCCTCGGCTTCAAGGCGCTGGGACTCATCCACCCGCTCGCCGACGTGATCAAGATGATCACGAAGGAAGACACGATCCCGACGGGCGCGCACAAGCTGCTGCACCTGGTGAGCCCGTTCATCGCCGTCGCGCCCGCGATCATCAGCTTCGCGGTGATCCCGTACGGCGGCACGTACGAGATGTGGGGCGCGCACGTCTCGCTGTGTGTCGCGGACCTCGACTACGGCGTGCTCTTCATCTTCGCGATCGGCTCGATCGCGACCTACGGCTCGATGCTGGCGGGTTGGGCCGGCAACAACAACTGGGGCATGCTCGGCTCGATCCGCGTCTCCGCGCAGATGATCTCGTACGAGGTCGCGCTCGGCATCAGCGTCGTCGGCCTGTTCATGATCTTCGGTACCCTGCGGCTGACGGAGATGGGCCTGCTGCAGCAGGAGACGTTCCGGCTCTTCGGCTTCCTCGAGCACTTCGGCTGGGTGGCGCAGGGCACGGCGTGGATCGACTGGATCACGATCCCGATGTGGGGCCTGGTCCTGCAGCCGCTGCCCTTCTTCATGTTCCTGACCGCGCTCATGGCGGAGAACAAGCGCGCGCCGTTCGACACGCCCGAGGGCGAGTCGGAGATCGTGGCCGGCTACTTCATCGAGTACTCGGGCATGAAGTTCGGCCTGTACATGATGGGGGAGTGGATCGAGGTCGTCGTGATCTCGGCGCTGCTCACGGCGATGTTCCTGGGCGGCTGGACGCTGCCGTGGCTGCCCGAAGCGAGCATCATCTCGTACATGACGCCGCTCGTCGGCGAGAACATGGCGAACGTCGCGGCGATGGTGCTGGCGGTGCACGTGTTCCTGATCAAGGTCATCGTGCTGATCTGGTTCCAGATGCTGATCCGCTGGAGCATGCCGCGCTTCCGCTACGACCAGGTGATGGACCTGGGCTGGAAGATCCTGCTCCCGCTCTCGCTCGCGAACGTGGTCATCACCGGGCTCGGCATCCTGATCGTGCAGGAGGTCACGCGCTGATGCGCACTGCGCTGTTCTGGGTGTTCTCGATCTCGGCGGTGGCGTCGGCGCTCGGCGTCGTCGGCAACCTGCGCAGCCCGATCAACTCCGCCCTCTCGCTGGTGGTGTCGATGCTCGCGCTGGCGGGGCTCTACGTCCTGCTCGAGGCGCAGTTCGTCGGCCTGATCCAGGTGATGGTCTACGCGGGCGCGATCGTCGTGCTCTTCCTGTTCGTGATCATGCTGCTCAACCTGCGCGGCAGCGGCACGCGCGGCGCGGAGCTCCAGCCGATCATGAAGGCGATCGGCTCGCTCGTGGTCTTCGGCTCGACCCTCTGGCTCGTGCGCACCCTGGCCGCGGACCGCGCGCCGTGGCCGGACGTCGACGCGGGCTTCGGCACGACGCGCGCGATGGGCGAGGCGCTCTACACCGACTACGTGCTCTCGGTCCAGGTCGCGGGCGTGCTGCTGCTCGCGGGCATCGTCGCCGCGGTCGTGCTCGCGAAGAAGAAGGTCGACTGATGGGCGACATCTCTCCCTTCCACTTCCAGGTCGTCGCGGCGCTGATCTTCATGATCGGCGTGCTCGGGGTGCTGACGCGCCGGAACATGATCGTGGTGTTCATGTGCATCGAGCTGATGCTGAACGCCGCGAACCTGTCGCTGCTCGGGTTCAGCCGGGAGATCGGAAACGACCAGGGGCAGATCCTGGCCTTCATGGTGATGGTCGTGGCGGCGGTCGAGGTGGCCGTCGGGCTCGCGATCATCATCAGCCTCGTACGCAACCGCGACACGATGGACATCGAAGACGTGAGCCAGCTCAAGTGGTAGAAGCCGTGACCGAGAACGCCGCGCTGCGCTGGATCCCGTTGCTGCCGCTGATCGCGGCCGCGATCTCGGGGGCCTGGCTCGTCTTCGGCCGGCGCGAGCTGCCGCGGGTGGCGGTGATCGCGCTCGCCTGCGGCGCGCCGATCGCGTCCTTCGCGATCGCGGTCGTGCAGGTCTTCGCGCTGGCGACGGAGCTCCCGGCCGACGCGCGCTTCTACGTCGACAACCTGTACACGTGGATCTCCGCGGGCGACTTCCACGCCGAGCTCTCGTTCCTGCTCGACCCGCTCTCGGCCGTGATGGTCCTGGTCGTGACGGGCGTCGGCTCGCTGATCCACGTCTACTCGGTCGGCTACATGGACGACGACCACCGCGACGACCGCGGCTTCCAGCGCTTCTTCGCGTACCTGAACCTGTTCATGTTCTCGATGCTGATGCTCGTGCTCGGCGACAACCTGCTGGTGATGTTCGTCGGCTGGGAAGGCGTCGGCGTCTGCTCCTATCTCCTCATCGGCTTCTGGTACCTCGACGACTACAACGCCAAGTGTGGACAGAAGGCGTTCGTCGTGAACCGGATCGGCGACTTCGGCTTCCTGCTCGGCATCTTCCTGTTGTTCTGGTCGTTCGCGCAGGCGGGCGTGCCGACGGTGGAGTTCCGCGAGATGGCGGCGAACGTCGGCCTGCTCGCGAATCAGACGGTCGAGCTGCCGGCCTGGCTCTCGTTCCTGCCCGGCTATCCGAACTGGGGTCTGGTCACCCTGGCGTGCCTGTGCCTGTTCATCGGCGCCGCCGGCAAGTCGGCGCAGATCCCGCTCTACGTCTGGCTGCCCGACGCGATGGCCGGCCCGACGCCCGTCTCGGCGCTGATCCACGCCGCGACCATGGTGACCGCGGGCGTGTACATGGTCTGCCGCATGTCCTTCGCGTACTCGCTCGCGCCCGGCGCGATGGCGACGGTCGCGTGGATCGGCGCGCTCACCGCGTTCTTCGCCGCCACGATCGGGCTCGCGCAGACGGACATCAAGAAGGTCCTCGCGTACTCGACCGTGAGCCAGCTCGGCTACATGTTCCTCGCCGCGGGCGTCGCCGCGTACAGCTCCGCGATCTTCCACGTGATGACGCACGCGTTCTTCAAGGCGCTCCTCTTCCTGGCCGCGGGCTCGGTGATCCTGGGCATGCACCACGAGCAGGACATCACGAAGATGGGCGGATTGCGTCGGCGCATGCCCGTCACCTGGGCGGTGTTCCTCGTCGGCGTGCTCGCGATCTCCGGCGTGCCGCCGTTCTCGGGCTTCTTCTCGAAGGACGAGATCCTGCTGTCGGTGAACCTCGCGCACGGAATTCCGGGTCACGAGTGGCTGTGGCTGATCGGGCTCGCGACGGCGTTCCTCACCGCGTTCTACATGTTCCGCCTCTACTACCTGGTCTTCACCGGCGAGAGCCGCGCCGATCGCCACACGCAGGAGCACATCCACGAGTCGGGGAACTGGATCCTCTTCCCGCTGGTGGTGCTCGCCGTGCTCTCGGTGATCGGCGGCTTCTTCGGCCTGCCCGACGCGTATGGCGAGCTCTTCGGCGTCGAGGAGTCGAACAGCCTCCACCACTTCCTGCAGCCGGTGGTGAACGCGGCCGAGCATCACGTCGACCACGCGACGGAGTTCGGCCTCGCCGCGATCACGACCGTGGTCGGACTCGCGGGGATCGCGCTCGCGACGTTGCTCTACTACTGGCGGCGCGACCTCGTGCCCAAGCTCGTGCAGGCCATCCAGCCGCTCTACGCGCTGGTGCGCGATCGCTACCGCATCGACGAGCTCTATGACGCGGCGATCGTCCGGCCGCTCGCCGGGCTCTCGCGCGCGGTGCTGGCGCGGATCGTCGACCAGGGACTCATCGACGGTGTGCTCGTGAACGGCACCGCGAACTTCGTGCGCGCCACCGCGGACGGCGCGCTCAAGTACCTGCAGACGGGTCAGGCGCAGTCCTACCTGTTCGCGATGCTCCTCGGCGGGGCGCTCTTGATCGCCTGGCTGGTGCGGGGCGCGTGATGGAGAGCATGCTCGACTCGCTGCTGTCGGTGCACCTGCTCAGCGCGATCACCTTCCTGCCGCTGGCGACGGTGTTCGCGCTGGCGCTCTGCGAGGTCATGTTCCGCCTGCCCGAGGCGGTCTGGAAGTACACTGCGTTCGGGGCGTCGCTCGTGGGCTGCGCGCTCACCGCGCTGCTCTGGCAGCGCTTCGACACCGCGGCGATGGGCATGCAGATGGTCGAGCACGTCGCCTGGATGCCGAGCTTCGGCATCCACTACACGCTCGGCATCGACGGCATCGCGCTCCTGCTGGCCGCGCTCACGAGCTTCCTGCTGCCGGTCGTGTTGCTCGCCTCGTGGAACGACATCCACGAGCGCGTGCGCTCCTACCTCTTCTTCATGCTGGCGCTGCAGACCGGCATGCTCGGCGCGTTCTTCGCGCTGAACCTGTTCCTGTTCTACGTGTTCTGGGAGCTGATGCTGATCCCGATGTACTTCGTGATCGGCATCTGGGGCGGGCCGCGGCGGATCTACGCCACGCTGAAGTTCTTCATCTACACGATGGTCGGCAGCCTGTTGATGCTGGTCGGGATCATCGTGCTCGCGTGGCTGCACCATCAGCAGTTCGGCGCGCTGAACTTCGAGTACTACGGAGCGAACGGCGCGACGGGCCTGCTGGATCTCTCGATCCCGACCTCGGGCGGCGCGTGGTGGCAGCGGCAGGGCTTCCTGTTCGCGGTGTTCGCGCTCGCCTTCGCGATCAAGATCCCCATGTTCCCGTTCCACACCTGGCTGCCCGACGCGCACGTCGAGGCGCCGACGCCCGGCTCGGCCGTGCTCGCGGGAGTGTTGCTGAAGCTCGGCACGTTCGGCTTCGTGCGCTACGCGCTGCCGCTCTTCCCGGAGGCGTCCCTCACCTGGGCGCCGTGGATCGTGGGGCTCGCGGTCGTCGGCGTGGTCTATGGTGCGCTGGTCGCGTGGGTGCAGAGCGACGTGAAGAAGCTCGTCGCCTACTCCTCCGTCTCGCACATGGGCTTCATCGTGCTCGGGCTCTTCGCGTTGAATCCGCAGGGCGTGTCGGGCGCGGTGCTGCAGATGGTGAACCACGGCGTGTCGACGGGCGCGCTCTTCATCCTCGTCGGGATGATCTACGAACGCCGCCACGTGCGCGACCTGGCCGCGTTCGGCGGCCTCGCGAAGGCGATGCCCGTCTTTGCGGCGTTCTTCGCGATCGCGACGTTCAGCTCCATCGGGCTGCCCGGCCTGAACGGCTTCGTCGGCGAGTTCCTGATCCTCCTCGGCGCGTTCTCGAACCTGCGCTGGCCGACCGTGATCGCGACTTCGGGCGTGATCCTGTCAGCGGTGTACATGCTCTGGGCGGTGCGAAAGATGTTCTTCGGGCCGCTCGCGAATCCCGCCAACCAGGGGCTCGTCGATCTCGGGCTGCGCGAGAAGGTCGTCGCGGTCGCGCTGGTGATCCCGATGATCTGGATCGGCGTGCACCCCTCCACCTTCACGAACCCGATGGACCGCGCCGTGACGGAGCTGCTCGAGACGATGACCCGGCGCGGCGCGAACATCGCCGCGTGGCAGGGCCGCGATGAAGCCGACGAGCCCGTGTTGGCCGTGGCGGGCGCGGAGGCGTCGCGATGATCCCCGAGATCGACGTCGCCGCGGTCGCGCCGATGATCCCCGTCGCGCTCGGCGTGCTCTGCCTGCCGCTGCTCGAGGTCGTGTTGATCCGCACGCCGATGCTGCTCGGCCAACGGGTCTCGGCCGCGCGCCGCGGCACGTATCTCGCGACGGCGAGCTTCCTGTTCCTGGCCGTGTCGCTCCTGATCACCTTGAACGCGTTCTCGCAGCCGCTGCGCGTCTTCAACCCCGAGAACGCGATGGTGCGCATGGACGGCGTCGCGCTGTTCCTGTGCGCGATCGTGCTGATCGGCGCGATGCTGACGGTGCTCGCTTCCTCCAAGTACCTCGAGCACATCCACTCGAACTGGGGCGAGTTCTACGTGCTCGTGCTCTCGTCCGTGACGGGCATGATGTTCCTCGCGGCCGCCTCGGATCTGATCATGCTCTTCCTGTCCTTGGAGCTGATGAGCATCCCGGTCTACGCGCTCGCCGGATTCCGGCGCTCGTCGCTGCGCTCCAACGAGTCGGCGGTGAAGTACTTCCTGATCGGCTCGTTCGCGTCGGGCCTGCTTCTGTACGGCTCGTCGCTGCTCTACGGCGCGACGGGCTCGCTCGAGCTCGCGGAGATCGCGACGAGCTTCGATCCCGAGGACGCGCTCGACCTGGTGGGCGCGGGGCTCGTGCTCGTGGGCCTGGCGTTCAAGATCTCGTCGGTGCCGTTCCACCAGTGGGCGCCCGACACGTACGAGGGCGCGCCGACGACCGTCTCCGCCTTCATGGCCACGGCCGTGAAGGTCGCGGCGTTCGGAGCGCTCCTGCGCGTGGTGTCGATCGGGTTCGCGCCGGCGTCCGAGGCGGTGAACGGCGCGCTCTGGGTGCTCGCCGTCCTGTCGATGACCGTCGGCAACGTGATGGCGCTGATCCAGCGCAACACCAAGCGCATGCTCGCGTACTCGAGCATCGCCCACGCCGGCTATCTGCTGATCGGCGTGATCGCGGGCGGCCCGGCGGGAACGCGCGGGGTGCTCGTCTACCTGCTCACGTACACCTTCATGACGGTGGGCGCATTCACGGTGGTGTCGGTGCTCGCGCGCGACGGCGACGAGCACGACCGCGTCGACGACCTCTCGGGTCTCGCGCAGACCCGGCCTGGCCTCGCGGCGGTGATGTCGATCTGCATGTTCTCGCTGCTCGGCATGCCCGGCACCGCCGGATTCATCGGAAAGTTCCTGGTCTTCAGCGCGGCCATCGAACGCGGGCTCGAGACGGGGAGCTCGTCGCTGCTGTGGCTGGTCGTGATCGCGGTCCTGAACAGCGCGATCTCGCTCGGCTACTACCTGCGCATCCCCGCGACGATGTACTTCTACCCGGCCAAGGACGGCTCGAGCCCCGGCCGCGCGACGTTCTTCGAGGGGCTCGTGCTCGGCACCTGCGCGGCGGGCGTCCTGATCCTCGGCATCCTTCCGCAGGACGCACTGCCCGGTCTCGCGACGCTCCTGCAGATGCCCGACGTGAACGTGCTGCAGCTCGCGAGCGACGCTGCAGCGTCACTCGTGCCCTGAGCTCGTCGCCCGCCTGCCGGGCGCGCGCTACGGAGCGCCGTCCTCGTTCGGGTCGTAGTCGACGCGGATCACCTCGGTCGCACCCGAGTAGCTGTTGCGTGTGAAGACCACGATGCCCACGCCCTTGTAGCGGTAGTCGGTGCGCGACTTGTCCGACCCGAAGTAGAACGGGATGAACATCTTGCCGGTCACGTAGCTCTGCTGGGTGGTCGGCGCGCCGAGGATCTCGACCACCTGCGCCTCCGTCATGCCCGGGGTGACCTTCGCGAGCTTGCTGCCGGCAGGAGCGGGACGCGCGGAAGGCTCGCCCTGGGCGGGTGCGGCCGTCTCGGCGGGTGCGGCCGCCGCAGCAGGCGCTGCCGCGGGCGTTGCCGCCGGCGCCGCGCTGCCCGCGATCGCCTTCACGTACTGCGAAGCCACGTAGCCCTTCGCGCCCGCGCTGGACTCGACGTATTGCCAGCCGTTCGCTGCCGGCTGCGGTGCGCTGGCGCGGTCACCGCGCTTGAGCGTGCCGACGACGGCGCCCTTCGGGTTCGCGGTCGCGCGGATGTTGAGGCTCGTCGCGGTCACCTCGACCATCGGCGCAGCAGTCGCCGCCGCGGCCGCGGGTGCAGCGGCCGGCGCCGCTTCCCCAGGCTCCTTGCTCCCGGCGCAGCCTCCGAACAAGCCACCGATGCATGCGAGCGCGATCGCGACCTTGAATCGTGTCATCGAAAAGTCCCCCTGGACGCCATTCTAGCCCGCCCGCTCGCGGTCTCCATCCTCTTGTGCAAGGATCGTCCGCGATTTCGAGGAGGGAGGGAGACCCATGCAGCATCTGACTCGCCGCCTGGCGCCGTTCGGGATCGCGTTCGCCGCGCTGCTCGCCTTGATCGCGCTGCCTGACGCCGCACGAGCGGCGGACCCCAGTGACAAGAGCCTCGAGGTCGGTCTCTATCTCTGGGGCACCAGCGTGGCCGGCGATCTCGACACCGACAAGGGTTCGGCGTCCATGCACATCAGCTTCTCCGACCTGCTCTCGAACCTGAACGGCGCGGTGATGCTGCGCGCACGCCAGCAGCTCGGCAAGTTCTCGATCGTCTTCGACGGCGAGTACATGGACCTGGAGAGCGATCGCGAGTCGCGAACCATCCGGCTCGGACCTCGAGGAAACATCAAGATTCCCGCGGACGCGAAGGCTGAGCTCGACATGTGGATCCTCGAGCTGAACGGTGGCTATGCGCTGTTCGAGGCACGTTCGCCGTTCGCCCGCGGCGCGGCGAGCCCCATGCACGCGACCGGCGAGCTGTATGGCGGCGCGCGCTACTACTCGGCGAAGCCGACGATCGACGTCAACCT
>Ga0184615_10001176_pt1 | contig 14324 bp, 11 predicted proteins | sample PLM4_65_coex_FD_133134 | JGI IMG/M metagenome (GOLD analysis project Ga0184615, IMG submission 133134) | Groundwater sediment microbial communities from an aquifer in East River, Colorado, USA - PLM4_65_coex | ecosystem: Environmental > Terrestrial > Soil > Riparian zone | place: USA: East... | reverse complement strand
CGGGTAGCCGTCGTGCAGGCGCAGCCACTTGCGCTTGCGCTCATAGCTCAGGTGCAGGATGCCGGTGGCGCGCAGCCCGTGCAGATGGTGGAGCAACGCCGGGAACGACAGCTGGTCGAAGGAGCCGGAGAGATCCGACTCCGGGGCCGCGGGCGGCGCCTTGGAAGCACGGGCCGACGCCTGCTGCGGCGGCCGCCCCAGCTCGCGCGCGACCACCGAGAGCAGCGTCTCGAGCGAGACGGGCTTGCGGAGCAGCCCGACCGCGCGCAGCGTCTCGGCGCGACGCGTGTACTCGGGCGTCGGCGAGCAGCCCGAGATCAGCACGACGGGCAGCTCGCACACCGGCGCCGGCAGGGCGCGCATCGCCTCGAGCACGGCGAAGCCATCGCGCTTGGGAAGCAGCAGGTCGAGCAGTACGAGATCCGGGGGATCGCGGCGGATCGCCTCGAGCGCGAGCTCGCCGTCGTAGGCCGTCGGCACCCGATAACCTTCGCCCCGCAAGGCCTTGGCCAGGATCTCGCAGAGGTTCCGGTCGTTATCGACGCAAAGGATGGTTCCGCCCATCACCGCCCCTCGAAGCAGGTTTATCGTCCAGCCGAAGGGATCAACTTGAAGGGAATTCAACACGGAAACCGGGGCAGGTCGGTGCTCCCGGTCACGATGGCAGGGCGGAGGGCTCCCGGGGCTGCTACCGGCGCTCCGGCTTGGCCCTGCGAAGCAGGCCGCCGAGCCCGTCCGCGAGGTCTCGCGCGGCGGCGGGCCCAAGGGCCCGCTCGAGCTTGGCGGCGAGCTTGCCCGGATTGAGGGCGGCGGCGAAGCTGCGCGCCGCCTCGCGGGTGACCTCGACGTCGGGATTCCCGAGCGTCCCCCGCACGTGCGCGATCGGAATCCCCCGGCGCTCGCCGCCCGGCTCGGCGGCGTCGGCACCGGCGAAGGAGAGCCTCCCGCGCATGTCGAGCGCGAGGTCGGCGAGGCGCAGCGTCCCGCTCAGATCGATGCTGTGCTCGCGTTCGACGATGCGCAGATCGTCGGTGCGCGCGATCCCTTCCGCGACGTCGAAGGTCCCGGTGACCGACTCGAAGCGATCGCCGCTGCCCCCGTGGCTCGCGGTGTGGAACCCGCGGGTGAGCAGATTCAGCGGCTGCGCCACTGCGACCAGCGCGTCGAGACTGGTCTTGAGCACCGATCTCCCCGACGTCCACCCATCGCGAATCTCGAGGCGCACGCGGCCCGTGAGCGACGCGAGCGGATCTCCTCCCGTGTCGAGGGGGAGGCGGAGATCGCCCGTGATGTCGAGCCGGCCGTGCAGCGCATCGCGCTTACCCGCGAAGCCGTCGAGCAGCCGGCTCACGTCGACGTCGCGTCCGTCGAGATGCAGCCGCCAGCGCGGCGCCGGCGCGTCCAGGTCTTCGAGCTCGGCTTCGAGTCGAAACGGCTGGTCGGCCGCGACCACCTCCAGCCCCTGGCTGCGCACGCGCGGGCCTTCCCCGACCAGCGCGCCGCGCAGCACGAGCGTGCCACCGCGCGGATTCGTCGCCTGGACTCCGTCCAGGCCGAGGCGTCCGTGCAGCCCGGTCGGCGCCCGCTCGAGCGCGAGGCCGTCCGGCGCCACGCGACCGCCGAGCTGCCAGCCTGCGAGCGCGGGCACGAGCGCCTCCCAGCCGGCCAGATCGAAGGGCGGAGCTCGCACGTCCATCCGCATTCGGCGGCCGGTGCGCAGCTCCGCGGTGGCGTCGAGATCGCGCACCCGCAGCTTCAGATCATCGAAGCCGAGCACCCCGTCCGGCCCGCTCACGATACGACCGCTGACGGTCGCCGAGGTTCCCTCGGGCTTGCGGAAGGCGCCGCCGTAGACCAGCTCCGCGTCCGTGGCGTCGATGTCGAAGCGGCCGCTCGACGCGCCGGGTCCGCCCGCCAGGTCCACCTCGAGGCGCAACGGACCGCGCAACGCGATCTCGTCGAACCGGACGTCTGCGTCGCGCAACGCGAGTCGCGCGGCGACCCGACTCGGGCTCCTGGCCGGGCCTTCCAGCTCGAGCGTACCGCTCACGGTGCCGGCGAGCCGCGCGCCGTCGCCGAGATAGGACGCGACGGGTGCGAGCGCGACTTCCTCGAGCGCGAGCTCGAGATCGACCTCGCCCGCCAGCGTGGCCGTGCCATGGGCCGTGACGCGCCCGCCGCTGGCCAGCCCGAAGGACGCTTCGATGCGCAGCGGCGCCTCGAGCGACTCGCCGCGCAGCTTCGCCCGCAGCTCGCGCAGCTCCCAGATCACGGGCGGCCGGGCGGCAGCATCCTCCAGGATCAGCGTCGTATGGCGGAGCGAGAGCACGCGCACGGCCAGGGGCGGCAGCTCGCCCGCCGCTCCGGTCGCCGGTGCGGAGCCCGTGGCCCGGCTGCGCTCGGCGAGCTGCGGCAGCTCGAGGCCGGCGGCCGTCCGCCGCAGGCGCAGCGTCGCGCCGTCGACGACCAGCCCATCGATCACGAGCTTGCGCGCGAGCAGCGGAAGCAGCGCCACGCGAAGCGAAACGCGGCGCGCCTGCGCGAGCGGGGGGGCTTCGGGCGTGGTTCCAGCGATCGCCGGCGCGACCACCACCAGCGAGGGAGGCAGCAGCCCGAAATCGAGGCGCTGGTAGCGCAGCGCGCGTCCGAGCGCGGCCTCGGCGGCGGACTCGATGCGCGTCCGCACGGCATCGCCCGCGATCACGCGGTTCAGGAGAAGGGCCGCGCCGAGGGCCAGCGCCGCGAGCACCGCCAGCAGCAGGGCGGCGCCCACCAGCCGCTTCACGAGGCCTTCCCGGCCAGCTTGCGGGCCAGCAGCTCGCGAACCGCGGCGGGGCTCGCCTTGCCCCCGGTTCGGCGCATCACCTGGCCCATCAGGAAGTTCAGGACCTTCTCCTCGCCGTTTCGGTAGCGCTCCGCGTTCTCCGCGTTCTCGGCGATCACGGCCGCGACGGCCGCCTCGATCACGCCCGTGTCGGACACGGCTTCGAGCCCGCGCTCGCGCACCAGCGCCGCGGGATCACCGCCTTCTCGAACCAGGACCGGCAGCAGCTCGCGAGCGCTCCGGGCGGTGGTGGCGCCGGCGTCGACCAGGGTCATCAGCGCGGCCAGAATCTGGGGCGTGATGCGGGAAGCCTCGATCTCGAGCTCGAGCGCGGTGAGCGTCTCGCGCAGATCGCGCAGCATCCAGTTGGCGACGGCCTTGGGGTTTCCGTACGCCGCTGCTGCCTTCTCGAAGAAGTCCGCGAGCGGACGGCTCCCGGTGAGCTGCTGCGCGTCGTAGGCCGAGAGGCCGTGTTCGCGCTGGAAGCGCGCGCACTTCTGCTCGGCCAGCTCGGGCAGCGACGCACGCACCCGCTCGATCTGCTCCTCCGAAAGCTGCAGGGGGATCAGGTCGGGATCCGGAAAATAGCGGTAGTCGTCGGCGTTCTCCTTCAAGCGCAGCACCCGGGTGCGGCGCGTCGCCGGGTCGAAGGCCATGGTGGCCTGCTGGATGCGGCCGCCGCGCTCGAGCACCTCGGCCTGCCGCTCGATCTCGGCCTCGAGCGCCATCTCGACGTGCCGGAAGGAGTTCAGGTTCTTGAGCTCGGTGCGCGTGCCGAGCGCGGTCTCGCCGGGTCGGCGCAGCGAGACGTTCGCGTCGCAGCGGAAGTGACCCTTCTCCATGTCGGCATCGGAGACGTCGATGTAGCGCAGGATCTGGCGAAGCGTGCGCAGGTACGCCGCCGCCTCCGCCGGCGAGCGCAGGTCGGGCTCGGAGACGATCTCGAGCAGCGGGATTCCGGCGCGGTTCAGGTCGATGTGCGTCACGTCGCTTCCGATCACCGCCGCATCGTGGATCGACTTGCCGGCATCCTCTTCCATGTGGATGCGGGTCAGGCCCACGCGCCTCACCGGGGCGTCCGGGCCGTCCAGGCCGGCGACCTCGAGCCAGCCGCCGGTCGCGATCGGATCCTCGTACTGGGAGATCTGGTAGCCCTTGGGAAGGTCGGGGTAGAAGTAGTTCTTGCGCGCGAAGATCGAGCGGGGATGCACGCTGCAGTGGGTCGCGAGCGCGGTGCGGATCGCGAACTCCACCGCGCGCGCGTTCAGCACCGGCAACACGCCGGGGAGCGCGAGGCAGATCGGATGCACGCTGTGATTCGGCGGCCGGCCGAAGCTGACCGGCGCCGGGCTGAAGAGCTTCGACTCGGTGCGCAGCTGCGTGTGCACCTCGAGTCCGATCACCACCTCGAAACGCGGATGCGCGCCGCCGCTCAAGGGCTCGACTCCGGCCGCCGCGCATGGTGGGGCGTGCGGCGCTCGAAGGCGTCGGCCACGCGCAGCAGGACGGCCTCGCCCAGCGCCGGGCCGAGCAGCTGCAGCCCGACGGGCAGGCCCCGCAGCATCCCGCACGGGATCGACACCCCCGGGATCCCCGCGAGGTTCGCCGAGACGGTGTAGATGTCCGAGAGGTACATCGCCAGCGGGTCCGAGGTCTTCGCGCCGAGCTCGAAGGCGACCTCGGGGCTGGTCGGTGTCACGATCACGTCGCAGGCGCCGAATGCGCGCTCGAAGTCGCCCCGCAGCAGCGTCCGCACCTGCTGCGCCTTGCGGTAGTAGGCGTCGTAGTACCCCGCCGAGAGCACGTAGGTGCCGAGCAGGATTCGCCGCTTCACCTCTTCGCCGAAGCCCTCCGAGCGCGTGCGCTCGTACATCTCGGTGAGACTGCGCGCGCCGCGCGCGCGACGGCCGTAGCGGACGCCGTCGTAGCGCGCGAGATTGCTGGATGCCTCCGCGGTGGCGATCAGATAATAGGTGGCGATCGCATAGCGGGTGTGCGGCAGCGAGATCTCGCGCACCTTCGCGCCGGCCCGCTCGAGCTCGGCCACCGCGTCGCGGACCGCCGCGAGCACACCCGGGTCGACGCCCGCCGGGACGAAGCATTCCTTGGGGAGGCCCACGACGAGTCCGGATACGTCGCCGTCGAGCGCGGGACGCAGCTCCGGCGCGGGCTCGGGGATCGACGTCGAGTCGAACGGGTCGTGACCGGAGATCAGCTCGAGCAGGCCCGCGGCGTCGCGCGCGCTGCGTGTGAAGACGCCGATCTGGTCGAGGGAGGAGGCGAAGGCGACCAGTCCCCAGCGCGAAACCCTCCCGTAGGTCGGCTTGAACCCCACGACACCGCAAAAGGACGCCGGCTGGCGGATCGAGCCGCCGGTGTCGCTGCCCAGCGCCGCGGGCACGATGCCCGCCGCGACCGCCGCCGCCGAGCCGCCCGAGGAGCCGCCGGGGGTGTTGGCCAGGCGCCAGGGATTGCGGGTCGGCCCCGAGCGCGAGTGCTCGGTCGACGAGCCCATCGCGAACTCGTCCATGTTCGTGCGTCCGATCACGACGGCGCCCGCCTGCTCGAGCCGCGCCACCGCGGTCGCGGTGTAGGGGGACACGAAGCCCTCGAGGATGCGCGACGCGCAGGTCGTGGGCTCCCCCGTCTGCACCATGTTGTCCTTGATCGCGATGGGAACCCCGTCGAAGGGAGAGCGCGGCTCACCGCGGCGACGACGGGCGTCGGCCTGCGCCGCCTCCGCGCGCGCGCGATCGGGACGCAGGCCGGCGAAGGCATGCAGCGTGGACTGCGTCGCGTCCGCGCGCGCGAGCGCGGCGGTCACCAGCTCGACGGCGGAGACCTCGCGCGAAGCGAGCTTGTGCGACAGCTCCGACAGCGTCTCGAAGACGGTGCTCACGCTAGCCCTCTTCGTCGCCCTCGATCACCTTCGGAACGACGAAGGCCGAGCCCTCGCGCTCCGGGGCGTTCGCGACGGCGAGCTCGGGATCGAGGGGCGGTGATGCGCGATCCTCGCGCAGCGGTGTCGGAAGCGGAATCGCATGAGCGGTGGGCTCGACGTCGGTCGTATCGACCTGTGCGAGCGTCTGGGCGTACTCGAGGATCTGATCCAGCTCCGAAGCCATGCGTTCGGCCGCCTCGTCGCCGAGCGAGAGCCGAGCCAGCGCAGCGACCTTTTCCACCTCGTCGCGAGTGATGCGCGCCACGCCGGCAGACTAGCGGATCCTCTCCGCCGTTGCGGGCGCTGGGTCAGCGGGATAGGCTCGTGGACCTTCATGGATGATCCCGCCGACTTGTTCAGCGCTCTCTCCGAGCCGATCCTCCGCAGCATCCGCGATCTCGGATGGTCCCGCGCGACGGCCGTCCAGGAGAAGGTGATCCCGCAGATGCGGGCCGGTCACGACCTGATCGTCCAGGCGCACACCGGCAGCGGCAAGACCGGGGCGTTCGGCATCCCGATCGCCGAGGCGATCGACACGGAGCAGAGCTTTTGCCAGGCCCTGGTGCTCGCACCGACGCGCGAGCTGGCCAACCAGGTCGCCGACGAGGTCGCCGCGCTCGGGCGCCACCGCGGCGTGCGGACGGTGCCCATCTACGGCGGTGTCGGGTACCAGCAGCAGATCGAGCGCATCGAGGCCGGAGCGCACGTGGTGGTCGGCACGCCCGGCCGCATCCTCGACCACCTCGGCTCCGGACGGCTGAGCTTCGCGCGCGTCCGGATCCTGGTGTTCGACGAGGCCGACGAGATGCTCTCGCTGGGCTTCTGGCCCGACATGCGCGAGATCCACAAGCACCTGCCGCGCCAGCGCCAGTCGTGCCTGTTCTCGGCGACGATCCCGGAGCGCGTGCGCTCGCTCTCGCGGGTGTTCCTGCACGATCCGGTGTTCGTCTCGCTCTCCGAAGGACAGCTCGCGCCCCAGGAGATCGAGCACTTCTTCGTTCTCACTACGGCGCAGGAGAAGGACGCGAACCTGGTCCGCATCCTCGAGTACGAGGACCCCGAGAGCGCCATCATCTTCTGCAACACGAAGAGCGACGTTCGCTACGTGACAGCGTTCCTGCAGCGGCGCGGCTACGACGCCGACCAGATCTCCGGCGACCTGACGCAGCCCGCGCGAGAGAAGGCGATGGCGAGCATCAAATCCGGCAAGCTGCGCTTCCTGGTCGCGACGGACGTGGCGGCGCGAGGCATCGACATCAGCGATCTCTCGCACGTGATCGGCTATTCCGCGCCCGAGGCGCCCGATGTCTACGTGCACCGCACCGGGCGCACGGGCCGGGCCGGGAAGGCCGGCATCGCGATCTCCCTGGTCTCCGGCCTCGACATCGGGAACTTCCGCTACCTCCAGCAGGTGAACCAGATCCGCATCATCGAGCGAAAGCTGCCCACCGAGGCGGAGATCGTCGATCGCCTGCGGGATCGGCTCTCGGTCAAGATCGAGCAGGAGCTGCGCGCCCTGCCGGAGCGCGAGCGCAAGTGGAATCTGGACCGCTTCTTGCCCGTCGTCGACGCGCTGGCCGCCAGCGCCGAGGGAAGGCGCGATCTCGCCGCGGTCTGCGCCGCCTATCTGCACGAGCACCGGCCCGAGACCAGCGTGGTTCCGCCGCCCGAGCCGATCGCGGCGATCGCCCCGGCGGAGGGCGCGCGGGAGGAGAGCGGAGCGGCGGACGATCGCCCGCCCCAGCGGCGGGCCCGGCGCCGGCGGCGGCGCTAGCGCCCCGCGCGTGCGCATCGCGGTCTTCTGCGGCTCGAGCTCGCGAGCGCCCGAGCGCTACCACGCGGACGCCCGCGTCGTCGGTGATGCGATCGCGCGTCAAGGGCACGTGCTCGTCTACGGCGGTGGGCGCACGGGCTTGATCGGCTCCGTCGCCGACGCGGCGCTCGCCGCGGGCGGTGTCGTCCACGGCGTGATCCTGCGCGAGTTCATCGAGCAGGACGTGCACCACACCGGGATCGCCGAGCTGCACTCGACCGAGGACATGCGGTCTCGGAAGAAGGGGCTCGACGACCGCGCCGATTCCTTCGTCGCGCTGCCGGGCGGTCTCGGCACGCTGGAGGAGCTCGCCGAGATCCTGTCGTTCCGCAAACTCGGCCATCACCGACGTAGGATGGTGTTGCTCTCCACCGAGCGCTTCTTCGATCCGCTCGTCGCGCACTTCGAGCGCGCGATCGCGGATGGCTTCGAGCGGCCGGAGATCCGCGACTACCTGCGCGTCACGCAGGACCCCCGGGCGGTCGTGCCCCTGTGCGAGGGTGCCTAGAGGGAGAGCCAGTCGGGCTCGCCGTCCGAGGTCGCGGCGGAAAACACGCCGAGGCGCCGCGCGGCGGGATCCAACGCCGCGGTTCCTGCGGGAGCGGCCGGCGCGAGAACGCGCGCGAGCGAGGCCGCCGTCGCCGGCGCGGCCTCGCGCAAGGCCTTGGCGAGCTCGGCGCCCGCGGCGCCCGCGTCGGCCCAGGCCAGCAGCGCAGCCTCCGGGTGCAGCAGTCGGCGGCTCCCCGCGCGGAGCTCCACACCCGCGAGCTCACCGCGCGAGTCGGCGAACAGCAGCGCCGCCGCATGGCCGGCCGGCCGACCGCAGCACCAATCGAGCGCGCTCTCGACCCTGGCGAAGCGCTGCAAGCAGTCCTGCGCGAGCAGGGCGGCCGGCGCGGCGCAGGCACCCGGCGCCCCGCTTCCGATCGCCGCGACGACTGCGAGACCCGCCTCGTTCACACCCGCGAAGGCCGCCACCAGCCAGGGACGCACGAGCTCGAGACACGCGAAGCCTCCCTCGGGGCGACTGCGCCGCGCGATCCAGGGCCCGGCGCAATCGACCGCGAGCAGCGCGCCCGCAGCCGCGCTCGCGACGGCGCGCGCTTCGCGCGGGGTGGCGAGCTCGTCCGCGAGCCGCCGCACGAGCCAGCGCTCGGGCACGCCCGCGCCGACGGCGAGCCCGGCGAGCGACTCGGCGAGGTGGGGAAAATGACGCTTCAGGTCGCGCGCGAGGCGCGCGTGCGCCGCGCCCAGCGGCAGCGGCCAGCGCTCGTGCAGCGGCGAGCGCTCGAAGGCTTCGCGCAGAGACCTGCGGCAGGCGCGCCCCTGGTCGAGCCCGAGGTCGCGAGGCGCGCCCGCGCACTCGATCGCGGCGATCACGGCTCGGGCGGGGGCGTACCTTCGAGGGCGAGCACCTCGTTGAGCGAGCCCGTTCGGTAGCCCTCGAGGTCGAGCGAGACCCAGCGGAAGCCGAGCTCGCGGATCGCGGCGGCAATCCGCCGCGCCATCTCCGGCTCGAGCGCGCGCGGCAGCTCGGCCGGATCGACCTCGATCCGCGCCAGCGGCCCGTGATGGCGGAGCCGCACCTGCCGGAAACCGAGCGCGCGCAGCCGCCCCTCGCCTTCGTCGACCTGGCGCAAACGCTCGGGTGTGACGCGCGTGCCGTAGGGTAGCCGCGACGAGAGGCATGCGGAGGACGGGAGCTCTGCGGTAGGGAGTTCGGCGGCGCGCGAGAGCGCCCGGATGTCGGCCTTCGAGAGCCGCGCGTCGAGGAAGGGCGAGAGCACGGCGTGCTGCTCGGCTGCGCGGTGACCGGGACGGAAGTCGGTGGTGTCGTCGGTGTTCACGCCGTAGGCCACCGCGTCGAAGCCGAGCTGCTCGCGCAGCGCGCCGAGCGCTTCGAAGAGCTCCGTCTTGCAGTGGAAGCAGCGGTCGGGCTGATTGGCCCGGTAGGCCTCGCGCTCCATCTCGTGGGTGCTCAGGAAGCGATGCGGGATGCCGAACTCGGAGCTGACGCGTTCCGCCATCGCGCGGTGGCTCGCGGGATAGGAGGGCGAGTCGGCCGTCACCGCGAGCGCACCTTCGCCCAGGACGCGGTGCGCGGCGAAGGCCAGGTAGCTCGAGTCGACGCCGCCGGAGAAGGCCACGATCAGGCGGCCGGCGGCGCGCAACGCCTGCTGGAGGGCAGCCTCTTTTCGCTGGAGTTCCGGGGGGATGGAAGCCACGAGCCGAGCTTACGAGGCGGCCCGAGGGCGGTCAAGCCGAGCGCCGCAGGTGCCGACTCGTGGAGCACATGCCACGCCGCGGTCTATGCTGAGCGCGGATCGGGGAGGGGGGGATGGCGAAGCTCCGCATCGGTCTCCTGTTCGGGGGGCGCTCCGTCGAGCACGAGGTGTCGGTCACCTCGGCGACCTGCATCTTGAAGGCGCTCGATCCGACACGCTACGACGTCGCGCTGGTCGCGATCGATCACCAGGGACGTTGGCACCTGGGCTCCCCTGCACTGCCGCCCGAGGCGGCCGCGAGCGGAGCGGAGGTGACGCTCCCCGCCGTGCCGGGCGAAGGCCATCTCGTGTCGATGCCGCGCACGACGCGCGACGCCGCACGCGCGATCCAGGCGCTCGACGTGATCTTCCCGATCGTCCACGGACAGGGCGGCGAGGACGGCACGCTGCAGGGCCTGCTCGAGCTCGCGGGGGTGCCGTACGTCGGCGCGGGCGTGCTCGGCTCCGCACTGCAGATGGACAAGGAGGCGTCGAAGCGGCTGCTCGCGGCCGCGGGGCTTCCCGTGGTGCCGTGGGTCCTGGTGCGGCGCGAGGAGCTGCGCGCGGATGCCCAGGCGGCGGCCGAGCGCGCCGAGCGCGCGCTCGGGTTCCCGGTCTTCGTGAAGCCCGCGAATCTCGGCTCGTCGGTGGGCATCACGAAGGTGAAGGAGCGCAAGCAGCTGGTTCCCGCACTCCGTGAAGCTGCGCGCTACGACCGCAAGCTGCTGGTCGAGCGGGCGATCGACGCCCGCGAGATCGAGGTCGCGCTGCTCGGCAACGACCCCATCGAGGCCTCGGTGGTCGGAGAGATCCGCACCCAGCGCGAGTGGTACGACTACGAGGCGAAGTACGTCGACGAGGACACCGAGCTGCTGATTCCCGCGCCGATCGACGAGGAGCAGAGCCGGAAGGCGCGAAGCCTGGCGATCGAGGCGGTGCGTCTCCTGGAGGGTGCGGGGCTCGCGCGCGTCGATTTCCTGATGGATCGCCGCACGGGCGAGCTATTCGTGAACGAGGTGAACAGCTTGCCCGGCTTCACGGAGGGCTCGATGTACCCGCGGCTATGGGAAGCATCGGGTCTGCCCTACGCCGCGCTGCTCGACCGCCTGATCGAGCTCGCGCTCGAGCGTCACCGCGAGAAGTCCGAGCTCGAGACCGTCTACCGAAGGACGTAGGCGTCAGGGCTATTTGACGATGTAGCCGAGCGCGCGCAGCTGGTTCAGGCGCATTTCGTCGATGTCGACCTTGTTGGGCGCCTTGCCCCACGGACTCTCCGTGTTCCCGACGTAGCCGTCCGCGAGCTTGCGCAACCGGGCGACATCCTCGGCGCGCTGCGCGTGCAGGTCGTTCAACTCCCTGGGGTCCGTCGAGCTGTCGAAGAGCGTGACCCGTTCCGGCCTCTCGAGCGGCAGGAAGAAGCGCAGGTCGCCTACGGTCACCCCGACCAGCGGGTCGGGCTTCTTCTGGGGGGAGCCCCAGAGCTGGTCGAGCTGTGAGTAGATGGGGCGCGCGACGAGCTCCGCCGGCGCCTCGGCCGTGATTCCCGCGGCGTGCTCGACGAGGGGCATCAGCGACTTCCCGTCGGCCCCCGGCAACGGTGGGAGGCCCAGCAGATCGAGCAGCGTCGGCCAGACGTCGGCGTTCGCGACGCGCTCCTGGACGACGATCCCGGGCTGGAGCTGGAACGGGAGCACGATCACGAAGGGAACCTCCGCAACCTCGCTGTGCAGGTCCCGCGCATGGCCCTCGAAGCCGTGCTCGCGAAAGGCCTCGCCGTGGTCCGAGGCGATCACGATCAGCGTGTGGTCGAGCAGACCTCGCTCCCCGAGCTCCGTGACCAGCGCCCCGATCAGGCGATCGATCCAGCGGATCGACTTGTCGTAGGCGTCGGAGTAGGCGTTGCCGAGATCGGGCGCCGTGTCGTCGAAGACGTACTGGTGCAGGTCCATGTAGTGCAGGTAGAGGAAGAAGCGCTCGCGCCCGTAGCTCTCGAGGAACGCGAGCGCCGAGTCCGCGAGGTCCTCGTCCGTACCGGAGAGCGAATCCGGCGAGGGGTGGCTGCGCTGCAGCTGCGCGCGCGAGCGGCCCGGCTTCGGGTTCAGATAGAACTCGAAGCCCTGATGGAACCCGAAGTTCGGGGCAACCCAGCCGTTGCGCCAGATCCCCGCGGTTCGGAAGCCCGCGTTGCGGAGGATCTCGGCCGGGAGCACCGCCTCGTCGGGCAGCGCATGGTCGTAGCGCAGCACGCCATTGCGCGCGGGATAGGTGCCCGTCCAGAGCGAGGCCATCGAGGTCTTCGTCCAGCTCGATTGCGAGTAGACGCGGCGGAACACGATCCCGGTGCTCGCGAGCGCGTCGATCTCGGGGCTGGTGGGCCGGGGGTAGCCGTAGATGCCCAGGCGATCGGCGCGCAGGGTATCGACGACCAGGAAAACGACGTTCAGGTCCTTGCGCTCGCGCAGCGCCGCGATCTCCTCGACGCTGCCCTTCGGGCGCGTCGGACCCGCAATCCGGAACTGGCTCGCGATGGCGAGTACGAGCAGGAGCGCTGCGCCGGCGAAGTAGGGCCAGGGCGAGTCCAGCAGCTTGCGCAGCATCCGCTAGGTCTCCTTGCAAGGGGCCGGCGAATCTAACAAACCGTGAGGGAGGAGACAGCCGTCGGCACCAATGCAAAGCGGCCACCCCTTTCGGGGTGGCCGCTCCGATCAGACCTGGTGGAACCAGGACCCGAGTTACTTGCGCATCCGGTGTCGGCCGAGCAGGACCAGGCCGGCAACGCCCGAGCCGAGCAGCAGAAGCATGCCCGGCTCCGGGATGAAGTGAATCTTGAGGTAGCCGAACAGCGCGATCTTCAGGTTGCTGCCGGTCTGGAGGTTCGTCACTACCTGCATCGGAGTGATGAACTGGACCACACCGGACGGCAGCGCCGTCGAGCTGGTGTTCGAGCTCGGACCATGGGCGAAGCCCTTGGCCTGGCGGTTTACGTAGATCTTCTTGGTACCGCCGACTGGAGTCGTGATCTGGTCGATCGAGGTCTTGGTCTTGACCGTCCAAGGCGCTGCTTCGATCGAGATCCGGATCGGGCTGGTGCCACCGATCGTGATGATGCCACCGATGCCGACGCCCTTGGTGCCCGTCGCGCCGGTGTGCTGCGTCAGCAGGAGCGGAAGAGCGGTGCCGCAGAGCGTCGAGAACAGACAGACCTTCGCGAGGCCGGCGATCGGGAGGCGGCTATTCGAGAGCGGGACCGACTGCACACCGCCCGAGACCGGGCCGAGCGTGCCGGTGCCGAGATCAGCGGTAATCAAGATACCCACGATCGGGGCTGCGGCAGCGTCCGTGACCGGGACGAAGATCCCGGGATTGGAGATGCCGCCGCGGCTCGCCTTGAGGCGAATCTTGCCAAGGTGACCGAGCGCACCCGAGTCGTTCACGGTCGCGACGCCGCCACCGGTGCTCGGGATCGAGGGCAACGTGCCGAGCTCGAGAAGCAGCGTACCATCCCACTTGATCGGGGCGGCGCCCGCCGTGCTCGTGACGCCGAACACGAGCATCGCGACGGCGCCTAACATCACTAACTTGCGCATTGCTAAAACTCCTCTTCGTTTCGAATCCGCCGCATCGGCGAGCTCAGCCATCCAGCGTAGCCCACACACTGCGACCCTTTCGGTTGGCCCTTGCAGTGCAACTCTGGTGCCAAGCCGATGGCCTCGGGTGCGTGCGTGCAAGTACCTGATTCAACGATGGTTGCCTCATCTCGACCGGGGCGGTCGGAGAGCTGGAGAGCGCGCTGCGGAAACTGTTTTCCGCCAATCAGGGAAAAACTTTTCCCGCGAGCCCCCTGGGGCGGGAGGGCGGATTCGAGCCGATCGCGCAGCCTGGCCGCGGCTGCGCGCCACTCGGAAGCGCCGGCCTGGGGAGATGCCAGCGCCTGGTCGAGCGCACGTCGCGCTTCCGCGGAGCGCCCGAGCTCGAAGAGCGCCTCGGCGCGCAGGTAATGCAGGTGCGCGCGCAGACCGGCGTCGGCCTGCGCCAGCGCGAGCGCGGCCTCGAACGCCACGAGCGCCTCCTGGTGGCGCCCGCTCTGGGCGAGCAGCAGGCCACGTCCGCGCACCAGCTGCGGATCCTCCGGAGCCCGCTCGAGGGCCCGCTCGATCCGACGCAATGCTGTGTCGATTTCCCCGTCCGCCGCTTCCGCCGTGGCGACCCGCAGCGCGACCGCGACGGGCACCGTGAGGTCGGCCGGCAGCTTCCGCAACTCGGCGACCGCTTCGTCGCTGCGCCCCTGCGCATCCAGCGCCCGAGCCAGCACGCTGCGGAAATCGGTCCGACCCGGCGAGGCCTTCAGGGCCGTTCGCGCGTCTCGCTCCGCCGCGGCCGGCTCGCCAGCGTTGACGGCCGCCGCGGCACGCAGCCCGGCGACGGCCGGGCCGGCGTCGCCGAGGGCGCGCAGCCGCGCGAGCGCCTCGCCCGCCCTGCCCT
>Ga0184615_10001175_pt1 | contig 14332 bp, 10 predicted proteins | sample PLM4_65_coex_FD_133134 | JGI IMG/M metagenome (GOLD analysis project Ga0184615, IMG submission 133134) | Groundwater sediment microbial communities from an aquifer in East River, Colorado, USA - PLM4_65_coex | ecosystem: Environmental > Terrestrial > Soil > Riparian zone | place: USA: East... | reverse complement strand
GTTGTACACGCCGAGGCAGTTCGGCCCGATGACCCGGATGCCATGCCTTTTCGTTTTTTCAGCGATACGCTTCTGCATGGCAACACCCTCATCGCCTGCCTCGGCAAACCCGGAGCTGATGATGATGATCCGGCGGATGCTTTTTTCATGAAGTGCGTCGAGTTCCTGCTCAACGAGCCGGGCGGGCAGGGCGATGATGGCCAGGTCTATCGCGTCCGGTATTGCCGCGATGGACGGGTAACAGTGGTGGCCGAGCAGCATCTCGTGCTTCGGATTGACGGGATAGACCGCTCCTTTAAAGTGAGAGAGGTTTTCGAGGATGGCCGTGCCGGGCTTGGTGGGCTTGTCCGTGGCGCCGATGAGCGCGACGGTCCTGGGGTAAAAAAAATCGTGAAGATCGTGAGGCATGATTAATAAATAGCATTTCCTTCGCAGGAAGTAAAGGTCATTTATCCAGACCCGGAAAAGCGGGGGCAAGGCGATACCGAGTCAAAGTCTTTGACGCGGATATTCGCGGAGAAGAACCGTATACTATCAGATTATTCCGAAAAATAAATCCACTCATACGGTGACTGCCCAATGAGAAAGAACTTTTTTTCATCCGCCTTGATCATAAAGTACTCCGCTTCTTCCGTGTCCAGGTGCTCTTTTTAGGTTTATGAAATCAGCGACAGTTCTTTCTAATAACCGTGATGAGTTGAGTCTCAATGAGGCAAGAAAACGCGGCCACAGGCCTTTCTTTCCTCCTTGAGCCGACGACATTATGTGCGGGCGAAAAAACAGTCCCCTATGATTCACGTCATACCCTGCTGGCCTGATGTGGTATACTATGACGCATGTATTCTGAGAGACCATACCTTCGCATCCTGCGGTATTCGGTACAGGCCGCTTTTTTTCTGCTTACGCTGTTTGTCGGCTACCGGTTTTATCAGTTCGTCCAGCACTTCGAAGCGGCCGGCCGGCCCTTTGTCCAGAGACCGCCGTCCGTTGACGCTTTCCTGCCTATCGGCGGGCTCATGGCCTTCAAGTACTTCATCCTGACCGGCATTGTCGAGCCGGTGCATCCCTCCGGCTTCATCATGTTCGTGGCGATCCTCGGCGTTTCCCTGGTTGTGAAAAAGGGATTTTGCGGCTGGATCTGCCCTGTCGGCACGCTGTCGCAGTATATCTGGATGGCAGGTGAGAAGGTGTTCGGCAGGAACTTCCGCATCGGCCCCTTTACGGACCTCTCGCTCCGCTCGATCAAGTACCTGCTCCTCGGGCTCTTCGTGTTCCTGATCGGGATCGCCATGCCGCCGAACATGATGGCCCTGTTCTTTATCGCCGACTATTACAAGATCGTGGACGTGCGGATGATGAAGTTCTTCACCGAGATGACCACGCTCACGATGTGGGTCCTCATCGCGCTCGGTGTGCTCTCCCTGTTGTACAAGAACTTCTGGTGCCGCTATCTCTGCCCCTACGGCGGGCTCCTCGGTTTGCTCAGCCGCTTCAGCCCCTTCAAGGTCCGGCGGAACGAAGAGAAGTGCATCCACTGCCACGCCTGCACTGAGCACTGCCCCACGCTGATCGATGTTGAGAAAAAAGAGGTGGTGAAGTCCGAGGAATGTTTCGGATGCCTGACCTGCGTGAGCCATTGTCCCGCAGAGGGCGCGCTCGAACTCACTGCAAGCGCCGGGAAAAAGGTCGGCGTGGTTAAACCCTGGTTGTTCCCCATTCTCCTGATCGTGCTTTTTTATCTCGTGATCGGCATTGGTGTCGCCACTGACAAATGGCATTCGAAGATACCCAACGAGGATTACCAGGTGCTTATTCCGGAAGTGCAGAAGGAATATATGAAGCGGTGAGCAAAGCAACATTCAACTACGACATCATCAGGGGAAACGGGGATGAAGGAGAAATGGAGAAAAAAATAATTCATGATCAAATGCCTTTGTATTCTTCCCCCTTTCGCCGCCCACTCCCCCTTTCCCCTTAAGGCCTTTCCCGTTTTTCTTCGTTACCTCACAGTCGCTGTAATTCGCATATCGCCTACCCCAGGTCCCCCGCCGCGAAGGTGATCTCATCGCGGAACGCCTTGATCAGATAGACCACCTTCATGAGTTCCCCATCGTTCATATCCACCAGGGCCGCGCTCAACCCCGCTCCCGCGAGGTAGGAGAGGTATGCAGAGGCCACGGTGGATCTCACGTTCTTCGGCAGGCCCGTTATCACGTTCGAGATCCAGACCACCGTATTGACCGGCGGGTCGACCATTTCATTCAGGACCACGATGCTCTCGTGGGTGTTGAGCAGATGCTCTTGTCCGTTGCCCCTGGCGATGTGCACCACCGACGGATCGGCGAAGATCCGCTCGTTCGGGATGTCCGCCGCATTTGCCTTCTCGATCAGGTCCTCGATGATCATGAGCTTCGCCTCGAGCGTGGCGGGCACGGTGCCCTTGAGCGCCCTGATGACAAGGTTCGATCTGGTCTCCCGGACCAGGGTGAGGAGTTCACCCGGGTCCGTTTCATCCGCTGAAAGATAATTGATGATCGGCGGTTCTGCGCAGAGCGGCACGGTCTTCGTGAGCGCCTCCACATTCCGCGAGTCAAGGCAGAGGGGCAGACCTGAACCCTTTTGCACGGCCTCGCACGCCATCGGGAGGCTGACCTCGTCGCCGGCGCCGTCGAGCGACACCTGCACGTTGATCATATCCGCACCTTTGGCCGCCAGTTCCTTTGCCATGGCACTGATCGCCTTCGCGTCCTTCTTCATGAGCGCATCCCTATAAGCTTTGTTCCTTACACTGAGATTGTCGGCGATTACGAGCATGTATTCCTCCTAGGTACTTTTATTTATAAATACGATGACATTTTTGTCTCGGTAGCCGCAGGCTTTAGCCTGCGTTTATAATGCATTGAAAACCGCGCAAACTGAAGTTTGCGGCTACCTGTATGAATTATCCTTTTGCAAAACCTCCCATGATTACGTTACCGAATTTACGAACCGAAGTACTAACTGTTATGGTATCAGTCGCAAATTCTGCTTGGTTTGATTACTTGTGACGATTTTAAAAAACCGAATTTTACCGCGGCGTCACGGAGGGCACAAAGAAAAGCTACTAATTATGAAGGTGTTCCATCTCCGTGGCTTCGTGGCTTTGTGTGAGACAAGACTTTATAAGACTTTGTCATTTTTAGTATAGCATAAATTCATCACGCTCATGTTGACTAGGCAGGATGCATCTTCTTTGCGATGAGCTTCCGCATTTCCTCGGCCAGGAGCAGCAGAAATGCGAAAGGAATAAGCATGAGCCAGGTATTCCCCGAGAGCGGCGCGGTGGAGAAGATTTTGTTCCCAAAGGGATGGTACACGATGAAGAGCTGGAGCAGGAGCTCGACAGCGATCCCGGCAAAGATGAGCCTGTTCGTAAAGAACCCCATGCTGAACAGGGATTCCCGCGAAGAGCGGCAGGCGAAGACATTGGCCACCTGCGTGACGACGATAGCGGTCAGACAGGCTGTCGTGGCCTGCAGGTACAGAATGTCAGAAGCGGGGAGCATGGCGCCCCAGGTCCAGCCGCCTGTTTTAAGCACCCAGAAGAACCCGAACATGCAAGCGACTGCTTCGAGCGGGCCGAGGAAAAGATATGCCCGGGCGATCAAGGGGAAATTCAATAATCGCTCGTTCAGCTTCCTGGGCGGCTGTTTCATAATACTGGCCGTGGGCTTTTCCGACCCGAGAGCCAGAGCCGGCAGCATGTCAGTGCCGAGGTCGACTGCGAGTATCTGGAGGATGGTGAGCGGTAACGGTATCTTGAACAGTATGTAGACAAGGTACGGAACGGCTTCGGGGATGTTCGACGCAAAGATGTAGGTCATGAACTTCTTGATGTTCTCGTAAACGGTGCGGCCTTCCTCAACTGCATTCACGATCGTGGCGAAATTGTCATCGAGCAGGACCATGTCCGACGCTTCTTTTGCCACGTCAGTTCCGCTGATGCCCATGGAGATCCCGATGTCCGCCTTCTTGAGCGCCGGCGCATCGTTAACGCCGTCTCCGGTCACGGCCACGACCTCTCCCTTGTCCTTCAGGATGGACACAACGCGCATCTTGTGCTTCGGCGTCATGCGCGCAAAAATTATTTCAGGAGCGGAAAGCTTTTCCATGAGTTCCCGGTCGGTCATCAGGTTGAATGCGGGACCTTCGATGGTCAATACCGTGCCCTGGACGAGCCCGATCTGCCTTGCAATGGCAATGGCGGTCCTGCTTCCGTCACCGGTGATCATGATGATGCGGACGCCCGCATCGTGGCACTTCCTGATGGCCTCGGGTACCTCGGGCCGCGGCGGGTCCTGAAGTCCGATGAGTCCAAGGAACGTCATATTCTTCTCGATGTCTTCGGGATGCCCCCCCACCCCGCCCTCCCCCTCGAGGGTGGAGGAAGTTAGGTTGTGGACCTCCTTTGACGCAAAAGCCAGCACCCGGAGGCCCATATCCATGAGTGCATGATCGGCATGGATGACATCGTCCCGGTAATTATCATCAAGCGGCTTGCGCTCTCCGTTGATCATGATGTGGCTGCACAACGGAAGGAGCTTTTCCATGGCGCCCTTGGAGAATGCCGTGCTTCCCTTGTCCATCGCATGGATTGTCGTCATCATCTTCCGTTCGGCATCAAAGGGAATTTCGGACACCCGTCGTGCCGGGATGATGCCGAGGGCTTCGTGCGCCGCCTTGAGCAGCGCCGTTTCGGTCGGATCGCCGCGGTACTCGTTGTCAACGAGGCGTGCGTTGCTGCAGAGTGCTGCCGTGGTGAACAGAAGACGGGATGTCTCCCCGGTCATGACTGCCCCCGGTTCGATGAGCTCCCCGTCAAACCAGAGCTTCGCCACCGCCATTCTGTTTTGGGTGAGCGTGCCGGTCTTGTCCGTGCAGATCACGGTGACCGATCCCAGCGTCTCGACCGAGGTGAGGGTCTTGATCAGCGCCTTCCGTTTCGCCATGCGCTGGCTGCCCATGGCGAGTGCCAGTGTAACGGTCGGCAGCAAGCCCTCGGGGATGAGGGCCACGGTGATGCCGATGGCGAAAATGAAATTGTCCCAGAAGGTCCGTCCGATGACCAGGCCGAGGATGAAGAAGAACAAACCGACTGCCCCTGCAATGACCGCGACGACACGGCTCGCTTTCACGATCTCTTTCTGGAGCGGGGAGAGACCCGGCGTCACCGTTTCCGTAAGAAGCGCGATTCGGCCGAATTCCGTTTTCATACCCGTGGCGAAAGCGATCGCCCTGCCCGATCCGCTGACGACCGTGGTCCCGGCAAAGGCGATGTTCGGGCTCTCAATGATCTCGCCCGGAAAGGGTTCTGTATTTCTCAGGAGCGGCTCGGACTCGCCGGTGAGCGGCGCGTGGTTCATCTTGAGACCTGCAGTCTCGATGAGCCTCGCATCGGCAGGGACCCTGTCACCCTCCGACAGCAGGATGACATCGCCGGGCACGACCTCCCGTCCGAGGATGTCCTTTTCCTTTCCCTCGCGCAGGACCTTCACGTAAAATGGCAATAGTTTTTTGAGCGCTTCAAGCGCTTTTTCCGCGCGGAACTCCTGGATGAAGGTGAAGGCTGCGTTGATAATGATGACCGCAACGATGGCGAGACCGAGGTGGAGCATGCCCTCGGCCGGGTGGAGATATTCGGAGAGGAATGACAGGAACGCTGCGATCCAGAGAAGGATGGCAAGGAAGTGTGTGAACTGGCCAAAAAGGCGGACCAGGAGATGCGTTTTTTTTACTTCCGAGATCTCATTCAGGCCGAACTCCTGGAGCCGACGTGCGGCCTCCTCTTCGGCAAGGCCCTGCTGCCGGGTGACGAGACTGCTGAAGACTTCTTCGGTTGTCAGGTTGCTGATCTTCATGGGGTACGAATAGTTTGTGCCACGGAGAAAGAAATATTACGAACATCTCAATTATGAACTTCTCAACGCTCAGCACTAGTAATGGCCCAATGGTTCAACTTTTTTATTTTGACTCGTTGCACTTGTTTCGTATTTCGAGTTTTGGACCGGAATTTCATTGGTCTCCTTGGCAGGCTGTATTACTGCCTCGGTCGCAGGATAATCAAATCGCAGGTCGTTTCGCGCAGCACCCGTTCCACGGGGCTCCCCCTGAGGAGCGAATTCAAAAGACTGCGCTCGCTTGCGCCCATGATGATCAGATCGTGGCGTTTTGCGGCTGCCTCAATGGTAATGGTCCTTTCCGCGATGCCGGGAATGAGCTTTTTTTCGTGGCTGATGTCGTAGCGGTCCAATAGATCGACGAATAGGCTGATGTCCGCCGAAAGCCTGGCCTCCCATTCCACGGGTGTCAGGTGGACCTCGCCGTGGAAGAACCGCATCATGGGTTTGGTGGTATGGAATAAATGGATGCGAGATCCGAAGGCGCCTGCCATAAGTGCGGTGAAGAAGGCCCGCTCCGCGATGTGGCCCATCCGCGCCTTGAGCGGGACAAGGATGGTCTTCGGCTGCACCCTGCCCAGGTGCACGACCCGTACGAGCGCGACGGAGCAGGAAAGGCGGAGGGAGAGCTGCCGGGCCATGGTATGCGCGTAAAAACGCTTCTGGACGTCTTCGTGGCGCGTTGCCGCGAAGACAAGTTCGATCTTTTCCGTTGCAACGACCTTTATGATCTGTTCGAGCGGGTCGCCGGTCCGGAGCACGCAGTCCGCCTCTACGCCGGCCTCCTGTGCTGCGCGGGCCAGCCGCTTGACCGCTTCCTCGGCGTCCTGAAATGCCTTGCCCGAAAGCCCGTTCTCGGCAATGGCACAGAAAATGATCCGCGCCTTCGCCTGTTTCGCCAGATGCAGCGCATAGCGCGCCGAGACCTCGGAGTTCAGATGTTCGTTGACCGCGGCCAGGACCTTTTTGTACATGGATAAAAGATAGCACCGGAAATGATGAAAAGCAAATGAGCCGCTCACTCAAAACTTGACAAAATTCCGATGTCGATTATAGTTATCGTATGCAAAGAGAGAAATTAAGCCTTCACCATAAAGACCTCCTTTATGCAAGGCTCCGTATGCTCACAGTCCACCTTTCCGAATATACTTTTCCCAACCTGTACCTGTTCCGCGGAATACACGATTATGAGGTGATCGTTGACAAAGAGATCTTTGTCAGGGGTACAACCTACGACGGCCATTCCTATCTTATGCCGACGACGGATGTTCGTTCGCTGGATAGCGGGTATCTCAAGGACATAATGCGCGGTGTCGATTTTCTCTTCCCCGTCCCCGAGGAGTGGCTGTCCTGTTTTAGTACCGACGAGTTCGAGATCACCTTTGCTGAAGGCGACGCGGATTATATGTACACCGTGGAAAAAATGAGCACCCTGACAGGAAGGAACCTGCACAAAAAGAGAAATCTGCTGAAGCAGTTCCTGGAGAGGTACACGCACGAGGCCCGGCCCCTGACCAATGGCCGGCTGGACCAGGCGCGGACCATCCTCGCGGACTGGCTTGCAACTACGGAGATGCGGGCCGATGACACCGACTTCGGTCCCTGCCTGGAGGCCCTCGACCGGTACGAGGAGCTCATCCTCTGCGGCGGGATCTATTACGCCGACAACGAGCCCGCGGGATTCGTGCTCGGCGAAGAACTGAACGAAGCGACCTTTGTGCTGCACTTTGCCAAGGCCAGGACGAAATTCAAAGGTATCTACCAATACATGTTCAACAACTTCGCGAAGATCCTGCCTCCGAAGTACAAATACCTGAACCTCGAGCAGGACCTTGACAAGGAAAATTTACGGGTCTTCAAGTCATCCTATATCCCCGATGTGATGCTCAAAAAGGCCCGGGTGAGGCTGAGGGCCTGAGGGAAATAACCTTCCAGGACAAAGAGCTCGCGTCTGCGACTTAAGAACGATGGATCCCCGTGCATGAATGAGCTTGGAACTAATAACTAAAAACTGCTTCCCCATGGATCCCATGCATGAGTCTGGAACCAAAAACTAATAACTAAAAACTAATAACTAAAAACTGCTTTTCCATGGATCTCCGTGCTTACCTGGGGAAAATCACCACCTTACTATTGCAATTTCACCAGATAGAAATCACTGACTACACGTTGTTGGAAAGATGAATGGATTATTGCAAGAGCTAATCGTTAAGATATTAGCACGTTAGCTTTTATACTGCCAATGATAGAATAGTGGTATGGTAATTGCTATAAATTGTCTAAGTTGCTCTGTACTCAGTACCTATTTAAGATTTGGAAACGCCGGGAGCCCTGGTTAATGAAAAGAATCTTGATCGTTGATGATGAAAATTTGATCCGGTACTCCCTTTCCGCTTCGCTCCGGCAGGACGATACCTATGTCAAGGCTGTTGCATGCGGAAAAGACGCGATCGACGAGATAGACCATATCTTTTACGATCTCTGTTTTCTCGACGTTAACCTCCCTGACATAAATGGCCTGGAGATCATGAAGTACATCAAAAAATCTTCGCCAGCCACGAAGATCATTATTATGACGGGGGGCGTTGTTGATGAACCTGAAATGCTGCAATCCATTCAGGCGAATGCGAATCTGCTCCTTCCCAAACCCTTTGATCTGGACCGCATCAAGCTTTTCGTGGATCGAATCCTTGATCGGGGAATGTCCATACGCCGGTCGGAAGAGCAGTCTTACAGGGGGAGCGAACGCGAGCCATTCGAAAACTGGCTGAGGGAAGACAAGAGACTGTACCAGAGAAAGGCAGTCGAACAGTGTACTACCTGTTCCGTGATCGTCGCAGAGAACGAACAGGGAGAAATGAATTTAACCGCCAGCGTGCTCGATATCAGCGATGCCGGAATGCGCATCCGGACTGATTATGGGCTCAAACCCGGACACCTCCTCCGGGTCAGCAACAGCCCTGCCCTGTCTACAGGGATTGTGCGGTGGAGCAAGAGCGCGGGGGCCGAAAACTCCTACCACGCAGGGATCCAGTTCGTCATGCCGGAGAATCCATCCAACAGCTCCTTTTTACAGGAGCACAACAGCTCCCTTTTACAGGCGCAGGCTGATGGAGACCAGTTGTAATCGTTCATATTCAAAAAACGGGTGAAAGCGCACTGCGTAAAAAAAATCCTTCTTTTATGGTTTTACTTCCGCTCCTGAGTAACTTCGATGTGCTACTCTAATCCGTATTTCTTCACCTGATATCGCAGGGTATCATAGCTGACCTGCAGGAGCTTGGCCGCCTGTGCCTTATTGTTTTTCGTCCGCTCCAGCGCCTGGATGATCAGCCCCTTTTCCACTTCATCGAGAGATATGCCGGTTTCGGGGAGCGCGAACTTCGCGACCGGTGGTTGGCTGACGATGCCTGATTGACCGGTCAACCAGTTCGGCAGATGTTTCGGGAGGATCTCCTCCGCGCTTTCCAGTACCACAAGCCTTTCCACAAGGTTCCGCAGCTCCCGGACATTTCCCGGCCATGCGTAGGATTCCATGAGTTTTTCCGATTCCGGCGAGAAGCGTTTGATCGATTTCTTATTATACCGCTGGGCAATGTGCGAGAGAAAATAGCCGGCCACGAGCGGAATGTCCTCTTTCCGTTCCCTGAGCGGGGGCACATGCAAATAGAAGATGCTCAAGCGGTAGAACAGGTCCATTCTGAATTCGCCTTTTTCCACCGCTTCCGAGAGGTTCCTGTTCGTCGTTGCTATGACCGTTACATCGACGGGGATCTCCTCACTTCCGCCGATCGGCCGTACAGTCCGCTCCTCCAGCACCCGCAGGAGCTTGCCCTGAAGGTTCTGCTTCATGTCGCCGACCTCATCGAGAAGGATCGACCCGCCCTGCGCCATTTCAAACAAGCCCTTCTTGGCCGACCGGGCATCGGTAAACGCGCCCTTTTCGTATCCGAAGAGCTCGCTCTCCAGGAGGGTCTCGGGCAGGGCCACGCAGTTCAACTTGATGAACGGGGAAAACCCCGACCGACCCTCATCACGGATCAACCGGTGGGCATACCGCGCGAACAGTTCCTTCCCGGTCCCGCTCTCCCCGGTGATGAGGAGCGTGGAGACCGAGGCCTCGGCCATCATCTCTATTTTTGACTTTAATTCCCGCACTGCCGCTGACCCGCCGATGATCTCCTTCTCAAAGACCTCTGACTGCACCTTTCGGAGATAATCGACCTCCTGTTTCAATTGTCCTTTTTCAATGATGTTGTGGAGAACGATCTTGACCTCATCGACATTGAACGGCTTCGTGAGATAATCCGCGGCACCGAGCTTCATCGCCTTCACCGCGGTCTCCGCCGTGTCGTCAGCCGTCAGCATGACGACCTGGAGCGGGAGTTCCTCCTTGACGATCTCCTTCAGGACATCGATGCCGTTCCGGTCGGCGATCCGGATATCGAGGAGAACGACGGCGGGGGACCAGGCCTTGATCTTGCTCACGATGCCGTCCGCATCGGTCGCTGTTCGGACCTCGTATCCACCGTTCTTCAGCACCCGCGAGAGCATGGAAATAATGAGCTCATCATCGTCAACGAGAAAGATCTTCTCTTTGTTTTTCATACCGTGTGTTCCCTTTCCGGATGTGTAGCCATGAGGCTGATTTTAAAGGTGACGCCTCCGCTTGCGTTCTTTTCGATGCTGATCTTCCCCCCGTGGTCCTCGATCAGCCGTTTCGAGATCGCCAGCCCCAACCCGGTCCCTTTTGGTTTCGTCGTGAAAAACGGATGGAATATCTTGTCCATCACCGCAGCGCTTATTCCCTTGCCCGTATCGGATATTTCCACCAGAACGACCTGAGCTGCCGCATCGAACAGGGTTTTCATGGTCAGGGTGCCGCCGTCCTGCATGGCGTCAACGGCATTCAGGATCAGGTTCATGAATACCTGCTTCAGCTGCATGGGGTCGGCCGTGATCATCGGAAGCCGGCTGTCGAAATCCTTCACGACAGCGATCGTCCGCTTAGACCCCGGCGTGCGGGACTGATCTTGCAACACCAGGCCTGAAACGCCGGAAAGGACCTCGTTCACATTCGTTTCAGCGAATCGGGGCCGGGGCGGTCGGGCAAAACTGAGGAGACCCTGTATTAACGATTCTATCCGCCTGATCTCGTCGATCACTTTCACGAGGACGCCCCGGTCCTCTTCCGGCATGTACGGCTCATTGGAGAGGACCTCGATCGACACCTTGATGCCGGCAAGGGGGTTCTTGATCTCGTGCGCGAGACCGGCTGCCAGCTCTCCCACCATCTTGAGCTGTTCAGCCCGCTGCATTTTTTCCTCCGCCTCTTTCCGCGCGGTGAGGTCGCGGTCGATCGCGAGAATATATTTATGGCCCCCGAGCTGCAGCAGGGTGGCGCTGATCTCGATCGGGAACAGCGTGCCGTCTTTTTTTCGATGTTCGGTCTCTATCTCGAGCACTTCCCCGTTGAGTATCTGCCTGATCCTCTCCGGCGCTCCCGCAGCGAACTCAGGTGCGTCGAGGCTGGTTATGTGCATCCCCAGGAGCTCCTCGATCGTATAGTCGTGCATCGCCGCCGCGGCCGGATTTGCCGCAACGATCCTGCCTGCCTGCGCCCCTTCGGCATCCAGGATAAAGATGGAATCCGTCGCGGTTTCAAATAACAGCCGATAACGCTTCTCGCTTTCCTCGATTTTCTGCAGATGTTCCTTGAGCGAGCCCGCCATCGAATTAAATCCGACCGCCAGTTCCGCGAACTCGTCACGGAGCCCCTCGATCCGGTACTCCAGGTCGCCTGCCTTCAATTTTCTCGTTGCATCGAGGAGGACATGGATCGGCCCCGTAACGCCCCTGATCACCGTAATGGCCAGTACCGCGATCAGCACGGGACCGGCGGCGACGAGCAGGATCAGGAAGATCCTCGTCTGATGCACTTCCCGCAGGGCGTTTTCAGTCCGGTTGTTGAGCCTCTTGGTGGTCATGACGATCATGGTATTGATCTTGCTGATGAGAGAGCGACTGATGAGACGGGCGGCTTCCTGTTCTGCTTGAAACCGGCGGGACTTCGCCTTCAGGGTCAACACGCTGCTTACTGCACGGCCATAGTGGTCGATCTGCTTTTGCAGATCACGGAGTTCCTCCATCACGAGCTCGTTATGGTGACAATTAAAACAGGTGTTGATGGAATCCCCCATATCGCGTACGTGCCTGGAGACCGCGTCGACGCTCTCCGCGTTCTGTACGCCTTGCGAATCCAGGTCCGCCTGTACCTCGCGAATATTCAGCAAAAGGCGCTCTCTCAGCAGCTCAACCTGATGGGACGTGACTATTTTTTCGAACCGCGATGCGTTGGCATCGATCGCCCTGATGAGATAGATCCCCCCGAGGAGAAAGAGCAGGGACACGACCCCGAGGACTATGATGATCTTTTTTTTCATGATTAAAGGGGAACGTTACGGAACCTTGCTGCGAGGACATTACACAACCAGAACAGTACTGCTGCTCTGTAGTTTTGGGCCATCCGGTTTCGTGCGGTTTCCGCACCCACTGAACAACGCCATTCAGATCGACGGGCCGGTCTCGTAACTCCTTTGAAGGGTTTCATCCGGGACATTCTGTGCTGAAGAGTCGTAAAACTTTGTTATCTTAACGCATATGTAACATCCTGTCAATATACCAAAATATCACGTCGTGCGTCACTTCAGCTTCCTCCCACCAGGGTTGAAGAGGGGCGATGACAGCATCCCTGTTTTCTGAAATACATATTTGACCGAAGTCAGAAGCACGCCAAAGCCGTACTTCACACTTCTCGCAAAACTTATCGATGACGCCTGGTCAAAATACTTTGTGGGGCAGCTTATTTCCCCAAGGTGAAATCCGAAAAAGGCCGCCTGCGCGATCATCTCATTATCAAACACAAAGTCATCGGAGTTTTCCTCGAGGGGAAGAGCTTCCAGCACGGTGCGGCTGAACGCGCGGTATCCTGTATGGTACTCGGATAACTTGATGCCAAGCATGATGTTCTCGAAAAAAGTAAGGAACCTGTTCGATATATATTTGTAGAGCGGCATGCCTCCTTTGCGCGCTGTTCCCCCCAGGATCCGGGAAGCGAGGACGACATCATAATGACCGGACGTGATCATGGACGCCATTGCGGTCACCAGGCGGGGTGAATACTGGTAGTCGGGATGGACCATAACCACAATATCCGCCCCCCGGTGAAGCGCCTCGCGATAACAGGTCTTCTGGTTTGCACCATACCCCCTGTTTTCCGAATGGATGATGGTATGAATCCCCAATTCCCGGGCCACCGTGACGGTATAATCATGAGAAGCATCGTCGACCAGGATCACCTCATCGACGTACTCATGAGGCAACTCCTCAAAGGTCTGACGAAGTGTTTTCTCGGCGTTATAGGCCGGCATGACGACGATCAGTTTTTTACCATGGATCATGTTAGTAAGCCCCTTCTGCCCCAATAGCGGGCGGATGCTCAAACGGACCGCATTATACCATAAATTATCTAGGTGCGGAAGATAGGCTAATGATCAATGATGTGGCGAGTCGAGGGTAAATAGTATTCTATTTCAAGAAAAGGCAATGTTGATGGCTTTATGGTGCTTTCACGTAAATAACGGTGAAATTCCTAGGTAGATAGTATTTGATACCGTGAGACATATGATCGTAGGATAAAAGTCTTCTTTAATCAGTCAGTTAGGAATGTCTATAATTTAATAAAGAAAGTTAAACGGTGCAAAAATTGCATATTATATATCGGCTATTGAATTTTTTACGATGAAAATCATGACAGATCCCCCCTCATATTCACGCCAGGATAAATGCCGTCATGGCTCAAGGCGCTGGCTCTTATGCAAGCTCATCGAAATAAAAAGAAGCGAACATGCTGCGAATAAAGTTACCCCGGATCCAGGCCTGTCCCAAATACAATGCAAGCAATTGCAGGTGAAGCCATAAAGGAACTGTATACGAAATAAACACTACGATGGTTGTGCATTATTGAGGATAAAGGATAAATTGAGTTACATGGCGATCCGGTACTGTGGAAGACTTGTTCTCCTCCTCATGGCCTTTTTCATTCTTGTGCACCCCGCTCCTGCAGCCGGTTATGAATGGAAGGCCTCCGATGGCCTGTCGGGGTGGCATGTCGAGAATGTGTCGTCCGTTCGATCGACGGGGGAGGGCTTAAGGATCTATGGCAAGCCGAACGATGCGGATTTCGTACTGTTGGCCCCCGAGGGGATAGTCCGGGATGCATCGTATGTAAAAATTCGGCTTCGTACCATGTCCATCGGCGCGTATGTCAAATGCGTATTGATGTCCAAGGGCACGATCATGCTGTCGCATACGCACGAGCTTTACACCGGAAGGAG
>Ga0184615_10001174_pt1 | contig 14334 bp, 14 predicted proteins | sample PLM4_65_coex_FD_133134 | JGI IMG/M metagenome (GOLD analysis project Ga0184615, IMG submission 133134) | Groundwater sediment microbial communities from an aquifer in East River, Colorado, USA - PLM4_65_coex | ecosystem: Environmental > Terrestrial > Soil > Riparian zone | place: USA: East... | reverse complement strand
TTCGCAATTCGCGTGCTCTGCGGGACCGAGGACGTGTACCGCAATCCGGACGCCAAGCTCGACACCCCCGCGGATCGTTTCTGGGCGGTCGAGAAGGTGCGCCTCAGCGTCGGGCCCGACTGGTCCGTGATGGTGCATGCGAAGGAGCTGGTCTCGGGCCTCGACCGCCGCAGGGCGCCCCTGATCGCGCTGATTGCCGGCTTGCTGATCTCGGCGCTGATCGCCTCGCTCGTCCACGTGAGCCAGATCTCGCGCGCGCGCGCGGCCGCGCTCGCCTCCGGCAATGTCAGTCTGCGCGAACGAATCGACGCGACCGAGCGCGATCAAGTGGAGATCCGGCGCCTGAACGAGGTGCTCGAGGCGCGGGTCACGGAGCGCACCGCCGCCCTGCAAGACACGATCGCCGAGCTCGAGATGTTCAACTATTCAGTGTCGCACGACCTGCGCTCGCCGCTGGGGGCGATCCTCAACTTCGCCGCGATCCTCTCACAGGACTACGGCGAGGCGCTGAATTCGCACGGGCACGAGTACCTGCAGCGCATCTCCTCGAGCGCGACCGCCGTCGTGTCGCTGATGGACGGTCTACTCGCCTTCTCGCGCAGCGGGCGCGAGGAGATCCGCAAGACGCGCGTCAACGTGCAGCGGCTGGTCGAGAGCCTGCGCGACGAACAGCTGGCAGCGAGGGGAGCGAACAGCTGCACGTTCCAGATCGGAGAGCTCCCGCCCGCGTACGCCGACCAGTCGATGCTGCGGTTCATCTTTGCCAACCTGATTTCGAACGCCTGCAAGTTCGTGCGCACGGGCGAATCGCCGCACGTGGAGGTCGGCGGGATGGTCGACGGCAGCGACGTCGTCTATTTCGTTCGCGACAAGGGGATCGGCTTCGACATGCGCTTCGCGGAGAAGCTTTTCGGGGTGTTCGAGCGGCTGCATACCAGTGACGAGTACGATGGTCACGGCGTCGGGCTCGCGATCGTCGCGCGGTTGGTGCGCCGGCACGGCGGCCGCGCCTGGGCGGAGGGTGCGCTCGGCAAGGGAGCGACCTTCTACATCAAATTTCCACTCGAAGGAGGAACCGATGGTAGCCGCGGCGTACTCGATGCCTGATCTCCTGCTCGTCGAAGACAACGCGAACGACATCATGGTCGCGCTGCGCGCGTTCCGTCTTCGCGGCCTCGAGCACCGAGTGAAGGTTCTGCGCGACGGTGCGGAGGCACTGGACTACCTCACCGGTGGGGGCCTCGAAGATGGGGACGAGCCACCGCCTCTGCCGAAAGTGGTTCTGCTGGATCTTCGGATGCCGCGCGTCGATGGACGCGCCGTCCTGCTTCACATGCGGGCCGACGAACGCATGCGCAAAGTACCGGTCGTGATCGTCAGCTCGTCGCAAGCCGAGAGCGACATTCGCGATTGCTACCGGCTGGGTGCGAACAGCTTCGTCGTGAAGAGCGTCGACGCGAAGCGGCCGGGCGAGTACCTCGTCGACGTCGCGCGATATTGGCTGAATCTCAATCGGGTCCCGCACTGAGAGAAGGGGAACCTCGCATGTCCGAGCCCAGAGCCTTGATCGTCGATGACGACGCCAACTTCCGCCGCAGCCTCGAGCTGCTGGTGCAGCGCGAGCATTTCGCGACGCGTACGGCGGGGTCGCTCGAAGAGGCGCGCACGGAGATCGAGACTGGCGCCTTCGACGTGGTCCTGATGGACCTCGGCTTGCCTGACGGCGATGGCCTGGCGTGGCTGCGCGAGCAGGAAGCGGCGTCGGGGACCGAGGTCATCGTCATCACCGGCAGCACCAGCGTCGACGCCGCGATCGGCGCGCTTCGCGCAGGAGCGCTCGACTACCTGACCAAGCCCATCGACCGGGCGCGCCTCAGCACGGCGCTGATGAACGTGGCGCGCACGAAGGAGCTGAAGGCGCAGGTCGGCACCCTGCGCGGCCAGCTTCGCGAGCTCGGGCGCTTTGGCGCCATGGTCGGACGCTCGAAGGCGATGCTCGACGTGTACGACCTGGTCGCGCGCGTGGCGCCGACCGATGCGACGGTCTTGATCACGGGCGAGAGCGGCACGGGAAAGGAGCTCGTCGCGCAGACGATCCATGCGCTGAGCGCGCGCAAGGCGCACGTCCTGCTGCCCGTGAACTGCGGAGCCGTGTCTCCGACGTTGATCGAGAGCGAGCTCTTCGGGCACGAGCGCGGCAGCTTCACCGGCGCCGACAAACAGCGCAAAGGCTACTTCGAGCGAGCCAGCGGCGGGACGCTCTTCCTCGACGAGGTGAGCGAGATGCCGCCCGATCTGCAGGTCAAGCTCCTGCGCGTGCTCGAGACCGGCACGATCGTGCGCGTGGGTGGCACGGAGCCGCTGCGCGTCGACGTTCGCGTCGTGGCAGCGACGAACCGCAATCCCGACGAGGCGGTGAAGGCCGGTCAGCTGCGCGAGGATCTGTACTACCGGCTGAACGTATTTCCGATCCACATGACACCCCTGCGGGAACGGCCCGAGGACATCGAGCTGCTCGCGGACGCTTTCCTCGGTCAGCTGAATCGGGGCGCCGAGACGCCGAAGCGCTGGAGCCGCACGGCCCTGCAGCGGCTGCGCCAGAACCCGTGGACGGGCAACGTGCGCGAGCTCAAGAACGTCGTTCAGCGCGCCTTCATCATGGGTGACGACGAGATCGGGCCCGAAGCCCTGCCGCTCGCGGTGGCCGCGGCCGTCTCCGCGGGCGAACGCCCCTCGATCCAGATCAAGGTGGGCACCAAGATCAGCGACGCGGAGTGCGCGCTGATCCTCGCGACCCTCGAAATGCACCGCGACGACAAGCGCAAGACTGCCGAGACGCTCGGCCTGAGTCTGAAGACGCTCTACAACCGTTTGAACGTCTATGCGGCACGGGGAGTGCTGACACGGAGCCGTGAGAACGGCGAGTCGGCGCCGGCCGCGGCGAGTGCTCCGGACCACGACGCCGACGCAGATTGAACAACCTTCCGTGTAGGCGCTCCCGCTAGCGCCCGAAAAGCCGCTGCGGTCCGCGCAGCGCACCCGCCGCCATGGCACGCGCGTTGCTCCCTCTCGCTGTCGGGTCGCAACGACCCATGGGAGCCGATCATGACGAAGAATTGGATTCGCTCAGCAAGCCGCACGCTCGCGCTCGTGGCGGCGTCCGGATTCCTGGGCCTCGCATCGCTTGCACACGAAGCGAAGGCCGCCACCACCATGCCAGACGCGTGGATCACCACGAAGGTGAAGCTCGCGCTGATCACGACCGAGGACGTCTCGGCGACGAGAGTCAACGTCGACACGATCGACGGAAGGGTCACGCTGCACGGTATCGTCGGCACGGCCGCCGAGAAGGCGAAGGCCGAGGAGGTCGCTCGCGGCATCAAGGGAACGCGCGACGTGCGCAACCTGTTGCAGATCGTGAAGCCGAGCGCACAGCCCGACATGAAGGTCACGGACTCGGATGTGAAGGACCGCGTCTCAGCCGCTCTGGCGAGGGACGGCGCGCTCGAGAACAGCGACATCGCGGTCGCCTCCGTGAACAAGGGCGTGGTGCTTCTCTCAGGCACCGCGAAGACGTTGAGCGATACCCTGCGCGCGGTCGAGATCGCGGCGCGGGTCGACGGCGTGCGCCGTGTCGCCAGCGAGATCAAGAGCCCGGACGTGATCGGCGATGCCGAGGTCTGGCGTGATGGCAAGTACGATGCGGCGGCCGCGGCGAGCTCGACTGCGCAGGACATGTGGACGACGAGCGCGGTGAAAGTGCGCCTCCTCGCCAGCAGCAAGACGCCTGGCTTCGACATCAACGTCGACACGGATGGTGGTGTAGTGACGCTCTTCGGCATCGTCGACTCGCAGGCCGCCAAGGACGCGGCGGGCGCTGAAGTGCGCAAGGTGGACGGCGTGAAGAGCCTCGTGAACGAGCTCCAGGTCGTCGCGCCCGGCAAGCAGGAGGCGGTGATCGAAAACGACGGGGCGATCGACGATGCGGTGAGCAAGCGCCTCGACGGCAATGAGCGGCTGAAGGGCTCGGCCATCAAGGTAGACGTCAAGAATGGCGTCGTGCACCTCACCGGCTCGGTCGACAACCAGAGCGATCGGATCACCGCACTGACGGTGACTCGTTCGACCATGGGCGTTCGCGGGCTCGTGGACGATCTGAAGATCGTTCTCCCCGCCGTGAGTGCGGACTAGCCGACCGATCAGGCGCGCGTTCGGGCGCAGGTGACTGCGCCGAGTGGCGCGCTGGGCGAGCGGGAGGAGGTTCGAGAGCTAAACGCTCCCGGGCCTCCTTCTGCGTTTTCGACGTGAAGCCGTCGACCTCGAACGCGCCTTGGGAGAGATCGCGCGCGCCCGATCAATCGATCGACGCCGATGTGCCTGGCACGGATCCTGCTCATCCAGGGAGTGTCGAAATGGCCGCCGCGAAAGGGGAGATGATGGCGCGAGAGTCGTCGCGAGAGAAGTTCATGCTGCTGGACCTGATCCACGCGATTCAGGACGAGGCGAAAGACGACCGCGAGGTCGTCGCCACGCTGCAGCATCTGTTGACTCGCGCGTGGCGGGAAGCAGACGCAGGCGCTCGACGAACGACCGGGAAGGGCGCCTGCGGAAGGCGAGTCGAGGCGAGCTTCGATGCTGCCGGGTTCGGCGGCTAGAGAATCTCGGGCTGCCTCGCTGGCGCGACCCGGTCCCGCGAACGTTTCGCGTGCGAAGATCGGACCAGAGAGGTCACCGCGATGACTCATCCGAGGTTCGTGGGAAGCCTGGCCGCGCTGCCGGCGCTTCTGTGGGTCGGAATGGCCATCGATCCCTACGATCGGAACGACTGGCTGCTCGAGAACGCGCTGACCGTGGCTGCGGTCGGCGTGCTTGCCGCGACCTATCGCAAGTTCCCGCTCTCGCGTGTCTCGTACGCGCTGATCTTCGTGTTCCTCTGTCTGCATACGGTCGGCGCGCACTACACCTACTCCAACGTGCCGTACGACCAGTGGTGGAAGGCGCTCACCGGGTCGACGCTCAACGAGCTGCTGGGCTGGAAGCGGAACAATTTCGACCGCGTCGTGCACGTCGCCTACGGCTTGCTGCTCGCGTATCCGATTCGGGAGCTGTTTCTGCGCATCGCGGGCGCGCGCGGGTTCTGGGGCTACTTCCTGCCGCTCGACCTGACGATGTCCAGCTCGATGCTGTACGAGCTGATCGAGTGGATGGCGGCCGCGCTTCTCGGCGGGGACCTCGGCGCCGCGTACCTGGGAACCCAGGGAGACATCTGGGACGCACACAAGGACATGGCGCTCGCGAGCCTGGGTGCGCTGATCGCAATGTGCATCACGGCGTTCGTCAACTCGCGCAGCAAACGCGACTTCGCCTACGAGTGGAACGAGAGTCTGCGCGTCAAGATCCGCAAGCCGTCGGGTGAATAGGCGAGCGCTCGGTGCCTGACTCGAGAGTGACCGCCGGCGCCAGCGTCTCCAGACTTGGAGTTCATTCTCTCCGCTCCCGAGGCGCGCAGCCGCGCCGATTCCCCGAATTCATGCTACCGCGCGTCGCCAGAGTGCCTGCAAATTCAACGCCGCGCAGACCAGATCCCACTCCCGCGGCGTCTCCGCGGCGAGCACCTGCACGATTCGGTTCCGGTCGCGGTCGACCGACGGGCCGTTTTGTAGCCGCAGCTTCTGCTCGGCCTCCGCCGCGGACTGACATCGCGTCAGCCCCGAGCGCGCCATGGTCCGCTTCTTGCTCCCTGATCTCGCCGTGTTCTTCAAATCACCTCGCGTCCTCGTGTGCCTGCTCGCGATCGGCTGCACGGGCTTGCCCGAGCTCGGCGGCCCGATACCGCACCTGCGGCCGGAGAGCCCGCGCGTGCTGACGCCGCGCGGGGAGCTCTCGGAGGCGCACGGCGAAGCGCTGCTAGCGCGGCAGGACAAGAAGGGAGAGCCGACCCTTCTCGACCGCCAGCTCGCCACGCTGCAGCGGATCAGCAGCACGCCCTTGGTCGCGGGCAACGCAGCGCGTCTCCTCGTCGATGGTCCCATCAGCTATGGGGTCATCTTCCGCGCGATCGGCGGCGCACGCGATCACGTGAACATCGAGACGTACATTCTCGAAGGCGACGAAGTCGGCGAGAAGCTCTCGGCGCTGCTCGTCGAGAAGCAGTCGCAGGGCGTACAAGTGAATCTCCTGTACGACGCAGTCGGATCGATCGGAACCTCCGCAGAGTTCTTCGACCGAATGCGCGCCGGCGGAATCCACGTCTGCGAGTTCAATCCGATCCTGCCCAGCCGCGGACGCCTCGGCGATCCGAACCAGCGCGACCACCGCAAGCAGGTAGTCGTCGACGGACGCGTGGCGATCAGCGGCGGGATCAACTTCAGCAGCGTCTACTCGAGTGGCTCGGCGATCGGTCGGCGCAGGAAGCCGGCGAGCGCCACCAGCGGCTGGCGTGACACCAACATCGAGCTCCGAGGTCCGGCGGTGAGAGAGTTCCAGGAGCTCTTCATGGCGAGCTGGGAAAAGCAGAACTGCACGCCGCTCGTCGCGCGCGACTACTTTCCGATGCTCTCGAACCAGGGCGACAAGGTCGTCCGCGTGGTCGGGTCGAGCTCCGACGACGAGCGGGGCCTGATGTATCTGGTGCTGCTCTCGGCGATCCGGGAGTCGCGTCAGAGCGTGTGCATCACCATGGCCTACTTCGTGCCCGACGCCGAGATCCGGGTTGCGCTGGAGGACGCCGCCCGCAGAGGGGTCGACGTCGTGCTGATCCTCCCCGGCTTCAGCGATTGGTGGGTCGTGTTTCACGCCGGGCGCTCGTACTACGGGGCGCTGCTGTCGGCGGGCGTCCACATCTACGAGCTGCGAGGCGCGCTGCTGCACGCCAAGACGGCCGTCATCGACGACGTCTGGTCGACAGTCGGGTCGACGAATCTGGACTGGCGCAGCTTTGTGTACAACGACGAGCTGAACACGATCGTCCTCGGCCAAGAGTTCGCACGGGCGACAACGAAGATGTTCGAAGCCGATCTTCGGGACGCCACGCGCATCGACCCCGTGCGCTGGGAGGACAGACCCGTTGGCGACTGGCTGAAGGAACGCGCGGCGAGGCTGCTCGCGTCCTGGCTCTAGCGCTAGTGTCCCGAGCCCGAAGTTCCGAAGCGATTCTCGCGGTCGAGGCGCCACGCTCGCAAGGCGCCGCCAGCGGCCCGCGGGCTGCTGGCCCGCGGGGGGCGAGGCGAATCCGTAAATTCGTCGAGCGAGTGCAACGCCGCGAGCGTGGATGCGTCCGCCGCCGGGAACGCGCGGGAATTTCGGGTTCGGGACACTGGAGTCCGCCCGGGATTCAGGTCGCTTGGTACAAAGCTCCGCAAGAGAGACTCGCTCGAGGCCGCACGAGCGACCGCAACAGAGCCGAGCGCGGCACGACGCTTGCTCTCTGCGAGGGCATGAACACTCCAAGCAATCCCTGGAAGACGGCACTCATCGCTGCGGCCATTGGAATTCCCGCCGTCGCGATCGCCTACGCAGGCGGATCGCGGCTGCTCGGAACCGCGCCAGCCGAGGATCCGTCTTCGAGCCGGTCGGTCGCTCGTGACGAATCGGGCCCGAGTCCGGCGATCGTCGAAGACTGCAATCGTTACGCAGCGCGAGCGCGCGACGGAATGCGCATCGCGAAGAACGGCGCGATCGGCGGAGTCGTGGGTGCGGGCGTCGGAGCCGCGGGCGGCGCGATCGCCGACGGCGGGAAGGGCGCTGGGAAGGGCGCGGGAATCGGCGCACTGGTTGGCGTCACAGCCGGCGCGCTCTACGGACTCAACGAGGAAAACCGCAAGTCGGATGCAGCGCGCGAAGCGTACGCCGATTGCATCGCCCGCGGCGGGCAGTAGCTCGGCCACGAATTCGATCGCGCGGCCCGCAACCCAAGGAGCAAGGCCATGGCTGGAACACGAGACGCGGTGAAGGGCAAGATCAAGGAGGCGACCGGCATCTTGATCGGCGACAAAGAGCTCGAGCGCGAAGGCAAGATCGACAAGGCCGTCGGCGCGGTGAAGGGAACCGTCGCGAAGGTCGTGGACAAGCTGCGCGATGCTGTCGTCCCGGCCAGACGTCCTGCAAAGCGACGCGCGAAGTAGCCCGCGGCTAGAAGCGGTCTCAAGAACCCGCTCCCGTCGCCGGGCACGCGTCCTCGGCCCGACCTCGTCGTTGCGAGAGCTCGCCTGATCTCCGAGACACGCCTGCGCTCTCGCGCCTCGATCTCGGTCCTGGCGGCCGTCGTGCTCGTCACGGTCGCGTTGTCGCTGGGCCAGGCGTTCCTCATTCCGTTCGCGCTCGCGATCCTGCTCGCGTTCCTGCTCGCCCCGCTATCGGCGCGGCTGGAGCGCCTCGGGCTCGGCCGCACCTCCGCGGTAGTCTGCGTGTGAGTGGCGATCGGTCTGCTCACGCGCGGAGTCGGATGGATGGCCGCGCGCGAGCTGTCCTCGCTCGTCGTCGAGGCTCCGACCTATCGCGAGAACCTGCTCCAGAAGATCGCCACGCTGCGCGGACCGCTCGCCTCCGTGGGCCGCGCGGCCGACGCCGTGAGCGACCTCGGAGCCGAGCTCGACAAGCCGACGCCGGGCGAGAATCACGAGCGGGTTGCCGCGAAGGTGGAGGTGGTTGCGCGCTCGCCCTTGCTCGAGCGACTCGCGGGGATCGTCAGCCCGGTCGCCGACGTGCTCGGCGCCGCCGCGATCGTAGCCGTATTGGCGGTGTTCATGCTCTTGCAGCGCGAGGACCTGCGTGACCGCGTCATTCGGTTGATCGGGAATCGCGATCTCACGCTCACGACCACACGGCACTCGACGACGCTGGGCAAGAGCACGCGGATGCTACAGAGCAGCGCGAGTGAGATACCGACGGCGAGCCAGGCCCGCCGTGAGAGAGGCCACATCGTGACTCCCGAGCGGAGCCGGCCAGGTCGTGCAGGGGGCGTGCCGCCGCGACGCCCGCGCTTCGGCTAGACGAAGCGCGCGAGCTGGAACGCCAGGCTGATGCCTTCGGTGATGTCGGCGGCGCGCAGCGGCAGTGAGAGCAGCGCGCGGCGCGAGAGCCAGCGCCGGGCCGCGGCCTCGGGCAGGCCGACGAGGATGGCCTCGAGCTTGTGCGCGTCGAGCAGCTCGAGCAGACGCAGCAGGCCCGTGGCCTCGAGCTCGTCGATGTGCGCGCCGGTCAGGTCGAGCACGATCACCCGAAGCGCGCCCGGCCCGATGTCGCCGAGGATCGTCTCGATGGCCTCGCCCGAGTCACTCGCGCCCGAGTAGGGCAGGACCATCACGGGGCCCCAGACGTGGACGGCGGGTGAGAGCGGATCGAAGGCGCCCATCATCGTGCCCTCGGCTTCGTCGACGCTCTCGGAGAGCTTGGCGAGCGCCGCGTGGCGCATCGCATCGAAATCGACATACGCGAGCAGGGTCGCAGCCCACGGGTCGCGCGCGGCGAGCCACGCGCCGGCGGGGCGCGCCTCGAACTCGCAAGCCTCGCCGCCGTGCGCCACACACGCGCGCTCGCGCACGAGCTGGAACTCACCGAGCAGCGCCGAATACCAGCCCGAGCAGTAGCCGGCGCTCACATGACAGACGGGCTCCGCCTCGGCGCCGAACTCGCGCAGGTGGAGCGCCGCCTCGATCGAATCCGGAAGCACGCCCGAAAAGCCGCGGTCGACGCGCATCTGCCCGGCCTGGAAGAGCAGCGGCAGCCCCGGTCCCGCGTGCGCGGGCACGCCGCCCAGCGTCGCGCCGAAGCGGCGCGCGACGCGCAGGCCGTCGAGCAGCCCCTGCGCGAGACCGATGCCGTAGAGGATGCCGCCGGCGTACGGCCGGCCGACCGACTCGAACGCGTTGCGGCGCAGCCGCGCGAGCTCGGCGGGGTTCTCGAAGGCGCCGCGCGGCTCGAGCGGCACCTCGATGCCGTCGGCGTCTTCGTCGTGCGCGCGGCTCACCGGGGCTCCCAGACGCCGGCCACGAACGCCTCGATGTCGAACTTGGAGGCGGTCTCGAGGAATGCCTCCTCCTCGCGCTCGGCGATGCGGATGAACGCGTCGGCGACGTCGGGGTCGAACTGCGTGCCGCGGAACGACTCGATCTCCTCGATCACGCGCTCGAGCGGCAGCGCCTTGCGATACGGCCGGTCGGACGTCATCGCCTCGACGGTGTCCGCGACCAGGATGATGCGGCTCGGGTAGGGGATCGCGGTGGCGCGGAGGCGGTCCGGGTAGCCGCGCGACGAGCCGTCGTACCACTCGTGGTGGTGGCGGACGCACGGCACGACGTCGGCCAGGAAGTCGACGGGCTCGAGGATGCGCGCGCCGATCTCGGGATGGCGCTTCATCACCGCGTATTCCTCGGGCGTGAGCCGGTCGGGCTTGCCGATGATCGCGTCGGGGATGCCGATCTTGCCGATGTCGTGCAGCAGGCCCGACAGATAGATGCGCTCGATGAAGTCGCGCTTGCAGCCGAGCTCGCGCGCGATGCGCGACGCGTAGACGCCGACCCGCTCGGAGTGGCCGCGCGTGTACGGGTCCTTCGCGTCGACCGCCTCGGAGAGCGCGCGCACGGTGGACAGGTACGCCTTCCGCAGCTCCAGGTTCTTCAGGTGGAGCTCGCGCGTGCGCTCGTCGACCTTGCGCTCGAGCGAGCCGTTCAGCTCGTGTAGCGCCGCATTCTGCATCTGCGTGATCTGATTCAGGCGGCGGATCTCGTCGCGCATCGACCAATCGTCGAGCGCCTGGCGCACCGTCGCCCGCAGCACCTGGTCGTCCCAGGGCTTGGTGAGCATGCGGTAGATCTCGCCGTGGTTGATCGCCTCGACGGCGACGTCGATCTCGGTGTAGCCGGTGAGCATGATGCGCACGACCGCCGGGTGACGCTCGCGCACCTGCGCGAGCAGTTTCACCCCGGGCGTGCCGGGCATGCGTTGATCGGAGACGACGACCTGGATCGAGTGCGCGTCGAGCAGCGCCAGCGCATCGGCGGCCGAGCTCGCCGTGTACACGCGCACCGCTTCCTGGCGGAAGAGCCGCGCGAGTGCTTTCAGGATGTTGACTTCATCGTCGACGAACAGGACGCCCGGCTTCTCGGGCGCAGCGCAGGGGAGCGGCATGCGAGCCAACCACTTCAAGACCCGTGCCCGCCGGCGCCTCCGCGCGGCCGTGAGGCGCGTGAGTCGCGATCCACGCGCGCCGGACGCCCGGACTTGCGCGCGGCCTGCCCGCTGGCTGCCGGACGCAGGCGTTTCTCGTCGGCGGGACGAAGCTGCGCGCGCTTGCCGGGAAGCTGCGCGCGCGAATGCGAAATCTGCCGCTCCTTCCACAAGCAGCTCGGCCTACACTCGGCAGTGACGCCAGAGCCGCGCGCGCGCCGCGCCACCTGCGCCTGCGGCTGCGCGTCCCGAAGTCGAGACGTCTCAGCCGCGGGACGGCGCGGGCAGGAAGGCCGGATCGACCCAGAAGATCTCGAGCAGGTGCCCGTCGGGGTCGCGGAAGTAGAGCGAGCGGCCATCGGAGCGGTCGTAGGGTCCCTTCTCGGCGGCGACGCCGTGCGCGCGCAGCTGCGCGGCCCAGGCGTCGACCTCGGCGGGCGCGTCGACCATGAAGCCAAAGTGCTGCGCGGCGTGCGCGACGCCGGGCGACGCCTCGCCCTCCGAGAGTCCGAGCAGGTCACCGCCCGCGTCGAGCCAGACGGTCTGCCCCTTCGAGAACGCGACGCGGAAGCCGAGCGCCTGCACGTAGAAGTCGCGCGCGCGCGCCAGATCCGCGACGCGCAGGTTCAGGTGCTGGATGCCTTTCACGGCGAGTGCCATCACGACTCCCGGAGCGAAGCTCTCACAGGCCCGTATCGCCCGCAAACGCCGCGACCGCGATGTTGTCGCCCGCGCCGCCGCGCAGCGCCGCGAGCGCGATCACGCGCGCGCACTCGAGGTCGCTCGGGCCGCTCGCGAGCAGGCCCGGAATCTCCGACGGGTCGGGCATGAAGTTGATCACGCCGTCCGAGACCAGCGCGACGCGCTCGCCAGGCGCGCGCTCGAACGAGCGGTACCAGCGCGCGGGATCGACCCCGCGCGGTCCGTGCTCGCTGCCGAGCAGAATCGGATTCTGCGGCAGCAGCGGCAGGGGAGAGCCGGAGCGGAACGCGTACGCGTCGCCGAAGCTCGCGACCTCTCCGCGGCCGCCGCGCAGCGCGGCGAGCACGAGACACGCGCGCGATTGGCTGCCGCTCGGGAGCCGCGCGCGCACGTCCTCGACCAGCTCGATCACGGCGGCGCAGAAATCCGCGCCGCTCGCGAGCACCAGTCGCTCCGCGCTCGCGCGCGTGCGCTCGATCGCGAGCTCCGCGGCCTCGACGCCGTTGAAGCCGTCCGCGACTGCGAGCAGCACGCCCGCCGGCAGCCGCACGATCAGCGCGGCGTCTTCGTTGGGGTCCTGGTGCGCATAGGTCTTCGGCTTGGCGCCGCGCGAGAGCGCGAGCGCGCCGCCGTCGTCGAGCTCGACGAGCGCGAGCGGCCCGAGCTCCGGCCAGTGGCGTCCGAGAAGTGCGATCGCGTGCATGCGGCCAGGATAGTAATGTCGTCGGCGCGTTGCGGGAGGGCGGCGGATGCGAGCGATCGGGATCGAGGGCGAGGGCAAGAGCGCGCTGCTCGTTCTTCGCGAAACGCCGCGCCCGGAGCTGCGGCCTGGCGAGCTGCGCATCGCGGTGGCCGCGTCGGCGGTGAATCGCGCCGACCTGATGCAGCGCCGCGGGCTCTACCCGCCGCCGCCCGGCGCATCGCCGCTACTCGGTCTCGAGTGCGCCGGCCGCGTGCTCGAGCTCGCGCCCGACGTCCGCGGCTTCGCGGTCGGGGATCGCGTGATGGCCCTGCTCGCCGGCGGCGGCTACGCGGAGGAAGCCTGCGTCGATGCGGGCTCCGCAATGCCTGTGCCGCCGGGGCTGTCGCTCGTCGAAGCTGCGGCGATTCCCGAAGTCTTTCTCACCTGTCACTTGAACCTGTTCCAGCTCGCCCAGGCGCCCGCCGGAGGCTGGGCGCTCGTGCACGGCGGGGGCAGCGGCATCGGCACGGCCGCGATCCAGCTGCTGCGGGAGGCGCGTGTGCGCTCGATCGTCACCGCGGGCAGCGCCGCGAAGTGCGCGCGCTGTCTCGAGCTCGGCGCGGACGTCGCGCTCGACTACTCGAAGGGCGAGTTCGCGCCCGCGGTGCTCGAAAAGACCGGCGGCGCGGGCGTCGACGTCGTGCTCGACTCGATCGGCGCGCCGTACCTCGCGCAGCATCTGACCTGCCTGCGAATCGGTGGCCGGCTCGTGCTGATCGGGCTGATGGGCGGCGCGAAGGCCGAGCTGAATCTCGGCATCCTGCTCGCGAAGCGCTTGTCGCTGATCGGCTCGACCCTGCGCGCTCGCCCCGCCGCCGAGAAGGCCGAGATCGTGCGCGGCTTCCGCGCGCGCTTCGGCGACGCACTCGCCGACGGCCGGCTTCTCCCGATCGTCGACCGCGTCCTCCCGCTCGCCGAAGCGCAGGCCGCCCACGACCTCGTCGAGTCGAGCACGCATTTCGGCAAGGTCGTGCTGCTCGTCCGAGACGACCTCGACTGAACGCGAGCGGGGGGCGTCAGGCGAACCCGAGCTGCGGGTCGTCAGTCGAAAGCTCGAGCAGCGACGGATCGTCGTTGCGCACCGAGTTCACGCGGGTCGAGATCGGGTGCGCTCGCAGCGCTTCGCTCTCGATCGGGACGAGCAGCGCCTGCAGCGCGTCGACGTTCCCGTCCAGCTCCGGATCGAGCCAGCGTGCCTCGGCGTCGCGCGGCAGGATCACGGGCATGCGCGCGTGAATCGGCTGCACGGCCGCGTTCGCCGCGCAGGTGATGATCGCGCACGAGACGAGCGGCTCGACCTCGAGCGCGTCCTTCGGCTGCCAGACCGACCACAGGCCGGCCATCGCGAAGGGGCCGCCGCTCGCGAGCCCGATCAGGTGGGGGATCTTGCGCTTGGCGGGCGCGATCGGCGCCTGCCACTCGTAGAAGCCGTCGGCGAGGATCAGGCAGCGCTGCTTGCGCAGCGGCGTGCGGAAGGAGGGCTTCGAGGCGATGCCCTCGGCGCGCGCGTTGATCAGCTGCGGCAGACCCGCGAGCCCTTGCGCCCACGACGGCACCAGCCCCCAGCGCATGAACGACGCCACGCGCCCGGACGCGAGCGCGCGGACGGTGACCGCTTTCTGTGTCGGCGCCAGGTTGTAGCGCGGCGAGAGCTCGGCCAGATCACCGGGGTCGAAGTCGAAGCGCGTGGCGAGCGCCTCCTTCTCGGTGTGCAGCGTGTAGCG